>JADMIO011429242.1_pt1:30000-64864 | contig 64864 bp, 61 predicted proteins | sample 8958161 | NCBI WGS metagenome assembly JADMIO01 (sample SAMN16585339, study PRJNA669376) | soil metagenome | isolation source: Crop rotation soil | place: USA: Cullars Rotation, Alabama | collected 2011 | reverse complement strand
CGCGACAACTTGTCCACGTGGAATTCTAAGCTTAGGATCCCAATGTGCTGGAAAGGAAACGAATTGCGACGCTTCTCCCCCTCGTCATTGCTCTTTTAGCTTTATTCACTTTTACTGCCGGCGCGTTCGCGGATGGTGACCCATCCGATGCGGCAATGTATTCAAACGACTGGCGCAACACGGGCCCTCAGGGCGGTGACGTTCGCGCCCTCGTAGTCGATCCGCAAAATCCCGACCGTTTCTATTTCGGGACGCTCGACGGCCAGATTTACACGTCCTCCGATGGCGCCAAGCAATGGCAGCTTCTTTATAACTTCGGCAAGCCGAGACTCTTCATCGATGAAATCATCGTTGATCCGCGTAATTCCAAGGTGTTGTACGTCGGTGCGCACCGGCACAACCTGCCCGGCGGCTTCTTCAAGTCGACTGACGGGGGCGCAACCTGGAAGGAAAGCGCTGACCTGAAGAATGAAGCGATTCACTCGCTCGCCCAATCGGAATCAGATCCCGACACGCTAATCGCCGGCACGTTCACCGGCGTCTTTCGCTCCGACGATGCGGGCCAAAGCTGGAAACAACTCCCGACGCAGAGCGAGGCCGGCCTGATTCACGTCGAGTCGCTGGCGATCGATCCGCGTACGTCCGACACGATTTATGCGGGCACGTTCTATCTTCCTTATAAATCAGTAGACGGCGGCAAGAGCTGGAAGTCGATCAAGAACGGCATCATCGACGATTCCGACATCTTCGCGATTGATATCGATCCGCGCGACCCGAATCACATCATCGCGTCAGCTTGCAGCGGCATTTACGAAAGCAAAAACGCGGGCGAGAACTGGCGCAAAGTACAGGGCATTCCTTCGCAATCGCGCCGCACGCGCGCCATTCTCCAGCACCCGTCAGTACCGGGAATGGTCTTCGCCGGCACGACAGAAGGTTTCTGGCTGTCTGACAAAGGCGGCGATGCGGATTCATGGATGGTGACGACTTCGCGGCAACTCGAGATCAACTCGATCGCCGTTCATCCATCGCGGCCGGACATGATTTTCATCGGCACGAACAACTACGGCGTGATGGTTTCGAACGACGGTGGCAAGTCGTTCACTCCAACCAACGGTGGCTTCAGTGGTCGCTTTGCGAATGCGATTCTTGCCGATCGCGAAACGCCCAATCGCGTTTACGCTTCTACCATCAACACTGCAACCGGTGGCGGCTTCTTCTTTGTCAGCGACGACAATGGCGAGAGCTGGCGTCCTTCGATGCGCAGCATGCCTTCACGTCTCATCACTTACGCGATCCTCCAGGACGCGAGTGACGCTAACATCATCTATCTAGGAACGAACCTCGGAGTTTACAAATCAACGGATCGTGGCGCTTCATGGGCGCCGGTCTGGGCAATCGATAAGAAGAAGAAAGCGCCTGCCCCGAAGACCGCGAGATCGAAAACTACTAAACCGGCTGTCGCAACCAAACGCGGCACTGGACCAACGCTGATCGAGACGACCATGCAGGCCCAGGAAGCGCTCAACGCCGCCGGCTATCATCTCGGTGAGCCGGACGGCAAACCTGGCCCAGAGACCACCGCCGCCGTGAAGAAGTTTCAGGGCGATCGACACCTGCCGGTTACAGGCAAACTCGATTCAATTACACTCGCAGCGCTCGGTATCGGCAAGAGCAGTGATCCCTCCGCGGCCGGAAGCTCGGATCTGATCATTGCCGACGCCGTGAACACCCTCGTTCACACTGTGGACCCGGAAACTCAGAAGCCCGCGATTCTCGCCGGAACCAACAGCGGTCTCTATCGCAGCCTCGATCCTTCAAAAGGCTGGGAAAAACTTTCTTACGGCAGCTTCGATCCGCGCACCACATGTATTTCCACCTCTACGGAACAGCCGGACACGATCATCGTCGGCACACCAGCCTCCGGCATTCTGATGTCGCGCGATGCTGGAAAAACGTGGCGGCAACTCGACGGTGTGCCGCGTGACGTGCCCGTCAATACGATCGCTCAGGATCCGCAACGGCCTGACTACATTTACGTAGGAACGAAACAGGCGCTCTTCGTCTCGCATGATGGCGGTAAGTCGTTCAAGATCCGTGGCGGCAACCTGCCATACGGCGACTTCACCAGCATTCTGATCAACCCGCGCAATGGCGACGAAGTGTTTGTCGGCAATGCATACCAGGTGAGCGAGGTCGGCGGCGGTGTTTATCGCACCACGAACGGCGGAACGACATGGGCGCGAATCGATCCGAAAGGCCGGCGTTTACCGAGTCAAAGGATCTGGGCGCTCGCGTTCGATGCGCACGATCAGAACGTGTTGTTTGTTGGCTCACACTCGGCCGGCGTTTACGTCGTGCCGCGAAACGGGGACGCCGTATCGGCAGCGCAGTAATCTGAATAGGACCTGTAAGTGCTACAGGACCTATTATTAAATAAGAATCACGAAGTGCGATCTTTGCCCCGCTTTCCTTGACATGCGCTTATACAGGCGTGTACATTGCCGCCCTACCCGGTAAAAAGGCGGCGGGTGTTTGTCGGACCAAGCGGGGTAACTACGGCAGGGCGGTAATCGAAACAAATTAATTCGACATTTCAAATCCAAACGGCTCGCTTCCTCGCCAGCCTTCAACTCCCGACAACGCCAAGGTCAATCACGCTAAAGGCCGCTGTACGCTGTAAGACAGTCAGCGAAGTCCTGCGCTGATTGTTCCAGCCAGCGAGGCGCGATAAGATCTGCCACGCGCTGAAAGGTACCGGGCCAACAGGAGTGTCAATGTCTAGTGAACAACCCAAGCTGAACGACAGCGAGGTAAACAATTCAACATCCGGCGAGTCTGAGAAGACTACGCCGCAAGAAAACGTTATGGCTTCTCAACCCGCACCAGTTACAACCCACACCCCCGAAACAGACGAAACAGACGAGCAACGCGCAGGCGGCGACGTCGATTTTGGTCAACTCCTCGATCAGTTTGAGCAGGAACAGGCGACCCTCGAAGAAGGCGAAGTAGTTCGCGGCACCGTCGTCGGCTTGAGCGAACGCGGAGTAGTCATCGACTTTGGATACAAGTCGGAAGGCATTGTTAACCCGGCCGAGTTCACCGAGAACGGTCAGCTTACAGTCAAAGCCGGCGACGAAGTTGAAGTGCTCGTCAAGAGCATGGAGACGGCCGACGGGCTGCCAGTGCTCTCGCGCGCCGACGCCGTGCGCATGAAAGCCTGGGACGATCTCGATAAGGCTTATCGCGACGGCTCGAGCGTGAAAGGTCGCGTGATCGATCGCATCAAGGGCGGCCTCCGAGTTGATATCGATGGTATCGCCGCGTTCTTGCCCGGCTCGCAGGTTGACGTTCGTCCGGTGCGCAACCTCGACAGTCTGCGCAACCAGATCATTGAAGCCAAAGTGATCAAGCTGAACCGCAAGCGGTCAAACGTGGTGTTGTCGCGCAAAGCCGTCATCGAGCAGGAAAACACTGGCAGAAAAGATCAAACGCTTCAGCAGATCGAAGAAGACATCGTCGTCGAAGGACAGATCAAGAACCTTACTGACTACGGCGCGTTCGTCGATCTCGGCGGCGTCGATGGCCTGTTGCACGTGACTGACATGTCGTGGGGACGGTTACAGAACCCGAATGAGCTGTTCAAAGTCGGCGACACGATTCAGGTGAAAGTCCTGAAGTTCGATCGTGACCGCGAGCGCGTGTCGTTGGGTTACAAGCAACTGCTGCCGGATCCGTGGTCCAGTGTTGAGGAGCGTTTCCCGGTCAGTACTCGTGTGAGCGGGCGTGTTGCGAGCGTCGCTGACTACGGCGCGTTCGTCGAGCTCGAGCCGGGCGTTGAAGGCCTCGTACACGTTTCGGAGATGAGCTGGTCCAAGCGCGTGAAGCACCCGAGCAAGGTTGTTAATCCGGGCGACCTCGTCGAGGTTGAAGTGTTGAGTGTCGATCCGCGAGCGCGTCGCATCAGCCTCGGCATGAAGCAGGTCCAGGAGAACCCCTGGCAGACGCTGCACGAGCGTTACCAGGTCGGCACGCGCGTTCATGGACGCGTTCGAAACCTGACGGACTTCGGAGCCTTCATCGAGATTGAAGATGGTGTTGACGGTCTTGTTCACGTGTCAGACATTTCGTGGTCGCGGCGCATCAAGCACCCGAGTGAAGTGCTGAAGAAGGGACAGGAGATCGATGCCGTCATCACAAGCATCGACACCGAGAATCGTCGCCTGTCGCTTTCGATCAAAGACCTCGAGCCGAACGCCTGGGAGAAGTTCACCACCGAACACAAGCCGGGTGACGTGGTTCATGGGAAGGTGGCGCGCTTCGCCAACTTCGGCGCCTTTATCGAGCTGGACGACAATCTCGAAGGTCTCTGTCACATCTCGGAGCTTTCGGAAGAGCGTGTGGCGAAGCCGGAAGACGTGGTACAGCTCGGACAGGAGATGGATTTCAAGATCCTGCGCATCGATCCTGAGACCAAGAAGATCGGTCTATCGGCGCGTGCTGTCGGCAAGGACGAGCCAATCATCGACACGAAGATTTACTCGTCGGAAGCCGGCGGCGGCATGGCCTCGCTCGGCGAGCTGGCTGACTTCGGCCTGAGCAAACCCGACAACAACGAATAGTCCCGTACATTTTTAGTCACGGATTACACGGATTTACACTGAATCTCAATCAGTGCAATCCGTGTAATCCGTGGCTAAAACTCTTGCCCCGCCTGTCGCTTTTCTGGTAGTGTACGGATCACATAACCTCGCCATTATCAAGACGTTATATTTCAAACACTCGAGGTAATGCATGACTAAAGCGGAACTCGTCGAAGACGTAGCTCGAGCGGCTGAGCTTACGAAGAAAGACGCCGAGCGTTTAGTAGAGATCGTATTTGAGAGCATCATTGAAACCCTGAATCAGGGCGAGAAGATTGAGTTGCGTGGCTTCGGGAGTTTTCGCGTGCGAGAGCGTGGGGCGCGGCGCGGTAGAAATCCGAAAACGGGCGATCCCGTGAGCATCCCGGCCAAGCGAGTCCCGTATTTCAAACCCGGCAAAGAACTGAAAGAACTCATCAACGACGATAACGGCTCACATGCATCGGCGCCAAATGCCGCACGCCCGATCAGTGATGACACTCATCGCCCGCCCATCCTTTAAGTTTCATGGAGAGATTGTGGAGTCCCTGGCGTGCGAGGTACATCGCATCGGGTGTTGATGCGCAGAATGACGGTTGTGTGTTCTGCAACATCGCGAGCGACCCAGAGCACGACGAGGAAAACTATGTGCTTCATCGCGCGCAGCATTGTTTTGTATTGCTGAATCTCTACCCGTACATCACCGGGCATCTGATGATCGTTCCGTACCTGCACACGAGCGAGTTCGATTCGACGGCAAAAGAGATCACGGACGAGATGATGGACCAGACGAAGCGTGCGCAGGCTGCGTTGCGAGAGGTTTACAAGCCGGCAGGGTTCAACATGGGAATGAATCTCGGGTTGGCTGCGGGCGCGGGGATTGCAGACCATCTTCACATTCACATGCTCCCGCGCTGGAGCGGGGATACGAATTTTATGACGGCTGTTGGGGAGACGCGTGTGCTTCCCGAAGACCTTCCTACCACCTACTCAAAACTCAGAGGAAAGTTTTAGCCACGGATTACACGGATAAAATACACGGATTAAGCAGAAATCCTTTTTGTGTTTTTTGTGCCTTTTTGTGGCTAACGTTTGCTGACTTTTCGTGGCACGGCTTCGTCTTCGACTTCGCCGCCGCGGCTGATTGGGACTTCGGAGGGTTTGCTGTAGGTTATGCCGCGCTCTTCGCTGTCGAGGTTGCTGGCGGGTAATGGTGGCAGTGGTCCAGTCATCGCCGGTGGGTTAAATCCGGGATAGTCAATCCGCGCATGATAGATCGCCGTCAACGCGCTAATCATCGCCTCGCGTATCGTCGTTAACTCCTGCAACGTCACATCACACTCGTCAAGCTGCCCATCGCTGATGATCGCGTCAAAGATCTTAATCACGATGGTGCGAATGTTTTCCGGATCGGGCCGCGCTAATGATCTCGCCGCCGCTTCGCACGAGTCAGCCAGCATCATGATCGCCGCTTCCTTGAACTGCGGCTTCGGACCAGGATAACGAAAGTCACGTTCGTCGACATTCTCGTTTGATTTCGCTTGCGCCTGCGCCTTGCGCAGGAAGTAATGAAGCGTGCGCGTGCCGTGGTGTTGTGGAATGAAGTCGGCGATCTTTTGCGGCAGACCGATCTCTTTCGCGAGTCGCGAGCCGTAAGTCACGTGGCTCGTGATGATTTTTGCGCTCTGGTAAGGACGCAGACGATCGTGCGGGTTGTCGCCCTGCTGGTTCTCGACGAAGTACTCGGGCGCGGCGAGTTTGCCGATGTCGTGATAGAGAGCGCCGATACGCGCGAGCAGTGGATTCGCTCCGACCGCGCGACACGCATCCTCCGCAAGCTGCCCGACTGCGTGCGAATGTTGGTTCGTGCCCGGCGCACGCATCGCGAGCTGGCCGAGGACCGGCAGATCGGCGTTTGAAAGCTCCAGTAGCTTGACGTCGGTCAGTATGCCGAAGAGCGATTCGTTGATCGGCAATCCCCCTGCGGTAAAGACAGCGGTCAGCAGTCCGCCCGTGATACCGGCGGCTGCGGCCATGAGAATCGTGCGGAGCGTGAGCGGCTGCTCGGAATACGCGATCAGCGCGACAGCCATCACCGCGTTCACACCGCCGACGAGCAGGCCGGCGAGCGTCACTGACTGTCGCTCACGATAACGACCAATGCCGTAGATCGCCGACGAGCACGAAACCATCGCGAAGAGCGCTTTCTGCATTCCGGTCGGAGCCAGCATTCCCGCGAAGAGCGCCGTGATGATTCCGGTGAGAAAAGCGAGCTGCGTGTCGACCAGCATCGCGACGAGTAGCGCGGCGGCGGCAAAAGGTATCGCGAAGTTCCAGATGACTGGATCGTTGAACGGTGGCTGCATCCGCGCCGCCATACTTTCGCCGAAAGTGAAGCCCACTTTCATGAGCGCGGTCTGCACCAGAATCGCCGAACCGACGAGGGCAAACGCCTTGTGTTTACTCAAACTCAGGCTGCTGCCGCTTCTGTGCTCTGCAAACTTCCACGCCACCCAGTAGACCGCAATCACCACGAGCAACAATCCGATCAAATTGTTCCAGGGCCGGCCTGAATTGCCCGAGCTCTTGATGGCGTTGATCTGCGCGAGAATACCGGGCGTGACCGTGTCGCCTTCGCGCGCGATGACTTGGTTGCGCTTCAAAGAGATCACGACCGGCTCAACGCTACTGGCTTCAGTTTCACGGGCAGTTGCAGTGGCGGATGGATCGAGGACAACGTTCGGACGAATCAGCGGCGCCAAAGCAGCATTGAGCGCATTTTTTTGCGCGGCCGACCAATCGGATAAATTGACGATTCGCTGTTCGAGTGTCCGGCGCGCGGTTGAGAGCGCCTTCATTCCCGTTCGTGGCGCCGGCACGATCACGGGCGAGCTTGAATTGCGAACGTCTATCAGCACGATTTCCCGTTGCAAACGGTCTGCTTCAACGTCGTCGTAAATGTAACCGGCGCTGCTCTCGCGCAGGATTGAGGCGATCCGATCGAGATCTGCTTCGTTGAACTTGTGCGCGGCGATTGCTTGTGCGACTGCAGAGCCACCTTCACCGCTCCACGTGAGCGACTTGCTTTGGCCTTCGTCCGATTGGACCTTGAGATCGTTCCAGTCTGAGCGGAAGCTTTGTACTGAAGTTTCGCTGCGGCTGGAGTCATAATTGAAGACCGGGCGCGAGGTTTCCCTCGCGATGTTTTTACGTCGCTCAGTTTCCGGCTGGTCCACCGCGGTCAGGTCAGTCGGGGCCACGATTGAGCGACCGAGCACTTCACCGAGCTTGTAGTTTTCATTGAAGCTGGAGCCGCGATTCGTGAGGAGTAGAAGAGTGGTCAGGAGAACGAGGGCGCTGCAGGCGATCAGAAAGCGCGTGCGCGGCTTGAACACCATCAACGGTCGCATTGCATAAGCGATCAGCTTATCGCGCGCCTGGCTGACTGGAGTTTTGAATCGTGGACGAAGCCCCATATAAGAAAGAGTTAGCCACAAAAAGGCACAAAGCGCCTTTTGTGCTTTTTTGTGGCTAAGCAGCAGCTAAGTTGCGGGCCAGGACTGCGCCCGCCTTTTCCAATAAAGCATCGAGCGTCGACGGCTTGATCGCGGAGATTACTACGGCCTCGCCGCTATCGAGCTGTCGCGCCTGCCGAACTGCCGCTTCCACAGTCTCTGCGTCGACAAGGTCAGCCTTGTTGAGCGCCAGTATCGACGGAATCTCCGCCAGTTTCAGATCCGCGAGGATTCGCTTCACTGACTGAACCTGCTGCACCCACCGCGGATTCGAAATGTCTACCGCATGAATCAACAAAGTGCTATCGCTGATCTCTTCGAGCGTCGCGCGAAACGCCGACAACAGATCCGGCGGCAGCGCGCGAATGAAACCGACAGTGTCGTTGATGATCACTTCCTGCTCGCGCGGCAAACGCAGTCTGCGCGAAGTCGGATCGAGCGTGGCAAACATGCGCTGCTCGGCGTGTACGTCGCTTTTCGTTAGCGCGTTTAGGAGGGTGGATTTTCCGGCGTTGGTGTAACCGACGATCGAGATGACCGGCAGACCGTGTCTTGTTCGACCTTTGCGACGCTCCTGGCGCCGCTGTTGTAGTGCTTCAATCTCACGCTCGAGACGATTGATGCGATCGCGCACGCGACGACGATCGGTTTCGAGTTTTGTTTCACCAGGACCTCTGCCGCCGATGCCGCCCGCTAAACGCGAGAACGCGGAATCCTGACCGGCAATCAAACGCGGCAGCAGGTATTTCAACTGCGCGAGCTCGACCTGGATCTTTCCTTCTTTCGACTGCGCGCGCTGCGCGAAGATGTCGAGTATCAACTGCGATCGATCGATCACCTTGAGATCTGTTGCTTCGGATAACGATCGCACTTGCGCCGGCGACAGCTCACTGTCGAACACGAGCATGTCTGCGCCGAGCTGTAGTGCGCGAATGATCAGCTCGTCTAGCTTGCCACGACCGAGCACTGTGCGGGGGTCGACCGCCTGCCGGCGTTGAATGATCCGATCCTGGACCACGACGCCCGCCGACGTTGCGAGCTCGGCGAGCTCAGCCATCGACTCTTCAGCATCAGCAAGTGAACCGGTAGCCACGCCGACGAGGATCGTACGGTCGCGTACTTCGGCGCGGCGTGCTGTGCGACGGTTGCGCGCCATCTCTTCTTCGAGCGAATTGATCAGCTCCCGAAAGTCGTGATCTAGTTGCGACGGGATCTTCGGTTCGAGAAAAGCGTAGAGCTCCGGTGTGGTGGCGTTGTCGAGATCGCCTGCGTGCAAAGGTAACAAGTGCGCGGCGCGGACGAGACCGGGCAGTCCTGACTCGGCGTCGACGTCGATCGCCGCCATCAGATCCAGACGCAGGAGTGCAAGGTCGGTTAAGTCGTCCTGGGTAAGCGGCTCGCCGCGCAGATGCGTGTGTACACAACGCAGGCCGCGAAATCTTCCCGAAGCGACGCGCACGCGCTTGAAGTCAGGCAATTCGATGCGACGGTTGTCGCCCACCATCACGTATTGAATGTGGCCCTGGCGGTCGATGAGAGCGCCGATTTGCCGTCGTGTTTCGTGGGACAATTCGCCTAGCTGGCGTGCAAACTCAGGTGTGACGATTTGATCGGGAGGTATGCGCCGAGTGTACAGCTTTTCGATGCGCCGCAGTTGATTTGCTTTGAGCCCTAGAGTGTTGCCTAGAACGGTTGTAATAGCCTTTTCCTTCCTATGCGGGGGCGAATTATAACATACCAAGCCATCCACAGATTACGCAGATTGGCTAGCGAAATCTGTGAAATCTATGGATGAATGCTATGATGAACAACTTTTATGGGTAGTGCAGGGAGAATTGTGGCTGTTGATCCGCCGTATGCGATTGCGGGCGGCGAGATCGTGATTGATTGCGCGGGCTTTGATACGCGCGAGCCGTCGAAGTGTGCCGTGCTCATTGGTGATACGCAGGCGCAGGTTGTCGCGCTTAGTCCGCGGCGCGTGCTGGCGATCGTGCCTGAGACGAAGGGCGGACGGGTGCCGGTCACGTTGTGGAGTGGTGACGAGCCGAGCGAGCCGGGGTATATCACGGTGGCGCGAAAACTTGCGGGCGATCTTCATCCCGTCTCGAATCCTGCGTTTGATCCCGATGACGGCGCGCTCTTCGTCACGCGCTCGGGTTCGCGTGGTGAAGAGCTGCCGGTGACGTTGTTTCGCATCGACATCAGTGGCGACGTTTCCGAGTATTCGGGCGACATCGCAAATCCGACCGGCATCGCGTTTAGTCCTGACGGTCAAATGTTCGTGACGAGCAGACTCGAAGGAACTGTTTACAAGATCACTCCGTTTAAAGAAGCAGTTTCGTTTTCGCGCAATCTTGGTGTGGCTACAGGCATCGCGTTCAATAGCGACGGATTGATGCACATCGGCGATCGCACCGGAACGATCTTTAAAGTTAACGGCATCGGTGAAGAGCGGGCGTGGACGCAACTCGAGCCATCGGTTTCAGCATTTCATCTGGCGTTTAGTCCTGACGATTCGCTGTACGTTGCTGGGCCAACAGTCACGAGCTTCGACTCGATCTGGCGCATCAATCCTGATGGCGACATCAGTCAGTTTTATAAAGGTCTCGGGAGGCCGCAGGGTCTCGCGTTCGATCGCGACGGCAACTTGTATGTGGCGGCGGCGTTGCGCGGGAGGCGTGGCATCGTTCGTATCTCACCTGATGGAGCTGACGCGAAACTGGTGGTGGCCGGCGTGAATCTCATCGGACTCGCGTTCAGTGCGACGGGAGAGATGGCAGTTGTATCGATCGACTCGGTTTACAGTTTGCCGACGCAGATCAAGGGAACGTTGTTGCGATAGTTTTACTGGAGTGCTAAGTTCATCCGCGGCTAAATTAACCTGAATGAGTCCCGAACAACTTATTCCACAACTCGTGATCTACATGGTAGTGCTGCTGCTTGCAATCTCGGCACACGAAGCGGCGCACGCCTGGATGTCTTACAAGTTTGGCGACGACACGGCACGACTACTGGGACGTATCACGCTCAATCCTGTCGCTCACACTGATCCGATCGGCACACTCCTGATTCCGATTGTCGGGTTTATTTTTTCCGCTGGTGGCGGGACATTCCCGTTGATTGGTTGGGGCAAACCGACACCGGTAAATCCGCTGCGCTGGCGCAACAAAGACCTCGCCAACGTCATGGTCTCCATCGCCGGTATTCTGGCTAACCTGCTCATCGCCGTTGTCGCGTTTACGATCTTAAAGTTTCTTCTGATGAGCGGGATGATTGGTATGATGTCTGATTCGACGCAAGAGCCGGTGATATTGTTTCTCGACAATTTGCTGATCATGAACATCTCGCTGGCGGTCTTCAATCTGTTACCGTTTCCGCCGCTTGATGGAAGCAAAGTGCTCGAAACGTTTTTACCGCCAAGCATGCAGCCGGCGCTGGAGTTCCTCGAACATTACGGCTACTGGATTTTGATTCTTTTGATCTACATGGGCGTCTTTAGAGCAATCATCAGCCCGATCATAAATTTCGTTCATTATCTTCTCCTTCTTGGGGTACGCTGAGCCAACCGCGCTCATAGTTTTAACTCATGCCGAAACGAATCTTTAGTGGCGCGCAACCAACAGGCAACGTCCATCTCGGAAACTATCTGGGCGCGTTGCGCAATTGGGTCGCGCTGCAACACGAGTACGAAAGCTTCTTTTGTATCGTGAACCTGCACGCGATCACTTCGCCGCAAAACCCGGCGCAGCTTGCAGAGAAAACCAGAGACCTCGCGCGGATCTATCTGGCCGTTGGAATCGATCCGCAAGTGTCGACGGTCTTCGTCCAGTCACACGTTAAAGAGCACGCGGAGCTGACGTGGGTGTTGAACTGCGTCGCGCGCATGCCAGAGCTCGAGCGCATGACTCAGTACAAAGACAAGGTGCGTAAACAGCAGGAAAACATTTCCGTCGGGGTGTTTGATTATCCAGTGCTGATGGCTGCGGACATACTGCTCTATCACACGGACCTCGTGCCGGTTGGTGACGATCAGCGACAACATCTCGAGCTGACGCGTGATCTCGCGATTAGATTCAATCGCGATTACGGTGAGACATTCAAAGTGCCGGACGCTTACATCCCGAAAGTCGGCGCGCGCATCATGTCGTTATCTGATCCATCGAAGAAGATGTCGAAGTCAGACGACGATCCGAATGGTTGTGTGTTGTTGATGGACGATGCTGACACGGTCCAAAAGAAGTTCAAGCGCGCGGTGACTGACTCGGGAACTGAGATCCGGTTTGATGCATCGCGGCCGGCGATCAACAACCTGCTCGAGATTTATCATCTGATCACCGGCAATTCTGCGGAGGCGGTTGAAGATCACTTCGCGGGTAAAGGTTACGCGCAGCTAAAAGGCGACCTGGCGGAAGCGACGATCGAGTTTCTGCGGCCGTTCCAGCAACGTGTCAGGGAAATCAGCGACGAGCAGCTTGATTCGATCCTAGACCAGGGAAGGGAAAAAGCGCAGCAGATTGCGAGTGCGACTCTGGCTCAGGTGTTTGAGCGGACAGGTTTAAGGTAACGCGGATGAACGCGGATTTTCGCGGATGAGCGAAGAAACTCCAGACATCACCGAAGAGCGTGCGCCACTGAACGTAGCCGGCGCGATGCCGCAGATCGTTTCGGATGATACGACTGATGATCTGAAGATTCTATTAGGCGAGTTTGAAGGACCGCTCGATCTGCTGCTTCACCTCATCCGGCAGGAACACGTCAGCATCTACGATATTCCCGTCGCGCGTATCACGGACGAGTATCTTCGTTATCTGCGCGTCATGCAGGAGATGGACATCGCTGTCGCCGGTGATTTTCTGGTAATGGCGGCGACGCTGATCGAGTTGAAGACGAAGATGCTGCTGCCGCGTGATCCCACCGCGCCGCCGGAGGAAGAAGAAGATCCGCGCAGTGAGCTGGTGAACCAGTTACTCGAGTATCAGAAGTACAAAGCCGCCGCGCAGATGCTCTGGTCGCGCGCGACTGTCGAGCAGGCTGTGTTCAAACGCGCGGAGCTCGAGACTGACAAGAACAATCCGGAAGTCGCGGTTGGCCTCTTTGATCTGCTGAAAGTTTTTCAGGACATTCTCGCGCGACACAAGGAAGAGAAGCTACTCGAGATCGAGCGCGAAGAGATCTCGATGGCTGAGATGCTCGAGCGTTTGCGCAACATGGTGATGTCGTCGGGCGAGCTCAACCTGCGTGTGTTTTTTGAGCGCGCGCGATCGCGGCGCGAGCTCGTGTTGGCGTTTCTATCAGTGTTGGAGCTGGTGAGAACTACGGAGGTCAAACTATTTCAGCGCGAGACTTTTGGCGACATCATCGCGCGTTCAGCTTAATTAGACATGCCGAGCAACGAAGAAACACTTAATCAAGAGCCGCTCGATGAGGCGGCGTTGAATGAAGAGGCGAGTCGTGAGCTTGCGGCGATGGTGGCCGAGGCTGAGCAAACGTCGGCCGCCGCCGAAGATGAGGCTGATGATGATACGCCGTTATCGGCGCCGCAGAGCGTGGCTGAGCGCGCGGCTGTGATCGAGGCGCTGATCTTTGTTTCGGATGAGCCGCTGAGTGTGAAGACGATCGCCGACGTGCTGAAGGAAGACAAACAGGTGATCGTTGAAGCGGTCGCGGCCCTCGCGCAGGAGTTCAATGCGCGTAACGGTGGTTTGCAGTTGCGCGAAGTTGCGGGTGGTTGGCAGCTTGCGACGCGGCCAGAGTATCACGAGCACGTGCGTACGTTTCTGAAGACGCGGCCGAGTGCGAAATTAAGTATCGCCTCGCTCGAGACGCTCGCTGTGATTGCGTATCGACAGCCGGTGACTGTGCCGGAGATTCTCGAGATACGTGGTGTGCAGTCGCCGTCAGCGATCAAGACGTTGCTCGACAAGAAGCTGATCGTGGCGAAGGGACGCAAGGAGACGGTCGGGCGGCCGATGATGTATGGAACGTCGAAAGAGTTTCTGATGCAGTTTGGGTTGAAGGATCTGTCGGAGTTGCCGAGCGTTGAGGATTTCCATGATCTGAGTGGTGGATCTTAGAATAGCCACAAAAAGGCACAAGACCACAAAAACTGAATTCTTCCTTTTGTGAGCTTTTGTGCCTTTTTGTGGCTAAATTATGGAGCAGCGACTGCAAAAATTGATCGCCGCGGCTGGAGTCGCCTCACGCAGGCATGCGGAAGAGCTGATTGCTGCGGGTCGTGTTACGGTTAACGGGGAAGTAATAAAAGAGTTCGGCACGAAGGCCGATCCGGAGAAGGATCACATCAAGGTCAACGGCAAGCTCATCAATCCTCAGCTACAGTCTCGCGAAAAAGTCTACGTACTTCTCAACAAGCCGAAGGGTTATCTCTCGAGTGTTGCCGATCCCGAAGGCCGGCCTCTCGTCACCGAGCTGTTACCGCCGTCACTGGGCAAGATCCATCCGGTCGGGCGTCTCGACTTCAACACCGAAGGACTGCTGCTACTCACAAACGACGGCGACTTCACGAACTACGTAACCGCTGCGCGCAACCGCGTCGAGAAAGTTTACGAAGTCAAAGTTAAGGGTGTGCCAAGTGAGAGTGCCATCGAGCGACTGCGGCGCGGCATCACGCTCGAAGACGGCACGCGCACGGCGCCCGCGAAGATCGTGAAGCTACACGAGACTCAAACCAACGCATGGTACGAAGTCTTGCTGCACCAGGGCCGCAACCAGCAAGTGCGGCGGATGTTTGAGTTGATCGGGCATTCAGTGTTGAAGCTGCGACGCACGCGCATCGGATTTCTAAACGACGAGAACCTGAAACCCGGATACTATCGACTTTTATCCCCGGGTGAAGTCGGACGAATAATGAAAAAGCAGGCCCCCAGATCACGCAAATCCGTCTGATCGGTTTTCACTGATCCGTCCAACCTGTGTTACAAAAACAAGCACTATGCATTTTGAGTTAACCGAAGAGCAACAACAGATCAAGATGAGCGTGCGCGAGTTCGCTGAATCGGAGATCGCGCCTCACGTCATGGAGTGGGACGAATCGCAGCACTTTCCCATCGAGCTGAAACCGAAGCTTGCCGAGCTCGGTTTGATGGGTGTGCTTTTTCCGGAAGAGTATGGCGGCGCGGGGATGGGCTATGTCGAGTACGCCACGATCATCGAAGAGCTCTCGCGCGTCGATGGCTCGGTTGGCATCTCCGTCGCCGCGCACAATTCGCTCTGCTCGAATCACATTTACCAGTACGGCACTGAAGAGCAGAAGAAAAAGTATCTCGCGCCATTAGCGAGTGGCGAGCATCTCGGAGCGTGGGGACTTACTGAGCCCAGCGCCGGCTCGGACGCGTCGGGCACGAAGTCTACGGCCGTACGCGCCGATGGTGGCTGGATCGTCAACGGCTCGAAAAACTTCATCACGCATGCGATCCACGCTGACACGTGTGTTGCGATGGCGGTGACTGACAGGGCGCAGAAAAGCAAAGGCATCTCGGCTTTCATCTTCGAGAAAGGCCAGAAGGGTTTCTCCCCCTCGAAGAAAGAGAACAAGCTCGGGCTGCGCGCGTCCGAGACTGCGAGCGTCGTTTTTGAAGACTGCTTCGTGCGTGAGAATCAGTTACTCGGTGAAGCAGGTCAGGGATTTGTGAATGCGATGCAGATACTCGACGGCGGTCGGATCTCGATCGCGGCGCTAGCGGTCGGCATTGCGCAGGGCGCATACGAGTCGGCAGTGCGTTATGCGAAAGAGCGGCAGCAGTTTGGAAAGCCGATCTCGGAGTTTCAGGGGATTCAGTTCAAGCTGGCGGATATGGCGACGCAGATCGACGCGGCGCGCTTGCTGATGTATCGCGCGGCGTGGATGAAGGATGCGGGCAAGAAGACGACGAAAGAGTCGTCGATGGCGAAGCTGTATGCGTCCGAAGTGAGTGTGAAAGTTTGCGAGGAAGCGATTCAGGTGCATGGCGGGTATGGTTACACGAAAGACTATCCGCCTGAGAAATACTGGCGCGACTCGAAGCTCTGCACGATCGGAGAAGGAACTTCGGAGATCCAGCGGATCATCATCGCGCGCGAGCTGCTCCGATCTGTCTGATCACAAAAGGCACAGAGCAGATCACAAAAGGCACAAAAAGATCTTTTGTGCTTTTTGTGTACTAAATGATGGCTAATCTTAGCGAACGAGTGAGTCGTGGTGAGGCGGCGGCGGTGGCGCGCGCCATCTCGAAGATTGAAGATGGCGCGGATGGCGCCGCCGACTTGATGAAGGAGATCTATCAACGCTCGCGCAGCGCCCTCGTGATCGGAATCACTGGCGCGCCTGGAGCCGGCAAGTCGTCGCTCGTCGACAAGCTCGCGATGTTTTATCGGAAGAACGGCGAGCGCGTTGGGATCGTTGCGGTCGATCCGTCGAGCCCGTTTTCCGGCGGCGCAATCCTCGGCGATCGCATACGAATGCAGGCCCTCGGACTCGACGAGGGCGTTTTCATCCGCTCGATGGCGACGCGCGGCAATCTCGGCGGTCTCGCGCGCGCGACGGTCGACGCGGTCGCGATTCTCGATGCTGCCGGTTACGCGAAGATCATCGTCGAGACAGTCGGCGTCGGTCAGGACGAAGTCGAAGTCGTCAAAGCTGCTGATGTTTCAGTCGTCGTGTTAGTCCCCGGGATGGGCGACGACATTCAGGCCATCAAGGCCGGAATCATGGAAATCGGCGACATCTTCGTTATCAACAAAGCCGATAAAGAAGGTGTTTACGCAACGGAAAAGGAGCTTGAATCGCTCCTGTCGCTGGCTTCCCGCGACGACGGCTGGGATCCGCCCATTGTCAAGACTGTCGCGACTGAGAACCACGGCGTCTCAGAGCTGGCGCAGGCCATCGAGCGTTTTTCCACCGCGCAACTCGGGCCTCGCGTCAGCAGCGAGCGTCGCCGCGCCATCGCGCGCTGGCGAATTGTTGAGTTATTGAGGGAAAGTCTGCTCTCGCGCGTTTTGGGAAGTGACGCCTCGGTTGCTATGCTTAACAAGCTGGCCGACGAGGTTGCGACGCGCCAAAGAGACCCGTATTCTGCGGTTGAGGAGATTATTCAGGCTGCTAAAAGTTGATCACATCGGAATAGCCACCAACAGCATCGAAGAGGGTTTGGCAATGTGGCGCGATGTGCTCGGGTTGAAAGTCGACTCGACCGAGGAAGTCGCCGAACAGGGCGTAAAGGTGTGCATGCTGGCCGTGGGCGACACTCACGTTGAGTTGCTCGAGCCGCTCGCGCCTGATACGGCCGTCGGCAAGTTTCTCGCTAAACGCGGGCCGGGAATGCACCACATCGCCATCGAGGTTGCGGACATCCACGCCTCGCTCGCTGAACTGAAGCAAAAAGGAGCACGGCTCATTGACGAAACGCCGCGTGTGGGTGCGGGCGGTTGTCTGGTTGCTTTTGTGCATCCCTCATCGGTAAATGGAGTGCTGCTTGAGCTGGTGCAGCATCAATAGTTAGGAAAGGACAGTATTTTGAATTCAACAAAAAAAGCTCTCATCGCGGCCGCCGTGGCAGTGATCTTTGCTGGAGGACTGATCTTCTGGCAGGTCAAAGCCAGAAAAGCAGGCCCGGTCGAACTCACGCCTGAAGACATGGCGCTCATAGCCGAAGATCAGCCGCCGCAAATGCGCGCACGCCTGGCATCTGACGAGACCGCACGCAAAGACTTCGCGTTGCAGGTGCGACAACTGCTCGCGGTTGCTGAAGAGGCAGAGGCGAACGGCGTGGGCAATGCGCCCGACATGAAGCGCCAGCTCGAGTTTCAGAAAGCCAGCGTTATCGCCAACGCTTATTTCGAGAAACAGGGCGAGGCCAGTCAGGGCGACATTACGGATGCGGAAGTCGATGAGTTTTTCAAACAGCCGGGTAATCAGGCGAAGTTCGACCAGATCATCGCCGACGCGAAGAGCAAAGATCCGCAGTTTGCCTCACAGGAGATTCCACCCGAGCAGCTAAACATGCTCAAGCAGCGTTTGGGCCGGATCTACATCGCCGAGAAGAAGGCGATGGATAAGGGGATGGACAAGGAACCCGCCGTTCGTTTGCAGATGATGTTGCAGCACGCGCGTGTCCTCGCTCAGAAGTACGCGGTCGACAAGCTGCAGGACAAGATGAAGGCGAGTGACGAAGAAGTAAACACGTATCTCACGGCCCATCCCGAGCTCGACACGGACAAGAAGAACCGCGCCAAGGCGGAAGAAGTTTTGAAGCGCGCACGCGCTGGGGAAGATTTCGCCAAACTCGCGATGGAGTATTCGACTGACGGCAGCAAAGACAAAGGTGGCGATCTCGGTTGGTTCGGACATGGCCAGATGGTGCCCGAGTTTGAGCAGGCTGCTTACGCACTGAAGCCGGGCGAGATTAGCGACGTGGTCCAGAGCAAGTTTGGTTTCCACATCATCAAGCTCGAAGAGAAAAAGAACGAAACCAAAGACGGCAAAACGGAAGAGAAGGTTCATGCGCGTCACATTCTGATCGGCGACGTAGGCGCGAATCCTTTTGGGCCTCCGCAAAACTCACGCGATCGAGCCAAGGCCGCGGTCGAGTCGGAGAAGGCGAAGAAAGTGCTCGACGAGATCGTGAGCCGTTCGCACGTGAAAGTGCCTGACACCTTTACGGTGAAGCCGCCCGAGCAGCAGCCGCAGCAGGCGTTGCCGCCAGGATTCGGCGCGCCGCCGCAGGATGCTCCTGCACCCGCGCCATCACAGGCGAAACCGCCCGCGAAGCCGAAGGGCCACTGATTGTTTATAGGACCTATGCGACTCATAGGTCCTATTTGCTTTACATGAACTTAGGTGATTATCGGGTCGAGATAGTTCAAGACACCGAATTCCGTCTCGACGGCGGTGCGATGTTCGGAGTCGTCCCGCGCAAGCTCTGGGCAAGGGAACACCCGCCCGACGATGAAAATCGCATTCGCATGAACATGAATTGTGTGTTCATCGATACGGGCGCTGAAAAGATCCTGATCGAAACCGGAATCGGCGACAAGTGGACCACAAAGCAGCAGTCGATGTACGGTATCGAGCGCGTGCGACCGCTGAGTGAGACACTCTTTGCGCGCACGGGCGCTACTGCTGACGAGATTACGATCGTCGTCAACACGCACCTGCATTTCGATCACGCGGGCGGCAATACGAAGCACGACGCTGATGGCAAGCCGGTCGCTGCGTTTCCGAACGCGCGCTACTTCATCTCACGTGCAGAGCTGGAACATGCTGATGGTCCGACTGAGCGCGATCGTGCGAGTTACCTGGCTGAGAACTGGCGGCCGCTCGTGGAGTCGGGCCAGCTCGAAGCGAAGGATTCAGATTACGAAGTCGTTCCTGGGCTAGCGATGGAAACAATCGCGGGCCACAATCGCTCGATGCAGTGTTGGCGTCTGGAGCGAGACGGAAAGACGATGTTTGGGTTCGCCGATCTCGTGCCGATGCGCGCGCATGTTCGTCTGCCGTGGATCATGGGTTACGACCTCTATCCGGTCGAGACTTTGGACGCGAAGAAGCGCTTAATACCGCAGGCGGCGCGCGAGAATTGGATTTGCATGTTCTATCACGATCCTGATGAGCCGTTGTGCCGGCTACAACAGCACGAAAAGGAGTTCAGTCCGATCCCTTATCGAGGAGACGAATGAGTACAGCAGCAGCAGTTCGCGTCGGCATTATCGGTGGCAGCGGTTTGTACCAGATGCCGGAGCTGACTGCGGTGGAAGAAGTCAAAGTCGACACTCCGTTTGGACCGCCGTCCGATGCGTTCATCGTCGGCACACTCGAAGGCGAACGCGTTGCGTTTCTTCCGCGTCACGGGCGTGGTCATCGACTCACGCCGACAGAAGTTCCGTTTCGCGCGAACATCTATGCGATGAAGCTGCTTGGTGTCGAGAGTATTCTCTCGGCTTCCGCGGTTGGATCGTTGCAGGAGCAGTACGCGCCGCTCGATATGGTGATTCCCGATCAGTTTTTCGATCGGACGCGTGGGCGCGTATGGGAGTCGACGTTCTTTGGCGAAGGGATTGTCGCGCACGTTTCGTTTGCGCATCCGGTTTGTGGGCGTTTGGGTGATGTGTTGCAGGAGGCGTGTGGAGCGGCTGATGTGAAGGCGCATCGCGGCGGGACTTATTTGTGCATGGAAGGGCCGGCGTTCTCGACTGTGGCGGAGTCGAATGTCTATCGCTCGTGGGGCATGGACATCATCGGCATGACGAATTTGCAGGAGGCGAAGCTCGCGCGCGAGGCGGAGATCTGTTACGCGACGCTCGCGCTCGTGACCGATTACGACTGCTGGCATGCCGGGCACGATGCGGTGAGCGTCGAGACGGTGGTTGAGTATCTGAACAAGAACGTACGGAACGCGCAGATCATTTTGCGTGAGGCGGTGAAGGGAATGCGGTCGAGTGAGCGGAGTTGTAAGTGCGGTTCGGCATTGCAGCACGCGATCTTCACGGCCCCCAACCTCTGGCCCGAAGCGACGACGAAGAAGTTGGAAGCGATCGTTAAGAAGTATCAAGCATAGGTCCTATTAGTCCTATAGGACCTATAACGAGGTGATTTATGAAGCTTAAGTTTTTGCTTTTGTTCCCCATTCTTTTTGTGCTTTTTATGGCTCCATCTACGTTCGCGCAGGGAGGCGTGAAGAGTGGACCGGATCAGTCAACTCTTCGTGATCCGGATCTCGAGCGCGACTCGCTTCACAACCTCGAAGTCGCAAGGAATTATTTCAAACTGAAAAAAGCTTACGTCGCCGCACTCAAGCGTTGTGAAGAGATCATCGCCGGCAATCCAAACTTCGAGAAGATCGACGAAGTGTTGCTGATGGCCGGTCAGAGCAGTCTCTGGCTCTCGCAGAACAAAGGTAAGCAGCGCCCGGAGCAGTACGTCAGTTTCGACGGCAGTGAGAAGAAGACGTTGACGACCGCACAGTTTCGCGAGATGGGCGTCGACTATCTCAACAAGCTGATCAAAGACTATCCCGAAAGTCCGTTCGCCAAAGAAGCGCGTGAAGAGTTGCGCTTGCTCGAAGCTCCAAAACAGCAGTAAAAATTCTTCTCTGTGTAACCTCTGTGTTCTCTGTGTCTCTGTGGTTGAAGGTTTTGGACTTGATAACCACCACAGAGACACAGAGAACACAGAGGTTACACAGAGAAGAGCTAAAATAAAACTTAAAGAATCAAAACACCCATGTCCCTTTTAGTTGTCGGATCGGTTGCGTATGACGAGGTCGAAACTCCTTTCGGTAAATGCGACAAGATGCTTGGTGGCTCCGCGTCGCACTTCTCGATCTCAGCCAGCTTCTTTACGAAAGTCAGCATCGTTGCCGTCGTAGGCGGAGACTTTGCAGAGCAGGAAGTTTTTGAAAGTCGTGGCATCGGCACCAGCGATATCGAACGAATCGCAGACGGCAAGACGTTTCGTTGGGGCGGTCGTTATGAGTTCGATCTGAACGTCGCTCACACGCTCTACACTGATTTGAACGTCTTTGCGGACTTCCAACCGAAGCTGTCCGAAGAGTCAAAGCGCACGCGCCTGCTCTTCCTCGGCAACATTCAGCCTGATCTGCAACGCGGTGTCAGGGAACAGATGCCTGACGCAGAGCTCGTGGCGCTCGACACGATGAATCTCTGGATCGAGCACACGCGCGACTCGCTCGTCAAAACGATCAAAGTCGTCGACGTGGTGATCATCAACGACGCCGAAGCGCGACAGCTCACCGGGATTCCAAACTTGATCAAAGCCGCCCACGAGATCCTCAGTTGGGGACCAAAAGCCCTCATCATCAAGCGCGGCGAGTACGGCGCGGCGCTCTTTACGCGCGACAGTTATTTCGCGATTCCCGCGTACCCGCTCGAGTCGGTGTTTGATCCGACGGGCGCGGGGGACACGTTCGCCGGTGGTTTCATGGGCTACCTCGCGAGCCAGGAAAAGATCGACGAGAGCGCGATGAGACGTGCAATGATCTTTGGATCGGTGATGGCCTCGTTTAATGTGGAGGAGTTTGGCACTGAGCGAGTGAAGCGGCTGACGCACGCTGAGATCAACGATCGTTTTCACGCCTTCAAACGAATGACACATTTTGATGAGATACCGTTTGAAGCCAAACTCAGTTAAGGAGCCCTTATGATCTGTCCTGTTTGCGAGGGTGAATACGAACCCGGCATCACCGAGTGCCCCACCGATAACACGCCGCTGGTCGACAAAATAACTTCAGCCCATGACGAAAGCGAGGCGAGCTTTGTTTCGCTGCATAATTTCGGCTCGCCTGCCGAGGCCGAGATGGTGAACGACATTCTCACGCAAAACGGGGTTCGGTCGGTGGTGAAGTCCGGAGGCGCCGACGCGTTCTCGCCACTCCTGTCAGCGACCTGGGAAGGCGCGATGATCATGGTTGATGAGCGTGATGTGGACCGGGCGAGGGAAGTCTACCAGTCGTTCTTCGGTGCGGACACGACGCCGCTTACAGGTGGACCAACCGAAGACGATCTAGAAGATGAAGATGAAGAGTAGTTCGCGATGTCTGACGATGCGATTGTAGTTTTTATGACGGCCGCGAATGGCGAGGAAGCGACGCGGCTCGCCGAGATGCTCGTTGGCGCCAACCTCGCTGCGTGCGTGCAGATCCTGCCGGAAATGGAGTCGGTTTATCGTTGGCAGGGAAAAATTGAGCGACAGTCAGAAGTGCTCTTGATCGCGAAGACGACGCGCGAGAAGTTTGACGATCTGGAAAGGGAAGTACGGGCGTTGCATTCGTACGACACGCCCGAGATTGTTGCAGTTCCTATCGTGACCGGGTCGGCGCCTTATCTCGAGTGGTTATTTGAAGCCGCGGATTCACGCGGATAAACGCAGACCTGCGAAAATCCGCGTTTATCTTAAGTAGAAACTCTTATATCATCGGAGACAGTAGCGTCGAGCTCGTGGAGTGAGCTTTGGCTTCGCGTTACAATCTCAACCACCTCAGCAGGCGAGTCAGTGATATGAAAGATGTCCATGTCGTGATCGGAGATCTTCCCACCCGGTAACACCACCGCGCGCACCCAGTCCAGCAGCCCACTCCAGTATTGACTCCCATACAGCACGATCGGAAAGTTTCGAATCTTATGCGTCTGGATTAGTGTCAACGCTTCGAAGAGCTCGTCAAACGTGCCGAACCCGCCCGGAAAGATCACGAACGCGAGACTGTACTTAACAAACATCATCTTGCGCACGAAGAAGTATTTGAACGTGAGACTGAGCGTCTGGTAGGGGTTTGGCTTCTGTTCGAACGGGAGCTCGATGTTGCAGCCGATCGAGAGTCCACCCGCGTCGAACGCGCCACGATTCGCGGCCTCCATGATTCCTGGACCACCGCCCGTGATCACTGCGAAACCCTGCGCGGCGAGGAGTGCCCCCGTTTCCTGTGCTGCTTTGTAGTCGGGATCGTCAGGCTGTGTGCGCGCGGAGCCGAAGATGGCGATGCCGCGGCTGAGGGTGGCCAGCTCATCGAAGCCTTCGACAAACTCGCCCATGATGCGGAAGACGCGCCATGGATCAGTGTGTGTAAACTCGTCTGGACGCGGACTCTCGAGTAGTTGTTCGTCCTGTGTTGTGCCGGGAAGTGCGCGTCCGGTTCCTTTTCGTTTCTTTTCCATCAGATGCCCATGATGTTGTAGCCGCAATCGACGTAGATGACCTCGCCGGTGATGCCTGAAGACATCGAGCTGCAAAGGAAGACGGCGGTGTTTCCGACTTCGCGCGCGTCGACGTTGCGGCCGAGCGGTGCGCGTTCCGCGTGATGTTTGAGCATGGTGCTGAAATCGGAGACGCCGCGAGCTGATAGTGTTTGGATGGGACCGGCGCTGATCGCGTTGATGCGAATGTTACGTGGTCCAAGATCCTTTGCGAGATAGCGAGTGCTGGCTTCGAGCGCCGCTTTGGCGACGCCCATCACGTTGTAGCCCGCGACGACTTTTTCAGCGCCGTAATACGACATCGTGACGATGCTGCCGCCTTCAGTCATCAACGGCGCAGCGGCGCGCGCGAGCTGCGGCAGCGAGTAGGCGCTGATTTCGAGTGCGGTGAGAAATGCTTCGCGCGTCGTATTGAGGTATTCACCGCCCAGCGCTTCGCGCGGTGCGAAGGCGATGCTGTGAATCAGGAAGTCGAGCCGGCCAAACTGCTCGCCGACGGTTTGAAACGTTTTATCGACTTCCTCCTGATTCGCCACGTCGCATGAGAGCAGCAACGAGCCGGGCATCGCGTCGTTCGTCAGGCTCTCGACGTTTTCTTTGAGGCGCTCGCCCTGGTAAGTAAAAGCTAGCTTAGCGCCTGCATCGTGAAGCGCGAGGGCAGTGGCCCAGGCGATGGAGCGCTTGTTTGCGACTCCAAAAATGATTCCGTTTTTATTGTTCAGCATGTGTGTTCTATGCAGCCGCGCTTTCGGGTGCGTTCATCAGAGCTTTGTACTCCCCGCTCTCAACCCATTGCAGGATCTCCGAGACGCGCCACACCGGAAACGGGTGGCTCAGGCCGGAATTGATCACGTCGGCCCAGAAACGATCGAGGGCTTTCTCGTCGTAGTTCTTTTGAAAGTCGCGGGCTTGTCCGAGGAACTGATCGTAATCGACACGCGAAGCAAAGGTGCCGCCGCTGAGCTTCATCATGGTGCGGCCAATGACGTTGGCGTCCTGTGTGACTAGCAGTGCGGCGCGATCGCACGACAGCTCGGCGCGTCTGGCCCATGCGAGCAAGGCCGCGCGCATGCTCATCGTGAGTAGCTCCTTGATGATGAAAGTCAGCGGTGACGCGAGCACTGCGCTCTTCGCCAAAAACTCGATCAGACGCGCGGCGGTCAGGTAGAGCACGTGCTCAGCGTGAATGTGGCCCACCTCGTGAGCTACGACTGCAAGCACTTCGTCGTCACTCAGCCGTTCGATCAGTTGTGAATAGAGCACGATGACGGGTTTTTCGACGCCGCCCGTGAACGCGTTGACGATCGGGTTTTGTTGCACGAAGAGGTCGGGCATGTCGACGCCGAGCGTCGTACAGGCGATCTGGAGTTTGGCGTAGAGATCCGGGCACTGTGTCGGTGTGACTTTCACTGCGCTGGCGGTAAAGATCACGCGAATAGCCGACTCGCCTGTGACGGCGAGGAGTTTCTTGAGCGCCGTGTCGATTCCGGGGATCGCGCGCAACGCTGCGAGGGCGCGGCGATCGGCGGGATGTATGTACTGGTCCTTATCGAGATTCGCGAATTTCTTGTGTGGCGGCTCGTCGGAGAGAGGCAGACGGCAACGGCCGCAGCGCGCGTCGCCGCCGTCCGTGCGAATTTGGTTACGCTGACCGCAGTAGCGACAGCGGATCGAGGGGATGTTGTTAATCAAGTCTTGATTGTCCATGTTGAACGCTCACTCCCGAAGCCGAATTGTGCCACGGATTTTAACTGATGAAAGACGGATCCGGCTATTAGTGCTTGAAATGACGAATACCCGTGAAAACCATCGCCAGGTCGTGCTCGTTAGCGGCGGCGATCACCTCTTCGTCGCGGACAGAACCGCCCGGCTGTATCACTGCTGTGATTCCGTGTTTCGCAGCCTCATCGATTCCGTCGCGAAACGGAAAGAACGCATCCGACGCCAGCACCGATCCTGCGACCGGCAACTGTGCTCGCATCGCACCGATCTTCACCGAGTCAACGCGCGACATCTGTCCCGCACCGACACCGACTGTCTGATCCGCGCGCGCGTAAACGATCGCGTTTGATTTCGTGTGCTCGCAAACGATCCAGGCAAACTGTAGCGCGCGGATCTCTTCATCAGTCGGTTTGCGCTCGGTCACAACATTCAGCTCCGCGGGATTGAGTTTGTGATCGTCTCTTGTTTGCACGAGCATGCCGCCCCCGATCTGCTTCAGCTCCACGCCTGCTGGTTGTTTCACGTCGCTCAGTTGAATCACACGCAGGTTCTTCTTCGCGCGCAGGACTTCGAGCGCCGCTGCGTCGTAGCCAGGAGCGATCACGACCTCGGTGAAGATCTTCGTCACTTCCTCCGCCGTTGCCGCATCGACCGTGCGATTGAACGCAACGATTCCGCCGAACGCCGAAACCGGATCCGTCGCTAGAGCTTTCTTGTAAGCGTCAGCAAGAGTCTCTCCGAGACCGACGCCCGCCGGATTGGTGTGCTTGATGATCGCGCACGCGGTTTGTTCGAAGTCGCAGACGAGTTGCCACGCCGCTTCGGCATCGACGTAGTTGTTGAACGACATCTCTTTGCCGGCCAGGACAGCGGCGTTCGCGATGCCGCCACTCGTTGACGTTTGGTAAAGCGCGGCTTTCTGGTGGGGGTTTTCACCGTAACGCAGATCGGCGATCTTCTTCATGGTCCAGCTCAGGCGATCGGGCAGTGCGTTGCTGGAGCCGGCGAGATATGAGCTGACCATGATGTCGTACTGTGCGGTGTGCTCGAATGCTTTTTGAGCGAGCGTGTTTCTCGTGTTGAGTGACAGCGAGCCGTTGTTTTGGTTTAGCTCCGCGATCACTTGCGCGTATTGATCAGACGAGACAACCACCGCGACGTCACGCGCGTTCTTCGCAGCGGAGCGAATCATTGCCGGACCACCGATGTCGATCTGCTCGATTGCTTCTTCACGTGTTACGCCTTCGCGTTTGATCGTCTCTGCAAACGGATAGAGATTCACAACTACCAAATCGATCGGTTCGATTCCGTGCTGCTCGAGTGAGGCTACGTGCGCTGCGTTGTCGCGAATCGCGAGCAGTCCGCCGTGTACGCGTGGATGCAGCGTCTTGACGCGACCATCCATCATCTCGGGAAAGCCGGTGACGTCTGAGATGTCGCGCACGTTGATGCCCGCGTCGCGCAAAGATTTCGCGGTGCCGCCGGTGCTGATGATTTCTACATTGAAGCTCGTGAGCTCGCGCGCGAAGTCTACAATGCCGGTTTTGTCAGAGACGCTGATTAGTACGCGTCGAATAGGTCGAAGATTTTCAGTCATGAATGAGTTAATTAGGAAGCTTCTTTGCTTCTGGCGCCAGATTAATCATGAACTTCTGCGTGCGCGAATAACCCTTGCCTGCCACGGAGTATTCAACGCCTTGCGGCTTCAAGCTCACCGAGAAAACATGCTTGCGATTGTCGCGCGAAGATTCGGATATATAGAAACCCAAAAGGTACTGGCTTTTCAAATCCTCTTCGATAGCTTGAAAGATCGGCGTCAGATCGTTTTCTCTCGGCATGAGCGCCGACTTCGCGTCGCCGACGAGAAAATATTTGCCGCCGGTCTTCTCTGCGAGGTCTTTGAAACCTTTGCTTGGACGGCGCACTTCGAGTCGCCCATTAATTGGCTCGAAGAGTGGCAGGTGAATTACATAGAACGAGACGCGTCTCTCGAGTGCAGCGTTGATAACGTACTCAGCGCTCGTGCGGCTGCGGGTGTCGAGGCCGTCGCTGATCAGCACGATGATGCGGCGCTCAGAGCGCACGGGCGGCAGATCGTCATACGCTGTAAGCGCTTTGGCTGCGGCGTCGAAGATCGCGGTTTGTGTGTTCGGCGCAGCGTTGAATCTGAACGCAGCACGCGCGGCGTCGAGATCTTTTGTGAAGGGAGCGACGAGTGTAGCCCTGTCGGAGAAACGAAGAATCGCGACGCTCGATCGTTCGCCAAAGCGGGAGAAGAGAGCGAGCGCGGCTTCCTGTTGTTGCGCGATGATTTGTCGCAGACTGCCTGATTGGTCGAGCGCGAACATCAGAGCGACGCGATCCGCGCCGGGAGAGAAGTACAAACCGGTCGTGATCTGATCCGGATCTTTTAGCGATAGGTCCTGATCGGTCAGTCCCGCGACCGCGAGTCCCTTTTTGTCGCGAATGCGGACGGGAAAGAGCAGCAGGTCTGTGTTGACACGAATGACGTCGTCGTCATCAGCGTTTTGCTGTGCGAGCGCAGTTGTTGGTTGAAAACAGACGAGCAGAAGAAGGATGCTCGCGAAACGCAGCAGGAGCCGTTCGGCTAAACGAAAAAACGGCCGAAGAGCAGAATGCTGAGAATGACGATTATCGTGATGACGATGATCTTGACCAGGCTCACGGCTGAATCCTCGGGGTTCTGGGCGAAGCAAAGCGCATTCTAGCATACGACCATATTCGCGAGGCAGTTCGGAAGAATTAACCGCGGATTCACACGGATTAACGCTGATCTGCGTTTATCCGCTTAAATCCGCGGCTAAATATTCTATTTGAATCGAAAGCTGAGCTTTCCACTAAAGAGCCTTGGATACCCGACGTGCGTCCCGCTGAAGACCGATTCAAAATTATAGAGAAACAGCTCGTTCGTCAGGTTTTGCACGTCAAACTGGACGTTCATTGATACCCGTTCCTTCTGCAGCAGGTCTGCGCCGACGGAAAAATCCAGCACCATTCGTGGCTTCACTCGCCCGCGTTGGAAATCGATCTCGTTGTACAAACGCGGATCGAAGCCCCGGGCGACAAAGTCCGCGCGCGTCGTTCCGGGATCGACGTCCGCGGGTACGCCGGAATCGTAACGCCCGTTGAAGCTCGCGTACAGTCCGGACGGCCGATGGTTATAACTGACCTGAAATTGCGCTTCGTTACGCTGATCATGATCGTTGGCGAACTTCAGTCCGTTCATGAACAAGTCCTGCGGGTCTTCACCTAAAAACAGCCCGCCAGTGATCGGCGTCACGCCAAACGCCCGCGCATTCGCGTACGAGACGAAGGTACGGAAACCGTGAATCTCGGTCGACTCCAGCCGGACTTCTTCCCCCGTGACCCGACCTGACGAGATCGCGATCGGAAAGATAACGCCAGTCTCGAAGAACTGGTCCTTGTCGGAGAAATTCTCGATTCGCTTTTGGTAGACAGTAAGGTTCAGCCGGAAGAACTTCGAGAGCAACTGTTGCGCCCCAGCTTCGAAAGCATTCTGCTTGTCCGGCAGAATCGGTTGCACCGTTGTCACGCCCTGCAAAACCGCGATCGGCGACAGCGCGGCGGCTTCATTCGAGCTCGCCAGCAAAAGGTTCTCGGCTGGTGGAGGCTGAAACAGTCGATTGTAAGAAGCTCTGAAGGTCGTCTTCGTCTTCGGAATGTAATAAGCGAAACCCGCGCGCGGGCTGACAGCCTGCTCGCTGATCAGCAGTTTGTAGTTGTCGTAACGCACACCGAGGTCAAGCGTCAGGTTCTTGAAAACAGTGAAACGATCCTGCACGTAGGCGCTCAGCGTCCGGCCGGTTTTCGATTGATTGAAGACAAACGGATTCGCCGCATTGAAATTGTTTACCGGATTCGGAAAAACATCATCAAGATCAGGAAACGCTGCTGTCGGGTAAAAGGTGAAGTGCTCGTCAACAGGCGTGATTGTGAATTGCCCGCCAAGCTTGATGTTGTGGCTGCCACGCGTGAGCGCGAGTGAGCCGATGCCGCCGTAGTTCTGAAGCGTGCGATCCTGGTTCGCGACGACGGGCGTCGAGAGCGGATTGCTGATCAGTTTGGCGTTGCTCTGGCGGTGGAAGAAGGAGAACTGTGCGACAGAGTTTGGCGAGAAGATGTGCTGGAAGCTGATGTTCTGCGAGTTATCGCGGAGACGCTGTCGCTGGTCCTGTCCTGCAAGTTCCTGAAACGTTCTGTTCGGCACCTGGAAATTCGAGCCACCGAAATTGAAGACGCCCTTGAGGCTGTTGTTTGCGTCGAACTGGTAATCGAGACGGAAGAAAGCTTTGCCCGTGCGTCCGAAGTTGTGAAAGTTGTCGAGCGTCGGCGGATCTAGATATCGCTGCGACGTGCTCGCTGATAAGTTCATCAGAAAGCCGAGTTTCTTCGTGTGCGTCGCAAAGTCGGCCGCAGCCTCGCCGGTTGAGAAACTGCCGCCCGAAAGAGAGACTCCGCCCTGTGTCGGTCCTTCCAATCCGGAGCGAGTGTTGACGTTGATTACGCCGGCGAGCTTGTCGCCAAATTCTGCGGGGATGCCGCCGGTGAGTACTTCCACCGTGCGCAATGTGCGCGCATCAAGACTCGTCGAGAAGATGGCCGACATGTTGTCTGTAACTGGAACGCCGTCGATCACGTATTGCACCTGCGATTCGGAGCCGCGTGGATGCATGCGGCCGTTGTCGTCGGTAACAAAGCCCGGTGTTGACGCGACGATGGATTCGATCGCGCGAGACGGAGCCGCGCCGAGTGGGCGATCGAGAAGCGTTTGATTTATGTCTGTATCGGACGAGGTGCGGTCGGGCTCGAGCAGTAGCGAGCCGCCGGTTGTGACAGTGACTGCCGCGGTCGTCTCTTCGAGCGTTAGGGAGAGCTCGACATTAAGAGGAATCGTGGTTTCGAGATCGATCGATTCCTCCGCGGGTTGAAAGCCGTTAGCTTCAGCGCGGACCTTGTACGTATTGAAAGGTATGTTTACCAGCTTGAACGAGCCTTGCGCGTCGGTTTGAGTTGTTTGATGGTAGCCAGTTACGGGTTGAGTGACGGTGATCGTCGCATTTGGAACGAGAGCGCCGCCCGGATCTTTAACTACGCCCTGGACGCTGCCGATTCTGGCCTGCGAGAAGGCGATTGGGCCAAGTAAGATAATGGCGCCGCAAATGATTGCGGCCCTGAACGGGATTTTGAATAACATTGCATCAAGCCTCCTGAATGCCTGTAAGCGGTGTGGAATGGCTACGCAGTTTTCTCCTGTTGGAGAACTGGTTGCTCAGTCCGCAGTGGTGCTTCGGTTCTAGTTGGCTTGAGGTGGCGCTCGTCCTGAATGTGAGCGATGGGCTATCGAGCGAGTCGAAACGGGATCGAAAGTTAGCGCGTGGGTGACACGGGCTAATGGTGCGATATTGAGTTTTACGGAGATCAGCGTCGCCGAGAAGTTCTGATGCAGTTGGCAGATCAGACAGTCGCTGCATCCCGGCTTTTTGCTGAAAATGCCGCTCGGGCCTGAGTCTGGATTTGTTACCGACGCGGCGCTGTTTGACTGAGGCGCTGCGACTCCATGGCGGTGAGCAGCCTCGACAGTGGTACCGTAAAAGATGAAGAGGACCAGCAACAGACCGAGGCCGCGTTTCAGTGTCGCGCCGTGGGTCTGAATTGCTTTCGTTATCATTGGAGTCTCAGGATTGTACACAACTTCCCTGGCAAAATCTCTATCAGATCGTAAATCCGCGTTTATCCGCGGCGGTTTTTTCATCTTTTTGCTGATATTGGCGAGCGCCACCGTTGTTACTGCTCAGAGTCGTGTGATCATCTCGGTTAATAACCCGGCCCAGATCAAAGTAAACGCAGAGCTGTCGACACCGATCAACTCGTGGTCCTTCCGGAATGCGTACGCGGGAGTTCTCGGCATCGCGGAACGGATCGAAGACTTTCGCGCTAAGGATGCAGATGCTCGAAAGGTTGCGGTTGGCGAGTTTCGATCTGAGGGCGCGTCGAGGGTGATCAGTTACACCGTTAAGCTTCCAAAACCCACGCCCGCTGATGTCTCTCATGTGTCCTGGCTCACTGGCGATCGCGGCGTTCTGATGCTTGCCGACCTCCTTCCCATCGAGATTCGAAGTGTTTCCGTGTTGTTCGTTCTGCCGGACGGTTGGTCGGTTGGATCGTCATTCCCACGCGACGTACATGGTCAGTATGAGGTCGTAGAATCTGAGAAAGCAGTTTTCTTCATCGGTAAGGCGCTGCGAACGAGTTCGACGGCTGTGCAGGGAATGCCGCTGGATATCGTGCTCAGCGGGAACTGGCCATTCAAAGAACGCGATGCTTCGGACCGCGCGTCAAAGGTGATGGAGCGATATCTGGCGCTGACTGGATTTCGTCTGCGCGACAAGTCAGTGATCGTCATCGCGCCGCTTCCGATTACGGATCCCAAAACAAGTTGGAAAGCCGAAACAAGGGGCTCCACGCTTGTCCTGCTGATAAACACAGACGCCGGCTTCAAGTTCTGGAAATCACAGCTCACCGTCATCTTTACGCATGAAGTTCTGCACCTTTGGGTGCCAAACTCTCTACATTTGGAAGGTGACTACGACTGGTTCTTCGAAGGATTCACTCTCTACACCGCCTTGCGCACGGCTCTCGACCTCGGTGTAATCGACTTCAAAGAATATCTCGCTACCCTCGGACGAGTTTACGATCAGTACCGCGCTCATCCCGACACACTATCCTTGATTGAGGAATCCGAGCGTCGTTGGGCGAGCTCCGGTTCCCAGGTTTATCTAAAAGGAATGCTGGTCGCGTTTCTGTATGACTTGTTGGTGCGACAAGCGTCCGCCGGCCGGCGAACGCTTGCTGACAGCTACCGAGATCTGTTTAGCGGCCGGTTTACTGACGGCGCGGACGGAAATGAAGCTATAATCGGCTTGCTGGGTTCAACGCCCGTCTCCCGGTCGTTCATAAAGACATACGTTGAAAACAGCACGGCTGTGGATCTGAACAAAGTTCTCCCCGCGTATGGAATGTCGGTTCTTTTCACCGGTAAAGGTTTTCAGCTACGAGTCGAGGGTGACCTGAACCAGGACCAGAAGCAGTTGCTCCGATCGCTTGGCTACCAGGATTGATCAAGACTCGAAGGAACACGAATGAGATTTAGCAAGACCTTTTTTGTTTTCGCGCTGCTGTTGTTGTCGCTTGGTTGTTCGACCCTCGCGAACAAGAGCAGCACGGGCGTTATCGTCGCAAGGCGCGCACAGATTCGCAGCTCGACTGCCGTCGTCGCGGCTGACCTGTTGCAAGTGAATCGTGGAGACGTTGTAGACATACTCGAATCCTCTGACGTCAACGATCCCAGCGACAACTCACGAAAAGAGCGATGGCTCCGCGTCAAGGCTCGCGATACTGATATGACCGAAGGTTGGATCGAGGCGCGCAACGTTATGCCTGACGATGTGCTCAAAGAGTCGGAAAAATTAGCCGCGGAAGACAAGGATGTGCCGGCTCAGGCGACGGGTCAGCTTCGTGCGAGCTCGAATCTTCGGCTCAGTCCCGACCGCAGTGGGAATGAAAACATCATGATGCGGCTCGATAGTGGATCGAGTTTCGACATCATCGGTTGGAAGCGTGTGCCGAAGCCGAAGTCTTCCGAAGCGATCGAAACCGACGTCGCGCCGAAGGCCGGCAGCGCCCCACAGCAGGGCGGCGGACAATCGGCGGCACAGCGTGAAGACGAAGACAAGGAACAGGATGAAACGAATGAGCTCTGGTACAAAGTGAGACTTCCTGGCGACGCGTCGCCAGCGCCTGCTGGTTGGATTTACGGCAAGCAAGTCGGGCTTTCCGTGCCGAGCGACATTATCTTTTATCGCACCGGGCGTGAGTTTGTAGGTTGGCAGCGTCTCGATGGTGGTGACAAGGAAAAGACGACGAAGGATGCGGGGAAAGAAGACAAGCCCGGAAGTTGGTTGATTCTCGAGAAGAGCAGCTCGAATCAACCGCACGGAGTTGACGAACCTGACTTCGATCGCATCTATGTGCTTGGTTATGACAAGCGTAATCAGGAGCACTACACGGCGTATCGTAGCCCGGATTTGAAGGGTTACTTACCTGTGAGAATTGAGGGACAAGGCGAGAGTAAGAGCTTCACGCTTCGCTTGCAGGAAGAGGAAGGTGGAGCAGTGAAGGAAGAGCGTTACAGCCTTTATAAGGATGCGCGCGGCGTGTTGAAGGTTAATGCGCCGAACATCGCTCCGCAGGGTAGGCGACGACGGTAACTTGGAGAATCATGGCCCAGCCAATCATTATCGGTATCGGCGGATTCACTTCCAACGTCGGCAAGACGACGCTCCTTTGTGAACTACTTAAAGCATTTCCCGGCTGGGAAGCGATCAAAACCACGCGCGGTCATTACCGCTCCTGCGGCAAAGATCCTCACGCATGTTGTGTGAGTCATCTCTTATCTGCAGAACCACTCGTGCGCTCGGGCCGCGCCGAAACGTACACGTTGGGCAAAGATACGGGACGCTACTGGGACGCGGGCGCGTCCAACGTCCACTGGCTAATCTGCACGGACAATCAAGTCGAAGAAGGCATCAAGCTGGCGCTCGCCAAAGTTAAATCACCGGGCGTGTTCGTCGAAGGCAACAGCTTTACTGAGTTCGTGAATGCAGATCATTTCGTGATGTGCCGGCCGGCCGGCAACTCCAAAATCAAAAGCTCGGCAAAGCGTCTCATCGGTAAAGCGAGTGCTATTTACGTCTCCGACACGGCCGATGAACCCGGCGACTTGCAACCCCTCGCAAATGAATCGGTTCCCCTCTTCACCCCCTCGAACATGGTCTCTCTCATCGATTATCTAAAATGGAATCAGTCGAAACTCTCTTAAAAGAATGTGAGCGGCTGCACGGGCATATGTGTGCGGGTCAACTGCTCGGGACACGCATGGCGCTGCTTGGTTGTCGTCTGCTTGAGATCAATGATCCGCGCGGCGCTGATAAAAAGAAGCTGATCGTTTGGGTCGAGATCGATCGCTGCATGACTGACGCGATCAGTGCGGTCACGGGCGTGCGGCTGGGTAAGAGAAGTTTGAAGTATGTTGATTACGGGAAAGTAGCGGCGACGTTTGTGAACACCGAAAAGAATCGCGCGGTGCGGATTGTCGCACTCGAGAGTTCTCGCACTCTCGCTGACGAACGTTATTCGGATATCGCTGACAAGCGTACGCGCCAGTTTCGCACGTACTCTGAAGCTACTGATGACGAGTTATTC
>JADMIO011429242.1_pt1:0-25000 | contig 64864 bp, 61 predicted proteins | sample 8958161 | NCBI WGS metagenome assembly JADMIO01 (sample SAMN16585339, study PRJNA669376) | soil metagenome | isolation source: Crop rotation soil | place: USA: Cullars Rotation, Alabama | collected 2011 | reverse complement strand
GAATGGCGGCCGTAACTATAACGGTCCTAAGGTAGCACCGCTGCCCTTCATGTTGGTAACAACATGATGAGCATTTGGCTATATGCTGGAATACCTGAGAATCTGGCGGTACTCGAACGTATGAACAATACGATCAGTGAAAATCCGACCAGTGCAGGCAATCAGCAGGAAAGACTGGTTATGCTCGGCTGGGTTATTGGTTTTGTAGACGGAGAAGGATGCTTCTCAATTGGTTTTATCCGGCAACCAGATCGGACAAACCGTAAAGGCTACAGAACTGGTTATCAAGTGGCTCATGAGTTCGCTGTGACACAAGGTGCGAAGAGCATTTCGTGTTTACACGAGCTTCACGAGTTCTTTGGAGTTGGTCAAGTGATTGTCAATAATCGCTATGACAACCACAAAGAGCACTTGTATCGTTATGTTGTGCGAAAGCGCAAAGATTTACTGGAGGTGGTAATCCCATTCTTCAGGCAGAATCCTATGCATTCCTCAAAGCAGAAAGACTTTGAGAAATTCGCACGATGTGTTGAGTTGATCGAAAGCGGTCATCATTTAACTCCATCCGGATTAATTGAGATTGTAGAGATTGCTCAAACGATGAATCGCCAAAAACCTAGAAACGAGTTAATTAGAATCCTCAGAGACCACATGCCAAACTTCCAGGACACTGGAAGATGATATGGTCCCGACTGCATGGCGACATGCAGGGATGATGTGAAGCTCGCATTATCCGCTTGGCAGATATAAGCCAAGTAAGATCTCAAGCGAAATTCCTTGTCGGGTAAGTTCCGACCTGCACGAATGGCGTAACGATCTGGGAGCTGTCTTAACGAGAGGCACAGCGAACTTGTAGTACCGGTGAAGATGCCGGTTTCCCGCATCTAGACGGAAAGACCCCGTGCACCTTGACTACAACTTGATAGTGGGTTCGGGCAAACGATGCGCAGGATAGGTGGGAGGCTTTGAACCCGTCCTTTCGGGGGCGGGGGAGCCAACGGTGAGATACCACCCTTCGTTTGTCTGGACTCTAACCTAGAGCCGTAATCCGGTTCAGGGACACTATCAGGCGGGTAGTTTGACTGGGGCGGTCGCCTCCCAAATTGTAACGGAGGCGCTCGAAGGTTGGCTCAGGCTGTTTGGAAATCAGCCGTAGAGTGTAAACGCATAAGCCAGCTTGACTGTGAGACAAACAAGTCGAACAGGTACGAAAGTAGGAGTTAGTGATCCGGCGGTTCTGTATGGAAGGGCCGTCGCTCAACGGATAAAAGGTACGCCGGGGATAACAGGCTGATCCTGCCCAAGAGTTCACATCGACGGCAGGGTTTGGCACCTCGATGTCGGCTCATCGCATCCTGGGGCTGAAGAAGGTCCCAAGGGTTTGGCTGTTCGCCAATTAAAGCGGTACGTGAGCTGGGTTTAGAACGTCGCGAGACAGTTCGGTCCCTATCTGGTGTGGGCGGAGCAGGTTTGAGGGAATCTGTCCTTAGTACGAGAGGACCGGGATGGATCCACCTCTAGTGTACGAGTTATGGCGCCAGCCGTAGCGCTCGGTAGCTAAGTGGAGCATGGATAAACGCTGAATGCATCTAAGCGTGAAGCCAGACCCAAGATTAGACCTGCCAGTGAGACTCCTTGTAGACCACGAGGTAATAGGGTGGATATGTAAGCGCAGTAATGCGTTAAGTTGACCACTACTAATCAGTCCCATGGCTTGACCATAAAATTTACTCAAGCAACAAGCGCACGCTTGCACGCGTGAACTTGCCTAACGCAGTCGCTATTCGATTTTCGAAAAGTTTTCCGGTGATTTTGTCGGCAGGGTCACACCCGTTCCCATCCCGAACACGGAAGTTAAGCCTGCTGGAGCCGATGGTACTGCGCGGGAAACTGCGTGGGAGAGTAGGAAGTCGCCGGGATTACTTAACAAAAGCCCGCTCGAGAGTCTTTCTCGGAGCGGGCTTTTTGCTTTTTAAAGAACATTGTTCTTACGGAACCTGGATAACTCCCTCGAACGAAACCATTGTCGGCGGCGTCTGGCCGTTGCACGGCGTCAGGTTACTGTCAAGATTGAAACGGCCGTTGCCGGTCGCACCCGCGTGACCGCCCGTACCACCCGCAACTCGGAAAGGAACTGCATGCGCAGTCACGACCCGCCACGAACGAAGCCGGTGAATACGATGAGTCCTGCGAGCGTGATCAGAGTTAATGTGAGGTTGGTTTTCATTGGTAATTAATCTCCTTTGGGGCTAAGTAAAGTATTCAACAGTTGTTACTGTGTTGTCTCACATCCACTAAGGCGCAAAGGTTCGCGGAAAACTATCATCAGCATTTTCGAATCTCTGACAGCGCGCCCTATAATCACCACATGCCCGTAGCTAAGTGGATCAGGCGTCTCGGTTTTTGGGGATTTCTTTTCTTCCTCGTGAAAGGATTGCTCTGGCTGCTGGTTCCTGCGCTCGTGGCTTTTTGGGCAACATCCTAGCCCGCCCTGTCATACAATCTGCCCACTCAGACGACTAATAAACAGAAGTTCAGCCCACGCTGCATAAACGCGGATGGAAATCTCGGAGCTTAAAGCGGAACTCGAAAAGCTTCACCAGGCCAGTTTCGGCTGGGCGCTGAACTGCTGTCGCCACAACGAGAGCGAAGCTGAAGAAGTACTGCAGACGGTCTATTTGAAAATCCTGCAGGGCAAGGCCATCTATCGAGGTGAAAGCAAACTACAAACCTGGCTCTTTGCCGTGATTCGAAAGACGGCCGCCACCGAGCATCGTAAGCAGGTGTTGCGTTCATTGATAACACTCGGAAGCCCAGCCGAGAAATCCGGCTCAGAGCCTGGGCTTGAGCTCGAGTGGTCCGAGCTGCAGCGGCGGTTTCGGGAGGCACTGGCCGGGCTGCCGAAGCGTCAACGCGAGACGCTGCACCTCGTCTTCTATCAGGACCTGAGCGTAGCCGAAGCCGCGGAGGTGATGAATATCTCGATCGGTAGCGCGCGTCGTCACTACGAGCGCGGCAAGAAACGTTTGCGTGAATCACTGGATCGAGAGGGAGTCGATTATGGAATTCAGTGGAGACGAAAAGAGAATTCAGGCGTTGTTCTCTGAGCTGCCGCTTGAAGATCAAACTCGCGCGCCACGCTTTGAAAAGCTTTGGTCCAACGCCGAAGCGAACTCGCCAGCGCCGCCGTGGCTCGTCACGAGATTTGTGCTTGTCGCCACTATGGTGATCGTTGTCATGAGTTTCGTCGCAGCGCGAACGTGGCTGAGCTCGTCTCAGTCTCAACGGGTGGCGAACATCCCAGCGCAAATCATTCCAGCAACAGCAGGGCCTCGCGTACAGCGCCGTCAACTTTCTGCTGCTTCAAGAGACGTGGCGCGCCCACGAAGATTCGCACGCCCGCAAACTGAACGCACAGCAATAAGTGAGGCCGCGATGCTTTCAAACTGGAAGTCACCGACGAGCGTCCTGCTGAATTCACCAACGGCATTGGTCCTAAGCTCGTTACCGCAACTCAACCAGTCAGCCAGGGATCTCGAACAGTTTCTGCCGAAGAGGAATAACGAATTGATAAAGGAGTCGAAGCAATGAAAACAACTATCGCCATCTTATTTACACTTTTGCTGGTCACAGTAGTCACCGCTCAAGAGCCGCCGCAGGCTCCTCAACCACCGCGGGGAGCCGACACTGTCCCCAACCATCCGCATCCGCCCGGTCCTCCCGATCCGCTGGACCACCTGATGTTTCCGCCTGACATGATCATGGGCCATGCGCGCCAGCTCAATCTCACGGACGAGCAGAAATCCTACATGCGTGCTGAGATTCAGAAAACGACGACGACGTTTCAGGAGCTACAGTGGAAACTTCAGGATCAGGCGGAGCTGCTGCACGAAACAATGAAATCATCATCCGTGAACGAGCAACAGGCCCTCGCGCAACTCGATAAAGTGCTCGAGCTCGAGCGCGAGATAAAACGTTTGCATATCGGCCTGGCGGTGCGTCTGAAGAACCGTTTGACGCCGGAGCAGCAGGAGCAACTAAACAAAATGCGAATGGAGCATCGCGGAGACATGCGGCTCCCGATTGAGTAAGGCGGGTTTATTGCAAGGCGCCGTTCGCGAGCGCGGCGTCTTTGAGTTTCGGGTTCTTGATCCAATCTTTCGCGGAAACAAACGACACTTTATCGTAGACCAGCACGATCGTTCCCACCGGCAACAAGTGACTCACCTCACGTGCGGCAAACATCGGTATGCGAATACAACCATGACTGGCGGGCGTAGCCGGCACCGTGAGATAGCCGTGAATCGCCACACCGCCGCTGATGTAGTTCGCATAATAAACTGACCCGAGATCGCCATTCTCCCAGCCGTAGGTTTTGTCATAAACAACGAAGCGGCCGCGCGGTGTGTAAGCGACACTCATCTGCCCCTGGTCCATGAACGGCTTGTCGTTGCCGGTCGAAACGGGAAGCACTCTTACCGCACCTTCTTCGCCAACGAGCATCAACACCTGCCGGTCCACGTCGACTTCAACATGTTCGTATCCCAGATCCCTCGGTTTAGGGGCCACGCCATTGCGAATCGCCTCGAGCTCGCGAAGCGTCAGCTTGCCGGTAATATCGCGCCCTTCCCACTTCTGAAAAGCAATCAACGCTGAGGCCGTTCCTTCATCCAATCGCCCATCAACCAGCCCAGTCCAATAGCCCAACTCCGAAAGCCTGCGTTCGGCCTCAATTATGTCTGCACGAGTCAGCGCTGCGCGTTTCTTCTGCGGCGCGCCGGCAACTGCCTGGACCGAAATCAGAAGCAAACAAATTGTGAAGATCGCTTTCATGCTTAAGTAACGGCCTTGTGACGAAACTGCCGCAGCCCCAGTATCAACAACAGTGAATCAAAGATCAGCAGTCCCAGCAAGACCGCAACGATCGGCAGGTGCGGGAATTGCGGCACGAGCGTCCCGCGTAGTCCCTCACTCGCGTACACGAGCGGATTGATGAGCACGACTTTCTGAAGAATCGGGAAGCTTGCGAGCGCGCTCCACGGATAATACGTGCAGCCGAAGAAGATCATCGGCGTCAGCACCATGCTGAACATCAATCCGATTTGGTTTTGACCGACACTGCATCCGAGCGCGAGGCCGCCACACGCAGACAGAAGCGCCACGAGCAGTGTAACGACCGCGAAGGTCAAAGGTGACGGCACATTCAATTCCAATCCCGGACGCAATAACACCCACGCTGCGGGTATAACTGCGAGTCCGGCCACCACCGCCTGAGCAGCGCCGAACAATACTTTCTCGATCGCTATCCAGTCGTTTTCAATCGGAGCCAGCAATCGATCTTCGATCTCGTGAGTAAACTGAAACTCAGCGATCAAAGGCATCGCCACGGCCCACACCCCGGTGAAGACCATGCTGATGGCCATGATGCCGGGCAACAGCAGGCTCTTATACGCGGGTGGCATGTAGCCGCTGCTGACCATGACGCGACCGAAGATAAATACAAACAACATCGGCTGCAGGAACGTCTGCAACAGCAGCGGAACAAGGTTTCGCCGCGCGACGCGTGCATCACGCCACAACAGGCCCACAAAAGTTTTCCAGTTCATTCGCGCAAGCTCCGTCCGGTGTGATGCAGGAACAAATTTTCGAGACTCGGTTCCGAGATGTGTACGTCCGACAACTCGACGGACGTTGTAGCCGCGAGATTCGCTATCTCCGATACGAGTGAGCCACCACGATCAGCGTAGACGTCTGAGCTCTCGCCATCATCGTGAACTCGTACTTCTCTAACACCCGCAAGCGTCTCGAGCTGCCGGAACAGTGCCGGCGAGTGCGCGCCGAATCGCAGTCGCAAAAGAAAACCGCCGGGAACAGACGCCTTCAGCTCCGCAGGCGTACCGAGCGCGATGTTGCGTCCGTGATCGATGATCGCGAGTCGCTGGCACAGCGCATCAGCCTCTTCCATGTTGTGGGTCGTCAGCAGGATTGTCTTGCCACTCTGGTTGTATTCACGAATGATTTCCCAGAGCAGCAATCGCGTTTGCGGATCGAGGCCGGCGCTTGGCTCGTCGAGGAAGAGCACTTGCGGATCGTGCATCATGGCTCGCGCAATCGAGAGACGCTGCATCATGCCGCCGGAGAACCCGCGTACTAACTGATCCGCGCGGTCGCTTAGTTTGAAACGATCGAGCAACTCTGTGGCGCGCGCCGTTCGTGTGCGCGAGTCGATGCCGAAATACGCGCCATGAAAAAGCAGGATTTCGCGAGCAGTGAGCGCGAAGTCGAGATTGGGACGCTGCCCGACGACGCCGATCAATCGCTTTACCTCCACTTGTTGCGCCCAAACATCGTAGTCGCCGATCCACGCCTGGCCACCCGTCGGCCGCACGCGCGTGGTGAGAATGCCGACGGTCGTCGACTTCCCGGCGCCGTTTGGGCCAAGCAGCCCGAAGATCTCTCCGCCCTTCACGTCGAGCGACAATCCGTCGAGGGCCACAACCTCACGCGCCGGCTGGTTCTTACTCTTGAAGCGTGGTCCAAACCCTCCACCCGCGGCCAGCGGCGGCGCCGATGTGTAAACCTTCCGAAGTTCGTTTGTACGAATGCCAGCTATCATTTTTCTTTCCAGTGGACCGTCATACGAGCACCTAATTCTAGTCAAGGCTTGCGCTTTGGCAAGCGCCAGCGCAAATTAATCACGTCCTTCGCCATTAATTTACTTATGTGCTTTTTGTGGCAATTCAACTCCCTGGCACTTCGCGCAAAAGTAAACAATCCGCGTCCGCTCTTCCTCGTCCTCTTCAGCCTGCCTCGTCTTTTGTCTCAGTTGCCTGATCTTCTCGCCACACCGCAAACACGGCAGGTTCGTGCGACGAAACACGAGGTGTCGCGTCCCATACTCGCGTCCTGGCTGATAAACCAGCGACGAATCACTCGCCATTCGCTTCCGATCTTTTTCAGACGCTGTCGCGCTGCGCTCGTACGCATCGCGCGCAAGTCGCGGAACCGTTTTCAATAAACAATTCAAACTGCGTTGAGTAATCTCGTCGATTGTCAACCACGGGTTCAGCTTGCAGTTGAAAAGAATCTCTGCGCGGAGGTAGTTTCCGAGTCCGGCGACGATATGTTGATTCAACAGCGCCGCTCCAATCGTGTCGTCCTTGTGCTCAGTTGAAAGTAGTCGACGCAGAAACTCCTGACGATTGAACCGCCCACGATAAGGCAGTGCGTCCGGTCCAAGCGTGTCGAGGATCTCGATCACATCGTAAGGATTACCTTCGCCAACATTAAATATCGGCGCGGAAAGCAGGATTGCCGCGGCGCCTTCAACCACCACGCGCGCCCGTTCGCGTCTGTCTTTCTCCGGCAGCTCGAGCCGTTTGCGCCGAACTGGTCCAACCGTCTGCCAGCGGCCCCACATCATCAGATGCGAGTGAAAGAAGAAGCGGCCCTCGATGTAACCGATGAGATGTTTTCCGTGTGAGACGACGCGCTCGACACGTCGTCCGATGAGGCGTGGCTCGTTTTCCTGTAGCCACTTGCGCGCTTCTTTAGTTCGCGCTTCCAGCGAAACCACAGCGCGACCGCTTAACGCAGCGTCGAGCGCATCCGCATACTTTCGCACCTCCGGACCTTCTGGCATCGTTCAGGAAATCAGCCCCCGTGATCTCAGCCAACTGAGTATGCCACTTAAGCCAAGCATCAGGCACACTATTAACACCGTGAGAGCAGTCGTGATCGCGCCTGGCGCAGCGAGGACGCCCCAAACAGCGCCCGCCAACACAACGATTGGTCGAATGAGAGTAAACGGTCCGAATATCACCGTGCTTGTAATACTTCTGATGTCTACCGACGGAACCGCGCGAATAAGGAAGGTGATCATGAGGATGACTGCGTAAGGGACATAGACGGTCAACATTCGCGCGCCCACAGATTCGATCTTAGCAAACAGCGCGCCGGCATCGTTTGAGCTGAAGAGCACGGCCGCAGTAATTACGCCGACGATCAGAACCGCGACCTGGCCCGCGAGCGCGCCTCGGATCAGCGCGCGACGGTAGTAAGCTCGCTTGTCGATCAGCGCGTTGCGGCCGCCGGCTTCTCTGTAGCCGATGAACGCGGAGTCAATGGTGGCGAGCAGCCAGAGGAAGACAGGAATCATTCGATCTTCCCCAGCGATGCTACGCGCGTTCCCATGTTTCTTAAAAACGCGTCTCGATATTTCGGGCGAACGCCAACGAGTGAATGAAAGACTCTCGGGATCGGCATTCGCCACAAGCGCGTGCCGTAGATCGCGGAGACAAACTCCGGCGCTGCGCTTCGCGTGACGTCCAGCAAGTATCTGCTTTTGTGTGCGCGCACTGCGGAGAGCACGCCGTCGTGCTTCGCTAAAGGCTCGCGCATACGCACCGCATGGAAGAGCCACGATCCGAGTGGCGCCATCGGCGAGCTATGAAAATCGAAGTGAACGAACGCGCACGTTTCCTCGCGGCAGTGCTGTTGCAGAAGATAGCTGAGGTTCTCGTCACGGAAGTGATGAAGAATGCCCGTTGAAATGAAAATGGTCGCGGGCTCGTCGAGACGAAATGCATTGGCTACTTCAAACTTGCATCGAAGGTTCTCGATCGTCGCCAGCCGCTGAGCTTCGTTGAGCAGCGCGACATTGAAATCGACGCCCATCAACTGAACATCGTCGCCAAGCGATCCGCTCGCAGCCAGCCAACGAATGACGAAGCCAGTGCCGCACCCGATGTCGACAATGCGGATCGGATTATTCACACCACCTTCGCGCAAAGCATTCAGTATCGGTTTCAGCAACTCGGCGACACGTTTGCCATGCTGAAACTCTTCCGACATGCGTTGCATCTCGCAATGCGAGGTAATCAGGATCTTATCGACTGCCGCCGGATCGAGAACGCCGTCGTGTTCGGGTATCCGCTCGACGATTCTGACGGCTTCGTAATTGCGAAGTTCTCTGAACTGGACCAGGACGTCGGCTTTCTTAACGGGCTTGCGCTGCAGCGTGATGGGATCAAACGACACGATTGCGTCCGAGATCTCCGGGCCGTGACGTGTGATGGTGGCGAGGCTCATTCGTTAGTCGAACGGTATCCTCGGCTTCGCGCCTGCGACAACGACGCCGCCACGATCGCCGGGCGTAATCGAGCCGAACCGCTCTTTGTAGACCTCGGGTAGAGGCCGCGCGCCGGGCGGCGCCAGCCAAAGTCGCAGCAAGTGTCGCTTGCGCTCCGGCTCAGGATAATCTTCGAATGCGGTTCGATCGTGCAGAATCGTGTGGTTGTGTACGAGCTGAATATCGCCGGGCTCGAGTTCCATCATCAGGTTCAGCTTCGGATCGTTTGCGAGTTGATCGAATAGATCGAGCGCCTCGATCTGAAGCGCGCTGAGTGGCTCGACACCCGGAAACCGCCGCGCCGACTCGATGTACTGTCGTTGGTATATCGCTGAGACGAATCCGTCGTGATAGTTGAAGACGGGAATGTTGAAATACGGTTTGCTTCCTTTGGGAACTTCACCACGTCGATCGGTTTCGATTGGTTGCAGTAACGCGTTCAGCAGGTCCGGCCTGCGCCGTCTCATCTCATTAAAGATTGTCGTCGACGACACGAGACTCGACAGTCCTCCCGATTTAGCAGTTTGCAGACACATCAACCCAACCACATCACACGAGTCAGTATGAAACGTTTGGCGTTCATGCGTCTGATAAATCCTAGTATTGGGATCCTCGCTGGAACGTCCCATATCCCTCACATGCCCGAGCAAATGCCCCTCCGCATTCTGCATCCGTAGATTCCCGAGATGCACCCCAATAACCAGAAACGCAATCGCCGCCTGACGTTTGGTCCAACGCCCCACCGGCAACCCTCTGATGAGCACAAACCCCCGCCCATTCATCACCTCATCAAGCATCCCGCGCAACCTAGGCGCGAGCGTAGCACGAGGCACATTCTCAGCTTTGAGATCAATGGATTGCTGTTCGTAGGATTCTTCTAATTTCTGAACCGCCGTCTTCACCTCGGCAATTTCGGTGTCCGTCAACTGCACTATCCAGTCAGTCGAGTGCACAAGCTCAGATCGATACCAGACCGAAGCATCACGAACCTCAGGCGGCAAAGAATTGGCTGACGGCCTCAACATTCTTGATCTTGTAGATTCAACGAACAGCAGATTACACCCTGGTTCGCGCGACCAGTGAGGTTGCAAGCTTATCTGCCGATACTCTTTTCACGCAACACCAGGCAGAGAACGCCCGATGATCGTTTAGATAGCAATGTGTTAGGAAGGAACGAATGCAAGGAACGGATCCCAGGTGAACCACTTTGTGAGTCGTGCTTATTCCGATTTCCGGAAGTTCATCCTGTAGCTCAGCAACCTCTGAGTATCGCGAGATACGCAGAGATCGCTGAGAATTTTACTTAGGGCGCCACTTGGTTTAGCGGTTGTTATTTCTATTGTTGCTGTTGCGGTTAGTGTTGCCGTTGGCATTGCGGTTAGCGTTGCCATTTACCGGTCGTACGCCGGATGTATTCTCGTTATTGTTATTGTTTGTCACCACTCCGGTGTTTGACGAAACGCTACTGCGATTCGCGTTAGCTGGAATGTTAGCGTTCGTCTCCACCGCGCCTTGACGCGGCGGACTTCCTGCATTGCTATTGTTAACGTTGGCTCCCGCATTGGTGTTGTCATGGGCGCCGCAGCCGCTGAGAGCTGCAGCACCCATAAGGACCAATGCAAGCGCAAAGTTGCGTTGCATCATTTCGTCCCTCTCGTTAGTGGAATTACCGGTAAATTGATTCGCCGTGGTTTTCGCGCCAGTTCTTTTCGAAATAGTCGGCGTCGTCGTCACTGCGCGGCTGCACACCCATCAAAATGCCACCTTCACGAACGCCTTGCTCGTATTGTTTTGCCTGCTCTTCAGGGATCCCGTGCCCAATGAGCGCACCGATCAAACCACCAGTTAATGCGCCCGCTCCCGCACCAGCGAGCCCGGCAGCGATCGGTCCTGCAATGAGCAAACCGAGTCCGGGTAGCGCGAGGGTCGTGCCGATGGCTGCGATTGCAGCCAGGGTTGCGCCGACACCGCCGCCAATCGCTGCGCCTTTGCCTGCGCCCTCCCACGCTTTCGTACCGAATTCTGTGTCATCATCATCGGAGAAGTATTTTTTACGCGTGTCGTCTGACATGACCAGATTGACGTCGTCTTTTCCGTATCCGCGTTCCGACAATGAGCCGTAGGCGCGCTCGGCGCTTTCGCGATCTCGGAACAAGCCCGTCACCATGCGATTCGATCGTTGCCTTGCCGCTCCCGTTGAAGCTTCCTGCGCGCCCGACCGCTCGAGTGAACGGTCACCCGTTACTGCACCCGCCGCTTCCTTGATGTCGCCCTTAGCGCGTTGACCGAAAGCCGACGCCTCTTCACCAATACTGTCTTTGTTGTAATCTCCCATATTCGCTCCTTTTGATTTTGCAGGCGCCGACGCGCACTGATATTTAGTTAAGACCCGATTGTCAGTGGTGACACAGCAATAGCCGTTCCGCATACGGATCTATATAACCATCAGCGCGCTAAGCGGCACGCAGTGCTTACTTATCTATGCTTTCGCCTTCGGTCACGCCGTTACGATCCACTTAGAAGTTGTAGAGCCGTGTTAGAAAAGGTGGTTAGTAGAAGAAGGATTCGAAATTGATACACAACGTCAGAATTTTTCCGTTGCAGCAAACGAACTAACGTTCGAACTCACTTCGACGGGCTTCAAGTTGGTCTAGAATCTCAGGCGCTTCTTTTAGCTCTGCGAGTGGTTGAAGCTGCTCACGAATGTAATTCCAGTCAAGCTTTCCCGTTTGACGCACAATGAGGCGTTCGACATCCACCCAATCCTGTCCACGTCCTGCGAACGCTTTCAACACAATCAAATCTTCGGCTGAACAGGTTCGCAAAGGAATGCCAGGCGGGTAATCAAAAAAAGACGAACGCTCAATGACTAAAGCTTCGTAGGGCAACGCAGCGAGTGCGACATCCAGACCAACGCCTTTTGTTGAGCGAAGTAGTAAGACGCGGCGTTCGCGTGCAAAGGCTGCGGCATCAGAGATTCGCGCGCTGAAATGTTGGAGAAGGACATCGCTGAATTGCTGTTCATCTCCAAAACCAGCGAATAGGGAAAGGTCTACATCAACCGTCTCACGTGGCTCACTCCAACGTTGTAAGGCCAGCCCACCTATGAAGCAAAATTGCCAGTCGTGCGACTGGCAGACAGCCTGCAGCTCAGCGGCCGCTTGAATGACTTCATTCACGTCCCGCTGCCTTTTTGAACCAGCGTTGTAGTTCGATGAGGCCCGACCATGGCTTTGGCGCGTAAGGAGGCCGAGTGTAATCCGCGGACCCGCAAAGGAGAGAAATGGTCTGGTAAGTATCGAGCTCCCTAATCTGCTTGCGCCTGATACGCTCCAGATCCTCCCCGGCGAGTCTCCACGTCTCAACCCACCTTTTGCCGAGTGCAATCTGTTCAGGAGTCCAATCAGCCAAGGCTGAAGACTTGCTCATGGACGCGATCTTAGCACGTTCTGTTCAGGTGTGGCTGGAGAAGAATCGCAGCAGATCCTGGCTTCCGATAGCTACAAATGAACTAAATGTTCATGGAACAAAGATCGTTTGGTTATGCCATTCGAGTAATGACGGATCAGGTAAAAAGCGGCGCGGAAGTTGGGCGAGTTGGTTGTCATACTGTTTGAAGAGGATATTGTTTGCATCCGAAGTGATTGACGGTGCGAGGGAGGCTGAGACGCGAACACGAAACTCCGGCGTAATGGTGATTAGTCCAGCATCGAAAGCTTTATGGTGAAGGAGGTTTAGACACAACCCATTACGTGGGTTCATTCGATTGTTCGGATCTTTGGCCCATGGAGCAATGTGACTGGCACTGAGCAACACTGGAACCGCAAGTCCTGTAATACAACAACGAGACGCATACGACGTTAAGACAGTTGCACGAAAGAATCGTTGGTTTACGCGGACTTTAACGACCCTTTCCCTTTCGAGTCCGTCTTTCGGTAAATCATCCTCTTTAAGTCCGTTCATCTCCTCTACCGACTGCTTTGTGAGATCCGCAAGTAAACGTTCACTCTCAAAAGCCAACGAGTCCCAGTTATTATTGAACTCTTCCCACACCTCAAGTTCACCTTTGCTACCATGCGATGCGCCTTTGATGCCTCGCGCTTGCAGCGCCGGATCAAAGCGGGCGAAATTAGCAAGTTTCCATGAGAGTGAGCCAGGAGTCCGACCAAGGACTTCCGCGAGTGCGATAACGACAGGATTGCGCGCATCAATCTGACCAAATGGGATCTTGCAGTACAGATTAAAGGCGATTATCAACTCGTCGCGAGTCCATAAACGATTGTTGGTTGCCATGGATTGTAGCGATTGCGTTGACTACGTAAACGAATAACGAAAGCTACTCCTTCCCCGACTGCAGGCGCTTGCGTTGAAGGTTGTTCTTATAGCTGTCCTCCAGATACTCCGCGCCATCGGCCGTCAAATACATCCGGGCGTCGTCGGTGTTGATGAGTTTCTTTTGATTGAGGTACCAGATTGTGAACTCGAGGTGCTCGCGGGGGCGGCCGATCATGCGCTCCAGTTCGACCAGATAGATGCCGGGGTTTTGAGGGTCGACACGGCGCTTCGTGTATAAAGCCTCTAATACTGTCAAGCGGACCACTTGCTCCATTTCAAAATCGTTCTCGGTTTGTGCGCCGGCTGAGACTAAACGCCATCGATCCTTCTTGCGGTTTTGATTCGTGGCGTCGTATTGCGCGCGCTTCTCGGGGGTTGAGAGCACCTGGTAGGCCTCGGTGATCGCGCGGAAACGAGATTCATTGCCACTCTCCCGGTTGTCAGGGTGGTATCGCTGCGCAAGCATGCGATAGACGCGATTGATCGTCTCCGGCTCAGCCGCGTCGCTCACCTGAAGCAGCTCGTAATAATCCTCGATTTCGTCAGACATTGAGGGAATCTTTCTCCTTCACCATTGATGTTAACGACGCCAACAACTCCAGCAGCTTATCGTAATCAACCGGCTTCACCAGATGCCCATCAAACCCCGCTTCCTCCGATTTACGCCGATCTTCTTCCTGACCCCAGCCCGTCAGTGCGATCACAATAATGTCTTTGCCCCACGGTTGCTCGCGCACGCGCCGGCACACTTCATGCCCGTCCAGCCCCGGCAAACCAATGTCGAGCAACAACACTTCCGGACGATACTTCTCTACCGCTTCGACTGCCTCAAGACCATCATGCGCGATGTAAGTCTTGTTGCCCGTGATCTGCATCAGCATCGCAAGCGAATCAGCCGAGTCGCGATTGTCGTCAACGATCAGAACACGCCGCTCCGGTTGCGACTCTGACTCAATGTCTGGCCCGTGCTGTGCTGCAATTTCCTCAGGACTGAGAACCGGCAGACGCACAATAAACTCACTGCCTTGTCCCTCACCCGCACTGCGCGCTTCGATCGACCCGCCGTGCATCTCAGTTAAACGCTTTACCAACGTCAGTCCGATACCGAGTCCACCCTGCGATCGCTCCGACGTGCGATCCACCTGCATGAACATATCGAAAATACTGTCCAACTTATCCTGCGGGATCCCGGCGCCGTTATCCTTCACCGTTACTTCTACATGGTCGCCAACTCGCTTTACACTCAGCGAAATCGTTCCTCCAGGTCTGGTGTACTTGCTACTGTTGTTAAGCAAGTTGCCAAACAACTGCGCCAGCCGCGCACCATCGGCATTGAGATAGATCGACTTGTCCGGCAGCTCTACAGTCAAGTGGTGGCCCGCTGCATCGACTAAAGGTCGCGCCACTTCGACGGCCTGTTGAATCACTGACGACAGCTCGACTTCACTGCGTCGCAACTCGAGACGATCGTGAGTGACGCGATTCAAATCGAGCAGATCGTCGACGAGCCGGATCATCTGCGCTAACTGGCGCTCGAGTGTTTCGTGCGCGCGTTTGAGAACCGCAACGTCACCGTCCGCGCGCTTCACCACTTCAAGCATGTTGCTCATCGGCGCAAGGGGATTTCTGAGCTCGTGAGCAAGGGTGGCGAGAAATTCGTTCTTGCGGCGATCCGCGTCTGAAAGATCCGCAGCCAATCGTCGCAAGTCATCTGCAAGACGTCGCCGCTCGGTGACGTCCTGGCTGACAGTCGCAAAAGCAAGCGGTTGGTTAGCGGCGTCCGTTAGCGCCAACACCTTGTATGCCATCCAGCGTGGCTCACCCGTCTTGAAGTGACGGAAGCGAATCTCAATCTCGCCGTGACCGTTGTTCAGCACCTCCGGAAAGAACTCGTTCATGATCTTGGCCTGGTCTTCAGGAAAGAAGAATTCCTGCACCGGCGTTTGCCGCGCTTCTTCGATGTCCTTCAGACCAACCAACTCCAGTCCCGCCCGATTGATGAAGAAGGGAACACCTTCAAGATCGCAGATGCCGATGAAGTCGGTGCTGTTTTCAACGAGCGTGACAAACATCTGCCGGTCGCTTTCGGCGCGCTTCTGAGCGGTAATATCGCGCGCAATCTTCGACGCGCCGACAACGTTTCCTGCCTCATCCTTAATTGGTGAGATGGTGAGCGAAACAGTGATACGCTGCCCGTCACTGCGCACTCGCTCGGTTTCGAAGTGCTCGATTCGTTTCCCCTCACGTAAGCTGGCGATGATGTCATCTTCTTCGGCTAGACGTTCGGGTGGGATCACAAGCGAGATGTGTTGGCCCACAGCCTGGTCGGCCGTGTAACCGAAGAGCTGTTCCGCGGCAGCGTTCCAACTTTGGATAATGCCATCGAGTGATTTGCCGATGATTGCGTCGTTTGACGATTCGACGATCGATGCGAGCAGTTGCGCCGTGTGAAGCTGACTGGCCTTGTTACGTTCAATGAGACGCTGTGCAGTAACGTCGCGAAAAATTAGAACACAGCCCGAGACGTATCCTTCCTCGTTGCGGATCGGCGCTGCGCTGTCGTCGATGGGACACTCAGCGCCGTCTTTTTTTATCAGGATCGTGTGATTTGCAAGACCGACAACCGCGCCTTCTCGCAAAGCTCGGGTAGCCGGATTCTCCACCGGCAGTCGCGTGTTTTCATTGACGATTTGAAACACGCGGTCGAGCGGCTGGCCGAGCGCGTCCTGATGTGACCAGCCTGTCAGCGTCTCGCCAACGCCGTTGATGTAGGTGACGCATCCGCGAGTGTCAGTCGTGATCACCGCGTCGCCGATGCTTCGCAGCGTTACTCGGAAGACTTCCTGTCGCTGGTGCGCGCGTGATTGTGCGATGCGTGTCGCTTCGCCGAAAGCAATGATTAGTGAACAGGTCAAAAGGTACGCAATCAATCCGACGAAATCAGCCCGGGTGAGATCGATAGCGCCTCGTGGCGGAATAAATAGGTAAGAACAGGCAGCGTAGCCCAGCAACGTGACCGGGATCGCGAGGCGATAGCCCCCGAGCCACACGGCCGCCGCGACTGCCCCGAATAGCGTGACGAGCGGCAACGCATCTCCCATCAACGGATCGAGCAGCCAGCGCAGCAGCACGGCCGCTGCCAGTGCAACAAATCCCAGGATGTAAGTTTTTAGCGAACTGCGCACCTTGCTCCTTGGGGTTTGATGGGGTTAACGCGCCGAGTGACGCGTTGGGAACTAGGGATTCTATAGTCGAAAGATTGAGTCCGTCCAATGTATTTGCAAAACTCACCTAACTTTTCGCGCGTAACATGTCTCTATACACAATGAGGGACGTATTTATCGAGAGCAGGAGTGGTGATGAGTTCGTCTGAGTCGCCTGACGAGCTGCTTGTAGTCGCGGCGATTCTGGGCAATTTAGAGGCGTTTGAAGAGCTCGTGGTGCGTTACCGGCCTGCGGTGGTGAGATTAGCCCGAACGATCGTGGGCGCGGATCACGCCGAAGACGTCGCGCAAGACTCGCTGCTGCTCGCTTTCAAGGCGCTGCCGGGTATCGAAGAGCCGCGCAAGTTTGGTGCATGGTTGTCTGCGATAACACGTCATCGGGCGCTGCGATTCAGTAAAAGCGAAACGACGCGTTCGAATGGCCGCGTGGCTTTGGACGAAGCGCTGCTCGAAAAGATCGAAGCGCTTGCACGACCGCTGGTTGATAAAGAACGTGACGAAGTGACGATTGCAGCGCTCGACAGTCTTCCTGCCGACTACGCGATGCCGTTGCGTCTGCGATTTCTCGACGAGATGCCACTCAACCGCATCGCCGCGTTTATGGGCGTGCCCCTATCGACCGTGAAGTGGAGACTTCATCACGGTAAGAAACTGTTGCGGGCCAAAGTTGAAACAAATTAAGGAGTACAAGATGGAAAAAGAAACAGTGAAACTGCTGAATGTCCTGCGGCGAATCGCGCGTGCAGCGGGCTACGCCGCCTGGACGAAATCGGGAGCTGACGCGACGCAGTTCTGCGTGTCGCAATACAACCGTGTGCTCGCGCGATTAACTGAGCTCGAGCCGGCGATCAAGCCGTTGTTTACGCCGTTGAATGAATCTGCTTCGGCTGAAGTGACGCGGATCGCGGCGCGTGAACTGCTCGCATACTTCGAAGCAGATGAGCCGGAGTTTGCGCGTGGATTTTATTTTGGCTGCCGGCCGCGGCGGTCGAGAGTTCGTTGCGTGCCAATTGCGGTTGGATGTGAGTAATTGACAAGGAGTGACGATGGAGAGAGAGAAAGAATTAGTTAAGTTGATCAATGTGCTGCGACGCACGTCACGAATGGCGTTGCAATCGGAATGGACTGGGGGGAAAGAAGATGCCGCTGCGTTTTGCACTGAGCAGTACAACCGTGTGCTCACGCGACTCAAAGAGTTGGATCCGGGTGTTGGCGTGATCTTCGAGCCGCTGCCGGCGGGTAGCTCGCTGACTGTCGTGGCGATGGCATCGCGACAGCTCGCAGCGTATTACGAAGACGAGCTTGGACCAGCGAGAGGGTTCGGGCGCGGGCACGCGTATGGCTTCGCGTTCGATTCGAATAAGTTCAAAGAGTTCTGGGAGAAGTCCGCGCGCGAGTTTGAAGACATGGGCGAGTTCATTCGCGAGAGCATCGACGAATGGCTGCGACATAAGAAGGAGGCCACGAAAGACGCAAAAGAGACAAAAGGCGCATAGAAATATCCTGTGCTTTTGTGTCCCGGCTTAGTTAAAGCGGAGGTGCGGAAGAGCGGCGGCGAGCGCAGCCAGACCGGCATCTGTGATCCCTTTGCAGCCTTCAAACGACACTTCTTCAAGTGAGCTCATGCGGCTCAACATCTCGAGAGATCGATCGGTGATTTGTGTGTAGCCGGCGTGATACTTCTTCAGGTTGGGAAGCGCCTGGATGTGCTCGGTTGCAGCGTCGGTTGTGTCGCGGCAGTACATGAGGATCAGTGATTCGAGTTGATGACAACGACCGACGTGACGAAATCCCTCGTCACTAACGTCCATCGGCATTAGCTCCTTGAGCGCGGGAAAACTCGGCAGCTTCGCGAGCGCTGCGTCGTCGACGAACTTACAACTCACCGCCAGGCCTTTCAACGCCGGCATCTCCGCAAGCGCAGCGAAGCCGGCGCCCGTGAGGTTTGGACACTCACGACCCCAGATGTATTCAATCGTCTGCGACTGGCTCAGAGATTTAAATCCCGCGTCAGTCGCAACCGTTCCCTGGGCCATCAGCATGCGAAGGTTAGGCAGCGTGCTGATGATTCGCATCGCGTCGTCGTCGCAAATCTCACCCGGGCAACCGAAGTAACCGAGGTTTGGCAAAGCTGCGAGCGACTGAAGATCGTCACTACGCACGTTTGACGTGTGACGGAAGAAGCTCAAGCCGAATACTCCGTCGAGACCAACCAGCGCCGGGACGCGCGTGAATGGCCCATCGATCAAAAGGTTCGTCGGATCGGCGCCGAAAGACATCAACCCGTACTTAACCTCGCCTCCACTCCACGTTTTGAAAGCCGGAAACTGATGAAGCAGCGAGAGACCTTCGTCCGTGACGTTGCGGCCGGTCTTGAATTTTCGCAGCTTTGGTTTACCGGTGAGCGCCGCAATCGCGCCGTCGCCAGTGTGAGTGCCGAGCAGATCTACTTCCTCGAGCTGCTCGCAGTGGCGCAGATGCGAGACTCCGTTATCAGTGATCCCGCTTTGCCAGCACATTTCAAACACACGTAGTTGCGGCATGCGAGCGAGATGCTGCAAGCCTTTGTCGGTGATCAACTGCGAACCACTAAGATTCAGCGATGTTACGTGATCGAGTCGCGAAAGCCTCTCGAGATCCTCGTCATTCATCATTGTTATGGTAGTTGTAGACAAGATTTCAGGATTTACACGATTCACAAGAAATCCTGTTAATCATGGTAATCCTCAAATCCTGTCTACAACTGACGCTGGCACTGCGCTTGCCAACAGCCTCAAGACCGGTTGCGAATGTTTCGAATGAATGCAGCCGGCTCGAAATTATGAGCGCTCTTGTTCCCAAAGTCACACGCGAATTGACGAAGATGAAACGCACGCTGCGCAACGTCTTCAATCTCGACAACCTACGCCCTGGACAGGCCGAAGTCATCCGTTCCGTTCTCGAAGGCGAGAATACGCTCGCGATCATGCCGACCGGAGCAGGGAAGTCGCTCTGCTACCAGCTACCCACGCTGCATCTTCCCGGAACAACGGTCGTCGTCTCGCCGCTCATCGCGTTGATGAAAGATCAGGTCGACAAATTGGGAGACGCTGGTTTGGAAGCTTCACAACTGAACAGCGCGCTCAGCACGAGCGAGCGTGAAGAAAACCTCGAGCAGATCAAGTCTGAGAACAGCGATTTCATCTTCGTCACGCCCGAGCGACTTACAACACCGGAGTTTCTCGCCGAGCTACGAAAGCAGACGATCAACTTCGTCGTGATTGACGAAGCGCACTGCATTTCGGAATGGGGTCACGACTTCCGTCCTGCTTATCTCGCACTCGGCTCGGCAGTGAAGGCGCTGGGTTCGCCGCCTGTGCTCGCCTTGACTGCGACTGCGACGCCCGAAGTCACAGCAGACATCGAAAAGCAGCTTGATATCGGAAAACTTCGTGTGATTAGAACCGGCATTTACCGTCCAAATCTTTACTTCGAAGTGAAGCGAGTCACAAACGAGCTCGAGAAGCACGAACAGCTCGTGCGAGTGCTGCGCGAACATGACGGCACGGGCATCATCTATTGCGCGACCGTCAAAACGGTCGAAGCATTAACCGAGTGGCTGAAGGATTTCGATTTCAAGGTCGAGAAGTATCACGGGCGTATGAAGGCGAGCGATCGAACGCAGAACCAGGAAGCGTTCATGTCTGGTGAGCTGCAGGCGATCGTGGCGACGAACGCGTTCGGCATGGGTATCGACAAGCCTGACATTCGTTTCGTCGTTCACTATCAAATGCCTGGCTCGCTCGAAGCGTACTATCAGGAGGCAGGCCGCGCCGGTCGTGACGGTGACCCCGCGCTCTGCTCGCTCTTTTATCAACTCGAAGATCGTCGTACGCAACAGTTTTTCCTCGGCGGCAAAAGTGTGTCAGAAGAACAAAGGCAGAAAAACAAAGAGAAGCTGGAGCGGATGATGGCGTACGGGCAGAGTGCGACGTGCCGCTGGCGTTTGTTACACGATTACTTTGACGAGGAGATGGAAGAGGAGCGTTGCGGCGCGTGTGACAACTGCGTTCATCCGTTGGCGGAGCAGATCCTCGCCACTCAGCGATCTTCACCGGTGACACATGCTTGACGCGCTGCAGTGGCCGGCGATGGTGGTGACGGTCATCGCCGCGTGGATGGTTGGCTCTCAGAAAAAGTTTAAGCGCAACTGGGGGTTCTGGCTGTTTCTCCTCAGCAACGTGCTGTGGATCGTTTGGGGCCTGCACGATCACGCTTATGCGCTCATCTTCCTCCAGCTTTGTCTCGCGTTTCTCAACATCCGCGGCGCGGCGAAGAATAAGACTTAAAAGTTACATGGCGACTCGAGTGCGGGCGTTTTCGGCGGCACTGTGTCGCGGAACTTAATGGACTGTCGTCGCAGGTCGGCGACTACTGCTTCAACTTGTTCCGGCGTCATTCCCGCGCCGGCCTGAAAGAAAACCCAGTCGATGTCTTCCTCGTACTTCCGCAGCTTTTTCGCGTTGATCATGCCATCGCGAATGAACCAGAGATTGAAATTGATCGACATCGTGTCTTCCGGATAATACTCACCACCATGGTTGGCGAATTCTTTGCCGTCGATGAAATACGTGACTTTGCCCCCAGTGACTTGAGTAATGAGGGTATGCCAGCCGCCCTGGTTGCCGTTCGCTGTTTTGAACACGTTGTCTTTCTTCCAGTTGGGCTCCGGGCTGAAAGTCTCCCACGTCGTTGAATAGAGCGTTGGACCATCGATGCCCCAGCCGCCGTTCGGCAGGTATTCCCAATCGAGCTCGCTGTAGTCGAGATCCATCGGCGCTTTCAACGGGCTGATCGTGTAGAAGCTTTGCACGAGCTGATCGCCGTCCGGTCCGACAATAGGCGCATCGGAGAAACGAACGCGCGCGGCGTAAGTGCCTTCGAAGTACTTTCGTTGATGACAGATCTGCGTTTGCGTCGTGTGCTGTGGGGTGCCGTCAGTCGAAGACGTCATGCGCAGGATCTGGTTTTTCGCGTTACTCGGATCCTTGAGGAGCCTCACGTTTGTGTCTAACCATTTCGCGCCGGGCACGCCGGGCCAGCCGTCGACAGTGCGAACGATCCAGCCGTTCTTTTTGAGTTGTGCCTGATTGGCGTAGCTGAAATCGTCGAACAGTATCTGGTTTGGCAGCCTTGTGTTTTGCGCTGTGGCGCTGAGCGCGATCAGTAACACGATTACGCATAACGAAGCGACAAATGGTTTGTTGTTTGTGTGCATCTTGTGCCTCATCCTGGGCGAAATAATATCCGCGTTTTTAATCTGCGTCATCCGCCTTTTATCTATTGACAATACCTGCACGTCCGCATACTATATCGGCGCGCGATATAGTTAAATAGAATCTGAGAACAATCTGTGAAGGCACCCACCCGCAGACCAGAGGAGTTTCTGCCCCTAACTCCGGCCATGTTCCACATCTTGCTGGCGCTGGCTGACAAAGAACGTCACGGCTATCACATCATGCGTGAAGTCGATGAGCGTACGGAGGGGAGTGTAAAGCTGGGCCCCGGCACGCTCTACGGATCAATCAAGCGCATGATGGCCGACGGTCTAATCGAAGAGCTCGAGGAACGCCCTGATCCGGAGCTCGACGACGAGCGCCGCCGGTATTACCGCCTGACTGATTTTGGCTTTCGCGTTGCCACTGCTGAAGCGCAACGTCTGGAGCAGATGGTGAGATCTGCGCGCGCGAAGAAACTGTTACCACGGACGAAGTCGGGATGAGTAAAAGTCTAAGCAAGGACACTCGGTGGTTTCTGTCGATCTATTCGATCCTGCTACTCGCTTACCCGCGCGAGTTTCGGCGCGCGTATGGATCGCAGATGGTCCTTCTGTTCCTTGACTGCCAGCGAGACGCGCGCACCGCGCCGGCGCGTACGCGGATTTGGCTTCGCACTCTCGTCGATCTTGTTCGTACGGCGCCGCGAGAACACCTGGAAAAGATTAGGAAGGAGAACAAATTTATGCGTAACCTGCGCAATGACCTCTTCGCGATCGGCGGATGTGTTTTGATAATCCTCGCTGCCTTGCTGCTACTGAGCTACGGCAGATCTCATCAGGTCTCGTCGATTCTCGTCTTCGGCTACGTGCTAGACGCCATTGCATTCACCGGCGTGCTCGGAAATCTGATCGTATTCCTGCTCATAAAGTTAACCAGCTTTAGACCATTACGCATCGCCTTCTGGACATTCCTGATGGTGACCCTCGTACCGGCCCTTGCGCTTACCCTGATAGCCGGAAGAGATTCAAACTTCAACACCCCTAACGTCCTGATCGGCTACGTCGTCAGTTTCTTCTTCTGGTACGGCCTTCACTGGCTCTGGTCAAACAAGCTTAGGCCCACCGAAACCGCATGAGTTCGTCCACAAAAAGGCATAAATAGATCACGAAGAGTTTTTGTGATTTTGTGCCTCTTTGTGGCTAAGGATCCGCGTTTTTAATCCGCGTCATCCGCGGTTAAGATCGTCGCTGATGAGCCCTTTCATAGATTGGCGACCGCCCGAACATTGGACGCGTGTCACCACGATCGACATGCACACCGGTGGTGAGCCACTGCGGGTCATCATTGATGGGCTACCGTCGATTGAAGGTGCGACCGTACTCGAAAAGCGACGTTACTTTCGCGATCACTACGATCACTTACGCACGGGTCTGATGTGGGAGCCGCGCGGTCATGCAGATATGTACGGCGCCGTCATCACCTCATCTATGGACGCTGACTTTGACGTCTTCTTCCTGCACAACGAAGGCTACAGCACAATGTGCGGGCATGCGATCATCGCGCTCACGAAACTCGTCGTCGAGACGCAACTAGTCGATAAGCACGAGATAGCTTTCAACGTCCCTGCAGGCAGGATTCTCGCGCGTGCTTCTGTTTCCGACGACGGCAAAGTTACAGAAGCCTCGTTTCGGAATGTTCCTTCATTTCTTTACCTGCGCGATCAGAGTGTCGATGTTGAGGGAATCAGTTCGGTCCAGTTTGATGTTGCTTATGGCGGTGCGTTTTACGCCTTCGTCAATGCACAGTCTGTTGATTTGCAACTCACACCGGAACACTTCGAGCGGATCATTGATTCCGGGCGGCGGATCAAACGCGCGGTGATGAATAACTTTCCGATCAAACATCCGTTTGAAGACGATTTGAGCTTTCTCTACGGCACTATATTCACTGCGCCTGCGCTTGATCCTGCGCATCACAGCCGCAACGCGTGCATCTTTGCCGAGGGCGAGCTCGATCGATCGGCGACAGGCAGTGGCGTGAGCGCGCGTGCGGCCTTGCACTTCGCAAAGGGCGAGCTGGGTGTGAATGAGCGTGTAGATATTGAGAGTATTCTCGGCAGCACGATGTCGGTTGAGGTTGTAGAAGTGACGAAGTTTGGACCTTACGACGCGGTCATTCCCGAAGTGAGCGGCACGGCATCAATCATCGGCCGCCACGAGTTCTACTTCGATCCCGAAGATCCTTTTCAAAAAGGATTCATCTTTAGATAGCACTCATCTCTCCTTCTTGTGGACCTGCAAGATCTCGTACGCGCGGCTGCCGCGATTTGCAATGTCCTTAAAGAAGTAGAAATATTGTTGCTTTCCCCCTGTCCGAATAATCAACCGATCAAACAAAAGCCCTTTTTTGAAATGAATATCTTCAATCGTGCTGCGCTCAATTTCATGATCGCGCATTCGGAACATCCGCTTCGTCACAAACGCCAGACTATCATCATCGATTTGAAGATAACCAACTGAGTGCCGCAGCTTCTTCACACCTTTTCCAGCAGTGGAACGAATAAAAAATCGCCGCCCTCCTAACCCAACCTTGTTGTCGAAGCGATTCAGGATCTGTTCGGGAACATCGTCACTGTCATCAACTGCCGCATTCCCGCCACCAACGACCTCGACAGGCACACTAAACTCTGCACCAGCCGTCGCCAATCCTCGATGCTGACCTAAACCAGTTACGTACAAGTAGAACTTCTTCAGCAACGCCAGTGACGCAAGATACTCAATCCTCAACAACCGAAACGCCTTCGGCGCGAACCAAATAAACGCGATCAGGAAAATCGCCACAATCGTCACCATGATCGCGGGATGACTCAGCGCCAGCCAACTCCCAACCACCACGAGACCGTCTTCAATCAAGCTGAGCGCGATATTAGAAAACGGTTCCGGACTATGATTCGCGAGCAGTCGAGTCCCGGCCTTCACTGAATGTCCGGAGAGCGACACGCCCGCGCAGAGAGCGGCGATGACGGCTGTTTGCGGCTCAACCACGCCGATGGC
>JADMIO011319517.1_pt1 | contig 64864 bp, 55 predicted proteins | sample 8958161 | NCBI WGS metagenome assembly JADMIO01 (sample SAMN16585339, study PRJNA669376) | soil metagenome | isolation source: Crop rotation soil | place: USA: Cullars Rotation, Alabama | collected 2011 | reverse complement strand
CGACAACTTGTCCACGTGGAATTCTAAGCTTAGGATCCCAATGTGCTGGAAAGTGTCGCTATTATCTAATGCTGGTGCGTGACCTGGGTTATGGTGATCCGGGAGAACTGCTTGTCGGCCTGGACGAGATTGGCCGCATGCTCGCGGCCTACGCCCGAGCAACGATCACCAATTGACCACTGTCTACTGACTACTGTCTACCGCCTACTTTCTTATGATCGGGCAGCTCTTCGGCAACTATAAAATCACAGCTAAGCTGGGCGCCGGCGGACAAGGGACCGTCTACAAAGCTATCGATCAGAAATTGGGTCGTACGGTGGTCCTGAAAGTGCTCCCCGCCGAACTCACGGTCAAAGAAGCCAATCTGAAACGATTTGAACGCGAGGCCAGCTCGCTTCAGCGCTTGACCATCCGAACATCTGCACCATCTTCGATATGGATGAGGCGAATGGGCTGCATTACATCGCGATGCAGTTCATCGATGGCAAGAACGTGCGCCAGCTTTGCAATGGAAGACCGCTGGAGTTGGAGAGTGCTCTGCGCATCGGTATCCAGGTGACTGATGCGCTGGCGGCGGCGCACAGCCGCGGCATCATGCATCGCGACATTAAATCGGGAAACGTGATGGTGACTGACAGTGGGCAAGTGAAGATTCTCGATTTCGGTCTGGCGAAGTTGATGGACGAACAGCAGGCGGCGGTGGCCGGGGTTCACCAGACCGAATTGACCGAGGTGGGTGTGCCTTACGGCACGGCGACCTACGCCGCGCCGGAACAGGCGCGCGGGGACAAGGTTGATGCTCGCGCCGACATCTTTTCCACGGGCGTGTTGCTCTACGAGATGCTGACCGGCACCTGGCCTTTCCGGGGCAAGACCACGGTCGATGTGCGGCACGCTGTCATTTATGATCAGCCGAAGCCGCTGGCCGAGATGCGCCCGGGGCCGACGCCGGCGCGTCTGCAGGAAATTCTCGATCGCGCGATGCAGAAAGAGCCGCGCGATCGTTACCAGCGCGTCGATCAGTTGCGCGATGAGCTGCGCAAAGTCCTCCAGGATGTTTCCAGCGGCGCGCCGATGGAAGTAGCGGCGGCGCCGCGTCATCTCGGCGGCACGAGTCCGGTCTCGCGGGCCATGCGCTGGCTGCGCAAGATGAGCGGCGGCAAAGAGACGCCCACCACTGCGCCGCAGTTTACTTCGCATGCCCACCCTGATACGCACGAGACTTCGGTGACGACGACGATTGCGGATCGCGAGAAAAAGAATATCGCGGTGCTTCCGTTCAAAAATCTTTCCGGCGATGCGGCGAGCAGCTTCTACGAATTCGCGCTGGCGGACGCCGTAATCACGGAACTGGCGCGCATTCGTTCGCTGGTGGTGCGGCCCTCGTCAGTCATGTCGAAGTATCAGGGAGTTGCAGTTGATCCACCGCAAGTGGGCCGCGAATTGAACGTCGATGCAGTCCTTTCGGCGGGATTTCTCGCGGTGGCCGGGCACTTTCGCGTCAACGCGCAACTGTTGGAGGCGAAGAGCGGTGAAATAATCTGGAGCGATCGCATCGACGCCTCGGCGGCGGACATCATCGCGGTTCAGGATGAAATTACCAAGCGCATTGTTGACGGTTTGCGACTGGAGTTGAGTCCTGACGAAGAGAAGGGTCTGGCGCAGCCGGCGACAGTCAACGCGGCGGCCTATGAGGAATATCTCCGTGGTCGCGATCGATTTGCGCGCTTCATCTTTCGTACCGTGTCGGCGGAGGATTGCGAGGCGGCCATTGCGCACTTCAGCCGCGCCATCGAATTGGATAATGATTTTGCGTTGGCTTACGACGGGCTGGGCGCGGCGCACGTCAATCGCGTCTTCAAGGGCATCGGGGGCGTGGAAGATTTCGAGCAGGCCGAAGCCGCGTTTGAGCGCGCGCTCGCCATCGACCGCACGATCATCGAAGCGCGCATGCTTATGGTCTTCGTGCTGATGTGGCGCGGAGAAAAGCAGAAAGCGCGCGAAGAGGTGGCGCGCGCGCGGCGCGAGATGCCGAACGAAGCTGTCGTGCATTTCGTCAAGGCGACGCTGCATCGCCTGGACGGCGAGTACGATCGCGCGCTGCGCAGCTACGATCGGCTGGTGCATTTGGATCCGGCGGCCTTCGTCGTGGTCAGTTACAACCGCGCGCTGATCTTTCTTTACCAGGCGAAGCACGACGAGGCGATGCGCGAGTTGGATCGTGCCTCGTCAGTCGAGCCGAACAATCCTCTGCTGCGCAGTATCCGGGCGCTGCTGCTGTTCTATCGCGGCGAAATAGAGCAGGCGACAGCTTTCCTGAACGAGGTGCTCGCCCGCCATCAAAATCTGCATGGCGTGCGACCTTCGTTGGCGATGTGTCTCAGCGCCGCGGGCGAACATGAGGCCGCTATGGCTGAGTTAAATGATGACGTGAAGCGAACCGCGGCAGTCGATCCTGACGTCGCCTATGGCGTCGCTTCCGTTTTTGCGCTGGAAGGTTTGCAGGATGAAGCTTTCGATTGGCTGCGCCGCTCAATCGCGCTGGGCAACGAAAACAAACCATGGTTCGAGCGTGATCCGAATTTAAAGACGTTGCGAGAGGACGCGCGGTTTGCAAAGATGATTGAAGCGATGTAATCGGGTCAGTGAGGCCAGCCCGCAGGGCTGCCAGAGAGTAGCCGGTGGTCGCAGACCACCGGATCAATCGACAGTTAAGGGCACTCCGAAGGAGTGCCAGAACGGAGGCCAACTCTCATGGGCTCAACCTTCTTCTCACTGCATTATCACGTAGTCTTTTCGACGAAAGAACGAAGACTGATCATTAGGGCAGAATGGCGCCCGAGACTTCTCCTATCTTGGTGGGATTGTCCGGCGAATGGACGGCGTGGCAGAGATAGTTGCGGAGTCGACGATCATGTTCACCTGTTAATGAGCTTGCGTCCGGTCCATTGTATGGCTGATGTCATGCGTGATTCGAAAAAGGATTCGACGAATTGGGTCAAAGACAATCTCCAAAGAGGATTCGCGTGGCAAGAAGGATATTCATCGTTTACGGTGAGCCCTTCTGCGATCGATGCTGTACGGCATTACATTGCAAACCAGGAAATGCACCACGCCAAGAATTCTTTCGTCGACGAATTGAAAGATTTGCTGGGCAAAGCTGGTGTCACTTATGAAGAGAAGTATCTTGTGTAGGGTCTGGCAGTCCTTCGGAGTGCGAATCAATTGACTTCCTTCCGGTGGTCTTCGCTTCGCTGCGACCACTGGCTACTTTCTGTCAGCCCGCCGGGCTGAGATTAAGCGCTACCGTGCTCGTGCTGACTTGGTTATAGTATTCCTCAACCATGACTCAACGCGCGGCGCTTACGGCAGTCAGATCTTTTCTTCCGGAAAACAAATTAACCAACGAACAATTGGCCGAGCAATTTGGGGACTGGCATGCGAGCCAGATTCTTTCGAAGACAGGCGTGTCCGTGCGCGGAGTGGCGGCGCCGGACGAATGCGCTTCTGACCTGGGCGTCAAGGCGGCCCGGAAACTCTTTGAGAGCGGCGCGTGCGCGCCCGATGAAATCGATTTTCTGCTTTTCTGCACGCAGAGCCCTGACTACTTCACGCCGACAACGGCTTGTGTGATGCAGAACGCGCTCGGGCTGCCGACAAGTTGCGGAGCAATCGACATTAATCAGGGTTGCTCGGGATATATCTATGGTTTGGCGCTGGCCAAGAGCCTGGTGGAAGCGGGCACGGCGCTGACGGTGCTGCTGGTGACGGCGGACACGTACATGAAATTCATCAATCGCCGCGATCGTTCGTTGCTGACGTTGTTCGGCGATGGCGCGGCGGCGACTTTGATTCGTGCGGTTGCCAGCGAACGCGAGTTGGTCGGACCCTTTGTGCTTGGTTCAGATGGCAGGGGCGCCAAACAGATCATCGTCAAGGCCGGCGGGTTGCGCAGCCGGCCTTCGGCAGAAACGGCGCTGGAAAAGGAAGACAGCAGCGGCAACTGGCGGTCGGATGAAAACCTGTTCATGGATGGTGCGGACGTTTTCAGCTTCGCGCTCCGCACCGTGCCGCCGACGCTGCAGCAACTATTGGAAAAGTCCGGAATGAAAATCGAAGACATCGATTTCATCGTGCCGCACCAGGCGAATAAGTTCGTGCTGGAGCGGCTGCGCGCCAAGCTGAAGTTTCCCGCAGAGAAGTTCTGGATCGATATGGAGGATTCCGGAAACACCGTGTCTTCGACGATTCCGATTGCGCTGGAGAAGGCCATGCAGCAACAGCGGGTGAAGCCAGGGGATCGCGTCGCGCTGGTGGGGTTTGGCGTAGGTTATTCGTGGGGCGCGACCTTGGTTGAGATTGTGTGAATCGCTCCGTGCTGACGCGCAGCCGACAAAATGGATCTTGCGAAAATCGCCAAATCGATACTGCCCAAGCGCGCTGTTGATTCTTTGCGCCATGCGAAGTGGGAGCGCGAGAAACGGCGCGTCGCTGCGTTGGCCCCGCTGACGGAGGCCGACTTCAAATCGATCCTTAACGACGAACTGCGACTGACTTCCGGCGATCTGGTTTACGTGCACAGCGGCATGGACGGCCTGAACCTCAGCTTTCCGTTCTACCGCGTTCTGTTTTTGATCCAGGAAGTGATTGGAGCTGACGGCACGGTTGTTTTTCCCACGTATCCGAACCATCGCATCTCATCCTACGAATGGCTGAAGCAGGGAAATGTCTTTGATATTCGCCGGACTGCTTCGTACACGGGGATTCTCACTGAATTTGCGCGGCGTCAACGAAAGGCAATTCGCAGTCTGCATCCGACGAAGTCTGTCTGCGCCATTGGCCCGGCCGCAAAGGAATTGACCGCAGCGCATCAGTGCTCGCCTTACCCTTACGACACGAACAGTCCCTATTACAAACTGATCGCGGGCGGTGGAAAGATTATCGGGCTGGGCGCGACGACGAATTACATTTCCTTTGGATATTGTGTCGATGATTCGTTCAAAGAGGATTTCCCGGTCCGCGTTTACCATGACGAGTTATTCGAGGCGCCGTGCATTAACTATGACGGCGCGCAAGTAATCGTAAAGACGTTCGCGCATGACATGGAGACGACGGTTCATCCCGACATGCCTGAGTGGATGCGTTCGTACGTTTCGGAAGAGGCGTGTCGCGATTTGGTCGTGAAGGGAATGAACTTCTTTCGCGCAGACGCCCCGAAATTGTTCGCCGAGATGATGGAGTTGGCGCGGCGTGACATCCTTGCGTATCCGAACTCAGTGAGGAAATGAGCGTCCTTGAAATGAGGTCAGCAACATCCGGATAAGGGTGGCTTCTTTGCCTCCTCAACCCGTGGGGTTGAAAGAAAGTAGCCGGTGGTCCAAGACCACCGGATCGCGGGGAAAAAGCGACCGCACCCTGAAAGGGTGCAAGAGTTGTTGCACCCTTTCAGGGTGCTATCAAATTGGAGGAAGGTGACCGGTGGTTTTTCGCTTCGCTTCAACCACCGGCTACTCTTTGGCAGCCCTTCAGGCTGCTAAAGCCGACGAATTTGCAACTCGCTATTTCTCAATCGTCTTGCCAATTCCGTCAGCGTGATGAATTCGATGTCGCTCGCGTCTTTTGCCTCTCCGACAAATCTCTCGATCGCGTCCCAATCGCGGATGTCTTTTGGATGGTTCGTTAGCACCACCGCAACTCTCTCCAGGCCAGTGGCTCGCACTCGTTTGCGAATCGACGCCAGCATTTCGGACATTAAAGGGTAATTCAATCGACTCAGGTCAGAGACGAAGTACTTGCGTTTGATTGCCGGCTGGATTAGCTTTTCATAAACGCGCGACAGGCCGGACGATTCCGTATCGAGTTGGGCTCGTGGGGTGGGCGCCCGCGCGGCCCCGGCGTTGCTGCCCAGCCGTGCCTTGGCGAGCCCCAGATTCTGTTTGGTCACCTCGCGACGCGAGCCATAGAAATGATTCAACGGCACGCAGACAATCGGCTCGCGTCTCTCGGAGACCGATCGCGCATCCTCCATGCGCGGGTAATAGGGCAGGAAGGTTTCTTCGCAGTTCCGATAATCGAGTTGCAGAGTTTGATTGTCGAGATGAAAGCCAGCGGCCATGCTGACGTCGATCTCAATTCCCATTGCCGCGAGAGATGAAAGCAGGTGCGTTGAAGGCGCGAGCGCCAAGGCGCTGGCGCGAAAGGCAAGGCAGCGGTAATTGCGATCAGACGGCTGGAGCAGGTTTTCCAGATAGCTTTTCGATTCCGCGAGCATCCGTGCCGCAGCTTCTTTCCCATACTTGAGCAGCGACCACGCGCCGTTCAATTGCCATTTCCCGCTTTCGTACCGCGCCTCCGACCACTGCGAATGCAAGTGCAACTGAATATCGTGGCCCAGATCGAATGCTTCGCGGACATGCTCATCCCAAAGGTCCGCGTCGCGCTTGAGTTCGCCATGCGCCTGCTGAAATTTCCTGAAGGTCAGTTGCTGCATGACGTCCGGCATGAATGTAGTACGCGCCCCGAACTTCTTGTAGATGGCCAACAGTCGCCGCATGGGCGCGAATTGAATGTCTTCGATGTCGCCGGAACCATCGCCCCGGAGTTCCCAGTCGTGTGTGAGTGCGAGATAGATGGTTGGCGTCATGACCTGTAGAGCAAGCTGTTAGCTTGCGCCGGCTCGCAAACTAACAGTTTGCGTTACATGTCGAGCCCTATTGTACTATCAACCGCAATGCTGCACGGCAAATCGATCATCTGTTTCGGAGGTGAGGACTGGTGGTATCACCATCCGCATTCCAAGAACCACCTCATGCGCCGGTTTGCGCGGGCCGGGAACAAAGTCATTTTCGTCAACTCGATTTCGATGGGACTGGCGCCTATGAAAAGCGGCGAGGTGCTGCCGCGCATCAAGCGAAAGTTGAAGAGCTATGCCAAGCTGGCGCGCACAACTGAAGAAGGAATCACCGTCGTCTCGCCGGCAGTCGTGCCTTTCTTTGGTAGCCGCGCGGCGGCGGCCACCAACCGCCGGCTACTAGCTGCGCAGATTTCTGCGTTGGCGAAGAACCGCGGCATGTCGCGACCCATACTTTGGATTGCGATTCCTACCGCGGTCGAAGTCATCGGCCGTCTCAACGAAGAACTGGTCATCTATCATGTATCCGACAAGTACGATGCAAACACGATGGATCACGCGACCGATCCGGCCTTCATTCGTAAGCTGCACGAGCGCGCTATCGAGGCCGCGGATTTGGTTTTCTATTCCAGTCGCAAGTTGTTTGATGAGGTGATCCGCGGACGCGAAAAATCCTATCTGCTGGAACAGGCAGTTGATTTCGATCATTGGTCGATTCTGGCGAGTGCGGGAGTCGAAGTCGCGGACGAGATTGAGCGAATTCCGCGGCCCCGCATCGGCTATTTCGGCGCGATCGAACCATGGCTCGTTGATCAGGAATTGATTCGACAGGCGTGGCGTGAACGGCCGGAGTGGAATTGGATCTTCATCGGCAACAAGTCGCGAGGACTGGAAATTGAAGAGTTGCCGAACGTCCATTTCCTGCCGCCGGTGTCTTACCAGGAGCTGCCGCATTACGCCGCCGGCTTTGATGTCTGTGTTCTGCCGTGGAATACGGAAGTGCCGTTCACGAGTTACGGTTCGGCGATCAAAGTTCGAGAGTACCTTGCTTCCGGAAAGCCCGTGGTGATTTCGCCTTTGCCTGAATATGAATCGCTGAGCGATGTGCTGCGAATTGGACGTAGCCGCGCGCAGTTCCTTGAATTGGTTGAGGATGCGTTACAGGAGAAAGATGAAGCGCGAACGAGAGCGCGTCAGGACGCCGTGCGTGATGGAACCTGGGACGCGCGGGCTGAATGGGTCAGTGAATTGATCGAGTCCAGGTCAGTGCCATCTGCGTGAGTGGATGGATTAGGCGTGACTTCTCAGAACTCGCAGTTGGTGAAGGATGAACTGAACGCCACAGCCGATTGCAATTCCGGCAAAAGCAAACATGAAGTATGTTACCGCAATTACGTAACGGTATTCGGTGTGCACCGCTGATTGCACCAGGAAGAAATAGACCGGAACGATCGAGAGAATCACCAGCGGGCCACGCTGCTTGCGAAATATCAAAACCAGCAAACCGGCAGACGCGAGTGGCAACATCACGGCGGTCAGGAACACTCTCTGGATGGCGTGCAGCACAATTCGGGGATAGCGCGTCCAAAGGAAACGCGATGGGCCAAGCTCATAAAGCTTAACCGCCGTTAATTTACTGGCTGAGTTTGGTGCTTCGTTGTTGACTACCAGTTGCAGCGGGCCATCGGAGACGAAGGCTAAACTGAACGTCGTGAATGGTTGCTCGTTGGCTTTCGTGCCTTCGAGCATGTCAACCACAGTCGAGGTGGCGACCTGGTTTCGCTTCAGGACTGAGATTCGAATGCGACCGTTTTCCACCCTGGCACTGCTCCGCAATAGGTAATCGGTGCCCGGCTTGGTCTCAAGCGGCCAGGCTGCCTGGATGCCGTATTTTGAATCATCACCGATGATGGTCAGGGCTTCGTCTTCAAAATCAATCTGAAGATTTGCGTGAGTTAGATCGGCGATTCTGTCCCGGGCCAATTCGGGAGGTTGATAGACGGGGTAAGGCTGAGAAATTGACTCAGGGCCGTGACTAATTGAAGGCTGCGTAGAAACGAGACGCGAACGCTCCAGGCGCAGCATTGACGATGCGCGCTTGGTCATCACGCCCGCGAACCAAAGCGGATGCGAGCGCACAACCGCAAAGCCGCGTGACAGCCGCGCGCGTTCGCGTTCCACTCCGTCGGGGTTGAACAGCGTGCTGTAATAATCCGGCCGCTGATAGAGTTCAGCTTCCTGCTTCATGATGCCCATGTCGGTGTCGGGAATTCCCAAACGTCGTTCTTTGTCGTAATCAGCGATGCCTTCTAGAAACGTCTGGCCCGCGCCGAGCGATAGCGGAATGAAGCGATGAAAGACGATCGCGTTTCTAATAGTCAGCGGCAACACAACCAATAGCGCCCCGCAGATGACTGCCAGCGCAAATTGCCATCGTTGGCGAGTAAACATCAGCAGAGTGGCCGCGGCGATGAAGAGAGTCAGCAACATCGCATTGGCGCGCAGCCAACAGGACAGTCCGATTAAGGCGCCGACGGCGATGAAGGTGAGTAATCGCGGATTTTTTGCAGCGCGCACTAAGAGGTAAGTCGCGATCAAAATCGGCAAAACCGAAATCGAGTCGGGCAAAAGCAGAACGGAATTCCATGCCAGTTGCGGTGACAAGGCGGCGAGCAAACCAGCGCAGACACCGGCTCCGAAAGACACCAGTTCCGAAACAATGAAAAACAGAAACACCACTGAAAGCGCGTCGGCCCCCATCTGCACCAATTGCAGAGCCGCGTCTGATTGTTTGATTGAGAAAATAAGCGCGATGAGAAATGAATAACCTGGCGGGTGGCCGAGTGTGTTGAGGTCAGCCAGCGGTGACGAGCGGCTAACGAGAGACGAGAGACCTCCGTCGCGTATCATCACAGCGATGCGTTGATAATCGTCAACGACGACAGTCTGTACTTTTCGCACCTCGAGCCATGTATCATGCCAGGTGAGCACCCGAACCCCGAGAGCCAGCAGGAAGATGACGAAGGCGATCGCGGCCCGGCTTCGCAGCGAGGAGAACCGGTGGCCCGGACGAGCAGCGCTTTCGTTTAGAGGCGGGCTATTGTCCGCCGAATCTTTTTTCATTCGCGCAATAGGGCGGGCAGTAACCCGCCTCTAAACGTGGCAGAATATAACACTAGTTGATTCGACGACATGTGCGGAATCGCCGGCTTAATCTCGAACGATCCTGAATCGCGAATTGGCGCGATGCTCGCCGCCATCGAGCATCGTGGCCGCGACGACGAGGGCGCGTGGGTCTCGCCATCAATCGATGAGCACGGCTCTCAAGTCTGCTTTGGCCACCGGCGTCTCTCGATTATCGATACCAGCAGCGCCGGTCACGAGCCGATGTTTTCGCATGATGGCAGGTTTGTCCTGACTTTTAATGGCGAGATTTACAACTACCGTGAATTGCGGGAAGAACTGGCAGCGAAAGGCCACACCTTTCGCACCCAAACCGATATCGAAGTCCTGATCACCGCCTGGCAAGAGTGGGGTGAAGCATCGCTCCAGCGCTTGAACGGGATGTTCGCGTTCGCGCTCTGGGATGAGAAAGAGCGCGCGCTGTTCCTGGTTCGCGACCATGTCGGCATCAAGCCGCTCTATTACGCGTGTCAGAAACCCGACCGTCAGGGAGGGTGCCCTTCCCTCATATTCGCCTCCGAAGTCAAATCAATCCTCGCGAGTGAATTGATCACCGCTGAACTCGATCACGAATCGCTTCATCAATTCCTGACATTCCTTTGGGTGCCCGATCCGAACACTTTATTTCGCGGCGTCAAGACGGTGCCGCCCGGCCACCTTGTGGAATGGCGCAACGGCGAAATTAAGACTCGGCAATGGTGGGATGTTTCCTTCGACGAGATCGAACGAGGCCACAGCGAATCGTGGTGGCAGGAGCGCACGCTGGAAACGCTCGATCGCGTGGTCAAACTCGAGATGGTGGCGGACGTACCGCTGGGATCATTTCTGTCCGGCGGCATCGACTCGTCTTCGATCGTCGCGATGATGAAGCGTCACAGCAACGGCCGGCCGATCGAGACCTACACGATTGGGATGGAAGCCGAGGACCTGCGGTTCGACATCATTCCGGATGACGTTGAGTGGGCGCGCAAGGTCAACGAACAGCTCCAGACCGACTATCACGAGATCATGCTCAAGCCGGACGTGACTGACTTGTTACCAAAGCTCGTTTATCACATGGATGAGCCGGCGATCGACATGGCCATTCCGAGTTATCTCGTGTCACGCGCGGCGCGGAATACCTTGCGCGTGATGCTCTCCGGCATGGGTGGCGACGAGGTCTTTGCCGGCTATCCGCGGCAATTGGCGATGAAACTGGCCGGTGCGTTCGATCCGGTGCCACAGCTGCTGAGACGGCCGGTGATGCGCGCCCTCGAATATGCTTTGCCGGGTGGAAAACCCGGAAAGCTAACGGCGCCTTTGCGCAACGCGAAGAAATTCGCGCGTAGTGCGGCGCTCGATTTCGAAAATCGTTATCTCGGTTTTCAAACTTACTGCACCGACGTCGTGAAGCAGCGACTGTACTCCGCTCAATTACAAGACGACACCCGCGGGCTCGACGCGTACGCCGCGCATCGGAGTTACTTCGCGCGCGCTCGGGATGCAGCGCCGCTCAATCAACTGCTCTACGTTGACCTTAAAACGTTTCTGCCGTGCTTGAATTTAATGACGACCGACAAGACTTCGATGGCGGCGAATCTTGAAGTGCGGGTTCCGTTTCTGAATCGGGAGATGATTGAATTCGCCGCGCGGATGCCGCCGGATCTTAAACTGAAAGGACTAAAGCGCAAATACATCCTGAAGAAGGCGGCCGAGACGCTCTTGCCTCACGACGCCGTCTGGAGAAAAAAGGCCGGATTCGGGGCGCCGATTCGCTCGTGGCTGCGCGGCGCGCTGCGCCCTATGGTTGACGATCTGTTGTCGCCAGAGACGATCAAGAAACGCGGACTGTTCCGTCCCGAGGAAGTGCGACGGCTCATCGAAACAAATCTCTCGGGCAGGGAAGACTACAATCTGCAAGTCTTCCAGTTGCTGAATCTGGAATTATGGATGCGGACGTTTATTGATCGATGAGTGATCAAAGTCGAATAATTCTCGCCGAACTCTCTTTTCGCAAGTCACCATTCAAAGCATTCCGAGTATCGACCACGAGCGGCGCCAGATTGACGACCCTTTGATAATCAACCGCGCTATGGTTTGTGACAATCACCACGCAGTCGGCGGCCTTGATTTCATCGTCAGTCAGCTCCACCGAATTGAGGGCATCGCCACTGCCGGAGGTGTGCGCATCGTCGAATCGAACTTCGCCAATGAACGGATCGTGATAACGGACTTCACAGCCCTTACTGCGCAGCCGATCAATGATTGAAAGCGCCGGACTCTCGCGCACGTCGTCGATGTCCTTTTTGTAGGCCACGCCGAGCAGCAGCACGCGCGCCCCCTTCATCGCTTTTTGATCGTCGTTCAGTCCGTCAGAAACCAACTGCACAACGTGTTCGGGCATGCGCGAATTCACCTCTTCCGCCAGTCCGATGAACCGCGAATCGAATCCATGCTGGCGCGCTTTCCACGACAGATAATGCGGATCGAGCGGAATGCAGTGGCCGCCAATTCCCGGACCGGGATAAAACGGCATAAAGCCAAAAGGCTTGGTCGCGGCCGCCCGGATCACCTCCCAGGTATCGATGTTCAGCGCATAGCACAACCGCGCCATTTCATTGGCCATGCCGATGTTTACGGCGCGGAAGGTGTTCTCGAGCAGCTTGGTTGCTTCGGCGACGCGGGCCGAGGTGACCGGGTGAACATGCTTCACGATCTGCGAATAGAGAGCCACGGCTGCGTCAGTAGAGTCGTCCGTGACTCCGCCGACGACTTTCGGAATGTTATGAGTTTTGAAATCGGGATTGCCCGGATCGACGCGTTCCGGGGAAAACGCGAGCAGAAAGTCATCGTCGAGCTTCAGCCCGGTTTCCCTCAGCATCGGCAGCAGCACTTCGTCGGTCGTGCCCGGATACGTGGTGGACTCGAGGATTACCAAATGGCCCCGGCGCAGGTGTTTCTTGATCTCTTCGGCGGCCGCCAGAATAAATGAGACGTCCGGCTCTTTGGTCTTGCGCAAGGGCGTCGGCACGCAAATGATGATGGCATCGCATTCTTTCAATTCTGAGAAGTCGGTCGTGGCCCGGAGCCGGCCCGCTTCCATGGACTGCTTGATAGATTCCGCCGCGACGTCGCCGATGTAAGAGCGGCCGGCGTTGATTTCAGCGACCTTTTTTTCGTCGACTTCGAAGCCGATGGCGTTGAATCCACTGACGGCGAATTCGGTCGCCAGAGGCAGTCCCACATAACCGAGGCCGATCACCGCCACCCGCGCGCGCCGATCTCTAATCAGGCCTATTAATTCGTTTTTTATCATTGGAGAATCGTGAAAGGACGACATTTAAGAGGTCGTCATGATGCGAAAATTGATCGTTTCAATAATTAGACAGTAAGCCTAAGTGAGCGTATACGGAACGTCAAGTTCAGGGTCTTAAATCGATTTATGTTAGATTCGCGGCGCCAAAATACCCAAATGACCAGTTCGGGCTCATCAAAGAGTTTCGACGTGGCCGTGATCGGCGCCGGGGTGCTGGGCGCGTGGGCTGCTTATCAGCTGCAAAGTCGCGGCGCTCAGACGATTCTGATTGATGCCTATGGACCCGGAAACAGCCGTTCCAGCTCCGGTGACGAATCGCGCATAATTCGCATGGGCTACGGCCCTGATGAAATCTACACACGCTCAGTCGTGCGCTCGCTCACCCTTTGGCAGAACTTATTCGCGGCGACGGGCGCAGCTCTCTTTTATCAAACGGGCGTGTTGTGGCTGGCCCATCAGCACGATTCGTATCCCAGACAAACAATTGAAACCCTGCGAACTGTGGGAGTCCGCTGCGAAGAGCTAACCGGCGACCAGTTGCAGCGGCGTTATCCGCAAATTGATTTTGCAGGTATTTCATGGGGACTATGCGAACCTGATAGCGGCGTCATCCTGGCGCGTCGAGCTGTGCAAACGGTGGTGCGCGCGGCGATTGATCAGGGCAGCGAATATTTGGAGGAAGCAGTAGCCTCGCCAGATCGTACCAGGAGGTTGGATCAAATTTTGACTTTGGCCGGCCGGCGGATTTCAGCCCGGCATTTTGTGTTTGCCTGCGGGCCCTGGCTGCCGAAATTGTTTCCTGCGTTGTTGTCCGAGCGAATCCACCCGACGCGTCAGGAAGTTTTTTACTTCGGAACGCCGGGTGGCAATGGCCGGTTTAGTTCTCCAGGTATGCCGGCCTGGATCGATTTCGAAGATGAGGTCTATGGCCTACCGGACATCGATGGCCACGGAATTAAGATTGCGATTGATCGGCACGGAGCTCCGTTCGACCCGGACCGGGGAGATCGGCTCGCAAGTCAGCAAGGATTAACCGAGGTTCGCCAACGTCTCGGTCGCCGTTTGCCGGCCTTGAAAGACGCGCCGCTACTGGAATCGCGTGTTTGCCAGTACGAAAACACCTCGAACGGTGACTTCCTGATCGATCGCCATCCTGATTTTGAGAATGTCTGGCTGGTTGGGGGCGGCTCCGGCCATGGCTTCAAACACGGGCCCGCGGTGGGTGAGTATGTCGCGGCGAGAATCGAAGGAAATCCCGAAGGGATCGAACCGCGGTTCAGTCTGGCCAGCAAGAAGACCACGCAAGAGCGCGCCGTTTATTGATCGTCTCGGCTAAGCGGTCGGCACTTCAGCCGATTCCGCGTTCCGCTTCACAATGACCAGCGTAATGTCGTCAGCGGCGGGTGTGCCCTGGCAGAACTTGGTGAGGGCCGATTCGATGCGATCGCGGATGCCACCGGCTGAAGCATCGAGGTTGCGCGCCACCGTTTCATAAAGCCGCGTCGGGCCAAACTCCTCGCCACTGGGATTGACAGCTTCTGAGACACCGTCCGAATAGACGACTAACACATCGCCGGCGCGAAGCTGGGTCCGGCCTTCGCGAAATTCTGCCGCCTCCATAATGCCCAGGGGCAGACCGCCCGCGGCCAGTTGTTCCATGGTGCCGCCGGAATGGACTATCAGGGGCGGATTGTGACCGGCATTCAGAAAGGTCAACGAGCCTGACCTGGGATCGAGCTCCCCATAAAAGAGAGTCACGAACCGGTTAGCAGGAATGCTTTCGACGAGATAACGATTGACGGCGCTGATCGTTTCGACGATTGAATCGTGAGTATCCGCCTGCGCGTGGATGGCGGCGTGCAACGAAGACATCAGCAACGCCGCGGCCGTGCCCTTACCTGAGACATCTCCCAGGGCAACGACGAGATTGCCGTTCTCGCGACGAATGAAGTCGTAATAGTCACCGCCGATCTCATAACAGGGAAAGCTGATGCCCTGCAGCTCCCAACCCTCGAGTTGGGGCGCAGCCGCCGGCAGGAATCGCTGCTGAATTTCGCTGGCGACTTGTTGCTCGCGCTCGAGGCGCTCGCGCTCCATTTGCTCTTCAGTGAGCCGGGCATTCTCGACGCGAATCGCCGCCACAGAGGCGAGCGTAGTCAAAACCTTCAGGTGATCTTCGGTGAAGCGATTGTCCGACAAAGGCGAGTCGGCGTAGATAATCCCGAATACGTTGGCGCCGACACCCAGCGGAACCGCGAGCACTGAACGGACCCCTTGAAGCATTACGGTGCCGCCCATGAATCGAGGGTCGGCCTGCGCATCAGAGGTCAAAACCGATTTGCCATTGGCGACCACTTCGTCAATCACCGATCGACTGATGCGAATCTCACCGACTTCGCCGGCCCGGTCGCGCAGCCGCGCCACGGCGACTTTGAGTTCGGGGTTCTTCGCATCGCGCATCATGATCATGCAGCGGTCGGCGGGCACGGCTTCAAACACCAAAGTCACAATCTGTTCGAGGGTCTCGGTAAGAGTGACGGAAGCGAGCAGCGCCACGCCGACTTTTCCTATCAAGGCAAGCAGGTCGCTTTGTTTGGCCGGCCGGGGCGCAGAATCTTCGCGCGTGCGTGCGCCCTCAATCGCTTCAAACAATCCGGAGGTAGTTCGATCCGCTGAGGATAAGGCAATCGTGGCTTCGGGAATCGACGACGAGTTGTCGGTGATCATGGTCGCGCCACTGCTGAGCGGGAAGGCGCTGTCATTGAAGACAATCTCGGTCTCGCCAATCTGAATGCGGCCGCCGCGGGTCAGGGTGATGGCCGACTCGACCACGGATCCGTTGTAGAGAGTGCCGTTCGCAGAACCCAGGTCCTGGAGTTTGTACTCGTCACCTTCGTTGCGGACTTCGGCGTGAACGCGCGACGCGAACGGATCGGGAATGCACAAATCGTTTCGGGCGGAGCGTCCGATGGTCACGCGCAGACGATTGATCTGAAAGTGCTCAGCCGCTCGATCAGGATATTTGACGATTAGTTCAGCCATTACTTCTTACAGAAAATCACCGGGCTGCGTCGCTCAGACTTTCCTCCGCCGCGGCGGCCCGACGACTTTCGCGCCGCTGCGGCGCACGACCACGGTGCCTGCTAAATAATCATGCAGCGCCCGGCCGGAAGGAGTGACCACCGTGATCAGGAATCCAAGCGCAAACGGAATCAATGACAACGGGTATCCGACGAAGTGCCGGAGCAACACGCGGACAATGCCCGGCGGACCGCCGCCAATCCGTTCTATGCGCAAACCGGTCGTCCATTTGCCGATCGATCGGCCAGTAATGCCGGCCATTACCCCGAGGTCTGCCACGGCCACCAGCAAGGTCAAAACGATCCCGATTTTTTCGGCGCTGCCTCCGGCGAGCCGGGCTCCGCCGCCCATCAACCGCGCGATCAATATGCTGAAAGTCAGTACGAGCGCCAGCACGATGTAGTCGATCAGCAATGCCCCGCAGCGCAACGCGAACGGCGCGCGATAGCGCACGCGCACGTGCGATTCGTGGCGATGCGCAGTCGCCATCAACGGAGGCTTGGCGGTCTCGATGTCAGCAGTCATAGGGAAAACTTTGCCGGCGAAGGGCGAGCGCTAGATTAGAGAAGGATTGAGAATGAGTCAAAGCGTAGCGCAAATTGTTAATTTGCGTTGATGTTGAAATTAAGTGCCCGCACTGAAAGAACCAGGACCAAACTAACAATATGCGCTACCCGAGAAGAAAATGCAGCGTCGTCTCGCCGAGCTTTATGCGATCGCCGCTGTCGAGTTCGCGCGGTTTTCGCGGTTCCAGCCGGATGATGTCGTTTATGACAGTCCCGTTTACCGAACCCAGATCTTCGACCTTAAAGACCTCGCCATCCCGCCAGATGCGAGCGTGGCGGCGCGAAACTTTTGTATGCGGATCGAATCGTGACAGATCCACCTCGGGAAAAATGTTGGAAAGCGGATCAGTGCGGCCGACGAGATTGCTGTCCTTTTGCAAGTTAAAGGACGCATCGAGCTCAGTGGTGCCGGCGACGATCAGTTTCGCAGTTGGTCTGGCCGCCAGCCGCGCGCTGGTATCTCCGGTCGGTTGCCGCGAGCCGCAATGCGCGCAAAAGATATCGTCAGCGGCAATTCGGCCGCCGCAAAACCCGCAGAAAACAATCGCGACCGCCAGCGTTTCACCGCCGAGTTGCTCCGCCGGCGCGCCGTAACTTACCTGGCCTGAACGCAACTTAGTCAAATGCGCGGACAGCGCATCGCGCATTTCGGCACATGATGAAAAACGATGCTCAGGCTTGTATTCGACTGCGCGGACCAGCAACTGCTCAATTTCCGACGTCAGCTGCGGATTGATCTGGCGTGGCCGCGGGTTCTTGGTGAAATCGAAAATCAGCAGCGGGTTGTCCTGCGGATCCGATCCCGTCACCAGGTGAAACAAAGTCGCGCCGAGGCTGTAGATATCGACCCGCGGATCGGCCTGGCCACTGAATAATTCCGGCGGCGCGTAACCCATCGTCCCGACGGCCGTGACACCCTTCTCTTTTTTGTTAACCCAACGCGCGATCCCGAAGTCGATCAGCATGATCCGGTTCAGGTTGCTATCGAACATCAGGTTTGCCGGTTTCAGGTCGCGATAGATGATCGCCTGCGGCCGCGTGTGCAGGTAGTGCAGCACGTCGGCAACCTGCATTCCCCACTCGGTTACGGTCAGCTCATCAATTTTGCCACCCGGCGAGGCGCGCAGACGCGAGGCCAGATCGCTTCCGGGAATGAACTTCATCACCAGGTAGAAACGTTCGGAAGTTTCGTCGTAGAAATAATCGTAGACAGTCGGAATCGAAGGATGCTCGAGTTCCGTCAGCAGCAGCGACTCGCGCTTGAAATCGGAGATGGCCTTCTCATGCTGCGCGTCGTCGAGGTGCGACTCGATCATTTCCTTGACCGCGCGCGGTGCGTCGCCCAGGTTGCGATCCTTGGCGAGATAAACGGCGCCCATGCCGCCGCCACCTATCCGGCGTACGACTTCATACCTGTGATTCAAAACTTTGCCGGCTTCCAGGGCCTTGGGCTTACTGCGTCGCGGGCTGCCGGCCTGCGAGGTGCCGGATGCTTCGCTCTCTTCAACTAATTCGCCGGTGCCACGCTGAGCGGCCATCGAGGTGTGACGTTCCTCGCGGTTAGCTTCGGTAGGTTCGGAAGAGGCGGCGGGCGGCGGCGGAACCAGAGAATCACCAAAGGCAGCGGCCGCGGTCTCACGCTCGAGCCGCGTACCGCAAACGCCGCAGAACTTTTCGTCTCCGGCTTGCGCGCCACATTGATGACAAACGGGCATACTTTACTCGATGAGGTTCCAGCAGAGCTGCGATCTCGTAGCGGGCGCTACTTAGCTACCCTGAATCGCAGGAATGTTTTCCCGACTATGATCTCGTCGCCGTCTTTTAAAGGCTGGCGATCACCGGGCGCCAAACGGCGACCACGATTAACAAAGGTTCCGTTAGTCGAACCCAGGTCTTCAATTACATAATTACTGTCGCGCATCACGATGCGTGCATGGCGTCGCGAAACCTTGGCTTCCGGATCGTCCGAGTCCAGATCGACATCAGGAAACACCCCGCCATCGGCGTCCCAGCGGCCGATATTCGATTCGGAACTGCTGAGCGAAAATTTCTTCCCGGCTGATACGCCGCGCTCGATTATCAAAGTCGCATGCACCTGCGGCGGCTGCAGGTTCGATAACGAGACGTGTTCGGCCGCCACGTGTGCGCCACTCGTGGCGAGACTTGGTGAAGATTGGCGAGAATTTCCGTTCGAACCGTTGCCGTTGCCCTTGTCCAAATGGCCAGTGGAATGCCCCGCCATCCATAGCGGGGCGCCGCAAGCATCACAGAATCGCGAGGTCTCCGGATTGCGCGTATTGCATTTATCGCAGACCAGCATAGGGTGCGTCGCGCTGACTTCCTCCTCTAAGCGAAAACATCTTAGCGCGAAACCCGAGCACGCGCCAATGAATTAAACCGCGAGCGAGAGCCGGTATTTACTGAACAATCGGCCGGTTCGCTATCGTTTCAACACTCGTCTATAATTACCGCCTTGCGACGCATTTCTTTGAAACCAGCAACAGAAAATCTTCGTAAAAACAACTCAAGCCGTGAACTTATCGCTCTGGCTGGCATCTAAGAAACATACAACCCGGCTAATTTAATTAAGGAATTGAACCTCAATGGCCCTGAGTAGAAAAAAGAAAATCATTATTGGTGTGTCGGCGCTCGTCGTTATTGCGTTGGTGATTGTCATCAGCGTCATCGCCACGCGCAAGGACGAACCGGAAGTAACCACCGTAAAAGTCGATGTGCGCCCCGAACTTAAATCGACGGTCACGGCTTCCGGCGAAGTGCGGCCGATTCAATACATCAAGCTGACCAGCGAAGTGCCGGGACGCATCCTGGAAATCTACGTGAACCCCGGCGACGTGGTGAAGAAGAACCAGGCGCTGGTGCGCGTCGACCCCACCCAGTTGCAAACCAGCCAGGAAGCGCAGTGGGCGCTGACTCAGGCATCGCTCAACGACGTGACCAACGCGCGCAATGCCGTAGCGGCAGCGCAGCAGGCTCTGGTCGTCAGCGAAGCCGGCGTGAGCCAGGCGCGGCAGAGCGTCGTCAGCGCGGAATTGGATGTCAAAACCGCTGAACGCGAATTGAAGCGCGTAACGAACCTGGTTGAGTCGAACGTGGCGTCGCGCTCAGAATACGATTTGGCGAAAGATCGTTACGATCAGGCCAAAGCCAAACTCGATTCGGCGAACCTGGCTGTGAAGGAGGCCCAGGAGCGCGTGAACGCGCAGAAGGTTTCAATCAAGGAAGCCCAGACGAGTATTAAGACAAGTGAGATGCGCGCCAACCAGCAGCAAGCGCTGTTGCGTGGCCAGTCGAGTCAGCGCGAGAAGGCGACCCAGTATTCACCGCTTCCCGGGGTGGTTGCTGATATCCCCACCCGCGTAGGTGAGTTTGCCGTATCGCAATTGTCATCGACGCCTTTGATGACGATCGCCGACATGTCCACCATCAACGTCGAAGTGAACGTCGATGAAACCGAAATCGCCAGCGTAGATGTTGGTCAGGAAGCCAAGGTCAAGGTCGACGCGTTGGGCGAAAAAGAAGTAAAGGCAATCGTCAAGCAGAAGAATCCGCTGGCCATCGCCAAGTCGGACACGCAGGGCGGTCTTTCGAATCGCGTGAACGTGCAGGAAGCGAAAGAGTTCAAGGTAACTCTCGAGCTGCAAAACCTGTCCGACGAAACTAAAGAAAAGCTGCGTCCGGGCATGAGTGCCACGGCGACGATCACTACAAAGACCAAGAACCAGGTGATTGCCGTGCCGCTTCAAGCGATTGTAGAAAAAGCTCCGGCGCCCGCCCCTGGGCCATCGCTGGCCGGTAGTGCGCCGCCGCCACCCACGGGTGAAAAGCCCAAGGAACAGAAGGGCGTGTATATCCTCGATAAAGACGGTAAGGTGAAATTCATGGAAGTGACCACCGGCATTACTGGTGAATCTGACATTGAAATCATAAGTGGACTGAACGCGGGCACTGAAGTAATTACCGGGCCCAGCCGCGTGCTCAAGACGCTGAAGGTCGGTGATAAGGTAAAGAAGCAGACGCGGGCGCCCGGCGCTAACGCGAACGCTGGTGGCTAATTGAATTAGCTCTCCTTCACGGCGGTGTCAGCAGCCCGACTGTGAGGGAGAGTTCGCAGACAGAGATGCCCTCCCTGACGGTCGGGCTTCTGATACTTGGAAACAGAAATGACTGAAGCGACGATTGACAGACCACAGACAGCCGCGGGCGTGCTGGCCACTCCTTCATCTAATGGCAACACTCAGGTGCTGATCGCGATGAAGGACATCTGGAAGACCTACGACATGGGCGCGGAGAAAGTCCACGCGCTGCATGGCGTTTCTTTCGAGGTGCATCGCGGCGAATATCTCGCGATTATTGGCCCGTCCGGTTCCGGAAAATCTACGCTGATGAATTTGATTGGCTGTCTCGACACGCCGTCGCAGGGCGAATACTGGCTTAACGGCAAAAACGTGTCCGAAATGGATGACGACGAGCTGGCCCGGATTCGCAATCAGGAAGTCGGTTTCGTATTTCAGACATTCAACCTGCTGGCGCGCGCCACCGCCCTTCACAACGTTGAGCTGCCGCTCATTTACGGCGGCATTCCCGGAGCAAAGCGCCACGAAATGGCCAAAGAGGCTTTGAAAGAGGTCGATCTGGTGGAACGCATGTCGCACCGTCCGAATGAACTCTCAGGCGGCCAGCGACAGCGCGTCGCCATCGCCCGCGCCCTGGTAAATAATCCTTCGATTCTTCTGGCCGACGAACCAACCGGCGCGCTCGACACAGCCACCAGTTACGAAATCATGAACCTCTTTGAAAAGCTCCACGAAGAGGGCAACACCATCATTCTGGTCACGCACGAACACGACATCGCCGCGCGCGCGCATCGCGTGATTTCGATCCGCGACGGATTGATCGAAAAAGACGAGCAGATTAAGTAGGATGCTGCGATGTCCCCCAGCAGCCTATCCCCGACTGAGTCCCCCGCTGGTTTAGTGTTTGGCCGGAACGTCTCACCTGCATCTCGCCTCCGCTCATTTCGCCTCGTTCGCATTTCCGCAGTCCTGGACGCCTTCTGGGTGGCGCTCGGTAGTCTGCGTCAAAATAAGCTGCGCACGGCGCTGACCCTGATCGGGATTATCGTCGGCGTCACGGCCGTCATTGCGGTCGTGACCATCATCAAGGGGCTGGATCAAACCGTCGCCCAAACTTTCTCTTCGCAAGGTTCGACCGTCTTTACCGTTTCCAAGCGGCCGCAGGTCATTACCTCGCGCGAAGACTTCATCAAATTCAATAAGCGTAAAGCCGTCACCCCTGATGACGCTGACGCGATTACGCGTCTCTGTACCGCTTGCTGGCGCACCGGCGTGGCTGTGAATTCCATTCAACCTGCCAAGCGGGGCGATCAAAAAATCGAGGCCACGCAGATTCGTGGCTTGGAACCAAACCACATGTTCGACATCGACGGGGTGACGATTGACGCCGGTCGAACGTGGACTGAGAGCGAAAGCGCCGCTGGCGCGGATGTCTGCGTCGTCGGTTCAGACATCGTTACCAATTTATTCCCGGGCGATCCCGCGGACCGCGCTGTTAACCAGGACATCTGGGTTGGCGGCCACCGCTACCTGGTGATTGGCGTGCTGCAGCCGCTCGGCAAGATTCTGGGCATCTCGCGTGACAACCGGGTGTACATTCCCTTCGCGACGTACAAGAAGCGCTTCGGCATCGACTTCAGTGGCAAGGACTTCAGTCCCAGCGGGGTGCTGGTCATCTTCATTCAAACGCAGAGCGCTGAGCAGCTGGAAACCGCCCAGGACCAGGTGCGCACGGTCATGCGCAATCGCCGCGGGAAAACTTTCAAGGATGAGGATGATGGCTTTGCTCTGGAGACGCAGGAAGTTTTTCTGAATCTCTACTCGTCGGCGACATCGAACATCTACCTCGTGACCATCGGCGTGGCCGCCATCTCGCTGGTAGTCGGCGGCATCGTGGTGATGAATATCATGCTGGTGTCAGTCACCGAGCGCACGAAGGAAATTGGGATTCGCAAAGCGGTAGGCGCGCGGCGCAAAGACATCCTGACCCAGTTTTTGATCGAGGCGGTGATGGTCACAGCGATTGGCGGCGCGTTCGGCGTACTGACGGGGTTCGGCACGGCCTGGTTGATTGCTCTGGCGATTGGCTTTCCGTTGTTATTTAGTATTTGGTCGGCGGTCCTTGGCGTCGGCGTGTCGTCCATCGTGGGTGTCATTAGCGGGCTATGGCCGGCGTGGCGGGCCGCGCGTCTCGATCCTATTGAAGCGTTGAGAGCAGAGTAATGAACTTCGTAGACGTACGCGAATCCGCTTTCATGGCGCTCGATACGGTGCGCAGTAATAAGCTGCGGTCGTCTCTGACGATTCTCGGCGTGAGTGTCGGCGTGATTACCGTGGTCTTCATGGTATCGATCATCCAGGGCTTGAATAAATCGTTCGCCGCACAAATTGAATCATTAGGATCGAACACGATCTGGGCGACAAAGTTCGATCCCAGCATTGGCCATCAGCCGACTTCAGAAGAGATTCATCGCAAGGAACTGACGCTCCAGGATGCGGACGCGATTCGGCGAGAGGCGCCATCCATCGTCGGCGTCTCGCCCTTCTACCGCAAAGTTAACGAGACCGTTCGTTATGGTGACAAGCAAAGCGACACGCCCATTCTCATCGGCGTCACGCCTTATCACGAGTTCACCACTTCGAGTTACGTTGACCGCGGCCGCTATATCACCGATCTCGACGTCGAAGCGCGGAATAACGTCTGTGTGCTGGGACTGGATTTGGTGAAAGCCCTGTTCCCGAGCAACGAAGATCCGCTCGACAAAGACATTAAAATCTCCGGCCATCAATTTCATGTGGTGGGAGTCATGGAGCCTTTAGGACAAATCCTCGGGCAATCGCGTGACAACTCGATTTACATTCCGATTACGACCTTCGAGAAATATTATCCGGACATCGAATTCCCGACCATCATTTCGGCCATTATTGTGCGTCCGGTTTCGCGCGCGTACGTGAAACAGGCGATTGACGAAATGACCGACGTCCTGCGCAAGCAGCGTCGGGTGCCGCCGGGTGCACCGAACAACTTCGGGATTTCGTCTCAGGATGCACTGCTCGATGTCTACAACCAGTTGACCGGCGCCACCTACCTGGTGCTCACGGCAATTTCATTTGTCGCCTTGATGATTGGCGGGATCGGCGTGATGAACATCATGCTGGTTTCGGTGACTGAGCGGACTAAAGAGATCGGTTTGCGAAAAGCGGTGGGTGCTACCCGGTCAAACATCCTCTCGCAGTTTCTGATTGAAGCCGTGGTGCTGACCGCAATCGGCGGACTGATTGGATTGGCCATCGGCGAGTTGTTCAGCTTTCTGACCAACCGCTATTCGCCGCTGCCGGCTTATGTTCCGCCGTGGGCGATTGGCGTCGGGATCGGCATCTCAGCCGCGGTCGGCATTGTCTTTGGACTGTGGCCCGCATGGAAGGCGGCCCGACTCGATCCTATCGAGTCGCTCCGGTGGGAGTAGGGGTTATCGCAGCTGAGAATCAACTTTTTCCTTAAATCTCAGTAGATCCGGTCGCTCCTGCCGCCCGTGCCGGCACTGACCGGTAACCAAAACCGCGGCTCGCCCGTATAATCAATTTCAGTGAAGCTAATCGAAATCCTAAAAGTCGCTGTGGCCGCGATCTGGGCGCATAAGCTGCGCTCGGCTCTCACTTTGCTGGGGATGATTGTCGGCGTAACGGCCTTTGTCACGGTGGTCTCACTCATCCAGGGCTTTAACAAATATATCGATGAGAAAATTGCCGGCATCGGCGCGAAATCGTTTTCCGTGCAGCGATTCAACCCGTTTGAGGATTTCAAGGACACCGACACCATCGCTGCCGCCCAGCGGCGTAACAAGGAATTGACGCTCGATGACTATGACTATCTAAAAGAGCGCGCCACCCTGATTGGCAAGATCGGCGCGAAGGCGCGTGGCACTTTCTCGCAAATAAAGCGAAACGATCAGGTCCTGGAAGACGTCAACGTCAGCGCCGCGACCGCGAACACCGCGGACATCGATAACCGTAACGTCGAGAACGGGCGCTTCTTCAGTGACACTGAAGCCGAGAATGGAGCCCGGGTCGCTTACATCGGCGCCGACGTAGCCAGCAAGCTTTTCCCGGCCGGCAACGCCATCAACGGCGAGATAGACATACGCGGGCTGCCGTATCGCGTGGTGGGGGTGGAAGCGGTGAAGGGAACCGTGTTCGGCGTGCCCCAGGACAGTTTCATTGTCATTCCTCTGAAGACCTACCAAATCGATTTCGGTCCGCTGGTGCGACAGAGAAGCTTGTATTTCACCGCGACGTCACGCACCGACGAAACATTTAGCGATGCGGTGGACGAAGCGCGTTACCTGATGCGCGCGCGCCGCAAGCTGGCGCCGGGTGAAAAGGACAACTTCGGGATTGTGACGCCGGATGCTATTACGGGCATTCGCGACCGCATCTTCGGAACCTTTTTTATCGTCGCCATGGGCGTTCCCGGCATTGCTTTGATCGTCGGCGCGATTGTCATCATGAATATCATGCTGGTCTCGGTGACCGAGCGCACCAAAGAGATTGGCTTGCGTAAATCTCTCGGAGCGCGGCGCGTCGATATCCTCAAGCAATTCCTGACTGAGGCGGTGACGCTGGCAACGATTGGCGGCGCGATTGGTGTCTTTCTCGCCTGGATTGTCGGCAAGATCATGACGCAGATTTTCATGCAGACTTATCTTTCGGTCGGGGCCGTGGCCGGCGCGATTGGGGTTTCCGCCGTGGCGGGGGTGATGTCCGGCCTGTTCCCGGCGTGGAAGGCGGCGCGCCTGGATCCGATCGAAGCCTTGCGCGCGGACTAGGGTACTGAGTTTAAGGAGTTGCACATGAAGCTCTTCCGTTCCGACATTCTCGAAAATCTTTGGATGGCGCTCGCCACACTCCGCGGCAACAAGCTGCGCTCGTTCCTTACGGTCATCGGCGTCATCATCGGCGTCGTCACGGTAATGCTGATCGCTTCGATCATTGCCGGTTTTGATACGGCCGTTACCCGCGAGGTCGAATCGTTCGGCACCCGCTCGATGTACATCAGCAAGTTCAATCCGGGCATTCACGTCGGTCGTCTGTCGCGCGAAGAGCGCATGCGCAAGGGACTCACCTACGACGACGCGATCGACCTGTCTAAGTTGCCCGCGGTCGAAACCGCAGTGCCTTTTATCGACATCGGGAGCAATTTCTTCGGCAAGAAAATTACAGTCAGCGGCGGCGGTAAGACGTCGGCGAACGTGGCCATGCAGGGCACGCTGCCCGATTTTGAAAAAGCCGGGACGCAGGTAATCGCGGAAGGCCGTTTCTTCTCGCAATTCGAAAACGATACTAATCAAAACGTTTGCGTCGTCGGATCAAAGGTGGCTGACGATTTCTTTAAGTTCGGCAACCCGGTCGGCCAAACTTTGAAGATTGATACGGAAGATTACCGGGTCGTCGGCGTGCTGCAGAAACGCGAGCAGTTTTTGTTCAGTGGCGGCAGCGACGATCAGAACAACGTGATCTATCTGCCCTATAACGTGGCGCGCAAGTTGAAGCCTAATTCGGAAGATATCTACCTGCTCGCCGTGGCTAAGCCGGGGATGATGCAGGAAGCCATGGATCAGGTAACTGACCGGCTGCGGGTGCGCCGCAATGTTCCGTTCGGTAAGCCGGATAACTTCGGCATCGAGACGACCGAATCCTTAATCAGCTCGTTTCACTCGATCACGGCCGGCATCGCCATCGGGATGATCGTCATTTCGTCAGTCGGTCTGATGGTAGGCGGCATCGGGGTGATGAACATCATGCTGGTTTCGGTGACCGAGCGTACGCGAGAGATTGGCGTGCGCAAAGCTATCGGCGCCCGGCGCAAGGACATCATGTGGCAGTTCCTGATTGAAGCCATGACGCTAACCGGCTTTGGCGGAATGGTAGGCCTCGGCGTCGGTTGGCTGCTCACCTTGTTGGTGAAATTGATTATGCCTTCGTACGTGCCCCTGTGGGCGCCGGCGATGGGATTTTTCGCCAGCGTCGGCATCGGCATGGTTTTTGGATTGTGGCCGGCGTGGAAAGCCGCGCGGCTGGATCCCATTGAATCGCTGCGTTACGAATAACGGCCGAAAATCAAGACTCATGCGAAAGGGCAAAGCGACGAACACCGACGCTTTGCCCTTTGCTCTGCTCGCTTTATTTTCTTATCCGAGGAAACTGCCGAACAACGTAGCCAGGACCACGCCCAACAGCAGCGCCAGGACCCAAAACGTAATCGCTACTGCCCAACCCGTTGACGACGTAACTTTGGTGCCGCCCCGGTACAGCCCCCGCGACCATAGCCAGAGTTTATAAAACGACAAGACCCCGATCGCCGTGGCCACTGCCCAGAGCACCGGATGATCCTTACCTGAAACCAGGTAACCGAGGTTGTCATAGACCAGACTCTCCTGGCCGATGAGCGGGTGAATATCATCGGGTGACTTCAGATAAAGCACGATGAAGCTGATGGCTTTTTGAATGATCGTCACCGGCAACGACGCGTAGGTGGCAACCGCTAACGCCTGCCAGAAATGCATGCGGCCGCCGAAAGCCATCACGCCAATCAGGAAGAGAGCTGCCAGCAGGGCCGCCATGAAAAAAGCACCGACGACCTTTTGTACGAACGCTCCGATCTGAAAGGTTACTGCCTTAGCCTGTTGGACACCCTGGGTGCGACCTTGCTCGATCGCCTCTTTGGGAATGAAAGAAATATCACCCATTTTGTCCACCGCATAGTTAACGATGCGCTCAGGGGTCAACCGATGTGTGAACGCGGCCACGTAGCCGGCGTTGACCAGGCCGATAATCAGCGCTGCCGCCAGCCAGCGCGGGTGCGCGCGCAAGTTTGTGAAGACGTCGCTCGGTTCGAAAAAGATTCCCGTCAACGTGCCGGCAGTCGACATCGGCGGCGGCGCGTCCTTTACCGCGGGCAGGGGAATAAAACTGAAGGCGGCGAACAAAATTCCCAGCCCGCAAAGGTAAATCCCGGTGGTGATGCCACCGACCAGGACATTAACCACTACCGGAATGCCGAGTACGGCCACGATGATTCCCGCGACGAACAGGGCTATGCCAATCCATAGCAAATACGCCGGTCGGCGTCGCTCCGGCTCGGATTCGATCGCCGGCGGTGGGGGCGCATGGAAGTCCTGATTGGGATCGCTCATTTCGGTTGTCCTCCTGAGATTAGAAAGTATTCGCGGTTGCGGAAGCTGTCTCTGTAAATCGTGGTCGCCTGTCTTTACGTCCCGGCCGTCGAAGTTGTTTCAGCTTCATGAACGGCTTCGGACTTCGGTGCGGTTGCGTATCCCTCCACGCGAATGCAGGCGACGTCATGGCCCGGCGCAACTCGGCGCAACTCTGGATCAATTCGCGCACATTCGTCAATCGCCATGGGACAGCGCGTGCGGAAGCGACAGCCTGACGGCGGATTGCGCGCGGTAGGCACATCGCCTTTTAGAATTATCCGATCGCGTTTTTGCGTGGGATCGGGAATGGGAATCGCCGAGAGCAGCGCCACAGTGTAAGGATGCAGCGGGCTCAGATAAAGGTCTTTCGCGTCGGCAATCTCGACGATGCGGCCCAGGTACATGACCGCCACGCGACTCGAAATGTGTTCGACTACCGCCAGCCCGTGCGAGATGAACAAATACGTTAGACCAAATTCCTGCTGCAAATCCTGAAGCAGATTGACGACCTGCGCCTGCACCGAGACATCGAGCGCCGAAACCGGTTCGTCAGCCACAATCAATTTTGGATTCAAAGCCAGCGCGCGCGCGACGCCGATGCGCTGCAACTGCCCGCCTGAGAATTCGTGGCTGTATCGCTTCATGTAATCGGCGTCGAGGCCAACCTTGCCCAGCAGCCAGGCCACGCGATCGCGCCGTTCCGCCTTGTCTCCAATCTTGTGAATGATTAAAGGCTCGGCGATGATGTCGCCGATTTTCATGCGGGGATTCAGTGAGGCATTGGGATCCTGAAACACGATTTGCATCTGCCGACGCAGCTCGCGCAGCTCGCGCTTTCCCATTGCCATCACGTCGCGTCCTTCGAACTGCACATCTCCGCGCGTGGCATCGATGAGCCGGAGCAGACAGCGACCGACCGTAGATTTTCCGCAACCTGATTCGCCCACCAGCCCCAGAGTCTCGCCGGCCTTGATGTCGAACGAAACGCCGTCCACCGCCCGCCAAAAGTCGTCGCTGCCTTCGACGGGAAAGTGCTTGTACAGTTCGCGCACGCGCACCAGTGCGCCGTCACTATTCTGATTGTTGGGATTCACCACAGAGGACATCGAGGAAATCTCATTCAACCAGGCTTCCTCGGTGTCCTTTGTGGTCAATGATTTCTTGATCGCCGGCCGTCGCCGGATCGAACAAAACGCAACGTGCCGCAATCTCATCGCCCGCCGGATATAAAGGAATGTTCTCTTCGCGGCAACGCGGCATGCGATAAGGACAGCGCGGCTCGAAATGACAGCCCGGTGGCAAAGCTGTGAGCCGCGGCACAGTGCCTTCGATAGTTTGCAGTCTCGGCTCTTTTTTGGTGGCCGCCGTCGTCAACTTCGGGACCGAGCGCAAAAGCCCTTCGGTGTACGGGTGCTTCGGTCGCGCGAACAGGTCGGCGACCGGCGATTCCTCGACGATTTGTCCGGTGTACATCACCGCGACCCGATCGGCGACTTCGGCGACGACGCCGAGGTCGTGCGTGATCAAGAGCACCGCCAGCTCGCGCGTGCGCCGTAACTCATTGAGCAATTCCAGAATCTGCGCCTGGATCGTCACATCGAGCGCCGTGGTCGGCTCGTCGGCGATCAGCAGCTTCGGATCACAGGCCAGGGCCATCGCAATCATCACACGCTGTCGCATGCCGCCCGAGAGTTGATGCGGATAATCTTTGGCGCGCAGTTCCGGGTCCGGAATCGTGACCTCGCGCATTGCGTTGATGGCTGCCGCGCGGGCTGCGGATCGTGAAAGGTGGCGATGTAAACGCAGCGCTTCAGCAATCTGTTCGCCGACCGTGAACACGGGATTCAGCGAGGTCATCGGGTCCTGGAAGATCATCGCGACGTCATTGCCGCGCACGTCTCTCATCTCAGCGTTCGTGAGCTTCAACAGGTCACGACCTTCGAAGAGAATTTCGCCCGCCACGATCTTTCCGGGCGGCGCCACCAGGCGCATGATCGACAACGCCGTGATCGATTTGCCGCAACCGCTCTCGCCGACCACGCCGAGCAGTTCTCCGCCATCCAGATGAAAACTGAGCCCATCGACAGCGCAGACCAATCCTTCGCGGGTCTGAAAATAAGTGTGAAGATTCTTAACTTCGAGCAGGTGACTCATCCGGGGAACTTAATTTCGATTACTGAATCTAACCACCGTTGACACTGTTCAGAAATTGACCATAGACTGCCCTACCCGATCTGGTCAGCGCCACCCGCCGAGCCGGTGGTCATCTTCGAATCTGGAGTCCGTCGTCATGTTCAATTCTACCTTAACTTCAATGAGAATCCCGCTTGCCATTGGATTTGTGATTGCGTTTGTCTGCGTCACGCACGCGCAAACGCCGAATCCAGCCGAGCGTCAACACGCGATCGAAGTTTACGAATCGCAAAATCTGGTGGGGGCGCTACCATTGCTGGAAAAGGTCGCGCTGGCTTATCCAAACGATCCGGCGGTGCTCTCCCGGCTTGGCTTTGCGCTCTATGCGAACTCGACGGATGAAAAGGACGCCAACAAACGAACGCAAATGCGCCAACGCGCCCTCGCCACACTGCGAAAGTCACGCTCGCTCGGCGATAACAGCAACCTGACGAACATGGCGCTCGAAGCCCTGGAGCATCCCGACAGCAGCCAGACGCCGTTCTCGAAGAGTCAAACTGCGGAAGCTGCGATTCGTGAAGGCGAGAGCGCCTTTATGCGCGGCGACATGGATAAAGCGATCGCCGCGTACAAGCGCGCGCTGGAAGCTGATCCTCGTAATTACTCGGCGGCTTTATACGCCGGCGACTCCGAATTCAAGAAGGCGATGAATTCGACTGATCCGCAATTTCGCAACACTCATTTCGATGCAGCCGGTAGTTGGTTTGCGAAAGCGATTGAGATTAACCCGAACACCGAGACCGCGTACCGGTATTGGGGCGACGCCCTGGACGCCCAGGGCAAAACCAACGAGGCGCTGGCCAAGTTCGTGGACGCCATCGTCGCCGAGCCTTACAGCGGTCAACGCTCCTACGTCGGCTTAATGCAATGGAGCCAGCGACACAAAATCCAGGTCGGACATCCGCACATCGAACCGCCTAACTCAACCGCCACCCAGGGGGACAAGACTACGATTAATATCGATCCGCGCACGCTTGACAGCAAAGATGGATCGAATGAGTGGCTGATGTACGATCTGGTGAGAACCAACTGGCAGAAAACTGACTTTGCCAGGAACTATCCAAACGAGAAGGGCTATCGCCATAGCTTAAAGGAAGAAGCCGCGGCTTTGCGGATGGTCGCCGAGGCGTGCGCGCGCGACGTGAAATCGGGAAAGGTGAAGACACTCGAGCCTTCTTTGGAAACGCTGGTGAAGTTAAACGAGGGCGGCTTGCTGGAAGCCTACATTCTCTTTGCCCGGCCGGACCAGGGAATCGCGTTGGACTACGCTGACTACCGGACAACAAATCGGGACAAGCTAAGGAAGTATTGGTTGGAAGTAGCGGTCATTAAGGGATAAAAAGAAAACCGCCTGCGGTAGCGGGCGTTGACCTTTCATCTGCCTGCTGGCGAAAGATCAACTGCCCGCTATGGCAGGCGGTTCTGACTGTTACCAACCTACTGATTATTCGTCGTGGTCGTCGTGCTTCGTGTTCCCGGCGCCGGCTTGCGCGGCAGTTTGTCGGCCAGCATGGCGGTATTGTAAACAAACGCGGCCATGATGGTCGCGGCCTGCTTCATGTCATCCGCCTGGATCCGATCATACAGATCCTGGTTCGAGTGGTGCGTGCGCGTGTCGTATTCAATCTCATCCTGGATGAATTGAAATCCCGGAAGACCGATGCCGTCGAACGACTGGTGATCGGTGCCGCCAGTATTCGAGATGGTGATGGTGCTGGCGCCCATGTCCCGGAAGGGCAACAGCCAACGCGCGAACAAATCGCGGACTCCGGCATTGCCCTGCAAATAAACACCGCGAATCTTGCCGGTGCCGTTATCGAGGTTGAAATAACCGGAAAACTTTTCGTAGTCAGGCAGCGTGGTGAGCTTCGCCGGGGTCGCATTAGCATTGCCGCCACCACCACCGCCTCCGCCGAATTGTGGCCCACCTTCGAGGCTGCCAAAGTGGGCTTTCACGTAAGCGCGCGAACCAAGCAGACCCTGTTCTTCACCGGTCCACAAGGCAATGCGAATGGTGCGGCGCGGTTTGATGCCGAGCGTTTGCAGAATGCGGACGGCTTCCATCGCCACTGAAACGCCGGCGGCGTTGTCGGTCGCGCCCGTGCCTGAGTGCCACGAGTCCATGTGACCGCCGAGCATGACGATCTCGTCTTTCAGATCGGTGCCGGGAATTTCGGCGATGGTGTTGTAGCCCATGTTATCGGCATCCTGATATTCAACCGCCAGGTCGACGGTCATCTTCAGTTTCTCGCCCTGCTGAATCATGCGGATCATGCGGTTGTAATGTTCGGGCGCCACCGTGATCTGCGGGATAATTTTGGCTTCTGACTTCGCATCATAAACCGACAGACGCGGCAGAGTGCGTTGCTCTTCCATGGTCTTCGGAACTGGCGGAACGACCGTTGCCGATTGCACAAAGAGAGTTCCCCCACTGCCACGAGGACTTACATCGACGGCCACCGCGGCGCCTTCATCGAGCAGCATGTTCCAGCGCTTGGCAGTGAATACCGTCTGCTGAAATTGAAGTTGTTGCCGTTCCGCGGGTGACAATGTTTGACCGTTCGGGCCGCGTCCACCGAAAGCCCCGGCGCCTCCGCCGAAGCCGCCGCCTTGTCCCGGCGGCAGAGCATTCGCGAGCGCTAACAAACTCTTTTCGTCCTGTCGTCTTCCCGGTGCGTCAAACATCGCTTTCACCTCGACCGGCTGCGAAAGCAAAACGATCTTGCCCTTCAACTGGCCTTTGTACTTGTCGAGGTCCGCTTCGGTTTTCGCATCCATGAAAATCACATCAGCGGTCACGGTGTTGCTGACGGGCGGTGGCGCGACGCTGAGTTTGGCATTCCTCCGGCCGGTCGCCGGCGCTGCGGGCATCTCAGGGACGAGCTTGATGCTGGGTGACCACGCCTTCGGATAAGCAATAAGCGGAATGTCCATCGGCGAACTGACCTGCGCCGAGAATCGCTTCAAGGTCCAGCCGCGGCCGAACGGTCCCCAGGCTTCGAGATGCGCGTTTTGCAATCCCCATTTCGCCAAAGTGTCACGCGTCCATTCGTTGGAGCGCTTCATGCCCGGCGAAGCAGTCAGGCGTGGGCCAATCACATCAGTCAGGTACGAAAGGGTCTGCATGACCTGTGAATGATTCAGGCCTTCGTCCCTGATCTTCGCGATCATCGGATCTTCCTGTGGTGTTTGCGGTTGCTGCCCGAACGCAATGTAGGGTACGACCAGCGTGAAAAGCAGAAGTAGAGCAGCAAATTGACGACGGATCATTAGTGGGCTCCTATACAAAATCGGTTTTGGTTGGTTCAGTTGTCCTTGCGACGCAAGGCGCGCGAACGTTTGACTGAATTGACGAAGCTTATACAAGGAAAGTTACAAAGATTCAAGGCGGTGTCAGGAAACCGATCGTGAGCGAGGGCGCCTGTCGTTACAGTTGCCTCCCTCACAGCTGGGCTTCTGACACCGCGCAGATGCTTCTGTTATTATTGCCGCTTCATGCCTGCACCAAAGACCCAGCCCGCGCGCGGCATGCGCGACTTTCTGCCGGCCGATGTGCGCAAACGCGACTACGTCATCGGAGTCATTAAGTCCGTTTACGAGCGCTATGGTTTCGAGCCGCTCGAAACTCCGGCCGTCGAAAACATCGAGACCTTGATGGGTAAGTACGGCGAGGAAGGGAACCAGCTCATCTTCAAAATCCTAAAACGCGGTGAGCATGAAAAGACCGGCGAGGCAGACCTGGCGCTCCGGTACGATCTGACGGTGCCACTCGCGCGCGTTGTCGCCCAATATCAAAACGAACTGCCCAAATTTTTCAAACGCTATCAGATTCAGCCTGTCTGGCGTGCTGATCGGCCTGCGCGCGGGCGCTTCCGCGAATTCTATCAATGCGACGTTGATGTCCTCGGATCGAAATCAATGGTCGTTGAAGCTGAATTAATCGGAGCGGCGAGTAACGCGCTGGTGGCGCTGGGATTCAACGATTTCACGGTGCGCGTGAATCACCGGCAGGTGCTTACCGGTATTCTCGATCAGGCCGGGGTGCCGCGGGACAAGCACGATGACGCGCTCATTTCGCTCGACAAAATGGATAAGGCTGGACCTGAAGGCGTCGCGCGCGAATTGAATCAGCGGGGAATCGTCGACGAATCGGCGGTGAAATTGATGCGCTTCTTCGAAGGATTGGCTGGTGCGGAACACGCGGCTGATTTGCTTGATTCAGATGATGCTCACGCAGCTTACAACGCAGACGTACTCGGCCGCCTGGTTGAGTTCGTCGGGTCTCATGAAGCCGGTGCGAAGGGTGTCGATGAATTGCGGGAGATTCTGCAATTCGGAAAATCAAGCGGCGTCGATCGGCGAATCCGGCTCGATCCGACCCTCGCGCGCGGCCTCGCTTATTACACCGGCGCGATCATTGAAATCAACGTCGCCGATCTCGCGGGCTCTCTCGGTGGCGGCGGTCGTTACGACAATCTGGTCGGCATGTTTCTCGGCCGAGACGTTCCCGCCTGTGGCTTCTCACTGGGTCTCGAACGCATCATCGTGGTGATGAGCGAGCGCGAGATGTTTCCCAAAGAATTAATTTCATCGCCCGCCGATGTGATGGTCACGATTTGGAACGAAGATTCGATCGGCGACTCGATGGCGCTGGCAACTGAATTAAGAAGCCAAGGTTTGCGCGTTGACCTTTATCCCGAAGTCGACAAGATGGGTAAACAGTTCAAGTATGCTTCAGCGCGGGGCATTCCATTCGTTGCCATCATCGGTGACGATGAACGCGCGCGCGGCGAAGTGGCGGTTAAGAATTTACGGACTGGTGAGCAACAATCTGTACAGCGAAACGACGTCGCGAGTCTGATCCAAACTACCGCATAACTCTAAAATCGGGTCAGTGCCCCGAGCGGTAGCGATGTGGATCTACCCAGCATGTTGCGCTTTGATCCGGTCCCTACCGCTCCCGGTTCTGACACTCTGTCGCCGATAAACTCTTACCTCATGATGGATCCAAATGCAGCACCGCTCGATGTCCTGCGACGATCGCGCGTGCGATCGCTGGTTATGGGAGGCTGCGCTTTGGGTTGCTTCTGCGTAGCCTTGAGCTTCGGCTCCTTCAGCGGGATGAGCCTCGTATTTATCGCGATCGCGCTTTTCATAATTGTCTATTTCTTTTTCCTCGAAGTTCAGGCAATCGAACTTTTTCCCGCCCACCTTTTGCTCAAATACCCATTGCGCAAGCGACGCCTGGAACGCGTCGATATCGATTTTGTCAGCCTGGAGGTTCGCACCAGCACCAACCGCGGGGTCACCTCTACGCAGCGTTTTGTGAGGCTGAAACTTCGCAGCGGCGGGAAGATCGACCTGGCCGGTTTTCAGGTTGATATCGACACTGCCTACCAAAAGCTGAAAGCTTACGAGAGCACTAATGAAGAGTTCCTGCGCACTCATTGACTTGGCCAATCGCAATCGGTGATATTGTTCGCCCAACTGAAGGAGACTTTCCCATGCTCAAGAAATTGGTCATTGCTTTCGTGGTTATGGCCGCCGCGACCGCAGCAGTCGCCCAGAACTACAAACCGGCAATCCAGTTTGAATCACTGATGAATATTCGTTACTACGAGAACAACGGTGGATTTCTGGTCGAGGATCTGCAACTCGTGTTTCCGCCGGCGAACATCGGCAATGCGAAGTTGGTGGTCACCGACCAGGGTGGCGCAGTGGTGGACACTTTGCCGCTGCGTTATGAAGCGATGGAGTTTCCCGCCTTCGGACGCTTTCGGCCGGCGAGCGGTAACCCCGGCAACGTCCGCATCGGGCGCACTGGCAGCTTTGTGATGTCCGTCATCGTCGATGGGCAGACCATCAGTTCGATGCCGTTCACGCTGCATGAAGAGACGAGCAGCGATCCCTTTAATCCCGGGAAGAGGTTCGTGCGCGGCGGCCCATTCCCCGATTACGCTTTCTTTTCCGTGGTGCCTGATGACCCCAATGGCGAAGCTCGATTCAATTGGTGGATGAGCGTGCGCGAAATGCCGGCGAAGGGTGCGCGCGTCACTCTGCACGTAATGAATAATGGGAAAGAGATTGCCGCGCGAACCGATGTGGTAATCCCATCAGTTACTGACTGGGAATTTCATCGTCACCGGCAGATTAGCGTGCCGACCTTGCCGAAGAATCACTGGCTGACGCTGGCCGACTTGACTAAGTTGAGCGGTGAATTGGCGGTGGTGGTGAAGGCGAATGGCCAGCCGGTTAAGACCTACAAAACGACGGTGAGTGGCGGACAAATTCAACGCCTACCGCAAAACGCACTCAACTTTGAACCGCACGCACAGTTCATTTCACCGCGCTACATCGACACGTCTTCGGGCAGCAATTCGCAGTACAAAATGTACGAAATGTATTGGCTGAAGAAGCAGTAGATCGAATTATTCGTGAGCGGCGAGACCGGGGGTAACTCGGGGCGCGACTTTCAAGCGCGCGCCGATGATCATGTGCACGATCACCGAGGCGATGATGATCGCGCCGCCCACCAGGGCCCAACCCGAAGGTCGTTCGCCGATAATCAGAAACACCCACAGCGGATTCAAGACCGGCTCGACATAGCCGATGATGCTGGCATCAATCGAACGCACCCCACTCGCCATGGCCGACGTGAAGAGGAGATAGGCGAGGCCAAGCTGCACGATTCCGAGGTACGCGATGCAGGCGAAGTCGACACCACTGATTCCCCGGCGCATCGCCCCGAGGAATGCGGGCGCGCAAATCACCACTGAGATCAGATTCCCGTAAATGGTCGCCGACGCTCGATTCACGTTGCGCGCCTTTGAATTGCGCATCAGCAGGAAGAACAGCGCGAAGCAAATGCCGGAGGCGAGCGCCAGCAAGTTGCCGCTGACGTCTTCAGGCCGCAATTTGCCGACGAAAAAAAGCGACATGCCCACCAGGCAGGCGGCCACGGTGGCGAGATCGCGCAGGCGAAACTTTTCTTTGTAGAACAGCGGCTCCAGAATCAGTACGTACACCGGCGCGGTGTACTGCAGGAAGATCGCATTGGCGGCCGTCGTTAATTTAGTCGCGGCCACAAATAGGATCAGCAGCGCCGCGTACAGAATTGCAGTGAGCGCACTGATTTTGTTGATGCCGAAACCTTCGCCGCGAGTCAGCAAGGCGATGGTGATTGCGGCGAGCAGGGAACGGCCAAAGGAAAGTTCAAACGCTGACAGGTGCGTGGCTTTGATGAAGAGTCCGCCAGTGCTCCAGAGAATCGCCGCAGCGAGGACGAGCAGTAAAGGTGAGGTGCTCGTCTTTCTTTTCAGCGAGTCGAGATGTTTGGGCACGATCGATGGATCAGTTTACGGCTTCGTCCTGCGCGGATTGGGCGTCGCTGGCGTCTGACGGAAGCATCGCGTTTTCATCCGGCTTCAGTGATTTCAGATATTTACCAAATTGGCCATTCCATGGTGGGATGACGATTGAAACAGCGCCGGTCGCCTGCGCCTGACAGGCGAGGCGGATCAATGGCTTGGGCTCAGCCGTGTCGATATAACCGAATTCTTTGATCTTTTTCCCTTCACGCGCGCCGACGTCGGAGAGTTTCTCGGCTCCGCCCAGCACGCCCACCCAGCAGGTGCCGCAGGAAGCGGCGCGACACTCGACGGGAATCGGTCCTTCGATGCGACGAAAGTCCATGGCCGCCCAATCGCGCGATTGATCGTCAGCCGCGCCCCACGCCAGGTCCTGGCCTTCACGCAACTTGTACTTCGCCCCGGCGTCGTTCTCGTCCCAGGTCACAGTCCATTCGTGGTTGATGGTCTTCAGAAAACCAAACAGTCCGCGGCTGTCATCCCTGGCGCGATCGCGGATGATTTGTTCGGGCGAGAGGCCCGCGGTTTTCTGATCCAGCTGCATGCTGCCGGCCGAAGCCTTAAAGGCGGTGATTCCTGTTTGCTGGACGGTCATGAAGGCAACGGCCGTGATGCCGGCTAAGAGGGATTCGTCTTTCCTGGTCTGCTGGGCCACGGAACGCGTGACTGAAAGAATCTGATCGGCCAGCGACGCCCGGTTGTTTGCGTCGAATGAAGCCGCATAATTTTCGACGGCGGCCTTAACTTGTGGCCAGAACCGGTGACCGTAAAGAAAGCGATGCGAAGAATCGATTTGCTGCTTCAGATCATAATCGCCCTGCAGGAGCAGTTGCTGGGCGAGTTTCTCGCGATCGTCTGCGCCCGCGAGCGCGCGAAACAATGAAAGCGGATAGAAGGAAAACCAAATCTGCGTGGCGTTCCGGTCGACTTCGTGGATCGAGCGCAGCAGGGTGGCCAGGGCGGCGCCCCACGATTCTTCGTTTTGTTGATTTAAGAAATTTTCAAAGGCTGTTTCGTTATTCATAGCTGATAGATAGCAATTCTTTCTTGAATGAAAACGGAAAGTTTAGCAGGAAAATCTGCGAGTCAGAAGCCCGACCGTAACGGCGGGCATCTCTCGTGACATAGACGTCGTGCTAAACCGGAGCTTACTGGACGGTGCCGTCCCTCACGGTCGGGCTTCTGACATCACCGGCGTTTGACAACGGTTCACGCGAAACAGTAATTAGTACGTAAATCTGGGGGGATCATGGCAGACGAAACTACGCAGGTGACTAAACCGCGCCGCACCTTTGACAGCGCCTATGGATTTTCTTTCAGCGTTGCGGTCGGATTGATTCTTTTCATCGCCGGACTAATTATCAGCCTGACGGTGGGGCAGGGAACCAGCCTCGGCCTCATTTTCGGAATTCCTTTATTGGGTGCCGGCTTGATCATTCCGCTGTTTATGCTGCGCGATTTGTTCGTCAGCGCCGAAGTGAAAGAGCCCTGTCCGAACTGCGGCGCCACGATTCGCACGTCAGATGCGACGCTGCAGCTCAGATGCGAAGCTTGTCAGAAAGTAATTAATGTGCGGGAGCAGCGATTGTATATCGCGGCAGAATGAGGTTACATGCCGAGCGGCGCCAGCCAGTGACGGGTCCAGTAATCGCTAAAAGTTATCGCGAACATTATCACAAGCCACAATAACGCGGACACAATCACCAGCGAGACCAGACGACCGCTGTAGCGGACGTGCATGAAATAGAGCACGACGAGCGTTGCCTTGATGCAGGCAATCGTGAGCGCGACGACCACGTTCAATGGGCCGGGAAAATCATAGAACGCAGCCATCACCGTCAGAGCAGTCCCCACCATCAACGCCAGGAAAATGGCGATGTAGGTTCGTGGCTGTACGATGTGTGCGCTCATCTCGTTTAGCGTCGGGTTAACGTCCGACGAGTCCGGGCGGGCAGTAGCCCGCCTCTAAAGCTAACCAATGTGTCCTTCCAGATGTCTGCCCAGCAAATAAAGCAACGGGAACAGGAATATCCAAACGATATCGACGAAGTGCCAGTACAAGCCTGAGACTTCGACCGGCGCGAAATATTCGGGGCTGTACTTGTTTCGCCACGCATTGATCAGAAGCCAGGTCATGATCCCGAGACCGATGATCATATGCAGCGCGTGCATCCCGGTCATCGCAAAATAGATCCAGTAGAAAAGCTCGACATTGCCGAGCGGCACGCCCACCGGCAGATGCAACGCGTGCACATCCGGATTGAAAGGGTTGCCGGGAATCAGGTGACCCGGAATCAAATGATCGCGGTACTTGGTGTAGTATTCGACGGCCTTGATCCCGAGAAACGTCGCTCCCAGAATCATGGTCAGAATCAAACACCAGATCGATGCCATCCGCTTGCCGACCTGCGTGGTATAGACGGCCATCGCCATGGTGAAGCTGCTGACGATGAGCACTGCCGTATTGATCGCCCCGAGCTTGATGTCGAGGTGGTTGCTGGCGGTCGCAAACGCCACCGGATATTGATAACGATAAAGCGTATAGGCGAGGAACATCCCGCCGAAGAACATGATTTCGGTGACGAGGAATACCCACATGCCGAGCGTGCCCGCTTCGCGCTGCTGCTCCATGTTCTCGAAATGGTGCTGCAACGACGGATGATGCGCTGCGTGCGGGTGAGTTGTGGTGATCCCTTCAGGCATATTAGGAAATTGCAAATCGAAGATTGAAAAATGCAAATTGCAAGTTAGAAGCCGCCAGCGCCGGACTGATCGATTGCTCGCCGCGGAACGCTCGCCGGCCCAAATTTGAAATCTTCATTTTGCAAACTGGAATTTTCAATGCTGTTCCTCTCGCTTCAATCCCTCCGCTCTCGTTACTGACCTCATGTTTCCGCCGGCGCCTGCTTCTCAAACTTACCGACCACTTCCTTATGCTCAGGCGGCGCAAACTCGTAAGCTTCGTGCGTGACGATGGGCGTCGTCCAAAAATTCTCGGTCGGTGGTGGCGAAGCCGTCTGCCATTCCAATCCAGGCAGGTTCCATGGGTTCGCCTCGGCGATTCGGCCGTAGCGCAGCGACCACGCCAAATAGATCAAAGGAATCATCAACCCGAACCCGAGTATCGACGCTCCGGCCGTTGACAGCACGTGCAGCACCTGCCACGAAACCAATTCCGCCGGGTAAGTGTGATAACGACGCGGCATTCCCATGTAGCCCAAAAGAAACTGCGGCGCGAACGTCAGATTAAACCCGACAAATACCACCAGTGCGGAGAACCGGCCCCATCCTTCCGGGTACATGCGCCCGCTGATCTTGGGCCACCAGTAATGCAGACCGCCGAGATAGGCGAGCAGCGTCCCGCCGACCATGATGTAGTGAAAGTGCGCGACGACGAAATAAGTGTCGCTGACGTGAATGTCGGTGCCCAGCGAAGCCAGGAACAGTCCGGTCATCCCCCCAATGGTGAACAAGCCGATGAACCCGAGCGCGTAGAGCATCGGCGTGTCGTATGAAATCGATCCTTTGTAGAGCGTCGCCGTCCAATTGAATGTCTTAATGGCTGACGGAATGGCCACGGCAAAACTCAGGAAAGAAAAGATCATCCCGGCATAGACGGACTGGCTCGCGACAAACAAATGATGTCCCCAAACCAGAAAGCCGAGCACGGCGATCGCCAGACTCGAATACGCGACAAACTTGTAGCCAAAGATATTTTTCCGGGTAAAGTTGGCGATTAATTCGCTGATCACACCCATCGCCGGCAAGACCATGATGTAGACCGCCGGATGCGAATAGAACCAGAAGAGATGCTGGAACAGGACCGGATCGCCGCCGGCCGCCGGATCAAATATGCCGATGTGCGCCACTCTTTCAAACACCACCAGCAGCAGGGTGATCGCGATGACCGGAGTCCCCAGAATCATGATTAGGGCGGTGGCGTAATGCGACCAAACAAACAGCGGCAGGCGATACCAGGTCATCCCCGGCGCGCGCATCGTGTGAATGGTGACGATGAAATTGAGCCCGGTGAGGATTGACGAAAACCCGTTAATGAAGATTCCTAAGCCCGTGGCAATTACATAAGAATTCGAAAAGGTCGTGCTGAACGGAACATAGAACGTCCACCCCGTGTCCACCCCGCCGGCCAGCAAGGCGTAGATGGTGATCACGCCGCCGAGGATGTACACATACCAGCTCAACAAATTGATGCGCGGAAAGGCGAGGTCCTTCGCGCCGATCATCATCGGAATCAGGAAATTTCCCAGGGTCGCCGGAATCGACGGGATCAAAAAGAAGAACACCATGATGATCCCGTGCTGGGTGAAAGTCTTGTTGTAAGTGCTCGACTGCATCAAGTCGCCCTGCGGCGTCAGCAGTTCGAGCCGAATCATCATCGCGTAGAGGCTGCCGATAAAGAAAAAGAAACTAACCGCGCCGAGGTAAAGCAGACCGATGCGCTTGTGATCCTTCGTCAGCAGCCACGACTTCAAGCCGTATTCGGCGTTGAGATAGTTCGTGCGCGGCGGTTTTGGTATTACGAATTCTTCCATGAGAACAACAAGTAAAACTCTTTCTTCTTAACGCTCTATTTCCCCTTGGGACTTGCTTTCGGCGTCGCACTTGGCTGCGCGGATGCCGGCGGCGGTTTCTCAGTCGCCGTCGCCGGTTTCGCCGTCGAAAGCGACTTTAAGTACGCGACCACCTGTAACAACTGCTCCTCGCTGACCTGCCCCTGGAACGCGGGCATGATCGGCCCAAAGCCGGTGACGACCTTCGCCTGCGGATTCAAAATCGATTCCCGGATATAGCCTTCATCCGCCAGCACGCTCTGTCCGTTGTTCAGCACCGGCTTGCTGCCGTAGAGACCCATTAGTGCCGGTCCGCGTCCACCTTCGGCGTTTGCGCCATGACAACTCACACAGCCGAGCGATTCATAAAGGTTACGGCCGGCGGCGGCGGGCGACGTGCCATTCGCGTTGCCGCTCAGCCAATTTTCGTATTCGGTCGGCTCCATCACTTCGATGTAACCGCGCATGCCCGAATGGTTCATGCCGCAATACTCGGCACAGAAGAAATGGTAACGGCCGGGCTTCGTCGCTTCGAACCACTGCGTAGTGTATTTGCCGGGGACTACGTCAACCTTAATTCTGAACTCGGGAAAGAAGAGGTCGTGAATGACGTCTTCGGTGGTCATGATGAGCTTCACCCGCTGACCGACCGGCACGTGAAGTTCGTTAATCTCGCGCTGCCCGGTGGCGTGCTGAAACTTCCACATCCATTGTTTGCCGACTACGTAAACCTCGAGCGCGTTCTTCGCCGGACGATACTGCGCAAAATAAACTTTCGCGCCCCAGACGAACATCGTCATGGAAATCAGCAGCGGTATCACCGACCAGAGCGTTTCCAGTTTGATTGATCCTTCGATGGGTCGCGGAATCTCGGAAGGATTACGCCGCCGGTAACGGATGACGAAGTAAATTACAACGCCGTAAATCAACAGCGTAAAGAAAAGCGTCACTCCGCAGAGATAAAGATAGAGCGCGTCTACTTCACTCGACAGCGTCGAAGCACTTTCCGGAAATGGCAGCCACGATTGCATCTAAAGAATCTCGAATTTCAGATTTCAGATTTCAGATTTCAAATCTGAAATTTCCATAACGTCATGATCCGGTCGCTATCGCTCCCGGTACTGACACCATTCGCTTACGGCTAATCCTTCTCAACAACAGCAACAGACCCACGATCGCAATTATCGTAATGACACCTGCGAGCCTGATCACATTCATCACCACCACGCCGTACTTTCCAGTGGAGGGATCGTAGTGATAGCAGTAGAGCATCAACGCATCCACCGGCGTTCCAATTTTGTTCTCGGATGTCTCGACTAACGCCAGGCGCATATCCTTCGCCGGGTAATCGATGCCGTAAAAGTAACGCGCCAGTTTGCCCCCGGGCGTCGCGATCATGATGCCGCTCGCGTGCGCGTACTGTTTCGTCTGCTCGTCCCACGTGTACCGGAAGCCGACGGCCTCGGTCAGCCGCTGCACATTGATCGCGTCGCCGGTCAGAAAATGCCAACCGGCGGCGCCTGTCGGCCGGTTGTATCCGTTGATATAAGTCTGCTTCTTGGCGGCGGCCAGTTGCGGCGTCTCCTTCGTATCAAAACTCACGGTGACCACTTCAAAATCCTTGCCGATATTCAGCGAGTTTTGCCGAAACGATCCAAGCATGCCGTTCAGAACCTGGTTGCACAGCATCGGACAGGTGTAATAGACGAGCGCGATCACCACCGGCTTGCCCTGATTGAAATATTGACCCAGATGAACTTCGTTACCCTGCTCATCCTTGAAAACCGCATCCAGCGGCAGCTGCTCGTTAAGCTTTTGATCGATCCCGACTTTCTTCAGCGCCGGCGGCAATCCCGTCGCCGTCTGCCCCTGATTCAGTCCGCCGCCGTAGAGAGGCGAGTTCGGTTGCGGCACGCCGGGCTGGGAAAAGCCGTAGACCGCAGTCAGTAGATAGTAGACGGTAGTAGTCAGAATGCACGCCAGTCTTCTGGCTTCGGTGGACCGAGTTCGCACATTAAAAAGCATAATTCAATTCCCTGGGACTACTGACTACCTGCTACTTCTTACCTATCTGCTTTAACACTTCCTGCTTAGCCTGCTCGATTGGCATCCCGTACCGCTTGCCGTTTTGATCGACCGGGCCTTTTTTCAAGACGTCGTCCCACTGTTTCTGCAGCACCTCGATTTCAAACATCGGCCCCTTCGGCAATCTGGGATCGCTCTTGATCGTTTCATGCGAATCGGCCGCCTCATTTTTCTGCGCCGTCTTTTCCAATTCTTCGGCGAAACCGGGCGCCGATTGCAGACGCGGTTCCGGCGGCATGCGTTCTTTGTCACTTAAGGCGACCTTGGAGCGCGGCTTTTCACCTGGCACCGTTTGCCGGTTCAGCAAGCTGAACATGGCCAGCATCAGCACGAACGAAACGACGATTAGCGCGAACAGCCCGACCACAAATTTCGCGATGCCGCCGATGTAGACGTCGCTCGTCTCGTGCGTCACATCGATGTTCTTGATGTGCGACGTGTCGGGCGTTTCAGTGATGTGATGCTTTTCGGCCATTCAAAAAATTATCAATGTTCATGCACGTGCTCGAGCGCTGCCTCTAATTGCGGATCGTTGAGCGGCACCAGCGCGCGCTTCTGCAATTGCCAGGCAAAAGTGGCGAGCCATAATCCGCCGATGCCAATCGGCGCCACGACGTCCATCCAGCTTAAATGAAATTGCTCGCGATGAAAGGCCGGCTCGATCAACCAAATGACGTCAACCACGCGCATGATCAGAATTAATAGCGCCAGCATCGCCAGCTTTTCAGCGCTCCTTTTGGAGGCGCGCGACAGCAGCGAGAGAAACGGAAACACAAATTGCAGAATCACGATCGCCAGGGCGATGGCGCCCCAACCTCCATGGTTGCGGGCGATGTACCAGGTCGTCTCTTCCGGCAGATTGCCGGACCAGATGATCAGGTATTGTGAAAACGCAAAATACGTCCACAGCATCACCAGCGCGAGCAGCAGGTTGCCCCAATCATGAAAATGCCGGGGCTGCGCTACGCGATCCATCGGCTCGCGCCGCGAGAGCCAGGACATGACGATGATCGTGAAGGCCAGCGCGCTCAAGGCCCAGGCGGCGACGAAGATCAGTCCGTAGATCGTCGACATCCATTCCGGCTCGAGCGACATGACCCAGTCGACCGAAGCAAACGTGATCGAGATAATCAGAAAGACCAGGCCCGGGCCGCTGACCATTTGCAGGCGCTTGCGGACGCGCTTCCCGCCGGTCCGATCCTGTTCCAGCGACAACCAGTTCAGCGTCAACGCCAGCAACGACCAAAACGCGAAATAGAGGGCGGCGCGCATCAAAAAGAACGACGGATTCAGATAACTAATCTTCTGTTGCAGCGCCGCCGTCTCGTGCATATACGCCGGGTTGGTCCAGGGATAAATCTGCTTCAGGCCGAAAATAATCGGGATGAACAAAATCAGCATCAGCGGCAGCGTGCGCGTCGAGGCTTCGAGAACCCGGCGAATTACCAAGCCCCAGGCGCCGCCCGTCAGGTGCTGCAACATCAGCAGCGCCAAACTGCCCAGGGTGATGCCAATCCAGAAAATGAAGCCTACGAGATATGAATGAAAGAATTGATCGCGCCCGAAGATAACCCCGACCAGCAGCAGGACTGTGAACACAGCCCCAACGATCAGCGCGCGCATCGACACGCCCTTCAAATCTGCTGGCGGTGTGTATCCAAGTGGTTTCATATCTCGGGGGCGGCGCCTCCGGTCCGCCCGACTCTCTTAATGCCTGGTCGTTCCTTCGCTTGGCGCCGCGTTGGCCGTGTTACCGGTGGCGCTGCCCGGTTGCTGGCTGAGCTGTAACGCGCGAATGTAGGCGACGATGCGCCAGCGATCCTCGACCGAAATCTGTTGCGAGTACGCCGGCATCGCCCCCCAGCCATTCGTCATCACGTCAAAGAAATGGCCCACCGGCGCCTGGCGCAGGCGATCCTGGTGATAATTCGCCGGCGAAGGCTTATTGAATCCCCGGCGCGCAATCATCCCATCGCCGTTTCCCGTCATCCCGTGGCAGACCGAACAATAAATGTTGTAGCGCTCCTGTCCGCGATCTAAATCAGCCTTAGTCAGTTGCATGGGAATCGTGTCCACATCATCCGGATACAATCCCGCCTGGCTATTAACGGAATTCGTGTTCGACGGCGTCTGTGCCGAAGCCGCCGCCGGTTGCGCGGTGGCTTTCTTGCCGAAATAAAAAGCGCGGTCCTCGCGCAGGTGGCCCCGCGGCACCGTACCTTCGACGAGTGGCCGGGAACCGGTGCCGTCCCGGAAGAAAGAGTTTTCGCGGTAGGCGATGGCCTTGGGTTGATCCTGCATGTCGCGGCGGCAACCAGTGAGCAGTGAGCAGTGAGCAGCGAGCAGCACAGAGAAAAGGACGAGTCGCGTGACGTGGCTGCGCCCCGCCCTCCGACTCATTACTCCCGGCTCCGGTCTCTTAAAGCTCCACATCGATAACTTCTCTGGCTTCCAAAGTCTTCAAAAACCTTACGGCTTCGTCATGTTCGAACTTCGGATCCTTGGCTTCGATCACCAAAAAGAAACTGTCACGCGTCGCCAGCGCGAAATTCGGCGCATTAAAAACCGGATGATAAGGCTGCGGCAGCTTGTTCAGCGCCAGCATGCCCAGCACCGCGGAGAACGCGGCCACCAAAACCGTGCATTCAAACGTGATCGGAATAAACGCCGGCCAGCTATTGAACGGCTTGCCGCCGACGTTGATGGGGTAATCGATCACTTCCATCCAGTACTGCATAAAGAAACCGCCGAGCGCGCCGACAATACCGCCGATCAAAACGATTATCGGCAAAGCGGATCTCTTAAATCCGATTGCTTCGGTAAGCTCCTCGATCGGAAAAGGCGAGTAGCCGTTAATCTGCCGGTAGCCCGCTTCGTACGTTTCGCGCGCGGCCGCGACCAGCGAGCTTGGATCGTCGAACTGCGCCATCACGCCGTACAGATGTGGATCTGGCTTACCCTTCATTACTCTTCAACTTCTGCGTCAGGCAGAATCGTGCGCATCTCAAAAATCGAAATCATTGGCAGGAAGCGGATGAACAAGAACAACAACGCAAAGAAGAATCCGATCGTGCCAAGGAACATTGACCAATCCCACTGCGACGGTTGATACATGCCCCACGATGACGGCAAGTAATCGCGCGACAGGCTGACCACCACGATGACAAACCGCTCTAACCACATGCCGATGCTGACGACAATCGAAATCAGCCACAGCCACAGCAGGCTGCCGCGAAACTTTTTGAACCAGAGCAGCTGCGGCGTCAGTCCATTGCAGAAAATGAGCGCCCAGTAATAGGTCGCATAAGGACCGTGCATGCGGTTCCAAATCATGAAGCGCTCCGTCGGATTGCCGCTGTACCAGCCGAAGAACGCTTCCATCAGGTAGCCGTAGAAAACTATCAGCCCGGTGGCCAGCATCACCTTGGCCATGTTGTCCATGTGACGCATGGTGATGAAGCTCTCGAGGCCATAGAGTTTGCGCAGCGGAATCGTCAGCAGGATGACCATCGCAAATCCTGCATAGATAGCGCCGGCCACGAAATAAGGCGGAAAGATCGTCGCGTGCCAGCCCGGCACGATGCCGACCGCAAAGTCGAAGCTGACAATCGTGTGGACTGAGAGAACCAGCGGCGTGGCCAGTCCGGCCAGCAACAAGTACGCAGTTTCGTAGCGATGCCAGTGGCGCGCCGAACCACGCCAGCCCATCGCCAACATGCCATAGATGATCTGAAAAGTTTTGCTCTTGGCGCGGTCGCGCAGCGTCGCAAAATCCGGAATCAATCCGACGAACCAGAACACGGCCGAGACGGTGGCGTAAGTTGACACCGCGAACACGTCCCACATCAGCGGGCTGCGGAATTGCGGCCAGATGCCCATCGTGTTCGGGTAAGGGAACAGCCAGTAAGCGAGCCACGGCCGGCCGAGGTGCATGATCGGATACATGCCGGCCTGGGCGACGGCGAACAGAGTCATCGCTTCTGCGAAGCGATTGATCGACGTACGCCACTTCTGTCTCAGCAGCAGCAGAATCGCAGAAATCAAGGTGCCGGCGTGCCCGATACCAATCCACCAGACGAAGTTCAGGATGTCCATTCCCCAGCCGACGGGAATGTTTACGCCCCATTCGCCGATGCCGACGAAGACGAGCTTCGTCACGGCCAGCATCATCAACTGGAACAGCGCAAACGAAACTGCGAACCCGATGAACCAGGTAATCGGCGTCTTGCGCTTCAGGACAATGGCGCTGATCTTGTCCGTCACCGAGCCAAACGTCAGCTCAGTCCCCACGAGCGGATGCGTCGCGTGGATCGATGAGTGCATCGATGAATGCAGATCGTCGTGTCGCTGCTGGTCGTCCATTACTTAATTTCAAATCTCAAATTTGAGATTTCAAATCTATCCCTTGATTTCCGGGTTCGGGTTCCGCAAAGCCGATAAATAGGTCGTCCGCGGCCGCGTGTTCAAATCGCCGAGCAACGAATAATCGCGCTCTAATGCCTTCAATTTCGAAACCTTGCTGTTGGGATCGTTGATATCGCCGAAGACTATTGCTTCAGTCGGGCACACCGACTGGCAGGCAGTGACGATTTCGCCGTCACGCACTTTGCGACCCTCAACTTCCGACCCAATCTTCGCTGCCTGAATCCGCTGCACGCAGTAAGTGCATTTCTCCATCACGCCACGGCTGCGCACCGATACATCGGGGTTGCGCATCAGTTGATAAGTAGGCGTGTCCCAATCCTGATAGAGGAAAAAATTGAAGCGGCGCACCTTGTAAGGGCAGTTGTTCGAGCAGTACTTCGTGCCGACACAGCGGTTGTAGACCATGTCGTTCAGACCTTCAGAACTGTGCACAGTCGCGTGCACCGGACAGACGGGTTCGCACGGCGCGTTCTCGCAGTGCATGCACGGCACCGGCTGGAAGTAAGGCCCTTCCGGTTTCTGCTCGTCGCCTTTGAAGTACGCGTCGACGCGAATCCAGTGCATCTCGCGGCTGCGCGCGACTTGTTCCTTGCCGACAATCGGGATGTTGTTCTCGGACTGGCAGCCAATCATGCACGCGTTGCAGCCGATGCAACTGTTCAGATCGATCGACATGCCCCAGGCGTAGCCGAGACCCTGGTTCTTGTAATCAAAATCGGGATAGACCGACAGGTCGTGATTCTCTTTCTCTTCTTCACGCTTCTCGGCCAGGAGATGATCTTTCTCATGCTCGTACTCCTCGATCGAGTGCACGCGCAGAATGTCACGCTTATTCCCCTCAGGGTCAGTCATCAGGAAATGCGCCTGCGTCGTCGCCAGCAGATAACGCTCGGCAGTCTTGCTGACGGAAGCGCCAGTCGCCGACCAGGGCTGATCCGAAAAACGAATGTCGTAAGCGTTGTAGCCGCCTTTCGGCAGAACCGGATCGGGATCGGGAATCTTCTCCCACATCCGTTCCGACGTCTTGCGGCCATAGCCCATCTGCACGGTGATTACATCGTCCGGCTGTCCCGGCATAATCCACGCGGGCACGGTTTGGCTGATGCTTCGATTGCGCAGCGAAAGCTTGATCGTGTCTACATAGCATTCGCGCCCATGATCGCGCTCCTCATAAGCGCCCGGCGACAGCCCCAGCTTCTTCGCGGTGTTCGGGCTAACCAGCGCGACATTGTCCCAGGTGACTTTCGTCAGCGGCTTGGGCAATTCCTGCAACCAGCCGTTGTTGGCAAAGCGACCGTCATAAATAGAAGCGTCGGGACGGAAGACGACTTCATAGCCGCCCGCCGCAGGTTGGGGAGCTAATGCCGATCCCAGGTCCGACTTCGCCGTCACAGCTTTGGCCGGCAAAACCGTTCCGGGAATGAATCCGTCATGCAGCCATTTGCGCCACGCAGTTTCAAAATCTGTCGCAGCGTTGGCAGCAGGTGAAGCTGCCGGCGAAGCAGAAGCGGGCGCGGAATTGTTTTGTCCGGCTCCCGGCCCCTGACTCGCGCCTCCCGGCCTGTGCCCGCTCCAATAACCCCGCACCATGTCATAGGGCTTCTGATCGTAATTGTCGCCAAACACCCCCAGCATCTCGTACGGCGTCTTGCCTTCGTAGAGCGGGGCAATCAGCGGCTGCACAATTGAAACCGTGCCGTCAGACGCGCGCGCGTCGCCCCACGATTCGAGGTAATGCGCCGCGTTAATGTGCCACTGACAAATCTCAGACGTCTCGTTGTTGTAGAGACTCAGATGAGCGCGCAGCTTCACCTTGTTCAGACGATTTAGATCGAGGCGCAGATCGACGGGCGTGGTGTAAGCCGGATTGCCGCCGATAATGACCAGCAGTTCGACTTTGCCGGCATCGATGTCGCCGACCAGTTCGCGCAGCGACTGAGTTTGATCGACCGGGTTGGCTTCGAGCGGATCGCTGTAGAGAACTGTCTTGCCGACGTTGCCGAGCGAAGCATTGGCTGCATGCGCCAGCGCGTGGACTGACGGTGGCTGTTCGTCGCCGGCAATGACGATCGAAGCGCCTTTATGCAGGTTCAGGTCCTTTAAGACTGCGGGGAGCCACTTTCCGGTGTCTCCGGCCGCATAAGTCATGGAAGCGCCGGAAACACCCTGGGCCACGCTTTCCATCTCGGCCGGCTTAACTGAGAATCGATGATCCGCGTTAGCGCCGGTGAGCGTCGGGGTGCTTTCGACGACGTACAGCCGGCTCATCTCAGCCGGAGTTATATCGAGATTGCCTGGATCTCGGCTGTATTCTCTTCGCTTGGCGGCATAATCGCGCGCGTAACGCAGATTACCCGGCCACGCATTCAGAAAATCCGAACCGAGCGACAGGATCCGATCCGCTTTGCTGAAGTCGTAGGTTGTGCGCACGTCGTTGCCGAAAGCCATCAAGGCGCCGGCCCGCGCGTTGTCACGATTAATTGGTTCGTACTGATGCCACTTGGCTTCCGGAAAATCTGTCAGGAGTTGCTTGATTTGCGCCGCCAGCGATGGTGATGTGATGGTCTCTGTCAGGATGCGCAGCCCCGCGCCCCGCTTCGCTTTCAAACCGTCGCCTTCTTTTTCAATCGCCCCGCGAATTTCGGCGACAAAGGCTGTCCAGGCGCGCGTCTCGCCGCGGTAGAGCGGCGTCTGCGAGCGATCGGGATCGTAAAGTGTCAGGATTGATGCCTGGGCAAAAATGTCCGTCGATGAAGAACCAGCATTGCTGGGGTGATCGGGATTGCCCTCGACTTTGGTAGGCCGGCCTTCATTACTGCGCACCAGCAGAGGTGTCGCGACACCGCTCAATGAAAACGCGGTGGCAAAGAACAATCCTTTGCCGGGGACTTCTTCTTCAGGTTGCTTGACGTAAGGAATTACCTTTTCCGGCGGTTGAATCACGCAACCACTTAGCCCGGCGAGCGCCAGCGAGGCGCCCATCAATTTCAAGAACGTGCGCCGCTCGACCGGATTGTCCCATTCTTCGGCAGCATGCGGGAATTCGCGATTGACGAACTCTGCGAAGATAGGAGAGTCCGCCAGCTCTTCAAGACTGCGCCAGTATTCTTTCGGCGTTGGCTTTTCCTGGCGGCCGAGCACCCGGTCGCGCAGCAGCTTGAAATTTATGTGTCGGTCGTTGCTCATTAAACTTGCCGGCCAGCTGCCGGCGTCCCGCACGCCCGGAGGCGTGCGCTCCTCATCTATGACACGTCGAACAGCTCGTCAAAACCGTGATGTTGTTATGCGTGTTCACCTGAATCTGATATTTGCTTACCAGGTTTCGTGCTTCCGCAATCTGGTCTTTCGTAGTATTCATTGGTCGCCATTCCATGTCGAAGACCTTGTCTTTGGGTCTCACGAACTTTTCCGGCGCGCGATGACACTCGAGGCACCATTCCATTTGCAGCGACTGCGCCTGTGAAACGACCGGCATTTGATCGATGCGTCCGTGACACGTCGAACAGCCGACGCCCTTGGCGACATGAATTGAGTGATTGAAATAGGCGAAGTCCGGCAGGTCGTGGACGCGGACCCATTGCAAGGGTTTGCCGGTCTTGTAACTCGTGCGCACCGGTTCGAGATACGGACTGTCAGCCCAAATTTGCTTATGGCAATTCATGCAGATCGCCGTTGAAGGCATGCCCGCGGACGCCGAGGTCTCCACGGTCGTATGGCAGTAGCGGCAATCGATGCCGTCATCGCCCACATGATGTTTGTGACTGAACTGAATTGGCTGCTGTCGCTCGATGTGTTGGCCGGTGTTCCATCCCGAGCGATAAATCTGAGCGCCGACCCACAGCGCGGCTAGTAAGAGAAAGGCCGCGCCGAAGATCGTGGTTCGCGCGAGATAGTTTGTGCTGTGACGAAAAATCTGTGGCATCGCCGCAGATGAATCTCTCTAAGAGCGGACTTGTTCCTGAGTTAACAGGCGGGGGCCTCGTCCTTAACGTTACTTTCCAAACTGCTTAATTAAATTTCAGGTAGGTTTACTTTAACGAGATGAGCAGATTTTTTCAAACGCCGCGTTGGTTTCAGTGGTAGAGTAAGCCTCATAAATGTTCATCGGACACTACGCCGTCGGCCTCGCAGCGAAGCAATTTGCTCCGCGTTCGTCGCTGGGAGCCTTGATCGCGGCGCCAATTCTGCTGGATCTGCTGTGGCCGATTTTTCTGCTACTGGGCTGGGAACAAGTGTCGATTGTCCCGAACGGTAATCCGTTTCTAAGACTGGAATTTGACTATTATCCGATCTCGCACGGGCTCGTTGCCGTGATTGGTTGGGCCACGCTTTACGCTTCAATCTATTTCGGAATCACGCGCTACGTGGCGGGCGCGATCGTCGTCTGGATGGGAGTGGCGAGCCATTGGCTGTTGGACTTCATCGTCCACTTAGCCGATTTGCAGATTGATGCTGAGAGCAAGCTCTATGGTTTGGGCCTCTGGCGGCATCGTTGGTGGACGATGGCGCTGGAAGTTGCGATGTTTGCGATTGGAATTGGAACTTATCAAAGGCACACGAAACCAAAAGACGCCGTGGGCCTGATTGTTTTCATTGGTTTCGTGGCGTTTCTTCTCTTGGCTTATGCCGGGGTCATCTTTGGACCGCCGCCACCAAGCGTGAAGAAGCTGGCAATCATGTCGCTTTTGACAGCGCTAATGATTCCCTGGGCCTGGTGGCTCGACCAGCAACGCGAATTAGTCTGAACCGGCGGCGTAGATCAAACCCGCGGCCGGCTTATCAAATTAATCACTGCGACAAACAGCGCGGCTCCGACGATCGACCAAATAATCGGAAAGCGCATGTTGCCTACCGGTAGCGCAATCAATTCCGGGAGTCCTAACTTGCCCGCGATCCACGTCCCGAGCAAGGCTCCGATAAATCCCAGCGCGATGGACACCAGACAGCCGCCGTGCGAGTAACCGGTAATGGCCTGGCCGATAGCGCCGCAAACTCCGGCGATTAGCAGTAATAACAACAATTGAATAATCATGGCTGTTCCTTCATCCTGAGTGAACTATAAATAGGAGCGATTAATTTCGGAAAGGTCTTCCCAAACGCATTCGCCAGTTCGTATAATGCTTGCGTCCCGTGCGGTTGGCACCCTCTCCTTCCCGACCTCGACCCTGAATCGCGCGAAATTTTTTTAGGAGTTAACCCTGATGTCAAAAGTTCTCTCGCTAGCCTTTATCATACTGTCCGCCTTCGCGGTTGCCTCGGCCCAGGAGCCGAATCGCGACGATCCGCCCAGCACGGGCATCGCTCCCAAGGTCATGAACGGCGTGGGCCGCGCCGATGTTCGCGTGCGTGACGAGAATGGCAATCCTATCAAACTTGCATACGTCAAACTAGAATCGACTCGCACGGATGGATTTTTCTGTGAAAGTTGGAACGACACCGACGAGCGAGGCATCGCGGCGCTGCCGCCCATTCACATGGGCAGCCTGAAGCTCAAGATTAAGGCCAAGGGGTATCAAACCCAGGAGCTGGAAATTCCCTTCGAACAATTGGGCGACCCGGTGCGGGTGACGCTGAAGAAGAAATAATGTAGGGAATTCAATCCGATCTGGCGCAAACGCTTTCGCGCCGTATTCGTAGCGGAATTCTTTTCTAGAAGTAAACGCGATTGAGGGCAAACGTTTGTCGAAGCATTTGCCCTCATTCGTTCGTCCTGGTCGCCTCGCGGCTACAGATATTCCGCTCCTGATGGAGCGATCTAGCCTACGCCGACGGGCTCGGCCTTCTTGTCAGCGTAATACAGAATCCGGTTGCAGTTATCGCACGTAATAATCTCTTCGCCGCGCCGCACGTCCGCCATGACCTGCGGTCTCAGCGCCATGTAGCAGGCCATGCACGCGCCATTGCGAGCTTCGGCCAAAGCGATGCCGTCGCGAATGCGCGCGCTGATGCGGTTGTAAAGCGTGCTGGTGGCCTTGGGCAGTTCTCGCAGCAACCGTTCATGCTCGGCCCGCGCCTGATCAAGCTGCTGCTGTTGCGCTTTGGCTTGTTCGTCGAACGCTTTAAAGCTCGCCTGCATTTCGCCGCGCAACTTCTCGACCTCCGGCGCGCGTTCGCCTAACTCTTTCTCGGCGGCCTCGAAAGTCTCCATCTGCTCGAGCACCTGAGTCTCGAATGCGGAAATCTGCTTGCGCGCGGCATCCGCCTCACGGATGGCCGCGGTGTATTCATCCGGCTTCTTGGCCGCCATCAGATTCCGTTCCGCGCGTTCGGCTCGTTGTTTCTGATCGAAAATTTCCTTTTCCAACCGGGCGCGTTCGTGGAACGCGGCGTCACGCTTTTCTTCCATAGCCCGAATCTCAAAGGCGCGCTGATCGAACTCTTTTTCGATCTCAGCGCGCCTCTGTGGGATGCCTTCAATTTCGGCTTGTAGCGTTCTTATATTGTTATCGGCGTTCTGCAAAGCGATCAACTGCGCTAACTCCGCTTTCACTCTTATCGACTCCTCAGATACTTGGATTTGTGAATAATGGCATTCATTGAACTAATAATCACACAGAGGAATGCAGACTGGCAAGGCAGTGATTCACTTCGGATTGCTCGCACGCGAGAAATTCGCCGGAATGTTTGATTCTGGCTATGATAAAACGTGTCGCGGCCTGTTCGTCGCAGGAGGTCAGCATGCTCAAATACTTCGGCGTCCTATTAATCCTGAGTTTAGGATTCTGTGCCGCACCTCATCCGGCGCGGCAACCGCCCACGGCCCGGACGGTCGACGTCGAGGCCGAGCGATATGCCGTCTATTCCGTCGTGCTAAATCGAACGTTCGAAAGACCTGGCAAGGTGCTGGTCATTCAGAGCCAGACCCATAAAGACTCAACGTCTGAAGACGAATGGAACCGCCTGAAAGTGGAACCGGCATGGAAAAAGGCGGTTGACGATTACAAAGCTAAGAACGTTCAACCGTCAGTTATTGAAGACAAGTTTGATCTCCGGAATCTCCGTAGAGACGTGAAGCTTATCTCTAAGGAGGAAGTCGATAAATTTTTTTGCGAGGGCTGTGGATGGTGGGAGGCGTTCTATAAGAAATATCCGGATTCGCCGGGCCTAATCACCTTTTCAAATGTTGGCTTCAATGACGAGATGAACTACGCCGTGGTTGATTTCAGCTACGTGTATAACGGTTTGGGCGGCGGCGGAGGTTTGCTGCTGCTGGTAAAAAAGGATGGAAAGTGGATTACCGAAAAACAATTAACTGCATGGGTGGCGTGAATACTCGACGACTCTTAAGCCGGATCGTGTTTGAAGTGATCCTGATGCTTGGTCTTTATCTCTTTGCGCAAGGGCAAACGCCTTCGCCATCTCCAGTTTCCGCCGCGGGGCCGCCCGCCAGCGACATTGTCATTGTGGACATCAGGAAGCATCACGATTACAAGGAAGGTAAGGACGAAATCTCGTTTGGCGCGCCGAAGAGAATTACCGACTTCGTCGGCTACAACAACCAACCGTTCTTCATGCCCGACGGTAAGAGCCTTCTCTATACGTCGATCATAAACAAGCAGGCGGACATTTATCGTTACGACCTGCAAACCGGCAAGACGACACAGGTGACCAACACCCCGGAGAGCGAATATTCGCCGACCCTGATGCCGGATAAAAAGAACATCTCGGTGGTGCGCGTTGAGGCCGACGGCAAGACCCAGCGGCTCTGGAAGTTTCCGCTCGATGGCGGCGCGCCGTCATTGATTATCGAAGACGTAAAGGGAGTCGGCTATCACCTTTGGATTAACGATCATATGTTGGCGCTTTTCATCGTCGGCGGTTCAGGCAAGCCGAATTTTCTGGAAACGTACGACCTGCGCACCCATAAATCTGAATTCATTATTGATAATCCCGGTCGCGTCATGCGCCTGGTTCCCAACCGCGAGCAGTTCAGCTTCGTGCACAAGGTTTCGCCCGACCACTGGGAAGTTAAGGCTTTCAACTTGCACACGCACACGAGCGCGTCACTGATTGCGACGGTGACCGGCGCGGAAGACTATGCGTGGTTGCCGGATGGTCGGCTGCTGATGGCGAAAGACTCGAAACTGTTTGTCATAGTTCCGCTGAGCGGGAAGGAGTGGACGCAAGCCGACGACTTCGCGGTGCCGGGACTGGCCGGCATCACCCGCATTGCGGCATCTGCCAAAGGCGATCGTCTGGCGATGGTCGTGCGCCATCAAAACTAATTCAAGTCACCAAGCCGATGCTGGAGTATTGCCGCGCACACAATCGCCGCGGTTTCTGCACGCATAATTCGTCCACCCAGCGTGATAATTTGCCAGCCCGCCTCGCGGCCCCGATTGATTTCATCGTCGGTCCAACCACCCTCAGAGCCGACGAGGGCGTTGATTTGTTTCTGCTCTAGAGGCGTTGCTGCCAGAGCTTCGCCGAAAGACTCGCCTCCTGCTTCGGCAAACATCAACGTGAGATCGGCCTGCGCGCTGAGAAGCAATTGGTCGAAAGGGATTGGACGTTCTATTTTCATCAATCGCGCCCGGCCGCATTGCTTCGTGGCTTCCATGACAATGCGCCGCCAGCGCGTGAGCTTTCGTTCCGCTTCGGCGTCATCTCGAATGCGCACGTCGGCGCGCGCAGTGATAATCGGGATGACGCGATTCACGCCCAATTCAGTCAGTTTCTGCACAACCAAATCAAATTTCTCGCCCTTCAGTAAGGTCACAGCCATCGTCAGGTCTACCGGTGATTCGGGGGTTGAGGGCGCGACCTCTTCACTGAGTTGAATTTCAGTCTGGCTACGCGCGATTGATTTGATGAGGCCGCGAAACTCGTTTCCGGCGCCGTTAAAGACATACACCTCGTCGCCGGTCTTCAGGCGCAGGACGGCGCGCAGGTGCTGAGTTTCGTCCGCGCTCAATTCCACCGTGGTCAAATCGTCGCCGAATGCCTCGGGCGGTGCATAGAATCTGCGTCTCGACATGCCAGCTAAGCAACCAGGGCGATCCACTCGCCATCCTGGGCAATTTCAAAATCGATAACTCCCAACTCGAGCAGGCGAGCTTTCACCATATCGATTTGGGAATCAAGGATGCCCGAGAGAATCAAACGTCCGCAGGTGGCGCCGATTAGGCTGGGCAGCAGTTTGACGATGACTGGCGCGGTCAAGTTAGCGCAGACGAGATCCGCTGATTCGATCTGATCGTCAACGCTGCCCACGCGAAAATCGATTTGGCCAGCGACCTCGTTCAGTTCGGCGTTTTCCTGGGCGATGGGTATCGCGTCTGGATCGACATCGCAGGCGATTATCGTGGTGCACCCTCCCTCACGGTCGGGTTTCTGACACAGCTTTGCGGCGGCGATTGCGAGGATGCCGGTGCCGGTGCCCACATCAAGAAAGCTGCCGCCGCGATAGTGCTTTTCAATCGCGTGCAAACAGAGTCGCGTCGTTTCATGCGTGCCGGTGCCGAACGCCATCCCGGGATTGATCAGTATAAGGATGGTGTCAGTACCGGGAGCGGTAGCGACCGGATCAGGTGACGTCAGCGCTACCGCTTCCGGTGCTGCCATCCACGGTGGAGCGATGATGAACCGGCTGACCTGAACGGGCCGCCAATTCTTTTTCCATTCCGCGAGCCAATCGCGATCCGGAACTTCGCTACTCCCCAATTCAATCAGCGCCGTCGAGGGAAGATTGTAAACACGCAAGGCCGCAAGCAGGTCTGGCTGCACCAATTCAAGGTCGGGCTGAGTCTCGAAGTATCCGCGCACCGTGAGCGAAGCGCCATCTCCGCTAGTCTCAGTCCCGAGAGCCTTCGCCTCCATGAGTCCATACTCAATCGCTTCTCGCGCTGACGGTTCAATCACCGCATCAACCGCGTACCAGCATCGTCCCGCAGGTTTTTCAGTCTCAGACTCCATACGAAGATATGTCTGGTTCGCTAGCTGACGCCCATCTCATCAAGCACATTCTGCTTGTCGCGCCAGTCTTCCTCGACTTTCACAAACAGTTCGAGATGGCAGCGATGGCCGAGCAGTTTCTCGATATCGCGCCGCGCGCGCATGCCAATCTGCTTGAGCCGTTGAGCGCCGCGGCCGATGATGATCTTCTTCTGCGAAGCGCGTTCGACAAAGATGGCGCAGTAGATACGCGTAAAGTCGGCGCGCGTCTCTTCCCACTTTTCAGTCACCACGCCGGCGACGTAAGGGATTTCTTCGCCCGTGCTCTCCAGAATCTTCTCGCGCACGATCTCTGCGGCCAGGGTGCGCATCGGCTGATCGGTTAGTTCATCTTCGTCGAAAATTCTTTCCGCTTCGGGAAGGTGACGCGTGAGTTCCTCCAGCAGCGGTTCGATTTGATCGCCTTTCAGCGCCGACACCGGAACGATCGCGCGCCAGTCAACTTCCGATTTGTACCATTCAATCAGCGGCAACAGCTTCGACTTATCCGGGAGTTTGTCCGTCTTATTCAGCAGCAGCAGCGCGGGCTTGCCGGACTGCTTCACCAGATCAAGCACGAAGCGATCCCCGTTGCCGGTCGAAACTGATGCGTCACGAATGAGGCAAACCAGATCGACGCCGAGCAGGGCATCGTGCACGGCGGCCATCATCCGTCGATTCAATTCGTAGCCGGGCTTGTGCACGCCGGGCGTATCGACCAAAACAATCTGGCCGTCGGGTCGCGTCACGATCCCCAGAATTTTGAACCGAGTGGTTTGCGGCTTGTTGGAGACTGCGGCAATCTTTTCGCCGACCAGGCGATTGAGCAGCGTAGATTTTCCGGCGTTGGGACGACCGACGAGCGCTACGTAACCTGCGTGAAATGCTGGAGCCTGGTTCGCCATGCGCCGTCAGCTTAACCCCTTCAACGGCTGGCCGAAAGTGAACTCGATTAGATGCCCGTCAGGATCGCGAATGGTGGTGAAGTATCCCACTACGCCGCCAATATCGGTGGGCGGCTCAACGAGAATGTTCTGCCGGCGCGCAAGTTCGGCGATCCGCTCAACTTCCTCACGTGAATCGCATTGAAACCCGAAGTGATCGAGCCGCGCTTTCACTTCGTCCTGCACCATGACGAGGACGAACGCGGGGTCTTCACCGGCGATCGCGGCGGCGCCGAGCCAGACATTATGACGGCCCTCTGCGCGCCGGTCGCGTACGATGGAGAGACCACAGACCGTGGTATAGAAATCAACCGAGCGATCGAGGTCACTGACGTTGATGGTGATGTGCGTCCAGCGGGTGGGCATGCTTAAGTCGACGCCGGCAAGCCTTTGCGCGCAATGTCTGCCAGCACTTCGCAGAAGCGATCCAATTCCCAGAGCGCGGTGTAGAGATTCGGCGTGATGCGAATGCCAACGAACTCTTCGTGCGCGATTGGCGTCGTGAAGATGCGATGTTTGCTGAAGAGATAGCTGCCGATCTTGCCTTGATCCATTCCTTCGACCTGGACATTCGCGATGGCGCACATCTGGTTCGGATCGAATGAAGTGTTGAAGCGAATCTTCGGCACGTCTTTCAGTTTGTCCATCCAGTATCGAGAAAGATAACGCAGCCGCGCCTCCTTGCGTTTGCCGCCAATGCCGTTGTGAAAGAGGATCGATTCGCCGATGGCGAGTTTGGGCGCGGCCGAATGCGTCCCGATCTCTTCGAACTTACGAATGTCGCCCTTCTGTTTGTCCTCAGCCGCAAACAGCGGCCAAATCTTCGCAATCTTGTCGCGCTTCACGTAAAGCAAACCCGTGCCTTTCGGCGAGTAGAGCCACTTGTGCAGCGAGGTGCCGAAGTAATCGCAATCCAGGTCTTTCTGTTTGAAATCAAATTGCGCGAACGAGTGCGCACCGTCCACGATGGTTTCGACGCCGTGCTTGCGAGCCATCTGGCAGACAGCTTTCACCGGTGTAATTTGGCCGGTGATATTGATTTGATGGGCGATTTGAATCAGTCGCGTGCGCGGCGTAATCGCGCGCTCGAATGCAGCGGTGATCTCTTCAATGTTCCTGGGCGGAATGGGAATCCTGATCAGATTCAGCTTGATGCCTTCGCGCTGCTCGCGCTGGCGAATAGTCGTCAGCATCCGCCCGTAGTCCTGCGTGGTCGTCAGCACTTCATCGCCCGACTTCAGATCCATACCCAGGAGGAGGGTCTCGAGCGATTCGGAAGCATTGCGAGTGATGGCGATCTCTTCGCGATCGCATCCGAACAATTCGGCCAGTCCCGTCCGGATTGTTTCGCACTGCGGCTCGAGGATCTGCCACATCGTGTAAGCCGTCGCATCTTCCTGTTGCCAGATGTAGCGCACCAGCGCTTCGGTGACTAAGCGCGGACTGGGCGACACCCCGCCATTGTTCAGATTGATGATGCCGCGCGTGACGGTGAAAGCGCTTTGGATCGTCGACCAGTAACTTTCATCCATTGCCGCCTGTTCCGGTGACAGGTGCGCGACTGACTTGGCCGCGGCTTCGATATCTTTCAGCAACGCGCCGATGGTGGATGATGAAGCTGCCGCTAGTCCGAGAGACTTTCCGGCCAGCGACAAAAAGCTGCGGCGGGGAAACGGAGGTTGATTCAACATGGTAATTGGCTGGTACGCTCCACGTGAGCGGATAGTCCAAAGATTCAGTTTTGGAAATCCATATTACTGCAGCGTCCCACCCGCGGATGCGGCCGGCGCCGGCGTCTCGACTTCGTAACCAGCATTAATCCAGGCGGCGGTTCCGCCTGTCACATTCAGCAGATTACGAAAACCCAATTGTTGAGCAATGCTGGTGGCGGCGCTCGACCGGTAGCCCCCGGCGCAGATGATGGCGCTCGGTTGATCCGGATTCAGTCCCAGGCTGGGAAGCAGTTCACGAAATTTCGCGAGCGGCGCAGTGACCGCGTGAGGCGCGTGCCCACTTTGAAATTCAGCCGGCCGGCGCACGTCGATAACTTGCAAACCGGCCTGCGTCTTCATCAAATCTTTTAGTTCGCTGACGGTAATCTGCGGGACTTCGGCGATTTCAAAACCGGCGATTTGCCATTCGTTGATGCCGCCCGCGAGAAAGCCCTTCATGTTCTCCAGACCAACGCGCGCCAGGCGAACTTGCGCTTCTTCGACCTGACTTTCGTTATTTGCGATCAGGATGATGGGCGCGGTGAGAGGAATCAACGAACCGGCCCATGAAGCAAACTGACCCCCCAAGCCGATATTCAGTGAGCCCGGCACGTGACCTGCACCGAATTCAGCGGCGCTCCGCACATCGAGGATGACACCGCCGTGCTCTCCGAATTCGCGAACTTCACCAGGTGAAAGCGGCGCCGGCTTTGGCAACTCACTCAAAGGGTGCGCGCCGGACCGGTTGATTTCAGCGTCCTGGGAAAAGTATGCCGGCGCTTCCGGTAAATCAGCCGTCATCATTTTGACGAATTGCGCTTTCGTCATTGGCTGTAGCGCGTAGTTGAATTTGCGTTGCTGGCCGATGGTCGAAGAGGTCTCTTTTGAAAGATTCTTGCCGCACATCGAGCCGGCGCCGTGGGCGGGATAAACTTCGACTGCGTCATCTAGCTTCAGGATTTTTTCGTGCAGGCTGTCGTACATCATCGCGGCCATTTCCTGCGGCGTGTAGCCTCGGCCGCCCGCCAGGTCAGGCCGGCCCACGTCGCCAATAAACAGCGTGTCGCCCGTCAGCAGTTTGCCCGGGCGCGCGTCCGTACCGGCATTCTCCGTGACCAAAATGCAGATGCTTTCCGGCGTGTGTCCCGGTGTTTCCATCACGCGCAACGTCACCCCGCCAATCGTCAGTTCTTCTCCGTCACTTATGGGCCGGTGCGGAAAGGTCGCGCCACTTTGTTTTCCGAAAACGATCGCGGCGCCGGTCTTGTCGGCCAGCTCGCGATGGCCACTGACAAAGTCGGCATGCAGATGAGTTTCGATGATGTATTTGATCCTGACTTTTTGTGATTCAGCTTCGGAGATGTACTGATCGACATCGCGTTGCGGATCAACGACCGCCGCTTCACCTTCAGAGCCGATGAAATAGGACGCGTGCGCAAGACAGCCTAGATAGAACTGTTTGAAATACATCGCTTTTGGAATTGTCCGGAGCGAGCTTACAAATACCGCTCCGGCCATGCAATGTCAAAGGTTCGGTGGGTAGCGTCCGGATTTATGAACTTCTTCGATTACTTCTCGCCGGGTCGATAGCGAACCACTGCTTGGGCATCTATATCCTTAACGGTGAACGCGACCGGCTTTAGCTGGCCTTTTGCGAATATTTCGGCTTGATCGGCGAACCACGGTGAATCGCGGCGCGGGCTCTCGCCGTAAGCGAGGATGGAGAGTGCCCGCGGGGTTTCGCCAAACTCCACTGCGAGAATCCAGCCGTCCCCACCGTTGGCCGCCAGCTTGCCGTCCGGCTCTCGGGCGAAAGCCAGCGCGCGAAAACATCCCAGCGATGAAGCGCAGCCGCCCACCGGAACATCGACGTTGCCGCGGCGCACTCGATGGACCTCGCCCCAGGCAACATCCCAGCTTCCATAACGCCGAACGGTTTCGTTCACCGCCCAGTTGAAAGCAGTAACGGCCCGCGCGGAATCGGCCAAACCGCGCGGCGTCTTGAGCGGATCGTCCGCCGTCCAAACCCTGGCGAAGCGCTTTTCGTCGGGAAGAGCGACCCGGTTCGGCGGACGCAGGCCTGAATACTCAGCCCACCATAATTCAAAAAGTACCGCGCCTTTGCTTTCAGGCGCCGCCGTGTTGTCCCATTTTTCGAGGAGCGCAATCGCCGCCGCGACATCGCCCGTGGGCGCTTTTGACTTCACCGCGGCAATCAAATCGGCTTTGACTCGATCGGCGAGCAGCATGCGATAGCTGTGCTTCAATCGAATGACGTCCTCGAGACTTACTTTTTCGTCCCCGCCGATTAATTGAATCGCTAATTGGCTGCGCAGAGATAGATCGGGCTGTTCAAAATTCGGATAAGCGTTCGTGAGGTTAATTGGGCCTTTGACGTTAGTGAAGTGCGGCGAGTCGTTTTCGTTGTGCACGTAGCCACCTTTGGGATTGAGCACCTGCGGCAGCGATTCGAAAGGCACATAACGCGTCCAGACATCGCGCATCGTATGCGCCGGCGTTGCCGTATTAATCCCGCCGGTCGGATGTGGCAACAGCGGCAACGACGCGTTCCAAATGAAGAAGATATTGCCGTCGCGGTCGGCGTAGGTAAAGTTCGAAGTCACCCGCGCCCGCAGCTTCATTGCGTCTTTCCATTCCGCGAGAGATTTCGCGCGCATCATCCGCAGGAACTGTTCGCCCGCGCGAAACTCTCCATCGCCGGCGGTCTTCACGATATAGAGCTTGCCGTTGGCGCGATAAATGACCGGTCCCAAAGGCGTCGACCAGAATTCGTTAGTTATGGTTGAGAGACCTTCGCCATTTCGAAACGTGACTGTGCGCAGTTCATGCGCCAGCGGCAGAGAAGTCCCGTCAAACAAATAATGATCGGTGGCTTTCGGATCGACATCGAGCGCATAGACCTCTGACAAGTCCTGCGAGTTGTTAGTCGTTGACCAGCCGAGATTACGATTGAATCCGCCCACGACGATGAATGGCCCGCCAATTCGAAAGTCGCCGTAGAAATCCAAAATGCCCGGCACCGTCACATGCGCTTCGTAGTATCCGGCAGTCCATGCGAGATGCGGGTTGCGCAGCAGAATCGCTTTGCCTGATTTCGTCCGGCTGGGCGCAAAGGCCCACGCGTTCGAACCATCGTCGGAACTAACCGGGTCTGCGATGTAGCGCAAACTATTAATTTGCGCGTTCGCTTGATTCGGGCGCGAACTTAAAATCTGCGCCACACCTGGGGTCGCTGATGGCGATGGAGCCGCGGAAGGCGTCGGTGTCGGCGAGGGATTTATTTTCGCGAGGAATGCCCGCGCCTTTCCGTATGACGGCCCGCCCGTATCAATCGCCGCGACATCATAGCCGCTGAAATCAGCGGGCATGTGAGCCGGAAAATCCTGAGGATGCAATTCGATATAACGATTCAATCCCGCCGCAAACCCGTCATAGACATCACGCGTTTCCTGATCGAGGAGTTGATAAGTTTCAATCGCGCGCTGCAAACCTGGCTGACTTTCCAGCACAGTGGGATCCGAAGCTTGGAATTCACGTGACTTGAAGTCG
>JADMIO010828197.1_pt1 | contig 64871 bp, 45 predicted proteins | sample 8958161 | NCBI WGS metagenome assembly JADMIO01 (sample SAMN16585339, study PRJNA669376) | soil metagenome | isolation source: Crop rotation soil | place: USA: Cullars Rotation, Alabama | collected 2011 | reverse complement strand
GGCCGCGACTTCAAGTCACGTGAATTCCAAGCTTCGGATCCCACTGTGCTGGAAAGAAGCGGTTCACAAAGTCGAACACTTCAATGTAGTTGGTAGCTACAATCGCTTTCATATTATATTCATGCGCTTTTTCGATAATGATTTTACCGAAGCGCAAATCGTCTTCCACTATCAGCACTACTTTATCGGTCGACTGTATATTATTGCGATCGTCGCCGGCATCGTTAATCATTTCACTCATCACGTTCAGGCTGGCTGCTTCAGCGCCTTCATTAGTAACACGGATGGAATGCAACAGCGAATCGATTTCACCTTTGCTGGGATCCAATGAGTAAGACAGGCCCGCTAACTGCTCCCTGGTTTCTTTACTTACGTTGTTGGCTGAAGCTACACTATCAACCGGCAGGTACAGGGTGAAGGTACTACCCTGCAAAGGCTGGCTTTCCAGCTCAATGGTTCCGCCTAACAGCTCGGCCAAACCGCGGCTGATAGACAACCCCAGGCCGGTTCCACCATACTTACGGCTGGTAGAACCTTCTGCCTGCTGGAACGCTTCAAAAATGATACTCTGCTTTTCCTGCGGAATACCAATACCCGTATCACTGATGGCGAACGCAACAACTTTTTTGCTACTATCGAGGCCGGGGTTCGTGGTTTTCCAGTTCTTTTTCGATTCGTATATTTTAAGTTTAACTTCTCCTTTTTCGGTAAACTTGAACGAGTTCGACAACAGGTTCTTCAAAATCTGGTTCAACCGCTGTAAGTCTGTTTCCATTGAATCGGGTAAACCCGGGTCGATATCGATCGTAAACCGTAAGTGCCTTGCTTCCGAAATCGGTTTGAAAGTAGTTTCGGCGAAGGAGGCAATTTCGTAGAATTTCACCGGTACAATATTGGCCGTGATAAAGCCCGATTCGATCTTCGACAAGTCTAAGATGTCGTTGATCAGTTGAATCAGGTCATCACCGCAGCTATGGATGGTTTTCGCATAGCGGATCTGTTTATCGCTCAAATTACCTTCGGCATTTTCATATAACTGTTGCGCAAGAATCAGCAAGCTGTTCAGCGGTGTACGCAACTCATGCGACATGTTGGCCAAAAATTCCGATTTGTACTTCGACGTCAGTGTCAGCTGTTCTGCTTTTTCTTCCAGTGAACGACGGGCTTCTTCCACCTCTTTGTTCTTCGCTTCCACCTCGTTCTTCTGTTTCACCAGCAGCAGCGCTTTATCCTGCAACTCGTCGTTGGTACGGCGCAACTCTTCCTGCTGTATTTTCAACTCACCTGCCAGTGATTGTGATTGTGTCAGCAACTCTTCCGTACGGGTATTCGCTTCGATGGTGTTCAACACGATACCGATACTTTCAGTTAACTGGTTCAAAAAGTCTAAGTGTGTTTCACTGAAAATGTCTAACGAAGCGAGCTCGATTACCGCCTTCACGTTATTTTCGAACAACACCGGCAGAATGATCAGGTGCGCAGGCGTGGCTTTACCTAAGCCCGAACTGATTTTAATATAGTTAGAAGGAATGTTGTTTAAGAAGATACGTTCTTTCTCGAAGGCCACCTGCCCTACTAGGCCTTCACCGATATTAAATTCTGTAGGAACGTTCTTAATCGGTTTGTAACCATAGGAAGCAAACAGTTTCAGTTTGCCATTCTCGGCATCATCGGTTTGTAATATATAGAACGCACCGTAGTGAGCGCTTACCACCGGCGCCAGCTCACTCAATATACGTTGGGTTACTGTTTTCAAGTCACGCTGACCTTGCAGCATCTGTCCAAACTTCGCCAGGTTCGATTTCAACCAGTCCTGCTCCTGGTTACGCAATGTTGTTTTACGCAGGTTGGTGATCATCTGGTTGATGGTATCTTTCAACGCTTCCACCTCTCCTTTAGCTTCCACGCGAATGGTACTGGTAAGGTCACCTTTCGTTACCGCGGAGGCCACTTCCGAAATAGAACGCACCTGCGTGGTCAGGTTTTGCGCCAGCTGGTTCACGTTTTCCATCAGGTTCTTCCATATACCCGATGCACCCGGCACACTCGCCTGCCCGCCCAGCTTACCTTCCACACCCACCTCACGCGCCACGTTCGTTACCTGGTCGGCGAAGATGGTGAGCGTATCGATCATTTCATTAATCGTATCAATCAACTGCGCCACCTCACCTCGCGATACGATGGTCAGTTTTTGTTTCAGGTTACCGGCTGCCACCGCTGTTACCACTTTTGCAATACCACGCACCTGGTTGGTCAGGTTACTCGCCATCTGGTTCACGGAGTCTGTCAGGTCTTTCCATGTACCAGCCACCCCTTTTACTTCGGCCTGTCCACCCAGCTTACCTTCTGTACCTACCTCACGCGCCACACGCGTTACCTCGAAGGCGAAGGAGTTCAACTGGTCCACCATCGTATTGATCGTATTCTTCAGCTCCAGGATTTCTCCCTTCACGTCGATGGTTACTGTTTTTGATAAGTCACCGCTCGCCACCGCTTTCGTTACCTCGGCAATGTTACGCACCTGGCTGGTCAGGTTACCCGTCATTTGGTTTACCGAGTCGGTCAGGTCTTTCCAGGTACCACCCACACCCGGTACGTCGGCCTGTCCGCCGAGCTTACCTTCACTACCTACCTCACGCGCCACACGGGTTACCTCCGAACCAAACGAGTTGAGCTGATCCACCATCGTGTTGATCGTATTCTTTAACTCGAGAATTTCTCCTTTTACGTCCACGGTGATCTTACGGCTAAGGTCACCCTTTGCCACCGCCGTGGTTACCTCGGCAATGTTACGCACCTGCGCGGTAAGGTTACTTGCCATCTGGTTCACCGAGTCGGTAAGGTCTTTCCATACACCACCTACCCCTACCACGGTGGCCTGGCCGCCGAGCTTACCTTCTGTACCTACCTCACGCGCCACACGCGTTACTTCCGAACCGAACGAGTTGAGCTGATCCACCATCGTGTTGATCGTATTCTTCAACTCGAGAATTTCTCCTTTTACGTCCACCGTAATCTTACGGCTAAGGTCACCCTTTGCTACCGCTGTCGTCACCTCTGCAATGTTACGCACCTGGCCGGTAAGGTTACTCGCCATCTGGTTTACGGAGTCGGTCAGATCTTTCCATGTACCTGCCACCCCTTTTACATGCGCCTGTCCGCCGAGCTTACCTTCCGAACCCACCTCACGCGCCACACGTGTTACTTCCGATGAGAACGAGTTCAACTGGTCCACCATCGTATTGATCGTATTCTTCAACTCGAGAATTTCTCCTTTCACGTCCACGTCAATCTTACGGCTAAGGTCACCCTTTGCTACTGCCGTGGTCACCTCGGCAATGTTACGCACCTGAGCGGTAAGGTTACTACCCATCTGGTTTACGGAGTCGGTCAAATCTTTCCATACACCACCTACCCCTTTCACTTTTGCCTGGCCGCCCAGCTTACCTTCCGAACCCACCTCACGGGCCACACGCGTTACTTCCACCGAGAAGGAGTTCAACTGGTCCACCATCGTATTGATCGTATTCTTTAACTCGAGAATTTCTCCTTTTACGTCCACCGTAATCTTACGGCTAAGGTCACCCTTTGCTACCGCCGTGGTTACTTCCGCAATGTTACGCACCTGGCCGGTAAGGTTACTTGCCATCTGGTTTACCGAGTCGGTTAAGTCTTTCCATGTACCTGCCACCCCTTTCACCTGTGCCTGGCCGCCCAGCTTACCTTCTGTACCTACTTCACGGGCCACACGCGTTACTTCCGATGAGAAGGAGTTCAACTGGTCCACCATCGTGTTAATTGTATTCTTCAACTCAAGGATTTCTCCTTTTACGTCCACTGTAATTTTCTTTGATAAGTCGCCTTTCGCCACCGCGGTAGTTACCTCGGCGATGTTACGCACCTGTGCGGTAAGGTTACTACCCATCTGGTTTACGGAGTCGGTCAAATCTTTCCATACACCACCTACCCCTTTCACTTTTGCCTGGCCGCCCAGCTTACCTTCCGAACCCACCTCACGGGCCACACGCGTTACCTCCATCGAGAACAGGTTCAGCTGTTTCACCATCCCGTTCACCTCCTTCGCAATACGGGCAAACTCGCCCTGCAGGGTGTGACCACCGATTTCGAGTGGCATTTCTTCACTCAAATTTCCTTTAGCCACCGAGCTGATTACGTGCGCAATTTCGATGGTCGGGTGCACCAGGTCGGAAATCAGTTTATTGATGGAGTCAACCCCCGTATTCCATGCGCCCTTTCCACTGGGCAGTTCAATACGCTGGGTCAGTTTACCTTGCTTACCAATGGTATTGGCGGCGCGGGTAAACTCCGTCATCATTTTTTCGTTGAGGGAAATAATTTCATTGAGCGTGTCGCAGATTTTACCACTCAAACCTACCTGGTCAATAGGCATGCGCACACTAAAATTTCCGTTTTTCACTTCGGTTAATACCTTCAGTAGTTCGCGGTTATCCATTATACCGGATAGTTGCTGGTAGGCATCTACTTCGGGTAATGGTGCATGAATGGAAGGATGTTCCTTTTTGCCGTTAGCATGCCTGCCGTTCGTATGCCCGTTTGCTTTAGACGGCAGGGTGGCGGCATGCGAGCCGTTACCATTGGTACGGTCGACTTTACTTTTAGCTCTGGCCATAGTGAGGTTTTAATTCGTTATTGGATACAATACCGGTGATTAGTGTTTAGGTGAAAAGTGTAATCCAGTCTTCAATCCTATTAAATAATTCTTACCTATCGTATTTTGACAATAATGTGAATAAATTCTTCCCATTAACTTCAGGATCAACTCACTTGATGTTAAAAACGTGTTCCTCAATTTGCGCAGGATTTCCCCAAAACGGGCAATAAAGTACCCATTACGCTTGCCTCTGGTGTTTAGTAACCGTAATTTTCTGTGTTCAACCTGGGTATACTAATACTAAGCCAATGCCAAAAAATGGTTTGTGGTTTTTTGTGGGTGGTTTGTGGTTGGCTCGATAGGGGTTGGCTGATAAAAATTAGCAGGGTGAAGGCTCAGCTTTTTTTAACCACAGTTTCCCGCGCCTGTCGGCGGGGAAGCACAGATTAATTTCACAGATTACACAGCCTGGGTCCTAAGCATGGAAAAACTGTGTATTCTGTGAAATTAATCTGTGCTTCCACCAAAGGTGGAACTGTGGTAAAAATTGCTAACGACGAAAAGCATATAGCATCCTTTATGTCCCACTAACAGCTGGATTGCTTCGTTGCCTTGCGAACAGCAACATCTCCCTGTCGCCGTCCATAAACGAATGCAGCAACTCGAAGCCGGTAAGCAGGGCAATAGATTTACAGGCATCATCAGAAACATGAATGCACCATACAATACGTTCGGTTTCGGGGAAGGAAAAGAAATAAGTGAGACAGGTTTGTACCACCTGCACAGGCAACTCGGTATGTTGTTGCATGACAGGAATAACAGGTATATGTAACCGGTAGTCGCCTTCTTTACTGGGATAACAATCTTTTAATACATCCTGGCTAACCTGGTAAATATCCAGTTGCCCAACGGGCGTGTGGTTCAACAGCACCATAAACGATTGCGAGTTGTCACTTTCGGCGATGATGATATACATCACCTGTAATTGTTCGGCTGTTTGCTGGCTGTCGTATCCCTGATGCATCCAGGCGGCGATGGTATGTACATCATTTTCGGGGGCAGCTAAGGTAACCGGCCGTAGCGCGACCGTATAGTTCTGCGGAAAAAATTGTTCATGCACCACGGCATGTTGTATAAAGGGGTCCAGTTGCTGGCACAACCGGTTAGGATAAGGGCTCATTAAACGCTGATTTAAGGATTAGGCGGATTACACGGATATCTTTTATAGCATTCACATCAACAATTTGTCATTGACCACTTAATCATCTGCGAAATCCTTATGATCCGTAAATCCATGATCCCAATGTACTTTTTTTTCTCTTTCTGCCACCGTGAAATACACGGTATTTTTGAATAACAGGAATAAAAATAGGGGTTACAGTACCGTTAGTAAGTGTAAACGTTGATGCGATACCGTCAGGGAAGCCGGAAGTCCGAAGTAAGAAGTAGGAAGTAAGAAGTAAGAAATAAATGAAACCTTCTTACTTCTTACTTCCTACTTGCTACTTCTTACTTCCGGATTTCTGACTTTCTGACTCATCTTTTCCTCAACTGAGTAAGTATTTTTAAACAAAGTGCAACGACGCTTCACTACGGTTGGTTTTTCATTTTTTTGTGATATGAATATTAAAACTCAATTCCTACATTTGTTGAAACGATGGTTCTGGCTTGTTTCTGTGCGTGAATGAAGTTACCGACCGATAAACAGGATGGCACTACCGAAACCCGTTACTACACGATTATACCCGCTGCTCCGGCAACTGTTCACGTTATTTTTTGTAAGGAATTTCAGGTACTGATAGTTATCCCCAGGCATCAGCTACCGGCGTATTCCAGTGAACATCGTTTATATTTTATTGAGCAATTGTTTGCATTTCCTCCCGCTCATGCAGCGGGCAGATACTATTAAACCTTATTCTGATGCTTCTGCGAACCATTGCCGACAAACAGGGGGAACTGGTATTTACGTCCCAATGTCCTGCGGCATTACAACATGTACAGGTGCCCGGTGCTGACTGTTACAGTACTTCCGGCCCTTTTGGTCACCTGCTGTATCAACAATTACACACGCCACTATTTACAGTATGGTACCGCCACTATTTACTGAAGCGGTTTGCTACGTTTACCTGTATCAGCGGACAACCGCTGGTTACCCTGGCATTCCAGGTATCTAACAGTCTGCAATATTCGAGTGCAGCCCTGGGTACGCAGGAGTTTCATGAACGGGGGTATAACTTATGCTTTGTTCCATCGATACACGACAAGTTGTTGTTCCGCAAAGAAGGCTTATATAGCTTGCTGGAAATGCATATCAATACCGCGCAGTTGCAGCAATTGGTAACGGCATATCCCATATTGCATTCTTTTTTGGAAAACATACAGCAACAGCAGGCTTGCTTACTGATGCGTGCGCACCAGGTAAGCACGCCTCAGATACTGCATATTATTGAGCAGCTGTTATCCCAAAAATTCAGTGGAGAGAATACAGAAACATACCGGCAGTCGAAATGCGAAGAGTTATTATCGGCCTGCCTGAAAAACATGACGGAACATCCACGGTTAAAATCTGCCCGCATTCCCAACAAAGAAATTGATGCCTTATATGCAGCCCGTTCTATACTAACGGAACATATTCAACAACCGGGCTTTCCTATGCACCTGGCCAGCCAGGTAAAGCTGAGTGAGTATAAATTAAAGAATGGTTTTTTACAATTGTATAATTCTACTCCTGCAGAATTTTTACACCAGTTGCGTATGGAACGCGCCATGCGGTTATTATACGAAGAGCAATGTAATATTTATGATGTAGCCGAACAAACGGGGTATACCAATGTCAAAAGTTTCATTACGGCATTTAAAAGGTATTATCATGTATCGCCGGTAATATATACCAAGCCTCTTTCGGCAAAACGAATAAATGGCTTTGTTGCGATTCCTGTTTTACCGGATGGGTTTTCGTCGAGGAAGGAGGAAGAAAAGTAAACTTTGAAGCGGTGGTTGTAAGTGGGAACTTACTTTAGGCGGTTCTCTCGACCCACCCTGTTTGAAATAGTTCCGGGCCTGCCCCCTTACCCCGCCCAGGCGGAAGATTTGTCACAACTGCAAATTCAAGCCACATTAGATTAAATGAGTGAACTGTTTTTTTGTTTGCGTCAAATCTAAATTTCACCACTCACAATGCAATCATTCTGCACTAAAGCACTCCTTTGCACCCAAACGATGAAAGAAAGTTCAACTTTTTTATTTTTTGATGGCATTTTTGTTATACGGAATTGAAGCGATCGGTGTTTCGCAGCTGTATATTTGTGATGTACTCGTTAGTGAGATTGAAATCTGAGATGATAGTTGCAAGAGGCCTCTTACACTATATTTACGTTGCATTAACCTACACTTATACTGCACACTCCCCAAGGCAGTTTTGAGTTTTATGTTTTAAGTTATACGTAGCACGTTCCTGGCAGGTGTTAGCAAGTAAGCAATCAATTAATATTGATCCAACATTATTTTAACTGAACACATAGATGAGTATAGGTTAATGTGTGGTTAGGCTCTGTTAGTTTCTTTTACAGCAATGCAAACTGAAGTTCTTTGTAGTTACCAACCTAAAGTCATTATAATCCAGGCTGCTGGTGAGCGCCCCGCTCCACTCGCTCCGGTCAACTACCAGCACAGTCAGTTGATCATGGTGGTACGGGATAATAAATTGTTCATGAAGTGCAGTGTTAGCCATGCTTATCGTTCCCGAACAATAGTTTGGGACTTCGAGCGGATAGCGAAAGCATAAATGGAATGCCGGTATAGCGTTGTGTGAAGCCTGCACCGTGTTCCTTGATAATTATGGGTGGTCATAATTGCGAGCCAGCGCCGGGATTATATAGCTAAGAGAAGGAAAGAGAAAAGGAGGAAAAAAGAATATATTTTTTGTCCATTACGAATCAGAATAGCGGATTATGTTTCCTGATATAAAATATGAAACTATCATTATAAAAAGATGCTGCGAGATGGATAAGTATACATTACGGTATACGCTCCCCATGTTACCGTTTCGATTATTAAACCTTGACCAGGGCCGGCGTTAAGCATTTAGCGTTTAGCGTTCAGCCTTAAAAATTTAAAACCTTATCTATGCAAGAGTTACTCCAACGTTTGCAAAGAATCGATCATTTTATTCGTATCCGCGGAACCGGAAGTCCCGCACAATTAGCCGAAAAGCTCGGCATCGGTGAAAGGACCTTATATGAATACCTGAGTGTAATGAAGCGATACGGCGCTCCCATAAAGTTCTGCAGGGAACGTAAAAGCTACTATTACGACGAAACCGGCCAGTTTCATGTTTCTTTTTTCTGTAAAGAAAGTGCAAACTAATTATGTAACAAGAAGTAAGGAGTTAGGAAAAACACAGACCATTACCTGGTTTGTATATCTTCCTAACTCCTTTTTATTATATGGTAGAAATACCAGTTGAAACTAACTGGAACATTAATACACTTCGCTCTTACTTCTTATATCTTACTTCATACTTCCGACTTCAGTCTTCAGACTTCTGACCTCCGTCTTCCTGCTCAACACTATTCCCCATAGCGCCAGCCCCACAAATACCAGGTTAAATACAAGATGGGTACTCCAGCTCATTTCTCCTAATATACCACCACAGGGACAGGGAACTTCATCAATACTGGCAAAGGCGAGCATATAAGCGAGATAACCGCTAAAGGCAAGCATTAATACAAAGGAGGCATATAAGCCCCATAAACGGGTTTTGTTAAATACTAATAGAAAAGAAACGATGATTTCTATTGTAGGCAGGCTCCAGGAAAGTAGAGGGGCCAGGCTGGATATATAGGGGGAGTAATTTAATTGCTTTCTAAATTCTTCATAATTCAGCAACTTGCTGATGGAAGCGTATAGAAAAAGGATAATTAACAATATGGATATACTATAAATAAAAATGTACTTTCGCATAACGACCCATTTAGACTCCTTTCCTTAGCCTCCGAAAAATTCTTCCAATACCTTATCTATATTGGTAGGATAAGAAACGATTTTCTTAATTATCTTTTTATTATGCGTATAATATACTGTTGGGTGCATAAAAATCAGGTTGCTTTTAAATGCTTCGCTATCTCCATCTAGAAATACTTTATCCTTCACCTCAGGTGTACCCATATTTTTTTCGGCAAAAAAAGAGTTTATTCCTTTGTAACTGGAAGCAGATATAATTACATAATGTTCTTTAGTGATTTTGTCTCTATGTTTCATTAATGCTTTAAGTGCTTTATCACGACAATGGGGGCATACCGCGTCTAATGGGATAATTAAAAAAGACAACGAGTCACTTAACTGTTCCGTTTTAGCTATACTATCAGTAAGATTAATGAGTTTTTCAAATGCCTGACTATCTATATCATTTTGACCTGGCTCAGGTACTTGCTCACTACTAACATCTACGTCAGCATATTCCGTTTTACTACTCTGCTCATTGCAAGCACTTAAAAATGCCAGGATAAATACAACCGGAAATACTTTTTTTAATAACATAATACATCATTTATCAGTTAGGAAAGATTTAAATATATTCTGCTCACTTACTTGTTACAGCTTCTTTTTCAACATACTGTAATCTGACAAAATAAAGGCTGTTTTCATCTTTAACCCCGTCCGTTCGGGCATAAATGCCATTAGGTGTTGTAAAAATCGAGTACAGGTTAATGTTTTTATCTATGATTGATTCGCCGATAATCTTAAAGTTTTCATCAAAAATAATCAGGGTGTGGCTTTTCGTCCAATCCCGAGACGCCAGTTGCTGAGGTGATACTTTCTTTTCTGCAACGCGTAAATACCTCCTTCTAAAAGGGTCGTAAAAGATAGGACCATAAGAGTCTCGTTGATTAAATGCCTTAGTCATTCCTTCTCCTGTAGCCACTTCCTTTTCGTTTTTAACTGGTAGAATTACTTTATCCAAGTACTGACTTTGCCCTGTAAACGACAAACTATTTGTTTCTAAATCTGTTACATAAATATTAGGATCTGCAGCAAAACTGTATATGAATTGTTCACCATTGTAACAATAAAATGGCATGATAAATAGAGCCCCATACAATCCTTCCTGATATATTGCAGGCAACTTGTATAGTAAAGTATACTTTCCATTATCCAGGTTAACCCTGTACATCATTTTCATTTTACGGATTTCGGTAAGTTTACCCGGAAACAAATCAGGATAAGCAGGTAGATATAGATAATTTCCTTTAAATACAGGCGGAGTAATATTGCTTACATTAGCTTGGGCAGAGTAATTTGCTTGTTGCTTTGTAAAATCAAATTTAGTCTGGATTTTACCTGTTTTGCTAGTCTTATACAAATAATAAGAGTTGACAACATAAATAGAATCCATGCTCATCATCCAAGCAGACATCTTTTCCATACTTACACCATCAGGTTCAGGGCCAGGATGTAACTGTTTTATCAATATCTGTCGTTCTACATCATAGACATTTAAAGAGCGGGTAAGGTTATCGCAAAAAGTAACATATTTCCTGCCCGCATCTTCAAAATAATTAAATGATACAGTCTCAGGCAATACTCCTGGAGCAAGTGGAAAACGTAAAGTATCCCTAGTTAAATTTATAGAAGTACTTGTATAGTCCGGAACAATAGTTACATGTAACGGTATAGTAGTACTATTGGCTTCGTTGCAAGCATAGCTAATAATTATCAAACTGGTTATTACACCAACTATTTTACATTGAAATGCTATATTTCGCCACATAATACAATAATTACGGGTATGAGTAATATACTGCAATTTAAAGGCAGATACTGCAGTGTAAAAGCAGTGACTATGCTGTAAAATTACCGCTTATGGTATATTCCGTTTTCCAAAATTTGATTATCATTCACAATATCATAATTATAACATGCTGTTTTATTATCATTGTCGGAAGAAATTACGTCATCATTTAAACAAAGTTGTAAGTCATTTTAGCTAGTATAAATTTCGCATCATACGCTGCAGGTTACATTCCCTAAAATTCAAAGCAGAGACACATGGAATTTGTGCAAAAGAGGCAGTAATTGCTACACATTTATAGTTTGGTATGGCTACGCTATGCACTGACTGTTAATTAACAGCTTGCTCAGCCACCATTGTAGAGCAGGTGTTAAAAGCCCTCATACATTCTGTACCTGAAATAACAAATAATTTTCCCAAAGGAATCGACCTGTAACATAGTCCATTACTTATAAAAAATAGCTTATCAGAATTGATGAATTAGTAAAAGGTATAATGTTGATCAAAGTTGTAATTATTATAAGCAAATTTGTCAATAGATTTATCTTCATAAAAAATTTAAGTAGTTTTAAAAAGTTATTTAGTAATTCTATTCTCTGGAAATCGTACAATACTCAAAAGAATATAGCTTCAGGATCTCCGTTTATATAAGCTGTTTTTATTCATTTGCCTAGTTATAAGACTATCATGAAGGTATCCTTGGACATCAGCAGAGCCTGATTAGGAGACAGGAGAAAGGGATATAATTTAGCATACTAAGTATTGATAAAAATGCTCCTAAAGAATATTTATCATATTCATAACTTTATTTGTACGATTAATTACGAACTGTCAGTCATTTTAATTTAATTTTTCATACTCCATTTTGATAAAATGCAAATTATTTTCATCCTTTACAGCATCATCACGAACAAAAATTCCGGAAGGTGTAATAAATAAGGTATTTAAATTTATATTTTTAGGGACCGGTGATTCTCCAATAATTTGAAAATTATCATCAAAAATTATAAGGCTATGTTCTTTTGTCCATTTTTTTGATAAGTAGGTTTTTTCATCGAGCTTTTTTTGAGCCACCCGTAAATAACGTTTAGTATAGGGGTCATAATAAATAGCTCCATAAGAATCACGTAACAAATAGGTTTTTGCAGTTTCCTCGGATCCTTCTAACGCTTTTGCGGTTTTTACTGGGGGAATAACGAGTGAAAGATAGCGGCTTTGACCAAAGTAATCTTTGGGTTTATTTTTAAGATCATATACGTAAATAGTAGGATCAGCAGCAAAACTAAAAACTAATTCATGCTTATTATTAACACAATAACTTGGAAATAAAAAATTAGCCCCAAATAGTGATTTTCTATAAACATCGGGTAGTGCTAATAATACTTCATCTTTAGTTTTTTGAAAACTCGTTTTAAGCAATACTCTCCAGCGTTGCATGTCCTCAATTTTGCTGTCCACTAAATCCGGATAAGCAGCTACATATAATGCAGTATCTGTAAAATACGGAGGGGCCGAATTACCTGCATAAATCTGAACTGGCAATACTGATGACCCAGCCTCACTATTTATGTTTTTTAGAAAAGCACCTGAACTATCAATGAGCCAAATAGATTTATTAGTAATAATAAAAATAGAATCAAAATTCTGGAAATAAGCACTAAAGGCTTTAAAACTTCTCTGCAAATGAATTTTCTTAACTAAACCCCTGCTTTTAAAATTGTAAACTAAAACAGAATTATTCATATTATCAGAAAACGCCAAATAGCTTTCTGTCTTATACTGCTTAAAATTAAAAGCTGTTGAGGTTGGAAAGCTTTCATCATCAAGTGGAAAAGATATTTTTGTTTCACCTGGCTTTATACTTAGAGTTAAATAGCTTAAACCTCTTTCGCCGTTGTCAGAGTTTTTACAAGAAGTATTATAACCTATTATTATTAGTAATAAAATAATAATTTTCTGTTTTAGCAATGCCATATAAATCGCTTTTATGCAAACTACATAATAACACTGCTACAATACTGCAGTATACCAAAGAAATTTACTTTATAAGGTGAATTAGTTAAAGTTTAATCCTCGCAATTTTCTCCGAGATAGCAAGCCGTTTTATTTTCGTTTTGTGAGTAAAAAATACCATCTCTGAGGTCAACCTGGATATCATCTTTTGGTAAGCCACCAACGCCACCACTATAAGCGGCAGGGTCACATTCCTTAAAACCAGTAGCTGCCACACAAGGTATTTGTGTAAAAGGGACAGCAATCACTATACATTTAAAATTGTTAACTGTTATTGCAGCACATTCGCTGCTAATAAGATTTTGTTCGGTAAATGTTGGATTATCAGGATCAACTGCTTTTGTACATTCAGAGCCGCTATAACAACATAGAAACTTCGCTGAAGGGATCGATCTCAAACAAATTCCTGATTTTACTAAATATTCTCCAGATCTTTTATTTATAAAGAATGACGTTAATATTCCGAACACAATAAATGCAACTACTAGTAACGGTGTCTTTTTCATAATAATTTTTTTAAAAAAACTTTATAAAATAATTTACTTGTCTTAGATTACTAGTATATGAGAAAGTTGAAAAGGTCGTTCAAGTATGAACGACCTTTTCCTATTACAAATCTTTATTACTCTGGATCAAACTCTACATTAATACATGCAGTTTTGTTTTCGTTTTGTGAAGAAATTACTCCATCTCTCAGGTCTGGTTGGACATCATCTTTAGGTAAAAGCGCACCGCCATTATAAGCCGCAGGGTCACATTCTCTAAAACCGTTTGCAGCAACACATGGTATTTGTGTAAAAGGTGATGTAATCACTATGCATTTAAAATTATTAACTGATATCGCATTACAATCGGTATTAATTGCGCTTTGCTCTGGGCCAGTTGGCACATCGGTATCTAGTGCTTTAGTACATTCTGAGCCCGAAAACCAACAAACGAATTTGGCTGCGGGAATTGATTTTAAGCATAATCCATCTTTAACAAGCACTTTCTTTGAACTAGTATTGAAAACGTTAAAAGACATAATAGTTCCTGCAAAAGCGATTATTGCAACGGAAGCAACTAAGAAAAATACTTTCTTTTTCATAACATAATTTTTAAAAATGAAGAATTCTGTTTATTTGCCGCGGCGCTGAACCATATGCAAGATATATATGAGTACTGCAGTGACATTGCGGTAATTCAACAATACTATTCTGGAGGAAATATTAGATACAACCAACTAATATAAAACGGCTTGCAGTAATGATTATTCTATCATATTAATTAGCCATTGTGCGCTTTCTAAAATGAATAAACCGGCAAAAAAAATATTTGGAAGAATGTAATATTTAAACAATAATTTAATAGAAGTCTAATTCTTACTATTTATTAATGCGTAATATGTGACCTCATCGCTTGGCCTTTTCGCATTATTATTAACTATTTTACCATCCCTACCTATAATAAGATATCGAGGGATGGCTCCCACTACATAATATTTGGCTAAATTTCCTTCCATCCCATTATCAGCTATTAAATGTACTCCTTCTATTTTATCCTGTTTTACTGCTTTTTTCCAAGCAATTTTATTATCATCCATGCTAATATATAAAAAGATTATATCCTTAAAATCTTTTAATTTTTCCTTTAAATCAGGAGCGGCTTTTCTAAACTCTGCCCGACATGGTTTACACCAACTTGCCCAAAAATCAACATAAAGCAACTTGCCTCTAAAATCTGTCAAAGAAACTTGTTTACCATTTATATCTTGTAATAAGAAATTATAAGCCGGCTTACCTGGAGCCAGGTTTTTTGTCATTTCATATTTAACATTAATATAATTTTTATATTCGCCATTTTTAGTTTTTCCAATAAAATCACGAATACACCAGTCTAGATCAACAGATAATTCAGAAATTTCTATTTCTTGTCTAAGAAATTGCAAGCATACTGCATCTTGAATAGGAGACGCATAAGAATTAACAATTTTTTCATAAATACCACGCTGATTATATTCCATTTTTTCTTTTTCGATAATAAACTCAACAATAGTTTTTTGGGATAAATAAAGTATGTAGTAAAGTGAATTAAAAATATCTTCCGTTAATATTAATTGTTTAGACTTATGCGTTATTAATTTTCTATATAGAATTTTTCTTTCCTCATCGATTGCTTCCTGTGTAAAATCATCAACTAAAGCCTGCATTTTTTTATACTCTAGGTAACCTATACAGTCTGCCTGTAAAATTGTAAATGCAGTATTGCTTATTTTACCTTTATATTGCTCGAGATGCCTCAATGCGGAATTAACCTGTGCATTTAAGAAATTGCAATATAATTCGAGGCCAATCTCTTGGTTTCTTCGACCGAGCCCATACGAACGAACCTTATCCTCATTCCATTTAAATTTTAGTTTTTCAGATCCTTTGCCTGAAAATTGAGTATTTACTCCATCAAATATAATCTGTATACTATCCCCTGGTTCAATCAACATATATGACAACTGATTATTTGGATCCCCTTTTACACGTAGATGGAAATAACCTATTTTTTTAAAAGCAGGCACTTGAAAAATAAAATGTCCATCTTGCGTGGATACATTTGCTTCAAAAGTTTTATCTAATAAATTATCTTGATCAAACAAAAGTTCCAATTGAGCATTTTCGTTCCCGGTAACATAACCAGTGATTATTGCAGTTTGTTGACTAAATGCAGTTTGGTTAAAAAAATATACACAACTAATTAAAAAAATAAATCTTTTCATGAAGCTTAATTTTTTGTGTAATCAAATATTTCTTAGCGCCGCTTCAATTTGCAAAATCAATGGCAACCCTTTATCATCCTTACTTGGTGAAGGAGCGGAAGCATCAAATAATTCCCCTTTTTTATTATAAATAATTAGTCTTGGATATGCGTTAATCTGAAAAGATTTTATCATGGGATGTTCTGATCCTTGAACACCTGCACGAAGACTTATACCTCCTTTTCCATATATACCTTTTCTTACACTTGTCATCCATGTATTCATGTCTTTATCTATAGAGATATTAATAAAAAGAATATTATTATTGTTTTTAAAGTGATCTTTGACTTTATCCATCCAAGGAGCCATAATTTTGCAACCCGTACAACCCGTAAACCAAAAATCTAATACCATTATCTTTCCTTTGTATTTTTCTAATGACACATAACTATTAAGAGTATCATTAAGAGGCATTTTAGGAACAGGTGTACCTTTAGTTAATGACTTAGTAAGTGTAGTATAGATATTATTGACATAATCCTTACTCTCGATATTCTTCGCATACACTAGATAATCCTTTACACAACTGTCCATTGCCTTATTTATACCGGCCATTTGCATATAAAAGGTAAGCATATTGCCTATTAATTGTTCGCTAGCACTGTTTCCGCACTTTTCTTGTTGACATTTCTTTTGCAAATAACTATAATATAAAGTGATATACTCTTCCTGATTTATTATTCTATTTTTGAAAAAAAAATTTTCTACTTGAAATTCCATAGAGAATTTTTCTTCCAAATAACGTAAATAAAGGTCAGAGAGTGCAACAGTATCATTAGGCACAAGAGTATATTTTGGCCGCATAACTTTTTCGTATCTTTTCTTAGCCCGCATTTCTTCTTTAGCAGAAACCCGACCATAAGTTAAAGCCGCAACATGCATTTTGCCCCAACCTTCGATAGCGCCCAACAAATCTGCTTTTAACCGCAGATAAGTTATAACAGACATTTTATTCCGCCATCTCTCCAAAAGAGCCATGCCAGTATCAAGCTGAGTATCCCACAAATCAAATTGTTTATCTTCACTACTTTTAAATATTTCTTGTTTTATATTAAAAAAAATTTTAGCCAGTTCTTCACGATAGTAAAATTTTTCAACCCCAACCCCCGAAAAAACAAATTTTAATGAACTGGCATCAACATGTATACTATCCCCCGGCATTAACAAATAATAGTAAGGAATATATTCACCTGACCATATTGCATCTCCCAATTTCAGGACTCCTCTGCCTGTAAAAAGAATTAGTTTAAAATCAATAGGCTTATCCAGCATAATTTCGAATCTGAAATAACCATTGATTGTTTTAGTTACGAATGATTTCTCTCCGTCTGCTGAATGGTAATGAACATACCCCTTACTAATTACTAATTGAATTGGGTAATCATTTTCTTCAGTATTAGTAAAACCGGTTATGACTGTTTTTATCGATTGTGAAAAAGAGATGTAACAAGTCAACATTGAAATAAAACAGCAAACTATGTATCTAATAAAACTTTTCATTATAAAAAATTGTTTAATTATGAACCAACTTTAAAAGGCAGTAAAATAGTTTTATAGTTTGAAGCAATTTTTTTTCCCTCAGCATCGCTTATGCTAAATGAAAGCATATAGTAACTAGTGTTACTGGTTTTTTTGGCTACTAAGGCCGGTTTTATGGTAATTGGTATATAGGCTTCTCGTTGGCCAGCAGGGATGGTTACCTGCATACTAGGTATACTTAAACCTGAATCAGGCATCATAACATGTGATCTATTAAATTTGGCATTATACTCGTCGATAGCGCCTTGATCTTTGATGAATTTAACCGTTAAATCCTTACTCAAGGTATTTTCCCAAGATACCCGCGCATACAATTGAACTACTCTATCCCCTGAGTTTTGCGAATATGTTGGAGTAACAGATGCTGAAGAAGAAAACGCACTTTTCCTTGGCCATGAGGCATTGGGAATAATTACAATAGGCTCTATGTTGGAATAATCATTAATACTGTCGTATTTTAGGCAACCTGAAGATGATAAAACAACAGCCATAATTATTAATAATAATTTTTTTTTCATTCTCTATTTAATTTTATATCTGAGTTTACTTAAAAAGATATTGTATGTAGTCATAATAATGCTTTCATAGGTATAAAAATTATGGCATCCACCATATTTTGCTCGTAAACTGATTGATAGTTCCTTCTGCGGATACATTTTTAGTATTTAGATCATACTCACTTTTAGGGTACAATAATCTTAAAGGGATAGTATTTGCAGTCCGACCTGCATCAGCAGACAGAGGAATTGCAGGATAATTTCCATTTCGCCTATAATCAGTCCATGTTTCTAATGGCTGAATACCATTCAAAGCAATATATTTTTGATATAACAATAGTTTATGTTTTTCAGGCGCATCATCCCAACTAACATTAGGGTTATCAGCAACATCTTGCTGATTATACCAGTTTAAAAAAACATTATCAGATAAAGAAATATCTGCATTGTTGCCACCAGCGTTCAACCATCGGAACGATTCTTTAATAGCTTCCATATAAGCAACCTTCGGATCTCCATTAATCCATCCATATTGCACTGCTTCTGCTTGCAAAAAAAGTGATTCAACACTAGTCATCAACCAATAATCCATATTGTAACCCTTAATAATTCCAGTTGATGCACCTGTTGCCGGTCCTGGAACTATAATGCCACCAATGCCAGAAACATACCCAGCACCTTGGTAAGGGTATATTGACGGGTCAACAAGTAATCCATATTCATTACCACGAAAATTATTAGGGGGGGGCTGAGAAAAAGGCTCTTCAGTACCTGGTATATTTTCAATAGGCTTATAAAATAATTCTAGCCGTGGGTCTGCATTCTCTTTCAGAATATTCATTGCAAAGACATTTGCCCTAGCAAGAGTAGTGGGGAATCCATAAGAGAAGCCGTAAAAAGCATAGTACTGATTATCTTGCTTAAACTCAGAAGTAAAACCAGGATTAATTGCGGCATCTAGTTGGCTATCTAAAAAACCTGTTCCTTCTGCCACTATCTTACTTATCTCTGTTTGTATGTAATTACTTCTGTCAGTCCTACCGGCCTGATGGATAAGCAACCTAAGCTTAAGTGTATTAGCAAATTTTATCCACTTCGTTTTGTTTCCTTTAAAAACAATATCAGTTGTTGTTATACGAATATTTTTGTCTATAGAAGTGTTTTTTATCAAATTTATTCCTATATCAATCTGTTTTAAAATATCTTCATAGATAAACTTACCATCCTCATATTTCGGAAATAAATAACCCAAATTATTATATCCATCTGTAGCTTGTATGGCGTCCTGATAAGGGATATTATTATATAAATCAACAAGCATTGCAAAGTTGCGCGCTTTCATTATTTTTGCTATTCCTTGATAAAACCCCTGATTTGAAGCAGCAGCTTTTTCATCTATATATTGGAAGTGACTACTATTTATATAGCTGTTAGTAAAGTATCCGGAGTTAAAATTATTTGTAATATTATATGACAGCTCCTCTGGATTTATGTAAGGATCATCGGCATAAGGTGACCAATACCCCATCCAATTATTTAAAAACTGCAAAAATGTGCTCTCAAAATTCACAGCATCTAGTAATGCATTAGGTAATACTTCATCAGGCGTAGTGTTACTTTCGGTAGCCTGATTAGGATCATGGTTTATATCCATCCATTTTTTGCAGCTTATTTGCACTACTAAAAAAACTATACATAAAAATATTTTTTCTATTTTTTTAGTGTGTAACATATAGTAGTTTTGAAATTAAAAAAACATTTTTTCACTCTCATTGCCTATTCGAATCAATCTTAGATGTATTGTTTCTATATTTTTAAAAACAATCACATTTTATTCGTTTAATATAAATGAAATAACAACAATAATATAATGTCAGAATTAAGACAATTAAATTGATACTTTAATCTCATCACACCTCCCGAATATAAAGTAGACTTTATCAGCATCGATTTTCAAAATAAATATTGCATTTACTAGTTCTATTAAAAAACCATTGTAACATTAATTCCTAAGAAATGGCTACCAAAGCCTCCGCCAACTTCGGGATCACCTACAATATTTTTGCGAGGTAAAAAAGTGTATAAATTACGCCCAAAAACAGATACAGTAGCTCTTTTAATTATAGAAAGATTTTGATTAGCTATTTTTTTTATCGGAATATTATAGAGTAGAACTAGTTCTCGTATTTTCCAGAAATCTCCTCTTCCAGAATAATTTGTTTCAACAGTTGAAAATAAGTTACTATAAAAACTTCTACCAGCATTGTTTACAACTATGCTGGTATTGGATACATATTTATTACCATCCCAATAAACTGAATTAGGAAATACAAAACGCTGACGACTGTTAATTGCGGAGAGTTGAAAAATACCAGAAAAGTCTGCCCCTGAATTAAAATAATAATTAGCTCTATACTCTCCTGTTATACTTACTGAAAAGTTTTTCCAATTTAAATTAACAGAAACCCCTCCGATGTATTTAGGTAATAATCGTCCAACAATTACCGGATTAAAATCTGCGGATGGAAGGCCAGTAATTGCATCAACAATTACATGCCCCAGTGAATCCCTGCTCCAATCGACCTGCTTACTTATTGGAGCAGTTTGCCCTTTTATAGCATAGCCGTTGCCTAAATTAATTTCATTTTGCTCTTTATACAGTGAGATAACCTTATTATCATTTATAGAAAAATGACCGCTTAATTGACATTGTACCGATCCTAACTTAAATAATGGTAAAATACTACCTGAAAATTCCCATCCAGCATTTCGAAAATCTCCAGCATTAATAGTTGTAGAGTTATATCCGGCCGATATTGGAATTGAGATATCCAATATCATTCGATTATTAAGTTGCGTATAGTAACTAATATCTAATTTTAATTTATGCTGAAATAAATCAATTGCAAGACCATATTCTTGCGAAATAATTTGTTCGGGATTTATATCACGACTGACAAAACTACCAAGCATTTGAAAGCTATTCAGATTACCAAAAGGGAACCCGTTAGCTGTTCCAGGCTGAAAAATCCTTTCTCCTGCATAAGTAAATGAATTAAAATAAGCCGTTTTATTAACAGCAGCCCGAATCCTAATCTGGGTTAAAATATTATTTACCATAACGGGCACGGCATCTGTAAGGATAAAAGAAGTATTTATACCATAATAGGTTTGATTATTTTTCCCATTATTTAACCGGGATTCAAAATCTCTCCTACCATTTATTTCTGCAAAAAGATAGTCCTTATATCCAATAGAAAAATTTCCTAAAAAAGCCATAGACCGCAAATGATTAATCGACTCAGTTGCCTGTAGACTAGTCGCACTTAACCCTATATTAAAAATATTTGGGTCAGATAGTTGTGAACTTCCTACATTTAAACTGTAGCTTTTAGATGCACGCGATGATTGCCCTACCAAAATTTTAACATTGAAATCATTAATTTTTTTTTCGAAAGTCAATAGCAGGTCATTATTAAAGCCTGTATTATTATTAACTAAATTACCAAGACGGGCTGGACGATCTGCTACACTAATTGACCTCCCTAACAAAGCATTTGCCTTTGCATAATCGGAATAAAAAATAGCTTCTGTTGTTGACTTACTCAGTTGGCTACTATAATTAATGCCTAGTCTATTGGTAATAGTTATCATTTTTCCAATATTTGCAGAAAGCACGAAATTTCCAAAAATTGCATACGATATGCTTTCAACATTGCTTATTTCTGCCTGCTCATACGGATTAGCTAATAAATCATTATAATAGTGATTATGATCAGCCCAAAGATTATTTCTAAAATCTTTATAATTTGTTAGTGGAATTTGCGCTGGAGAATTTAGTACTAATCCAATAACATTCCCAGGAATAGAATTATCAGCTTTAGTAAACCCGAAATTTATACTTGTTTTAATAGATCCAAAATCTCTATCTACGTTTGTTCTTATTGTGGCTCGTCGGCTCTCATCACCACGAATCATACCTTGAATTATAGCATACTGCATACCTACCAAAAAACGTGTTTTATTATCACCACCACTTAAAGACAAATCACTTTGCGATTGTAGCCCTGTTTCAAAAAATTTAAACCTTTCATTAGTATATTGATATGGCACGCGTTGAACGTTGCCATTTTCATCGGGCCTTCCAATTACACTATCCCCCCCTGTAAACTCAGGCCCCCAAGAAAGAAAATCAGTAGGCTTATAAATACCATCTCCAAACGCATTTTGTGCAGAACCACCCCCGAAATGAGTCTGAAATTTCGGATAACGCTTGTCAATTTTTTGGATACTTGTGGAATGACTAAAATTTATCTGTGTCTTACCAGCTTTGCCTTTTCTAGTTTCTATGATAATTACGCCATTCACCCCTTCAGGTCCATATAAAGTACTGGCATTTGCACCCCTTAATACCGTAACCTGTTCTATGTCATCCGGATTTATATTATTTATGAACTCCAAAACTGATGTATTAATGGAATTAGGAGAATTTCCACCGAAAGTCATAATTGTACCATCTAACACAAACAGTGGGGAATTACTACCGCCGTTTGTGACACTACGTATACCGCGTAGTAGGATATCCAACTGCGGATTCACCTCAATGCCAGATTTAGTTGTAATTATTAAACCCGGCACCTTTCCAGTCAAACCGTTTAAAAAATTAGTTGGGTGCGATTGAGTTAACTCACGTCCGCTTATTTTTTTTATGGCGTACCCCGTTTCCTTCTCTCTTTTTTCTTGCCCAAACGGTGTTACTACCAACTCAGCCATTTTCACATCATCCGCTAACGGCATAATAATAGAAAAATTATTCTTGCCATTTAACTTTTGTTCAGTGGGCTGGTAACTTACACTGGTTATCACTAAAATAGACTCCTGGTCATCCGGAACTGTAATAGTAAACTCTCCCTTACTATCGGTAATAGAAGTTATTGATGATCCTTTCACCTGCACCGTAGCACTAGGTATCCCCTCCCCCTTCTCGTTTATCACTCGCCCCTTTACCGTAGCAGGCCCACCGTTCACAGCAGATAAGCCATCCTTAACCATGCTCACTCCCCCATGATTTTCCTTCGCCCTTATCACTACTGTCTTATCAATGATTTTATATTGCAACGGCTGGTCTTTAAAACAAATAGCCAATACCTTCTCCACTGGCTCGTCCGTTACACTTAAGCTTACCAGTTTGGCTTGCTGCATCAGGCTGCTTTCGTATAAAAAAAACAGGCCCGTTTGTTTTTTAATTTCCTGGATTACTTTTTCCAGTGAACTGTTACTAACGTTAATGGTTACTTTATTATCGGCTACTCTTGCCATTAGCGGCAAATGCAACAGAATACTGACTGAAATAAATAACAGTTCCCGTCGAAAAAAACGATGGAGCGGAACCGTTCGTTTTCGGTTATGCAATACCATATCATGGGGGGTTTTAATACAGCCCGCGCCCATTACTTAATTGAGAGGTTGATGCCAGGTTGATGAACGGTATTGACCTGCGAGCGGCAATACCTGATTTAATGATCCGGGAATATCATGTCTTTCCACCATTGCCCAATAAAAAACCAGCCATAATAAGCAGGCGAGGGTTACATCAGGTGCCTGGTAAAAAAGCAGTAACAGGTTCGCTTCGTTTATAAATACAGCTCCATGTAGCCTGGCAAGTTGTTCTGCCTGGTTGTATTTTACTACCATTTAGTAAAAAAACACACTTGCTACGTAAAAAAGCTATACACATAAACCAGCGGAATTAGTTTTATTCAAGACAAAGTTTAACGGTTAACTGGATAAAGCAAAAAGAGTAGCGCTCAACTGGAGCAATCGGTTTAGGCAGGATAAGACTTAATGCAGCGTCCAACCGTTTTTGTAAAAACGAAAAGACTATCAAAATCTAAGAGGCTTATGTAAATAAAACAGGTTATAACCCTCTTTTAATCTAGACAAAAATCAATAATACATCAGGAACAAAAATGTGGCAAACGATACATCAGAACATGTTAACCCAAATATCGTTTCACCTGGTGTTTACACACCATTTCCAACTGTAGGATAAACACCCTTTATAGTTCCAGGAACTTTTATGGGTTGTTCAATGGTTAATAGAGCAGATAAGTAGGTACACGAAGGACCTTTACCTGATTTTGAAAGGCGTCTATCGTGATCTTATAGTATAGAAACAACTTTTTTTTAAGTACTATTATGCAAACCGAAAAAAAATAAAGAAAAATTCACAAATTCCTCTAGTACTCCCTTTTAGGTTATTAAGCGAACCTCATTTAACCCACAAAATTCCCAGTTACTTATATTCTGTAATATGAACCGGATTGGCCGGCAGGCAGTGCAATACCATTGCACTTTGAGCCAAAAACATTAAAACAACAGAAAAAAGATTCGTGTTTCACTTTTTCGATACTCATTTTTTTATTTTGTATCAAGAGTTCGGGCATTGGTAACAGTAAATTTGAATACAGCATAAGCATTTCGCTTCTGCCCTGTATATCACCTGCATCATCACACATTAACCTAGTTCAGTTCTTCAACTAAACGCAACAGGAAGCAACCATCATTTTTAAAAGCAGCTGGCACAGTTGAGCCTGCCTGTAAATTATACTGCCTGCGGCATAAAGCTGCGGGATGACAAATCGTATACTATGCTTTTTTTAAAATCACTTACCCGGCAGGTTAATCAGTCGCCATCAATACTTCAACGCCTTGCAGGATGGATAAGAAAAACTATTACACAGGTAGAACTGTTGGCTGCCCTGTTCATTATGCTGTTCATTTACACTGGCCTGAATAAAATAATGGGTTATGAAAAGTTTGCCTTCGAAATAGGCCGCTCGCCTTTTATACAACCGTTCAGCGGTTTAATTGCCGCTACCCTGCCCACAGCTGAGCTGTTACTTGCGTTGTTACTTATCAGCAAGCGGTTCCGGCTACTCGCCTTCTACATTTCTTATATGCTAATGGCTTTCTTCACCGGGTATATAGCCCTAATGCTGAACTACGCTTACGACCTGCCCTGCAGTTGCGGCGGAATACTGGCTGCCATGAGTTGGAAAGACCACCTGGTATTTAATTCGGTATTCACATTATTAGCCGTATTGGGTATTGTACTGGAAACGAGGCGACGATCGGAGGGTAGAAGTAAGAGATAAGAAGTATTGTTATTATTAGTTCATCCTACCATATTTATTCATCATTAAAACCTTTCCTATTATGACACACCACAAAAACAGTTTCCTCATTAGCATTGCCTTGCTGGCAACAGGCTTTACCCTTGCCAGCCAAAAAAAAATATCGGGTAAACCGGCCCCCATCAATGTTCCTTTTTGTTATGTACAAACTATTAAAGTGCTCAGTCCTGGTAACTGCACCGCCCCCGCTATGACTATATCATGCGGTGTAGTGGGCAAACCCGTCAGCACTATGAGCAATACTTCGTCGGGCACCATTGAATGCGACGACTCAGGTATTATTTTCTGTTGTGCACAGTTAATGTCGGAAAGTCCTCGCCAGTGCTTTAACCAACTACCTACCGGTACGTTGGGCCTGGTAGATGGATCCGGCAGTGCATTAGCGTCGGGATATGTAAAAATTGCCGCTGTGTATTGTAGAAATTAAATGCCCGGTTATATATATCTGTATATTAACCAGCGAAACTCTTTGCTGTGTTGGAATGCTGTTATGTATAACTGGCTTAACCAATTTAACGAGTAAGAATAATGAAGGTCATTACTGTAAAATTATTAGCGTTGTGCAGCAGTATAGTAATTGCCATATTGGCTTCCTTATTATTATTTACCCGGTTGCCGAACCGTCAACCCAATGGTTTTGTACGCAGTTGGTTGCCGGCGCCCATTCCATTACAACAATCCCTGGTAAACCCGGCAGTGACCCATATCAGCGGTGCATCGCGTAGCTGCCTGTATTTTTCCAGTACAGATCCCCGCTGGGTATTGATAACAGACACCGCATTACGGCTAACAGATACACTGTTTTTTGAAATACAACCAGCTACAACATGGAAACAACCCAACATCAGCATCGATTCACCCCTGGTATATATGTACTCAGGCAATGAATCGTATTTTATCCGTGGGTACATCAATACATCCACTTTACAGGTGAATGCATTACATACACCGTTATTCACACGAATGGCACAAGTATCGCCGGAGCTTTTAATTGTCCGGGGTATCGATAGCACCCGCACTCACCTGGTGTTTAAACAACTGAACACTCATACCGGCCAGGTAATGAAGGAAGCTTCTATCGTAGAAAGCGGCCGGGATGCCGGCTTTGCCACAGATGGTTTCTTACATTATGATAAAGCAAGTCAGCGGCTGGTATATATACAGTTTTACCAAAACCGCTTTTTTTGTCTCGACACTAACCTTACGCTTCAATATACCGGCAATACTATCGATACAACATTTACCAATACAGCAACTATTAAACTGCTGCAAAAAGGCAATGATATTAAACTGATGCCCTCAACCCCCCGCCTAATGGTAAATAATAATAGTACAGTAGCTAACGGGTACCTATATGTATTATCAGGGTTACGTGCCGATAATGAAACCCTTTCGGATTTTAACCAGAATAGCACAGTAGACGTATATGCTATTGCCAACGGAAAATACAAAGGCAGTTTTTATATACCCAAGCTGGCCGGAAAGAAAATGACGGATTGGTATATTCGCGGGCAACTACTGGTTACATTATATAAAGAAGGAGAAGTGGCTACTTTTCACTTGCCCGCTACAGATGGCGATATTACCAGTACGTCTACTTCCCTGTCTTCAAAATGTAATTCTAATCCATAACAGGCCAGTTGTTTTTTCAGCAGGGGCAGTTGCAAACCGCCGGCGTCTGTATATATATTCAGTATATTATTTTCCGCTATACCTGTTTCATTAATAATAACCGGGTCATTCATACCCCGGTAATAATTTTTCAACGCCTGCACCAGTTCTGTAACACTCATTTTTTGCAAAAGCAGATCGCCGGTTATTGCCTCGCTATGTAAACCAGTATCTGCGAAAGCAGTTACATTATTATTACCACGGCGAGATATACGACTAAGCACCAGGCAGGACATCAATCGTTTTTCACGACTGAAGTGAATGCCAAAAAAATGCTCTATATCCTGTTGCAGTATAACCAGTGCCTTTTCTTCAGTAAATCCGGCCATTTTAATCTCGTAACAATAGCGGTCACGACTATACCAGTTACTGAACACCATTGTTCCCAGGCTATATGCAGGTGGGCCTTCTATACCGGTTTCTTTATCTACCAGTAATTTCATATCACCACCAGGGTCATAAGCAGCCTGTAATAAATAGTACAATGGTTTATTGAGGTAACGAATGCCCACCGCTTCCTGATTTGTACCTGGTAACAGTATACCGCTAAATGGTACCGGCTTAATACCCGGTAGTGCATTAAGCAAAACAGAATAATAGGGCGTATCTGAAAATTCCGGCACGGCATTGTAAAAAGGACGTTTCAATTGCCGCAAATTTGGTGCGGTTGTTTTTACAGTAGCACCGGGTATGGTTGAAAAATAAATTACTAAAGAATTAAAACTACCATTATCAACCTTAAACAAGGGGCTGGCGCTATAGCGCAGCTCCCGGTATACAGCAGTATCCATACGATCTTCACGGGTGGCTACCGATAGCGGTTTATCCTGAATTAAATCTCGAACAGCGGTAACAGTTGCCGAAGAAGCAGATGTGGTAGCTCTTACCCGGCCATTCCGGTCTATCCATACCTGGTAAGGTACTGTTGCATGTGGAAACAAGAAATTGCTTAACCATATATCATCCGTTACTATAGGGAGTTTTATTTTTTTCAAAAAAGGAAACCGTTTCCTAAAAACTTCTACCTGTTCATTGCTATTAGGTGTTACCAATAATACTTGCAGGTCGTCTGGAAACTGTTGCTGCAAAGCCTGTAACCCGGCAAATCCTGCAATGCAACTACTGCAGTAAATACTCCAAAAATCCAGTATGATACATTTACCCCTGAATTCGGAAAGCCATGTTATAGAAGCAGGATAATTATAGGGTATGCTTAAGGATAAATCGGGTACACTGTCGCCGGTATATAATCGTTTATAATTATCCTGTGCGTGCAACCCAAAGCTGTAGCACAGTAAATAAAATAATATTGCAATATACTTTTGCATCTGCTAAAGGGAAGTAAATTAGCGCTAATGAGTACCTGAAATTACCAACCGCTGTTTTGTTGCATGCCGGATAGCTGAATAATATCATCCGGTATAGGAAAGGTATATTTATAACTACCCGGCTCCAACGTAAATGTTGTGCTGCCTGCATTACGGGTAATTGTAGTTTTAAAGCGGTCATCGCGGTTCAGCCTGCGTAAATCGCTCCACCGAAGGCCGCGAAGCAAGAGCTCTTTTTTCCGCTCTTCCAGTACTATATACAAAGCTTCTTCTGCAGTATTCGCTACCAGTGCCGGGTACGGTACAGTATCTTTCCATCTTTGCAGCCGCAATGTATTCACGTCCTTCATTGCTGCTGTTACATTGCCTGCACGCGCAGCACATTCGGCACGAATCAAATACAATTCATCAACAGCAAGACCGCTATATAAAGCACCCTGCCCGGCGTATCCTCCACGATAACTTACTAACCCTGTTGCGCTATTATAGTTGAAGAATTGAGTCCGCCTCAAATCGTTAATATCATACTTATTATACCAGGCTGTGTCTATAAGCAATACACCAGGCCTCGCCGCATGATACTGGCTGCTCATTACCGTATGCAATATCACCTCAGTTCCGAAAGAAGAAAAAGTGCCTGTTTGTTTATTATAGTCCAGCAGGTAATTATAATTATCCAGTGCATCATTTGCTGATTGCCCCGCCTTTTTATACTCTTCCATGGCCAGGTATACCCGTGCAAGCATTGCCGATGCTGCAGTTACCGTAGGCCGGCATTTTAATAATGGAGTGGCAGGTAATGTGCCGGCAGGTAACAATGTTTTAGCCATCAGCAGATCATTGATAATCTGATCATAACTCTGACGCATGGTTGCTCTTTTACTGGGCACAGAGGGATCGGCTTCCAGCCGTAACGGAACACCTGGTTCTTTATCGGCAGTGGCTGTGTTATAAACAGGGGCAAATACCTCGGCGATATCAAAAAAACTTTTTGCCCTGAAAAAAAGCGCCTGTCCCTTTATATTATTCCATTGTGCTTCTTCTGCTGCATTTACCGGTTTTATTTTTTTCAACTGATCGAGTACTACATTACAATAAAATATTTTCACAAAAGCGCCCCGCTCGCCATTCAGATTCCATTCGAATAATTTTGCATAAGGTTTTGTATGTGACCAGGTGTAAGCATTCTTCCCTACATCATCCATTATCGAAAATGTAGAAGAAGCAATATAGTGTCCATCGGAGCCTATTTCGCCCAATGAAGGAGTTACAATAACAAATACTTCACCATTATTCATCAGCACCTGTAATGCTTCGAGTGTTTCGGGAACAGCCAGGCTTTTATCCGGTTTAACATCATACCAACTCGTTTTAGCACAGCCTGTGCAAATTGATATAGCAACAGCCAGTAGAAATAAATAAGTTGGACTATATAGTTTTTTCATACCCGTTATTTAAAAGTAATGGAAATACCCAGTGAATATGTTTTAGGCAATGGCATATCGCCAAAAGCATAGGCATCGGGATCTATTTTTAACCGGTTAGCCCTCCATAATATGCCCAGGTTGTTTACATAAAAATACAATTGGGCATTTGCCAAAGGAATCCTGGAATTGTTTTTAGGAACAAATGTATAGGTCAATCGAATATCCTGCAGCCGTATATGATCGCCCTTCTCTACAAAAACATCGGTATAAGGATAAACCTCTTCCTGTTCAGCAACAGGAGAACCGGCGGGCAAAGAAGGAACATTAGTAACCAGTTCATCGCCTGGTTTTTGCCAGCGGATAGCATAGTCGCTATGTCCACTCCAGTTATTATACAACTGGCTATACGTAAAGGTTGGTCGCCTGAAATAGTAGCCGAATTTATATACGACATTGAAAGAAAGGTCAAACCGGCTCCAACTAATATTATTCATTAAAGAGCCATATATTACCGGTAAGCGGCTGCCGTGGTACACCATATCCGCAGTTTTTGCATTTCGGAAATTGTCATAAGACGACATAGTACCGTTTATGAGTATACGAGGGTTACCATTCAGCGGATCAAGACCTGCCGATCGATAGCTGACCGCCTGGAACAAGTATTTGCCAACATTAATCACTCCACCGCCTTCCAGCGTAATAGGAGTAATTACTTCATTCGGATTATAATACTTTGTTACTTTATCGGTATTGTAGCTGAACAGGAACTGGCTGGTCCATTTCCAGTGACTATTGTATAAGTTCTGGCTGTTTAATTGTATATCTATACCCCTTCCTTTTATATTCGCTTTATTACCTGTGTAGCTGACAATGCCCGTAGTTGGGTCTTGCTGAACCGGACCCAATAAATCTATTCCTGTTTTTTGGTAGTACTCAATACTGCCAGATAATTGTTTCTTAGGCGTTTCAAAATCGATACCAATGTTAACGATCTTAACCTTCTCCCACCGTAACCCGGGATTTCCCGGGTTATTAATATAAGCATATTGCGCGCCGGTAGGAACAATTATAGAAGGCATTGGGCGGTAAAGGATGGTAGGATATGCGCTACCGGTATGACTGGTATTACCTGTATACCCCCAGGTAGCTCTCAGTTTGAGGAAAGACAGCAGGCCGGTTTCAAAAAAATCTTCTTCAGAAATTATCCACCCTAAACCTGCGGACCATAATGGCACCCATTGCTGGTTGGCTTTAAGACCGAAAAAATTTGATCTGTCTATTCTGCCACTGGTAGTAAGTAAATACCTATCCTTATATATATAACCCACGTTAGCAAAAGAGCTGCCATAACGATTCAATAAACTTCTAACACTGGTTGCAGCACCACCTATAGCCTGCTCTGTACCATCGGGCCGAACCGGGAAAAGTTTCACTAAATCTACAGCCGGCACAAATCCTGTTTCCGGTTGATAGCCTAAAATAGTTTGTCCTGTTGATTCTGTTAATGCCTGCCTGCGTTCTATACCTGCCACCGCTTTTATTGTATGCTTATTCCAAACCCGGTCCCAGTTCACCTGCAGGCGACCAGAGGAATATTTTAGATCACTGTTATTAACAGACAACATTTCGCCGCGCGGAAACGGGTATACCGGGTTACCTGCTATATCAGTACTCATAAACTTATTTACCCCATTACGTACCAGGTAACTTTTTTCATTGGCAATAGAGGTTGTTTTATTAATAAGCGACTGGTATTGGTATAGGAATGAAATCGATAATCCTTTTAACAGCTCGTATTTTATAGCGGCCGTTAAACGAATATCATTATCCCGAATAATTGTGCGATTGTTCTTTGCTTCTTCAACAGGTTTAAAATGCCAGTCGAGCAATGCAGGGTATACGGCTGTATCTATATATGCCTGCCTGTAATCATGTGGAATGGCTAAAGCATTTCCGTTATCATCTACCAGCCGGCTGTATGGCGACACTCCTTTACCTACAGGAAGGTAAGAAGTAAACGAACTAACTCCCGTTTCGTTATCTGTTTTAGCATAAGCTAATTCCATGGTTGCTTCCAAGCCGCTAACTGGTTTCCAGCTATTGTTCAAGCGTACCGTAGCCCGCCTGTTAATGGCTCCTACTTCAACCGGCCGCCCCTGGTCGTACCCTATAGAGGCCTGGTAACGATAAGCATTACTACCCCCCGAAACCAGCAATGCATATTGTTGGCTGATACTTCCCTGCATTAAGTAACGATTAATATCCGGACGTATATCCTGCCGGCTCAATGCCAGTAATGCGGCATTCGTTGCGGGATCTGTAAATGGATCAAGGCCGCTGCGACGAGCCTTTAATAATAATTCTACGGCTGAAGGAGTTATCGGAAAATAATTAAACTGCGGGTATAAATCATCATAGTCATTGTAATCACCAGCAGCAAATCGTTGTTTTTCAAATTCCACTGCATCAGCAGATGATAAGGAAGGTATGTAATAAAGATTGGGTTTATTACCAAAAGTGACATTGGTATTGAATTGCACTTTCGTCTTTTGATTATACTTACCTTTTTTAAGTGTAATGACAATAACGCCATTTCCCGCACGTACGCCCCAAATTGCAGCTGCCGCTGCATCTTTTAAAACTGTTATACTTTCAACATCATTAGGATTTATATTATTCAGGTTACCTTCAAACGGAAAGTTATCTACTACAATAAGTGGATCAGCACTCGCATTTACCGTAACTGAACCTCGTATTAAATTAGCTGGCAACTTTTCATCACGGTTAGTCAATAACCCACTGGTAACACTTTCCATCCGGTCTAAAATAGTGGGGGATATTTTGCGGTTGACGAGTTCATTATTAAGTTTGAAAAAGCTTCCGGTAATGGTAAGTTTACTAGCCTCTTCATATCCTGTACTAATCACTTCTACATGTCCCAGGTCCTGTATATGTGTTTTAACATATACAATTAAATTATTTTTTCCACTTATTCTAACTTCTTTCGCATCAATATTAATACTACTAAAGACTAAAACCGCATTTGCATCAATACTGGTAAATATAAACTCACCATTACCATTAGTGGCGGTAGCATAAGCTGTTCCTTTAATAAGTATAGTTACCCCTTCAACAGGCTGCCCAAATTCATTCAATACTTTGCCCTTGACCCTAATGTTAATTCTATTTTTGTTAATTTCTTCCTGCGAAGTATTCCCTGGCTTCACTAAATTACTTTTCAGCCTTAATACTATCGTCTTATCAACTATTTTATAATCCAGTATTTGATCTGCGAAGAAAATAGCTAAAACCTTTTCAACAGGTTCATTAAGTGCCTTAAGAGAAACCGGTTTTGCCATAGTTAACATGGCACTTTCAAAAAAAAATTGCAAGTCTGTTTGCTTTTCTATGGCAGAAATGAGCCGACTCAAAGTAATCTTTTTCCCGGCGATAGTTACCTGCCTTTCCCTTGTTTGTGCATGAGCAGGTAAACAAACATTAACAGTTAGCGATACCGTTAACCCAATAATTAGTAATTGTTTGGAAATACTGATGTGTGGCATAAAGTTAGCATTTAAGTTAACCAAAAAGGGAGACATTGGCACGAAATAAATATCGTGTCATTCATGCGATGGTTGGGTGGTAAATATTAAACGATAAAGAAGGATGAGGCCAGTTGTTTCATTAGCTTGCAAACAAGCATTAGAGGGCGGCAATCGTATAAAAAGATAATATGAGTTATACTTTACCGTAAGTAATGCCGTCAAATAAAAGAATAAGGTGGAAATAGTATAAAAAATAAAATAACTCGTTTAGCAACTAATTACTTTATAAATCGCTTCCATAAAAATTCGTTACCCAGGAAAGGCTTAACGATCGGGCGATAATATAAAAACAATAAAAGTGAAAAAACTATTATTCGGGCTTAGTTTAAATTTGACATTTAACATCTGCTTTTATCAAACCTGCCTCTTGCTTATGATCCAGAATAAAGCGGTAAATTTTAATTATTAATGCTTAGTTAGTTCAAATCATTCAATACCCGTATAAGGCCACGGCATTAAAACTGTAAATAAATTTTATTGTTTTTGTTTTTTCGATGTGTTTTTAATACGCAGTGTGTTAGTTACAAGCCCTGAATAGAGATTACCTTTGTACCGGTTCATCATGTTGATAGAAAAGCAATGTTGAAGCAGAAACTATGCATGCAGGATAAAGTCCCTGCTGCTCATTTTATCACCTAAATAGTTCTGCTATGATTAGTATGAAACCCCGCTTCTTGCCGGTAATTACCCTGTTGGTTGCCGGCTTTACCTGGATGGATAGTACAGTATTAAAAGAAAAGGCTGGCTCCCCCACTTCGGTAACTATACCGAACTGTTACCTTTTTACCATTAAATACATGCCCAATGTGCCTTTCAGTTGTGTAGCGAATACCCTTTTTTGCACATCCATTGCAGAAAACAAGCCGGTATATTCTATAACGCCGGGAGTATATAGCGTTGAATGCGAAGATGCTGGCATCATTTTGTGTTGCGCTCAGCTAAAAACTAATCCTATCCGTACTTGCTATAATCAATTGTTTTCTACTATAACAAATGGTACAGGAAGCGTTACTACCGGGTATGTATATATTGATCGCATCTATTGCAAAATGCCGTATTAAATCATTTATTTAAAATTCACTTACCGGCACTTCAAAATACGGTATACGGGTTTATAGCATTGATGCCAGGAATTACTGGTAACCGGCATTTAAAAAAAATCGAATTTCGAAGCAAGTATTCGAAATTCGATTTTTATAATTGAGTTTTTTTAAGTACTAAAAAACTATTCGCTAACCATTCGTTGTGCCATTACAACAGCATTCCACGCGTTTACTATACCTCCGCTTTTACATAACCTCTTCATAGGTACTTTTTCCTTTGTTCCCGGGCATGTTACCAAACCTTCAATTTTTAATACCGATCGTTCCATGATCATCTTTACCTGCACGGCCGATAATGAAGGATAGTACGAACGTAATACAGCTGCCAGTCCTGTAACTACCGGTGTAGCCATACTTGTACCTGTCCGATATGCATATTTTTCTCCAAGATCAGTTGCCCCTAACAGTGGATTTGTAGAATATACAGTAGAGTAAATATTTACCCCGGGAGCAAATACATCAACAGTCCGCCTGCCATAATTAGAAAAAGAAGGAATCAGGTTTTCGCTGGTATATCCACTGGCACCAACTGTAATCATGTTAGGTAACATTCGTTTCCCTTTCTTAAATTTTGGGGTAGGAAAAAACGCTATTTCGTCTATATCCCGGCTATCATTACCTGCCCCGTGTACCAGCAGTACATCTTTTTCGGCAGCATACCGAATAGCATTTAACACCCATTTTCTGCCCGGCGAAAAATATTTCCCAAAACTCATATTAATTACTTTCGCGCCATTATCAACTGCATAGCGGATAGCCAGTGCTATATCTTTATCATACTCATCACCATTCGGTATTGCCCTGATCATCATTATTTTTACAGCGCAGGCAATCCCATTTATTCCCATACCATTATTACGAACTGCGCCAATAATACCTGCCACATGTGTACCATGGTTCATATTGCCAACTACCATAAGGTTATTATTTCCATAATTCCGATCGTTTATATCAGTATAATCGTCTCCAAATATCCTTTTTCTCCATTGTATAGGATTTTCTTGCAGTTTATCGGTACGCTGAGCATCAACACTACTACCTTCATGATATCCCTGTGGGCCGCTTCCCTTTGTGATGGCAGCAGGGATTTTGGAATAATTCCTTTTAAAAAGATAAGACATGCGTTGATGCTCATAAGAAACCCTGAAAGTGCTAAAACCCTGCCGGTCACCTAAAAAATTCCAACCCCGGTAATCGCCGGGATAATTATTATTATCAGCATCATTACCATCTTCCAGGTGATTATACCATAATACCGATCGTAAATCTTCATGCAGTGTATCGATGCCGGTATCAATAACAGCCACAATAATGGTGTCAGGAATTTTAGTTCTTAATAATTCTTTATATACCTTTTCGATACTAATGCCATAAACACTATCTGTGTTTAAATCGAGATTTTGCCAATTTGCTTTTTGAGAAAACACATCCAGAGGAATACCAGGAATTAGAATGAAGAAATAGAACAACAAATGCAGTAAGGCATATCGTATACTCTTGCGAACTGGTTTAATGGTCATAAGTAAAAGGTTATGAATGAAAGCTCATCAAATCAATAAACTTTTTCCAAGCAGTACAAACTGAAAACATGAACTTACTTTCCTAATATATAAACTTCTATACAATGTAAACAGTTGATCGGTCACTAATTACTAAAAGCACTAACCACTAATTGAAATAATCAGGTGTTTTCTGCAAAGGTTATTCATTCTCTCTATAAACAAGCGTGAAAATCTATACTATATCCAGTGATTATAACGTAACGTTCATGGTTATATTAGCAATCATTCTGTAGTATTCTATATTTAATGAATACAAGAATACCCATACCAAAATTCAGAACCTCTGGCTAATAAAATAATATATGCTACCATCTAGGCTACTGGCAAGTTTATACCAAATAATCTTGAGGGCTTACTGAAGCAGATCTAATTGACCAGGTGTTAATCAAGAAACGTTAACACGTTTGATAAATGTCATTTAAACACCTGAAATATTAATAACAACAAATCAGAGGGTTACTATTACATCGTAAGAAAAAAAGTTATTACCAGAATTTAATCATTGAATATAATATTAGCAAACCACGAAAAACAAATATATTTTTTCATTAAGGTGTTTTTTGATTTATAACAAACCCGATAACGGTCATTAGTGGTGTAGTACATGGTCTTTAGTGGACAAGTACCGATCATGCCTCAAACTTGTGATTCCTTTAAACTCGACTATTACTATCTTTAATGTATACACGAAAAAATATTATCCTTAAAATTTAAGTGACATCTACAATAAATAACGAATAGTTATCTGGTCCTGCTTCCACACTTCTTGAGCTATAAATCGCGGGTTTAATACGCTCTAATTTAAAGTGCCCGAGAAAGAGATTCGAGAAGTTTAGAATAACTTATGAAGACAAGTAACCTTCTTTAGCTGACTGCTTCTTTAATTTCCTATTGGAAACCAGTTTCGGGATCGAGTATAAATTGATTAAACCGGCTTCGGCTATTTTAGTCAAGTATATTTTAAGCCATATCATTTACTAGAAGTGCCGGATAATATAGATTTAATACACATTCTGTCTTACAACTTCAACTTTGTAAAAGCAGTAACTATAGTCGAGAATATTACTTTTATCTTTCCGTGTATGGCGTATATTAAAAAATACATACCGTACGCACTTAACTTATAATCCATCAATAAAATAAAACAAGCGTTGAACCTCTCATCCCCCACATACGATTAGCTATCTAAAATTCGAGCCAAGCAATTTTTAAAAAATTTTCAATACTTCCGCCTAATGCCTGAATATAAATTATTGACTTTCCTTTTTCGTCCACCGGATATGTCGTATATACATAGTTTTCTCTACGTTCCGCTAAGTTGATCAATCTCAACTAATACATAATTTAGAAAAAAATTGATATTTTCGTTAGTAGAAAGAAAAAGCAAGCAACACTTCACTACCGTTTGATTACCATTAAGCATCCCCCGGCTTACGGTAATGCTACTTATCCTAACGAATGGGAATTGGTAACCTGTATTACCCATATGCTTATAGCACTACCGGGTTATAACAGGCAAATAATAAGGCTGATATTGATTAATAGCATTACTATGATCCAAAACACTGCCGGCATTAACAACCATAACTTTCCTACCCAACAGTTAGAAGGAATTTATCTTCGTTACTACCCCGCACTTGTCTATTTCGCCTCCACTTTTATCGATAGCACCGAAGCAGAAGAAATAGTGAATGACACGTTTATCAAACTATTGGACAAACAACCCGGCCATTTTGCTGATGAACAATCGCTGAAAGCTTTCCTGTATATATTAACCCGCAATGCCTGCTTCAACTTGTTGCGACGCACAAAAAATCATTCACTGGATGACTATCAACTGAAACAATTGTACTATACAGAAGAAGTGATGGAACGGACCGAAATTCTTAGCCGGATAAAACAGGAAGTCGATGCGCTTCCGGCTTCTGAAAAGCAGGTAATGCAACTTGTACAGGCGGGTAAAAAACAGGCTGAGATAGCAGAAATAATGGAGCTGGATGTAGAAAAGGTGAAAGCAATCCGCCGTAAAGCCATAGCCCGGCTGCGTATAAAACTGCTGGATAAAGGCATCCCGCTTTTATATATCTACTTGTTATTCAAAGAAAACTGAACACCTGCCGGTAAACCGGCCATAGCCTTAAAAAAATATTTTCCATTTTTTTACCCCACTTGCATAAAACCGTGTTCTATTAACGAGGAGCATTGAAAACAGGGCTCCGCTGCATGCAAACCCATAACACCATACTGGTAAATCTTATCCTGGATCATTTACACGAAGAGTTGACACCTGAAAAACAGGAACAGCTAACGGCATTGTTGGCTGCATCACCACAGAAACAACAGTTGTTTAACCAGGTTAACGACCCGGAATGGGTGCAGCAGGAACTGGGAAAACTAAACAGTATCAATGCAGAAGCAGCCTGGCAAAAGTTCAGCGCCGGCATAACCGTTGAGCCGGTTGAAAAGATCATTGAAATGCCGGTTAAAAGAATGAACTGGCTGAAATGGGCAGCCGCAGCAGTGGTAGTACTGGCAATAGGAATTGGTATTTATTGGTTTAATCAACAACCGGAACCAACAGGTATAGCTTCGGTTGTACCAGCCAGTAATGATGCAACACTTACCATTAACGACAGTACGTATACATTGGCCCCGGGCAGTACCCGTACATTATTGAATATACCGGGGCTTGAAGTAATAAAACAAGATACCAGTTTATGGTACCGCGCCGACAACTCATCGTTTATAGATAAAGGCGCCCAACCGCTGGTGAATACCTTAAAAACCAAAAACGGCCGAAAATATTTATTACAGTTGGAAGATGGGACAAAAGTTTGGCTGGATCCCGGTACGGCTATTTCTTATACGGCTCCTTTTTCCCCTACCGAGCGTAGCGTACAGGTAACCGGAGAAGCCTATTTTGAAGTAACCAAAGATGCCCGTCCATTCAGGGTATACCTGCAGGATAGTACAGGGGCAAGGGGAACAATTGAGGTTTTAGGTACCCGCTTTAATGTGAATGCCTATAGCGGCGCTCCAATTAAAACTACCCTGCTGGAGGGAAAGCTACAGCTTAGCCAGGCAGGTAAAAATCCGGTTACGCTTACCAGTGGGCAACGGGCGACAATAGATAATGAGGCCGGCATTCACATTGACTCAGACCTGCAGAAAATTACCGGCACCAGCAGCTGGCGGCAGGCAGAATTTGTGTTCGAGGAAGATGATATTCCTTTTGTAATGGCTGAGCTGGCGCGCTGGTATAACTTTAAAGTTGATATACGCGGCAAGTTCACTGTTCCGCTAAGCACCAGCTTTCCACGGAATACGCCTATTAACGAGGTGCTGAATATTTTGAAAAAACATGCCAATATACGATCAACAATAACGGGAGATACCATTATTGTTGTGCCAGGTTGAGTAAACGTTGTTGCTTGTTCAACTTCTTTCATTAGCCTTTCCTTTTATTAGCCATTAAACCAGAACAGGAGCCGGCGGGTAAGCACTAATACCGTCGCTGCAGTTGTATAATAAGTTGCTACCAATCGCTTACATTACAACCTCAGGCAGCCGGCCCCTTCCTATACTTCCGGGTATTAATATCCGCCAGGTAGGTTACGTGTTTAACTAACTAACAAAACGATTGCGCTATGAAACAAAAACTGCTATTTGTAAATGACAGGTATAAACTATTTAAAATCGGCCTGCCCGATATTGTACTGTTGCAACAGCAACGCCGGCACCTGCAGCTGGTAACCAAACACAAAACCTTTGAGTTAGAAGCCGACTTCCAACAGCTGCAAAAGCAACTACCCAGCCATAAGTTTATACAGGTACGAAAAAACTGCCTGGTACGCGCTAAAAAAATCATCTGCTACGACCCCATTCATAAAAACCTTTACCTGCAGCCGCAGCCAAAAAGTAAAACCAGTTTTTTGCCCGATACCTGGCTAAAAGTACCGGTAGGTAAACCCTTTACCCGGTGGCTGAAACGGGAAAACGTAGTCTACGGCAGGGAAAAGAAATATGCCCTTAAGCTGGATTTACTATTGGCCGATATGGAAAAATACCAAAAACGGCAGCGCACCAAAAAAACAACCAAATCTTCACGGTAAAAGTTGATACATTAACGCGGAAATGTTGTTCTATATAATGCCGGACGCCCAGGCGGCACCGGCTACACGATAACCAAACAACTGTTTGAATGAACCGGTTTGTGGCGTTTTTATTACTCATCAGTTTGCCGGCCGCAGCACAACAACTGCCGGGCAAATTCACCTATGATGGTGATAATATTCCCTTTACCAAAATGCTGGATACTATTCGCCGTAGTGCCGGACTGAAGCCGCTTTTTCCTGGTTTTTCGGGGTATTGGGAAAGGCAGGCCAAACGGGTAACCATGCATGTAAACAATATTTCCCACGAAGAAGCGCTAAGCCTCCTGTTCAGCAACCAGCAACTGAATTATGAAGTAGACAGTACCTGGCTAATCATTAAGCCTAAAGATGTATCGGCTGTTGTACTGTATACCAATGGCGATACCGCCGAAGGGGTATACATCAGCGTTAACAGTGCCATACGTGCAGTAAGCGACAGCAGCGGCGGTTTCAGTTTTCCTTCTGAAGACACGGTGATTACATTGCGGCTATCGGGCAGAAATATTCAGGAAAGAGATTATCTCGTTCGCCACCGCGGTCGGCATACCATAACAGTACAACCGAAAATAGATTCGATGACAGGTGTGGTGATATTTGCCAACGGTTACCAGAAAGTACGCAACGAACAGGCAACCGGCAGTTTTAGCCTGGTGCAAAAAAAACAATTGGACCAACGCGTATCGATGGATATAATGGACCGCATATCCGGTAATGTACCCGGCTTATATACCTTTCCTAATGTAAGACAAACAGCCAATGAATCGGGAATCAGCATTCGCAGCCTGGCCACTTTTGATGCCAGCAAGGCGCCGTTAATAGTGATTGATGATGTGCCCTATTATGGTTTCGACAATACGATGATTGCCATTAACCCATCTAACGTAGAAAACATTACTGTATTAAAAGATGCAGCAGCCGCCAGTATTTGGGGAACAAGGGCCGCCAATGGAGTTATAGTCATTACTACCAAAAAAGGAATAGACTCACCGCCACTGGTTTCTTTATCTACTGCCTTTACTCTATTTCAAAAACCCGATGCTTTTAGTTTCCGGCAAATGTCTTCAGCCGATTTTGTTGATGTACAACTGGCACTGTACCGCAGTGGATATTATACTTTCCTGGAGATGGTTTCGCCTTCCATAGCACTTCCGCCTGTAGCACAAATCGTAAAGCAATTCGAAAATGGGATACTTACTGATACTGCTGCACTGATGAATACCTTCCGTTCGCAGGATATACGGCGAAGTGTGAACAGGTATGCTTATGCCCGCCCGGTAAACCAACAATATACCCTAAGCATTGGCGCTGCCGGCAAAAAAATGGATTATTATCTTGACTTAGGATACAATACTAACCGTGAATTACTGCAAGACTCGTATAACAACCGAACCAGTGTTTTTTTAAACAGCACGTACAGGCCCTTTACTAAATTACAAATCCATTACACGGTTTATCTACAGTCGTTACAGTCAAAAACGGGCACTATTATTCCGTTCACGCCTTATCCTTACCAGCAATGGGATGATGCCTATGGCAATGCCGCACAAATTGATCATTTATTAAGCCGGTCGTATATAGCAACGCTGCCTCATAGCAATTCGCTTAAAGACTGGGGTTACCGCCCGCTGGATGAATTGAACTATACAAAAGAATTTACCCGGTCGTTCACCTCACGTTTTACAGCCTCTTTAAAATACCATCTCAGCAAAGCATTCAGCGTAGCCATTGAACCCTCCTATTCCAATAATACCCTGCACCGCGAAATCCTGTTCGATCAACGTGCTTACCAGGTACGCGACCTGCAAAACAGCTTCGCAGATGTAAGTGTTACTCCCGTTGCATGGCCCGTACCCGAAGGAGGTATGGAGGAATATGCCGATTATGACCTGAAAACATTCTTTATACGAGGACGTGGCGATTTTGTAAAGTCATGGAAACAGCATACCATAAAAGCATTACTGGCATTTGAATCTACAGATAACCGGTATACCGGTCATACCGGCCGGGTTTATGGCTACCAGCCCGCTACCGGTACAGGACAACTAGTAGATTTTACCAGGCAGTACAAGTTGTTCTTATATCCCGGCGCACAGGATTATATACCTGGCCGGCCGGTATATACAACTATTCACGACCAGTATTTTTCATATTTCGGTAATGCATCGTGGAGCTGGAAAAATTATATTGTAACGGGTAGCCTTCGTAAAGATAAGGCCAGCATCCAGGGAGTGGAGGCCGCGGGCAAGGAAGATCCATTCTGGTCAATAGGTGCACGATGGATTATAGATAAAGAATCCTTTTATCCATTAACCGCACAACTGCCCGGGCTTTCACTTCGGGTAAGTTATGGCACTAACGGTAACCTGCACCGCGGAATAAGAGCCCGCAACAATTTTATTGACGGTATGAATCCAGGCGGTTTTCCTGTGGGTAATAATACCCCGGATAACCCGGGACTAAGCTGGGAAAAGGCCAGGCAGTTTAATACCGGCCTGGATATAAAGACAAAAAACGATATGGTTACCGTCAGTATAGATGTTTATACCAAACGATCCGAAGGTGTTGTAGGCAATACCCGGTTCGATATCATTACCGGCAATACACAGTTTGTGAGTAAAAGCGGCAAACTGAAAGGACATGGCCTTGATGTAATGTTCACTTCTAAAAACATAACCAGCAAAACCGGTATCAACTGGCAAAGTACCCTGTTATATAGCCTGGCACATAATTCTGTAATTTCTATGAACAGCGATTCCGTTGGTCTGTGGGCACTATGCGATCCCCAGTTTGCCAATGCCATACCCGGCAAACCTATTAATGCACTGTTCAGTTTTAAATGGGCCGGCTTATCTAACCAGGGTGACCCACAAGGTTACCTTAATGGACAGCCGAGCACCAATTACGCAGCTATAGTAGACAGTTCAGGTATGGCCACATTAATTTACCACGGTCCAACAAGACCAACAACCACTACCACACTACGAAATACGTTCACCTGGAAACAGTTGCAATTGACAGTGGCCTTTGTAGGCAACTTCGGTTATTTTGTCCGGTTGCCTTCTATAAACTATACCATGCTAACTATTGGCAACTGGGGGCATCCCGATTTCAGCAAACGTTGGCTTAAACCTGGTGATGAGTTGCACACCAATGTTCCTTCGGCGGTTTATGACCAGGTGTATGGTCGTGATTTGCTGTATACCTATTCTGATGCCCTGGTAGCAAGAGGCGATCATATCCGGTTAAAGGACGTTTACCTGGCCTATGAATTTACCCGTCAAACCAATAAGAAACTACCTTTTCGTTCATTGTTAGTGTATGCTTATGCCGGCAACCTGGGCATAGTATGGAAAGCATCATCACAGCATATTGACCCCGATTATATAAGCGGCTTACCGGAAAGGGCTTCTTTTTCATTAGGTGCAAAAATTGATTTTTAACCGCATCTGTCAACATTTCTACATAAAAAATGCCCGGCTATGCCGGGCAATTTTCAATTTACCATGATTCAATGGTTCAATGGTAAATCTTATTAAACATTCCAAAACGGCAGGGTGCATAATAATTCGGCTGACCTATAGGATCAGGTTTATAATAGGTACATAAACCAGATGCACCAATACAGGAATAATCGACGCCGTAAGTGCCGGCGGGAAGATACCACCAGGCGTATTTATAATATTGAGGAGCGGCTGCACAGCCTTGCTTGGTATTAAATGCCAGGGCGGCACTGATACTTACGGTTATGGCAATAGCCATTAAAGCAACTTTTAATCGCTTCATTATAGTAGATTTAATGATTAATGATACAGTGAGTTTGAGCGGGCGTATGCATACCTGGTATGCATAGTCAAAAAATGGAGTGAGTGTATTATCGGTCCCGGGCGGGACCTAATATTCATAAAAGCGGCCGGCGGCCGGGTTGGGAAAATAAATAATTATGTCAAAAAATTTTTGACGCATAACCAGAGGTTGATAAGGTTCTGTTACATAGGGTAGCAGATTATGGTAAGCGTGCAGGTGGGGTAACCGGCACAGTGAGTACCGGTATTATTAAAGTTACAAATAAAAAAGAACAGCTATATATGAATTTACTTAACCAGGCTAAACGCTAAACGCAGAACGCCGAACGCTAAAAGCTAAAGGCTGAACGCTAAAAGCTGAACGCTAAAAGCTGAACGCCGGACGCGGAATGCGGAAAGCTAACGCTGTTGATTTCCAGTATTGCCTGCCCAAAAACAACTTAGGCTTTAAGCCTTATGCGTTCAGCCTTCAGCGTTTAGCGTTAAGCATTAAGCGTTAAGCACCGTGTATTCAGCCTGCTTTTTCCAGAAAAACCCCCTTGTTGATACCCGAAATTTCATAAACCGCAATTATTCCCTATATTGCCCGGCAGATACATGAACCAACCTATGGAATGCTTGCCCGGTTAAGGTTTGTCCCGGTTTTCGCCGACAACCACTCCATTACACCTGTCCGGCGGTTGTTTATTTGACCCCAAATATTTATTGTGCTATTAATTAATACGGGCTTGTCCGGATAGAAAGAAACTATACGAATGGCGAAACTTTCACGGGATGAACTCCTGATACAAAACTTTAAAAAAGGCGATACACGTGCATTTAGAGCGGTGTACGAACAGTTTTTTCCTGCATTATGCTTTTTTGCCACGCGGTTGGTAAATGGTAATCCTGAAGGGGAAGAAATTGCTGCCGACAGTATTGCCAAATTGCTGAACCGGCATACTGACTTCGACACGCTTACCAACGTAAAAGCATTCCTGTATATTACTACCCGCAATGCCTGCCTGAATTTTTTAAAATATAACCAGCGCATTAATACTTCCAAAAGTGAATTGTTGTATTTACAGAAAGAAGATAACGAGAGTTATATTTTAGCAGATATGGTACATGCTGAAGTGCTACGGGAAATTTATGAAGAGATAAAGCAGCTTCCCCCTGCCTGCAGAAAAGTATTTGAGCTGATGTATAAAGATGGTATGAAAGCGAAGGAAGTAGCTGCGCACCTTAATATTTCCATTCATACCGTTTGGGCGCAACGTGCCAAGGCAGTAGATGTAATCAGGACTTCATTAATAAAAAAAGGATTGCTGCATGCCCTGGTATATTTTACCATAATGACACGGGCACACGAAAACTGAAACCTGTTTCAAGGCACAAGATACAAGGCACAGGGCTTTGCAAAATCACTCTAACTAACTACTACTACTAAACACGAATTAACTGTTTTTTAATTTAGCTCTTTCGTAGTGCAGGCTCATTGCACTATTAACTGCCAATTGCTTATTGCCAACTGGCAACTCCCCACTTACCTTTTGACATTTTACTTTCTTTCAATAAAGCGTAGTAGTAACTTACAGGAATATTGTTTCTATAAGCGCACCCAGGGCCTAATTTATCATCAATATCATTATCAGTCGTGCAGGAAAAAGTTGACCAGATTACACAATGGATTTTATCCTATCTGAGGGGAGAAATAACCGAAGCAGATAAACAACAGCTGGATAATTGGATAGCAGAACATCCTGCTAACCAGGCCGTATGGGAAAAGATAGTAAACGAAAAGGAATTGCATTCCGATTTGGTTTATCTCAGTAATATAGATTTGGAAAGCCGGTGGGAAAAAATAATTGCCCAGGTTACACCGGTTAAAAAGGCAAAACTTATTTCTCCGAAGTGGTTTTACCTGGCTGCTGCCATTGTGGTGGGAATAGCGTTTACTGTATTTTATTTTTATCCATTTACACCCGGCAATAAACCGGTTGACAAAAAGGAAATAGTTTCAAAAGATACTTTAGTAACTCCCGGAGGAGACGGAGCCGTTCTCACTTTAGCAGACGGCTCTTCTATTATTTTGGATAGTGTTAAAAACGGGGTGGTTGCACAACAGGGAAATGGTAACGTAAAAGTGGTGAAACTGGCTAATGGCCAAATACGTTATGAAGTAGTGAACGCAACAGGAGAGATTGAATTCAATATATTGTCTACACGTAGACATGAAAAAATAAACATTGAATTACCTGATGGCAGTCTGGTATGGTTGAACGCTGCCAGTACGTTAAAATACCCTACAGCATTTACCGGTACAGAAAGAAGAGTAGAATTATCAGGTGAAGGATATTTTGAAATAAAAAAAGATCAAAGCAAACCGTTTTTTGTTACTACCTCTCCTGCTATTGGCCAACCTAAGGCTGTGATAGAAGTAACAGGAACACATTTTAATATTAATGCATACAGTAATGAACCGTCTATAAATGCTACTTTGCTGGAAGGGCGGGTTAAAGTTACCAGCACTACGAACCCTACTAATGCAAAACAACTTTCACCTGGTCAGCAGGCACAAATAATAAGTCCATCTTCAGGAAGTGCGAACATAACAGTGGTGAATAATGCAGATACGGAGCAAGCCATTGCATGGAAAAACGGTAATTTTAATTTTGATAACACTGATTTTAAAGTAATCATGCGACAAGTTGAGCGCTGGTACGATGTGGAAGTAGTATATGAAGGCGATATTAAACCCCGCACATTCAATGGAGGCACTTCACGCTCAACCAGTATAGAATCTTTGCTTGAAATGCTGGAATATATGAACGTACATTTCAGGAGAGAAGGAAGAAAGATTATTGTAACGCCGTAGCCCACCCCATCCCTAAGGGGTGCCGGATCAAGTGTGCAAATAATATTCAACAATCTTTATTGAAGTATCACTCGGCGGATTGCCGCGAGTGATGATAAATATCAGCCTATAACTTTCTGGCAGACGAGTTGTGGCAGCATTTAAGGTTTCGAACACTTACTTCGAACCCTCAAAGGGTGCCCGGATTCCAGTTGCATATTTCGTACTTCTTATTTCGTATTTCTTCTTATTTACTACTCTTAAACTCCCACTTACCCGATCCCACTTCCACCGCCACATAATCCCCTTGTTGTCCAATAACTTTTACTCCTGCAGCAGAAGAAAGCGCCACATTATTTTCGGTAATTCCATCCGCACTTTTAGCAGGAATATAAATGGTAGCTGTCGTATTCGCTGGTATCTCTACACTTAGCGTTAAATCCGAACCGGAAGTTTTCCATTTAGAACTTACTGTACCATAATAGGTTTTTACACTGGCGCCAACTTCATTGAGCTTATCGCTGATATGCGGTTGAATTTTTATTTTCTTATAGCCCGGATCTGATTCCACCACATCGATGCCTGCCGCTACCTGGTACATCCAGTCGCCGATAGCGCCATAAGCATAGTGATTGAAGGAATTCATACCCGCATCCTGGAAAGTGCTGTCGGGTTTTTGTCCGTCCCAACGCTCCCATATTGTTGTGGCGCCCATCTTTACAGGATATAACCAACTGGGGAATTTTTCCTGCAATAATAAATCGTACGCTACATCGGTACGGCCATTCTCGGTTAATACATGACACAAATAAGGTGTACCCAAAAACCCGGTAGATAAATGGTTGCCTCTTCCTTTAATATCATCTACCAAATATTGCGTGGCTTTTACCTGCAGGTCGTCCGGCAATAAGCCAAATTTTAACGCCAATACATAAGCGGTTTGCGAATCGGAAGCAATACGGCCTTCACCGGTAACATAATTTTTAACAAAAGCCGCTTTTATTTTTGTCAACAGATCCGTATAAAATTTCACATCGTCTTGCTTACCCAATACTTCTGCAGTCTTAGCCAATAAATGAGTGGAATATGCATAAAACATGGTCGCAATCATATCAGGACTGGTATAACCATCCGACTCTGTTTGTGCCATCGATTTATAAAATAACCAGTCGCCAAACACACTTCCACCCTTCCACAAATAACTGTCACCGGCTTTATTGCGAATGTATTCCACGTAGGCCTTCATGCTTGGGTATTGTGTTTCCAAAATGCGCCGGTCACCATACACTAAGTACATGGTCCATGGAGCAATCAAACTCACATCGCCCCAGCCTGCAGAAGTAGCTTTCACTCCTTTCAATACATTTGGAATTACAAACGGTACGCTGCCATCTTCAAACTGGTCGAGCGCCACATCCTTCATCCATTTGGTGAAGAAGGGCAATACATCCATATTGAATGCGGCAGTGCGACAGAAAGCCTGTGCATCACCCGTCCAGCCGAGGCGTTCATCGCGTTGCGGGCAATCGGTAGGCACATCCAAAAAGTTTCCTTTCTGTCCCCACTGGATATTATGCTGCAATTGATTTAATAAAGCATTCGAAGAAGTGAAGGTGCCTGTTGGTTTCATATCTGAATACAAAGCAACAGCCGTTAAATTTTCCGGTTTCAGTTCGCCGGGAAATCCTTCTACCTTAACATAACGAAAACCCTGGAAAGTAAAATGGGGTTCGAATTGCTCGGTACCATTTCCTTTCAATACATATACCGCTTGTTGTTTGGCTGCGCGCAAATTGGCGAGATAAACATTTCCAAATTTATCCAATACTTCAAAGTGAGTCAGCTTAACAGAGTCGCCGGCTTTGCCATTTACTTTCACTTCAACAAGGCCTACCAGGTTCTGTCCAAAGTCAACTACTTTTTCGCCTTTAGGTGTAGTGAAAATTTTTACCGGAATAAATTTTTCTTTTTTGCGAATGGGTTCATTATAGGTGGCTATCAGCGGCTCTGTACCGGGTTGTTGTACCTGCACCCCACTCCAACTGGCATCATTAAACGTAGTAGTTGTCCAGGTATCATTACCCTGGCGTGCATCCTGAATTTCGCCATTATAAATTTCTGAATAACGGATAGCGCCGGTGGATGACTTCCAGTTTTCATCGGTTACTACTAATTCTTTCGAACCATCTGTATATGTAATAGCTAATTGCAATAACAAACCGGATGTCTTACCATAAATATTTTTATTATCCTCCCAGGCCAAATGGCTTCTGTACCAGCCACTGCCCAGTTGTACGCCAATAGCATTCGCTGCTGATTGCAACAGGCTGGTAACATCATATACCTGGTATTGCAGCCGTTTATTGTAACTCGTCCAGCCCGGAGCAAGGTATGCATCACCTACCCGCTTGCCATTAATAAACGCTTCATATAAACCATGAGCAGTGATATAGGCGCGTGCTGATTTTACTTTTTTTGCAAGATGGAATGAACGGCGAAACAGCGGGCTTGGCCGCATGATGCTGTCTTCAGGAAATCCCTGTCCAATCCATTTGGCTTTCCAGTCGGCGGGTTGTAACAATCCCATTTCCCAATTGGCCGTTTCACTCCAGGGAGAGGCTTTACCATTTTGATCCCATACCCTCACCTTCCAGAAATATTTTTTGCCCGATTGCAATGCTGCTCCGCCATAAGGCACGTGCACCGATTGACCGGAAGTAACTTTGCCACTACTCCACACCACATCATTTCCTTTGGCTGCTGCACTAAGCCCAACCACCACTTCATAAGCCGATTGCAGTACATTTCGTTGAGTACTGCTCAACTGCCAGGTTAAGCGGGGTTGTACCACATCAAGACCAAGCGGGTTCACCCTGTTTTCGCTTAATAAGCCGGTAACCGTAACCTGTGCATTAACAATAGAAACAATAAGACATAGCAGGGAAAGCAGAAGGTATTTTTTCATCGCAATCGATTTTCAGTAATAGAAGATTGGTACATTTAAAGATAGTAATTCCAGCTATATGAAGTCAGCAACTTCGTATTCCTATGCACTCCATAGTCTCAGACTAAGATATAATGATGACAAAGTCTAAAGACTTTGAAGAACATAGTACGTCCGACGTCAGAGACGTCGGACAGCTGAATGCATTAATTTACCGCCATGTAGCATGACAACCATCCTGATCCATGCTAATTGGTACAATTGCTGCAAAAAACAGGTTATATGAAAATTCAACTCTGGTCGATAGGTAAAAAAAATGAGCCCTATGTACAAATGGGTGTGGAAGATTTTACGAAACGTATTTCCAACTACTTCCCGGTAGAATGGACGATTATTCCCGTTCCGAAAAATACCGGCATGCTGAGCGAACCGGACATGAAAAAGAAAGAAGGCGAAGTGATTTTGGAATGGCTGCAAAAAGACGATTACCTGGTAGTATTGGACGAACGAGGCAAATCGTTCACCTCCGAAAAGCTGGCTGAATTTATACAGGCCCGCGCCAACAGTTCGGTTAAGAATTTAATTTTCCTAATCGGCGGCGCTTTTGGTGTAGATGAAAGCGTGTTGAAACGGGCCAATTATCAATGGTCGTTGTCGCAACTGGTGTTTCCGCACCAGTTGGTAAGGTTGATACTGGCGGAGCAGTTGTACAGGGCGTGTACGATATTGAGAAATGAAAAGTATCATCACAGTTAACGCGACGACTCCTAAAGGGCAACGAAATGCTATTCCATATCTTCAAGATATGGAATAGCTAAAATGAAGGCATGTTGCTCCCAGTGGCAGCAGCCCTAAAAGCAGGCTTGCTTCTATACGAGATATTCCATTTCTTGAAGAAATGGAATATCGGAGCACACTTTAATTAATATTAATTAGTCTGTCTTAGGAAGTCAATGGCTGAATGCGAAGACACGGCACAGAACAAACTATGATTTATACAACAGATCATAATACTCATGCGCCATTCTTCCCGAATCGAACTGGAAGCGTACATCACGCATACCATTTTTCGCAATCTGGCGCCAGGTATCATAGTCTTCATAATACATCGGCAGCACATCTTTTTCCAGCATCTCGTAAATTTTTTCCAAATCGTACTGGTCCTGCTCCTGCACATTCATGTCGGAGTAATCTTTTTTCGCCACCACGAAACCATTATGTCCATGGTCGATAAATTCAGGAATCCAGCCGTCGTTGGTAGATAAATTCACGGCGCCGTTCATAGCAGCAGTCATGCCGCTGGTGCCCGATGCCTCGCGGGGAACACGGGGATTGTTCAACCATACATCAGCCGCCTGTTTCATTCGTTTGGATAAACCCAGTTCATAACCGGTTAATACAGCAATGTTGTTATAGTTGCGACTTAAGTGAACGAGGTAATTAAATTCATTAATAGCAGGATAATCCATGGGATATGGTTTTCCTGCCCATATAATTTGTACGGGATATTTTTTGTTCGATAACAATTTTTCAAACCGTTCTTTATCGCGGGTAATTAATTCCGAACGTTTGTACCCGGCAAAACGGCGTGCCCAAACAATGGTCAATACATTGTGGTCGTATATCTTTCCTGTTTGGTCGGCTACAATTTCAAAAGCACGTTTCTTTAAATATTTTTTGCGATCATCAAACCAGGTATCATTGGCTTCTTCTGAGGCACGATACAAATGTTTGTCGGCCCAGTACCGCCAGTTTTGTGCATTGGTAATAGAAATAATTTTACAAATGCCTTCATACTTACCCCACATTAACCGCGATACTTCGCCATGTAGTTTAGATACCCCATTAGCGAGCCGCGCAAAACGCAACGCCACTAAAGAGTGATTGAACTGATCATCCTGCAGGCCGGTAAGTTTCCGTACTTCATCCAAACTGAGCCCGCAGAAATAACTCATTTTATGACACAGGTGAATATCGTGTTTTTCATTGCCGGCTTCTTCCGGGGTATGCGTGGTGAATACCAGGCGTTTTCTAACCTCTTCCACACTGCCATACTTCTTATACATATAGAACACCGACGATACGCCATGCGCTTCGTTCAGGTGAATGAGGTCCTGGTTATACCCGATTTCGTCCAATAGTTTAGCGCCACCAACACCCAGCAAAATGAACTGGGCCACTTTGGTTGCCACATTGGCATCGTACAGGCGATGGGTAATGGTTTGAGAAACGTAGTCGTTCTCGGGTAAATCGGTGCTCAATAAAAAGAGCGGGGCACTTTTAAATACCTCCGGGTCAAGGTAAAAGGCTTTTACCCATACCAGGTGGTCGTGTATAGATATCTGGAACTTAATGCCGGTATCCTGTAAAAAATAATACGATTTCTCCAGCCAGGTTACCTGCAGGGTGCGATCCTGGTTGCGGGCCTGGTCGTAATAACCGTATTTCCACAAAATGCCTACGCCAATCAGGTTCTGGCGCAACTCATAGGCACTTCTGAGGTGTGAGCCGGATAAAAAACCCAGACCACCACTATAAATTTTTAGCGGCTGATGAATAGCAAATTCCATAGAGAAATAAGCTACTTTCTTCTTGTACTGTTCTTCTACCGTGTAGGGTACCTTAAAGTTTGAAAAACTCATAAGCTGAGGCTGCTTTTTTGACAAGTAATCGTCGGATAATCAAATATCTCCGACGTGTGTGTTTATTACACAAATCGGCCGCAATATAACGGTTAAAATTTAAATACATTGTATGCGAAGGGCTTGGAAGTTTTGGGACTAACAGCTATTAGCCATTAGCTGTTAGCTATTAGCTCTTCTTCTTTTCTTTCTTCTTCACATAGCTTCCTTCAAAATAACATTTGATATCCCGGTAGCTTCCGCAGCCGCGGGTTTCTTTCATGGTAACACGAGCATTGGAAAATGACAGTTGAATGGTACAGGGATTTCCCGGTTCATAATATTGCGCAACGGTGCTGGATATAAAACGGGCCTTGCCTTTTAATTCGCCATTACATTCGCCCTTGTTTTTTTCAAAATGAACAAAGAAGTTGATTTCGGAAGGATTTTTTCCATCGCGCACAGAAACAAAATTGCGGCTGTCGGCCACATAATCGCCGGCATATTTGTGTTTGCCCGAAACAGTGTCGATAGGATTAATGACATCGCGGATAATCTCTTCATTAGGCTCGGTCATGATCAACGTAAACGCTGTATCATTATCATTATAGAAGTATACATTTTTTTTGTAGCTCAATTCTTCCTGTGCCTTTTTACGTTCGCGGTAGGTAGTGATCTGGAATTTTGTATCGAGCAATCCATATACTGCTGTAGAATTACCAATAGGTGTTTTCACCAATGGCATGGCATTCAGAAAGCTGTCGCGCTTATCGAAACAGGCCAGGTAAGCTACCCGCTTGTTTCCCTGCACCGCTTTTATAAAGAGATAGGTTTCTCTTTCTTTCTCTTTCGCTTTTCCCAGGGCATATAGTTTTGGCTTTGCGCCTTTACCAAAATCTTTTTGCAAAAAGCTGTCGGGAATGAAGCGGGTAAACACTTTATAAGTGATAGCTAACGAATCGTCACTTTTTTTCAGCAGCGTGGTATCTGCCACCTGGAAGGGAAGTTCGGCTTCGGGAAAGAAGTTCACAAAGTCGGATGCGCTGATATTCTCTAAATCATCATCGCTGTTAAGAGACACTTTTTTGTCTTTACAGCTCGTTATCAATACAAAAAAGAGCATCCACAAAAGGTAATTTTTCATACGAAACCGGTACTGGTTATGGTTTAAAAATAGTGATTTACCTACAGATTACGCGACTTGTGCCACATAAAGCGGTAGATTAAAACATAGATAAAAATATAATTCATCCAGTATCTACTTAAAACAAATTTTCATGCCTCCCCGGCTGGTGTCTTCACCAGCCGGAATGCTGCACCAAAAGCCTTTCTGAAATTAGTCATGGGGCTGCTAAGTAAATGCGGCATGCCTTAAGATCAGGCATTCCGGCTGGTGATTCCGCCATAGCGGGAAGCCAGGGAGACCATCGGCAAAAAGATTGTTTTGAGGTATGCCGGCTATTTTTTAGATTTGTCTAAATTTTAATTTAGACGGTATTAACTTTTATATGAATGCCAAATACTCTTCCAGCAAAGAAAATTACCTGAAGGCCATCTTCCACCTGCAGGAAACGGATGGTATGGTAACTACCAATGATGTGGCCAACGAGTTGCAGACCCGTCCTGCTTCGGTTACCGATATGCTGAAAAAGCTGAAAGCCCAGAAGCTGTTATTGTATGAAAAATATAAGGGGTTTAAGCTAAGCAATGAAGGCCGTAAAGTGGCATTACAGATCATTCGCAAGCACCGGTTATGGGAATATTTTTTGGTAGAGAAACTACAGTTTGGCTGGGACGAGGTGCATGAAATAGCCGAAGAGCTGGAACATATCAGCAGCAAAAAATTAATTGATAAACTGGATGAATTTTTAGGATTTCCGAAGACGGACCCCCATGGCGACCCCATACCCGACAGCCAGGGAAAATGGACGCTTCCCCGGCAGGTCGATTTATTGAACCTGCCGCTGAATAAAACAGCCGAAGTAAGCAGTATTGGCGATCAGAGTGCAGAAATGCTGGATTTATTAAGTCACAAACAAATTGCATTGGGCACAAAGCTGGAAGTGAAAAAGAAATTCGCTTTCGATAATTCGCTGGAATTGAAAATTAAAAATCAGCCCGCCGTAACCATAAGTGAGCATGTGGCTAAAAATGTTTTTGTGAAATATGATGAATAGAAAGCAACAAGATTCTTCGCTGAGCGAAGTACATGAATCGATAGACATAAGCACCAAACCAACAGGCTGGAGAAAAATACTGGCCTTTTTTGGACCTGCCTACCTGGTAAGCGTGGGCTATATGGACCCCGGCAACTGGGCAACCGACCTGGCCGGCGGCAGCAACTTTGGGTATAAGCTGATTTGGGTGTTACTGATGAGTAACCTGATGGCATTGTTATTACAAAGCTTATCTGCCCGCCTGGGTATTGTACGCCGCCGCGATTTGGCACAGGCCAACCGCGAAACTTATCCTAAAGCTGTCAACTTTGTATTATATATCCTGGCCGAAGTAGCCATTGCCGCCACCGATTTGGCCGAAGTACTGGGAATGGCGATTGGTATTAATTTATTAACCGGCCTGCCCTTAATATGGGGGGTGGCCATTACTGTTCTTGATACTTTCCTGTTATTATACCTGCAACGGTTAGGCATTCGCAAAATGGAAGCCTTCATTATCGGGCTGGTAGCGGTTATCGGTATATCGTTTTTAATTGAAATTATTTTGGCCAAACCGGCCATCGGCGAAATTGCCAAAGGCTTTATACCGGGCCACCTGGATGAGAAGGCGCTGTATATAGCCATCAGTATTATTGGCGCCACCGTAATGCCACACAACTTATACCTGCACTCGGCATTGGTGCAAACCCGGAAAATACAACCAGACCATACGAGTATAAAACAGGCATTGAAATGGAGTTTTATCGACTCGGCCATTGCACTGAATGCCGCATTTTTAGTGAATGCAGCGATATTGGTTCTCGCCGCTACAGCCTTCTTTACACAGGGATTAGAAGTAGCAAAAATTAAAGATGCCCATCGCCTGCTGGAAGGATTGCTCGGTTCCTCTGTTGCACCAATACTGTTTGCGATAGCGTTAATTGCCGCCGGGCAAAGCTCTACCGTTACCGGTACCCTGGCCGGTCAAATTGTAATGGAAGGCTATTTGCGCTTGCGTATTAATCCATGGATGCGCCGGTTGCTTACCCGGTTATTAGCTATCATTCCTGCTATTATTGTTATTTATATTTCGGGCGAAGAAGAAGTAGACAGCCTGCTGATATTAAGCCAGGTAATATTGAGTATGCAGTTAGGTTTTGCTATTATTCCACTGATTCATTTTGTGAGCGATAAACAGGCAATGGGCGAGTTTACAATAAAGCCCATCATCAAAATTGCCGCATGGCTTATTGCCGCCATATTGGTATACCTGAATATCCAGATGCTGGTGAATGAGGCCAGCAGTTTTTTTGCCACTTCCGATAGCTGGTTCTGGAAGGGAGTGATATTATTAGGCAGCGCCGGATTTCTTGCCCTGCTGGTATATATCATTTTCTTCCCTTTGCTTAGCAAGAAGAGGAAACAGGCATCCATTGAAATGCACCCCGAAGCAGCGGGCGTATTGCCTGTTACCATTCCATCGTACAATAAAATTGCGGTGGCCCTGGATTTCAGTACGCATGACAATGTATTGCTGGCGCATGCGATTAAACAGGGCGGTAAAGAATCTTCTTATTTATTAATACATGTGGTAGAAAGTGCATCGGCGCAATTGCTCGGTAAAGAGAGTGATGATTTTGAAACCCGAACCGATGACGAACGGTTACAGTTTTATGTACAGCAATTGCTGCAGAATGGTTATGACGCGAAAGGTAAATTAGGATTCAAGCATAGATCGAAAGAAATTGTTCGCATTATTAAACAACATAATGCAGATATGCTGGTGATTGGAGGGCATAGGCATACAGGAGTAAAAGATTGGATATACGGAGAGACGATTAATAGCGTGCGCCATGAGTTAACAATACCGGTGTTAGTCGTAAATGTTTAACAGTTTTCCCCGCTAAAGCAGCAGCGATTCATAACTTCCATCCCTTCAGTACGCTGTAACAATCGTTACAGCGTACTGAAGGGATGGAAAAGTTTAGCGGCATGCCGCCACTGAAAGAATGATTTTTATAAAAGAAGAAAAGCCGGCAATTACTCAACAACGTTTACCACGAATTGACTACCGGTGTTAGCCGTAAATGTTTAACAGTTCTCCCCGCTAAAGCAGCAGCGATTTAATAACTTTTCCAGCCCTGCTGCTCACTGTACAAATTCGTACAGCGAGCAGCAGGGCTGGAAAAGTTTGGCGGCATGCCGCCACTGAAAGAATGATTTTTATAAAAGAAGAAAAGCCCGCAATTACTCAACAACGTTTACCACGAATTGACTACCAGTGTTAGTCGTAAATGTTAAGCAGTTCTCCCCGCTAAAGCAGCAGCGATTTAATAACTTTTCCAGCCCTGCTGCTCGCTGTACAAATTCGTACAGCGAGCAGCAGGGCTGGAAAAGTTTGGCGGCATTCCGCCACTAAAAGAATGATTTTTTATAAAAGAAACGAAGCCCGAATTACTTTTTCCGAATCAAATGTTTTAACCTGCTGAAAGTTTCAGGCTTTATATTTAAGTAAGAAGCTAATATTTTCTGCGGCACTCTTTGCAACATATGCGGATGATTATGCATATACTCTAAAAATCTTTCCCTGGTCGTTTTCTTCAGCTGATCAAAATACCGCGCATCTTTCTTTATAAACATATACATGATAATGGCCCTTCCCAAATGTTCTGCGCCAGGCACATTTTCGAGTATTTGCTGCAGGTGATCGTAATGGAGAGAAATGAGCACGCAGGGCTCAATGGTTTCTACAATTATGTCGGAAGGAATGCGGCGGTGAAAAGAAATTTCAGATTGAATAAAATGGCCTTCAGTAGCCAGTTGAAGAGTCACCTCCCCTTTTTCAGATACCACATATTTTCTTGCTATACCGCGAATGACCATGCTGAGGTAATCGTCTGTTTCGCCCTGGTTTACGATGGTTACCCGTTTATCGAAACTGCGCACCTGCATAAAGGAAGCCAGCAAGTCAAATTCACGCCGGCTTAAGTTCGCAAACCGGCCCAGGTACGTATATAAATCATCAAAATACTGGTTGTGCGTTGTTTTATCCTCCATAGGCAGGTTCATTTAAGATAAGGCATGTCTGAGTTTTTCTTTCGCAATAAATGTTTTAAGCGACTGAAAGTTTCGGGTTTTATATTCAGGTAAGAGGCTAAATATTTTTGGGGTACGCGTTGAAACAGGTCGGGGTTGCTGTGCATAAACCGTACAAAACGTTCTTTGGTATTGTACCGGATGCGTTCCAGCTCCCAATATTCTTTTTGCAAAAACAATTCGGTTATTACCAGGCGGCTCAGTTTTTCGAGCCGTGGGTATTGTTCATATAAATTTTCGATGGTTTCTTTTCGCAGCGAGTAAAAGGTGCAGGGTTCAATGGTTTCTACCACGTAACCGGAGGGCTGACCGGAGAAATAGGACACAGATGAGGATATCAGCTCACCCTCGCGGGCAAGTTGGGTTATTACTTCTTCCCTGCCTTTATAAAAAAATTTCCGGGCAAGTCCCTTCACTATAAAATGAAGGTATTCTTCCTTATCCCCAATATCTATGATCCGTACTTTTTTATCGTACGAACGCACCTCAATGTCCTTACCCAAAGCGTTTAGTTCCTCTGCTGTTAACACGAGAAACTGTTCAATGTACCGTTGCAATACAGCAATCATACAACTGCAAGTTAAAAGTTTATAACAAATAGAATACCTGTATTAATACACATACCGCTTTTAGGGTGAAAACCCGGTTGGCTATTAGCTAATAGCTGTTAGCTAACAGCCACCAGCTAAAAGCTAACAGCTGTTCCAAAAGCGGCTTGTGTAATTAGCGCATTTGCTGTAGGTTTGCACCCTCATTCTAGCTAAAAACCACCGCATTATGTCAAAAAAAATCTCTGTAGCAAACCCCGTTGTTGAACTGGATGGCGATGAAATGACGCGCATTATCTGGAAGTTCATTAAAGACAAACTAATTCTTCCGTATGTGAACGTCGATATCAAGTATTTCGACCTGGGTGTTGAGTACCGCGATCAAACGAATGACCAGGTAACCATTGATGCTGCCAATGCCATTAAACAGTATGGGGTGGGAATCAAATGTGCTACTATTACTCCCGATGAAGCCCGTGTAACTGAATTTAACCTGAAGCAGATGTGGAAGAGCCCAAATGGCACTATCCGTAACATACTGGATGGAACAGTGTTTCGTGAGCCTATCGTTATTAATAATATTCCGCGACTGGTAACTAACTGGACCGCTCCTATCATTGTTGGTCGTCATGCCTTTGGTGACCAATACCGGGCCACAGATACCATTATTAAGGGTAAAGGAAAATTAACCATGACTTTTACTCCCGAAGGCGGGGGCGAGCCGCAAACTTTTGAAGTATTCAACTTTAAGGGCGATGGTGTTGCACTAACCATGTATAATACCGATGAAAGCATTCGCGGATTTGCCCGCAGCTGTTTCAATATGTCGCTCAGCAAAAAGTGGCCATTATACCTGAGCACCAAAAACACGATCCTTAAAAAGTACGATGGCCGTTTCAAGGATATTTTCGAAGAGATCTATAACAACGAATTCAAACAACAATTTAAAGATGCCGGTATTGTATACGAGCACCGGCTTATTGATGATATGGTGGCCAGTGCACTGAAATGGAACGGTAACTTTGTATGGGCCTGTAAGAACTATGATGGCGATGTACAGAGCGACACGGTGGCACAGGGTTTCGGTTCACTGGGTTTGATGACTTCGGTATTGATTACTCCCGATGGGAAAACCATGGAAGCAGAGGCAGCACATGGAACAGTAACCCGTCACTATCGCGAACACCAGGCCGGCAAACCGACCAGCACCAATCCTATCGCTTCTATTTTTGCCTGGACCCGTGGACTGGCTTTCCGTGGAAAGCTGGATAATAATCAGCCCTTGATCGACTTCTGCAACGCATTAGAAGCTACCTGTATAGAAACAGTGGAAAGCGGAAAAATGACTAAAGACCTTGCTGTTTGTATTCATGGAAATAAAGTAGAACACGGTAAACATTATTTATATACGGAAGAATTTTTGGATGCGATTGATACGAACCTTAAAAATAAGATGGGAAGTTAATTCCGGGTGTAAAGTTCCGGGTTGCGGGTTGTTGTATTTGGAATTGTACACATATTTTTAAATTCCATAATTCGTGGAGTAGAATCCAGAATACAGAATCCAGTATCCAGAATCTTTATTAGAACGTCTTCATTCTGAATTCTGGATTCTGACTACTGGATTCTCTTAAATAACAAAGCGCCACGCCAGGAAGCGCGACGCTTTTTTTATACACTGTGATCAATGAGTACATCATTGGTTCACGCCTAACCTACATTTAATTGCTACCGATATTTCCTTGCCCAATCAGGCTGTCGACCTTGCTGGCACTATAATGAACATCCAGGTAGCCGGTATAGTTCAGTATACCGTTATAAGTAAGATGAACAGTAGTACTGTCGGGCAGTACCGCCTGTTTTATATTCATCGTTTTACTTTCGGCCGCAGCGCCGGTTCCGGTAAAAGGCGTTAATGGTATAGCAATATTACCAGGACTGCTGATGCTGCCATTATGAATATGCAGTATATGCACCGTATCTTTTACAGAGTTGTTTACGGCAACCCATACATTGAAGCTGCTGTCGGCATTTTCAGTAATCGTTATTTTTCCATTGACGCCTGAGCCATTCACTTCATTCAGTACATATTCTTTCGAGCGTAAGGTGGGGTTGGAATGCTCTTCACTTTTTTCGCAGGCATATAAAGAGAACACGAGAAGCGCTGAAGCAAATACAAGCAGTCGCACCTGCACAAATTTCATTTTCATACATCTTCTTTTTAAGTGTTTCACAAAACTTGCTCAGGGTTCAGCGCACTGAAATTGTTCTTCCCACCATAAACATTATTTGTGCCGGTAACGACTGAAGCTGTTAAGAAAAACTTAAAGGAGTGTACAAAAGCGTGATATTCCCCTATATGCTGAATAAATTCTACACGGAAAAGGTGGGAGGCAACAAGACAAGAAGGAAGAAGGCTAGAAATAAGAAGTAAGAAATATGAAATAAGAAATATGAAATTAATCCGCGTGCCGCACGTGGACACCCCTTTAGGGGTAAGGGGGTAAAACACAAAGAGCCTCGCATTTGCATGGAGACTCTTTGCTGAAGTGATTGATTAAACCCTAAAACCCTGTATTTACTAAAACTCGTTTATCGTTTTCTAACCAACTGGTACATTAATTCTAAAGAATAAATCCAATCATTTTGTTTTTACAAGGCTTACTTACTATTATATAACCTTGACACCGGCTTATTCCGGATCGTTGCACTTATATACGCAGGAAAAATGTTAAAGAAAATTTAAAGGAATAATTTCGGGTGTCGCGTGTAAGGTTTCGGGTTGCTGCAGCTTTAATCTACCTGGTTAATAGGGAATAATAAATGGAGTGTAATGAGATTTTAATAACGGCTTAATATATATGCGGTTTTTTGCGAGCCTATATGAGCACGTTGTTTCTGTGCCGTGTCTCTCCGGCACGCTTCTAAACTATAAACAAACTAACGAAAACCATGGCACTTTTACTTCGGGATCCCGAAGTAAGGCCATCCCGCTGCTTCGTGCTAATCATTAATGTATGCTGGAGACACGGCGGAGAAGCGTAAGGTGCTTATCCCCCCACTTCCTATTTCTTACTTCCTACTTCTTATTTCGTATGTCTCAAAGCAGCGCCATGAATATATGCAGGCAGTGCTTCAGCAATTTTGCGGGTGGCAATGGCTACCTGGTTACGTACGGTAAGCACAGAAATATTCAGTATTTCGGCTACTTCTTTATAACGCATACCATCTTCTTTCACCAGTTGAAAAATTAAGCGGCATTGCGGTGGAAGCTGCCGTATGGTTTGCCTGATTTTATTTAAGATGTCGGCAGAGATGCACAATTCTTCGGGATTGCCTAAACTGATCACCGGTTCTATATCCAGTTCGTCCAAACCCGCTACCGGGTTTTTAAAATGGCGGGTAATATAATTGAGAGAGAAATTTTTGCCGATGGAATAGAGATATACTTTCAGGTTATCGATATCCTTCAGGTTATTCCGGATTTGCCATAGCTTGATAAATACATCCGACACAATTTCTTCGGCTACTTCATTCGACTTTACAAAAGAAAAACAAAACTGCTTCAGGTTGGTATATAACAGGTCGAACAGATCGTGATAAGCTTTCAGATCTTCGTACAAAGCAATACGTTGCTGCAGTTCCCTGATGCGTTCGTTTTGGTTAGTCATTAAGCAGTTGGCAAGATGGAAACAATGTACGTAATCGTCAGAATATAACATTCACCTGCCATACACTGTTTTTACACATGACAACCGGGTGATGTCAATAGATGCACAATTCAATCAAATTATGAGCAGGATGGAACAGGATGGTGTGAAATGCAAAAACAAATTATTATAGTAAGAATACACTTTTGTTACTGCTTAATTACTTTCCACGCCTTCTTCTGCCCTTCTATCCGAAGCACATATATACCTGTACGAAGATGAGATACATACACCGTTGTAATAGCTGAAGTAATACGTGTTTGCGTGGCTACCAGCCCCTGTGCAGAATAAATAGTAAGCACTTTACCTACTGATTCCTGCTGGTTACTTAAATCTAATGTAATAAAATTAGTTGCCGGATTGGGATGTATGTTTATAGTTGATGCAGCAGCTACAGTATCAACAGGCGATTCTACCGGCTGTGGTAACGGTGTTCCCAAACCGTTTGAGTGTAACAACGCATTACGCGGACCGCCTTCTGCAAACATAGCGCGCATTTTTTCGCGCTGTCCTTTAGTAAACATATTGATGCAGGGATCATTACTAAGGTCCATATAGTTCATATACATATTACCCGCCGGACCATTATCGCAGGTAACCACTACTCCTGTGGGGCAACCATAACTGGGCGAACGTTGCGGCGGCGTATCATCTACATTATCATTACCGCAATACATATCGCCCCATATATGACGCAATCCCAGCCAATGCCCTATTTCATGAGTAGCCGTTCTACCCTTATTATATGGTGCATGCACTGTTCCGGTTGTTCCTACTGCAGAATGCATCAGCACTACCCCATCTTTTTCTTTTGGTCCGCCTAAAGGATTGGCATAACCCAGTAATCCACCGGCCATATTACCTACCCAAATATTCAGGTAGCTGTCTGCATTCCATGGATCATCGCCGCCAATAGCAGAATTTTTAATGCGATCATCCAACCCGAAAAATTGTATGCTGGTCGGTTTACGAATGATGCCTGTTGTAGCCAGCCCACGCGGATCTACAGTAGCCAGGTAAAATTCTATATGGCAATCGGCTGCGCGATCTTTAAATGCAGCAGGAATATTAACGGTATCGCTGTTTAACATCCGGTAGTCGCGGTTAAGGGCATCCAGCTGCGATTTAATTTGTGCGTCGCTGATATTTTGTACGGGAGTATTATAAAGAATGTGGAAGACCACCGGTATTTTAATAACGGTTAAGGTAGTGCCTACCCCTTCTGTTTTTAATGCAGGCAGTTCATTTTTTATTTTGGATGCAAATGATTCTATATCGGAAATTTTCCGCGACAGGGAAGGATTGGCCTGCAGTTGTTGTTGCAGGTAATCGTAGGTAGCACAAACCCGTTGGGCCCGCGATGATAATGCCGCGAGTAAGCCAAGTACAGAAATAAATAAAATGCGTTGCATGACGAACAGCTTTTTTAGCGGTTTCGATGCATAGGCGTTGGGGAGCAGTTTTCATACGGACTTGCCTTTACAGGTTAACCATGGATAGTATGTGGTATAAACAAAAAAACATCACCACATGATGGAGAGGAATATCAATAATGATATTGGAAAGAAGGGAAATAAATAAGATCAATAATTAGAATACAAATGCTTTGCAGGGTGCAACGGACACTTATAGGGAGAGCCACTCGCAGAGTTGAATGAATACGGAGGTGTACTGAGTGGTGTTCAGTCGATAAGCTGTTGTAAAGCAAATACAAAAAAACTACAAATCAAAGCCGCCGCTTTAAAAATTTAAGGGTTTATTGCTGCCTTACTTACGGTCAAATTGTAATTTTGACCACTTTCCCTTTTATATCATGAAGAATACCACGTATAGCATTTTATTACTTTGTATAATAGCTTTGGCCTGTAATAGTTCAGAGACAAATAACGGAAACCCAGGCGGTTCCGGCGAAACCACGGAAACAGCCCCGCCGGTAATCCCTTTTACCGTTGTGAATAAATACCCGCACGATACCGCCTCCTTTACCCAGGGATTGACGGTTCACCAGGGCCAGTTACTGGAAAGCACCGGCAGTCCTGAAAATATTTCCAACAATGGCTCCTGGCTGGGACCCGTTGAGCTCGCATCGGGTAAGTCAGATAAAAAAGTGACCCTGCCTAAAGACTACTTTGGCGAAGGAATGACCATATTGAATGACAAAATTTATTACATCACCTGGACTTCCAGGAAGGGGTTTGTGTTTGATGCCAAAACCTATCAAAAAATAAAAGAGTTCGCTTATAATACCGATGGCTGGGGATTAACGAATGATGGCAAGAATATCATCATGAGCGACGGCACCAACAAATTGTATTTCTACTCTGCCGATTCTTTACGCTTACTGAATATCCTTTCTGTTACGGATAATAATGGCCCGGTAGCAAATATTAATGAGTTAGAGTATATCAATGGTGCGATATATGCGAATCAATGGGAGACGCCTTATATTTTAAAAATCGATCCCGTTTCTGGGAGTGTTACCGGCCGCATGGATCTTTCTAACCTGTTAACAGAAGCAAAAAACAGTTATGCGAATGCTGATGTGGTGAATGGTATTGCTTATGATAGCACTACTAAAAAGCTATACGTTACCGGGAAGAAGTGGCCGAATCTTTACGAGATTAAACTGCAGTGAGCTTTTTTACCACAGAGAAGAATGTAAGGGATTGCTGAGTGATAGCTACAGCGTGTTGAAAAGGCAGGTGCGTAAGTATTAGTGGCACCTTGCTGCTCAAGCGAACAGAGTACACAGAGCGTTCCTTGCGGAACGGCTGATAAATAGTGAGAGCCTGGCCTTATGAGTTTTTTTAACGCAGAGAGAATTAGGGAAGTTCGTAAGTAATAGCAATATGGT
>JADMIO010830160.1_pt1 | contig 64872 bp, 52 predicted proteins | sample 8958161 | NCBI WGS metagenome assembly JADMIO01 (sample SAMN16585339, study PRJNA669376) | soil metagenome | isolation source: Crop rotation soil | place: USA: Cullars Rotation, Alabama | collected 2011 | reverse complement strand
GCCGCGACTTCAAGTCACGTGAATTCCAAGCTTCGGATCCCACTGTGCTGGAAAGCGACCGCTTCGCCGAGGTAGAGGGCCTGTCGGGGTCGTCATCCAACGACATTCTCATCGGCGACGACCAAACCGCTGCCATCATCGCCAATATCACGGCCAGGGGAAGTGTGCTCACCAATATCTCCCTAATCGACGGCCTGCAGGGCCTGCTTGATCATGCGTTCGAGATCAATCCTGCCTCTGGCACCCACGTCACGTCGTTCGGCACAGGCAACATCATCCTCGGCGGAGATGGCAGTGACCTCATCACAGGCAACGATGGCGATGATGTAATTGACGGCGACGCCTGGCTGAACGTGCGCATCAGTGTTCGCGCCAACAAGGACGGCACCGGTCCGGAAATCGCAAGCTACGACAGCATGCAGCCGCTCGTGCCGCTGATGCGCGACGGCGTCTACAATCCAGGTCAGCTTGTGGCCGTTCGCGAGATCCTGCCCGGACATGGCGGCTTCGATACAGCTCAGTTCAACGGGCCACTTTCCAACTACACCGTTGTTGTCGACGACCGCGGCACGCCGCTCGATTTTAGCGATGACGTGGTCAGGGTGACGGACATCAGCGCAAAACCGCTCGACGGCAGTGACCGGCTCACCCACATTGAGCGCCTGCAGTTCGCCGATCAGGCCGTTGTTCTTGTTCCTGGGCTCAACGCAGAACCGGTCGGCCAGTTGACCATCCTGGACGGCGTCACAAGTGCTCCCGACGACACTCCGACCGAGGGGCAACTGCTCAAGGTATCAATCGCCGGAGTTACCGACGCCGATAACGCCGGCGGCGCGGTTACCAATGCTACCTACGTGTGGCAGGTCGAACTCAACGCTGGCACCGGTGTGTTCTCGGATATTATTCTGAAGCCGGGCCGCATCGGCGTCGGCTTCCCAAGCGCCGACGGTGCAACATTCACCGTGGATCCGGCCCTTGGCCTCTCGGGCCTGCGCTTGCGCGTACGAGCGGTCTATGAGGACGACCACGGTGTAACAGAACAAGCATTTTCCGCTCCGACCGCACCTGTCATAGCCGTGCCGGTAGCTCCGCCGACGCTGCCGACATTCGTCGACCACACCCAGGAATCCGCCGGCGTCGGCGTGCACTTTATTCGCAGCGACCTCGACTTCATCCTGGACCAGATCCACATCGCTGAGCGGCATGCGGCCGGCGAGGACCTCGTCACGCTTCTGCCAAACGTGCGCGTGCCCTTCGGCCTGCGCACGGTCGATGGCTCGTTCAACAACCTCATCGACTTCGACGTGCCGGATCAGACCAAATTCGGCGCCGCCGACACGGTGTTCCCACGTTTGACCGATCCGGTATTTCGCCCGGCCGATCCTGTCTCGGTCGACTTGGATGGGCCTGGACCACTCACCGTCGGGACGCCGACATCTTACGCTCAAACCAGCGGCTTCGTGTTCGATTCGCAGCCACGCACGATCAGCAACCTGATCGTCGATCAGACTGCGAGCAATCCGGCGGCCTATGCCAACGCATACGACCCAGGACCGGATGGTATCCTCAACTTTGGCGCTCCGGGCAATGACGACGTTCTAAAGGATGGCGTTCAGATCGTTAAGAGCCCGGGCCTCGACGGCAAGTTTGATACCGCTGACGATCGAGACGTTTTCTTCTTCGCTAACACTGCGCCCGACGCAGGGGTCTCGGCCCCGTTCGACGCATGGTTCACGTTCTTTGGCCAGTTCTTCGATCACGGCCTCGATCTCGTCACCAAAGGTGGAAACGGCACCATCTTCATTCCGTTGCAGCCGGACGACCCATTAATTGCAGGAGCTGACGGCCTCTTCGGCACACAGGATGACTTGCCGCCGGAACTGCGCTTTATGGTCGAAACGCGAGCCACCATGCTGCCTGGTCCCGATGGCAAGCTCGGCACCGCCGACGACGTTCACGATAACTCCAACACCACGACTCCCTTCGTCGACCAGAACCAGACCTACTCATCGCATCCCTCGCACCAGGTGTTCCTGCGCGCCTATGCGATTGATCCCGCTGACGGCCAGCCACATGCCACCGGCAAGCTGCTTGAGAACCGGGACCTTGGCCCTGACGGTCATTTTGGCACTGCTGACGATATCCCGATCGGTGGCATGTCCACCTGGGCCGTGGTGAAGGCCCAGGCGCGTGACATCCTCGGTATCAATCTGACCGATGCAGACGTCAGCAATGTTCCACTGCTAGCGACCGATCCTTACGGAAACTACATCCGCGGGCCGCATGGCCTCCCACAAGTTGTCATGCAAACGGCCGGGGCGGACGGGATCTTTGGCACCGCCGACGACGGCACCGTGCTCGTGGAAGGCAATCCAGCGTCGCCAATCGACCTCACCCATGCGATGCGTACCGGCCACCAGTTCCTGATCGACATCAACGCAACCGCCAATCCGTTCGACCCCATAGACGGCCATATGCTGTCGCCCGACACCGACGGAGCCATTGGCCTGTCGAACGGCGTCGACGCGGGCGGCAATCCGGTCTCGACTGCCGGCTTCTACGACGACGAGCTGCTCGACGCGCACTACATCGCTGGCGACGGCCGCGTGAACGAGAACATCGGCCTCACCGCCGTCCACGCCATCTTCCACTCCGAGCACAACAGGTTGGTCGACCAGGTCAAGCAAACTATCCTGATCGCCGAGGGCGACACGCCAGGCTACATCAACGACTGGGTGATGCCCGGCTTCGTCTATACGCCAGGAATGACCGCTGACCAGATCGACTGGAACGGCGAGCGTCTGTTCCAGGTGGCGAAGTTCGGCACTGAGATGCAGTACCAGCATCTCGTGTTCGAGGAGTTCGCCCGCACTGTCCAGCCGCTGGTGGACCCATTCTTCGCGCCCACCCAGGTGTATGACACCAAGATCAATCCCGCTATCGTGGCCGAGTTCGCGCATACGGTCTATCGCTTTGGCCACTCCATGTTGACCGAGACGGTCGATCGCTTTGACTCCAACTTCAACGTCGTGGGCGACCCGAACTCGGCCGATCCCGATCAGCAGCTTGGGTTGATCGCAGCATTCCTAAACCCGCTGGCATACGCCGGTAGTGGTCCGACGCCAGCCGACGCGACTGGCGCCATCGTTCGCGGCGTCACCCGCACGGTCGGCAACGAGATCGACGAGTTCGTAACCGAGGCCTTGCGCAATAACCTGCTGGGCACTCCGCTCGATCTTGCGGTCTTGAATTTGGCCCGCGGTCGCGATACCGGCATCCCGTCCCTGAACGGCGCGCGCGCTCAGTTCTACGCGGATATCAGCGACCCCGAGCTCAAGCCCTACACGAGCTGGGCCGACTTCGTGCAGCACCTGAAGCACCCAGAGTCGCTCATCAACTTCATCGCCGCCTACGGCACTCACGAAAGCATTACCGCGGCTACAACGACGGCAGACAAACGGGCTGCTGCCCTGCTGCTGGTGCTCGGAGACGGCAATGACGCCGACGGGGTCACGATCAATGGCGCGACCTACTTCGATCGCCTCGACTTCCTCAACAGCACAGGCAGCTGGGCCAATGCCAGCGCGGTGCACACCGCCAAGGACTTCGATGGCGTAACCACGACTGGTCTTGGCAGCGTCGATTTCTGGATCGGCGGCCTCGCTGAAGAGATAACGCCGTTCGGCGGCATGCTGGGCTCGACCTTCAATTTCGTGTTTGAGAACCAGATGGAGAAGCTACAGGACGCCGACCGATTCTATTACCTCGAGCGCACCGCTGGCATGAACTTCAACGCTGAGCTCGAGGCCAATTCGTTCGCCAAGCTGATTGAGGCCAATACCGACGCCACCCACCTGCCAGCGCTGGTGTTCAAGGCGGCGGACTTCACGCTGGAAGTCGACTCCAGCAAACAGTTCAACGAGCACACCGGAGTGTTCCTGCCAGGACCGGATGGCATTCTCGGCACTGCGGACGATGTGGAAAACACTAGGGCAGACCCGGTCAATACGGGCCCCTTCTCCACGCTCATTCCGCTCGTCATCCGCGACAACCCCGACACTGTTGGTCCTGACACCAACTATCTGCAGTTCACTGGTGACAAGCACGTGGTGCTCGGTGGAACGGCCGCCAATGACATTCTGATATCCGGCTCTGGCGACGACACAATCTATGGAGACGATGGCAACGATCGCATCGAGGGCGGCGCGGACAACGACCATCTCCTCGGAGGAGCGGGCGACGATATCATCACCGACAGGGGTGGCGACGACGTCATTGAAGGCCAGGATGGTAACGACGTCATCCAGGGCGGCGGCGGGGCCAACATCCTACTTGGCGGCTTCGGCCAGGACTTCATCATCAGCGGCGAAGATGCGTCAGAAATATTCGGCGGTCCTGGCAACGACTTCCTCTATGGCAGCAAGGCCAACGAGTTCTCTTTCGGTAACGAAGGCGACGACTGGATCGAGAAAGGCACCAGCGACGGCGCGGCTGGAGACAACTTCGATCCGTTCGGCAACGAGCCCGTCAAGGGCAATGACGTGTTCCTCGGCGACGGCGGGCCCGACAACGTCGACGGCGAGGGTGGCGACGATATCTATATCGCCACTCCGAGTGAGGCGGACCGCTTCATCGGCTTTGGCGGCTTCGACTGGGCTACGTTCAAGAACGACCCCGTCGGTGTCACGGTTGGACTTGACTCCAGCTTGCGTTTCTTCGACCAACCCAAGGTTCCCGGATCGCCCTCGTCAATCATTTCGCGATTGGACCTGGTGGAAGGCCTGTCGGGCTCGCATCACGACGACTTCCTGTTCGGCGATGATGCAGATGCGACCACGATAGCCGGGGCCGGCATTCCACCGTTCGGCAGCATCCTGCTTAACCCCGGTCTCATCAACGGCCTTCAGGATTTCCTCAACGACTTCCTTGGCACGCCCACGACGCCGGTTGTGACCAGCTTCGACGCCGGCAACATCATTCTTGGCGGTGAAGGCAGCGACTTCATCATGGGTCAGGGCGGCAACGATCTGATCGATGGCGACGCGTGGCTCAACGTTCGCATCAGCGTGCGCAGCCTGGCCGATCCCAACATCGAGCTCACCAGTGCCGACAGCATGGTTGACCTCATGCCAGCCATGCTGTCAGGGGCCTACAGCCCCGGCCAGCTGCAGATCGTGCGCGAGCTGCTGTACTCGCCAACCCCCGACTTCGACACGGCGGTATTCGCGTCACCCTTGGCCAACTACACCTTCACGGTCAACGGAGTTGCGGTCGATGCAGCAGGCCTTGCGGCGGCCACGGTAGCCGCCGGCCCTGACGCCATTGTCACCGTGACCGACAATTCGGCCACCGGCGGTGTCAAGCTCGAAGGCACTGATTCGTTGCGCCACATCGAGCGGCTGCAATTCTCCGACCAAGCGATTGTTCTCGGCGGCCTGAACCACCAGCCCGTGGGCGCCCTGATCCTGGACGGAACGCCGACCGAAGACCGGCCCGTGAGCGTGGTATTCAAAGCCGACGGCTCGCTCGCCGGGGTAACGGATGCCGACAACCCCAATGGGGCGATCACCGGCCCGATATCCTACTTCTGGCAAGGCGAGTTGACCCCAGGAGCAGGGAATTTCCAGGACATCATGTTCTTCGGCGCCGGCGAGACCCAGCGCGCAGTAGGCCCGACCTTCACGCCCACCGAACCTTTCGTAGGCGGCATCAACTTCGTCAGTCTGGTCGGCGTCGCGATACGCGTGCGAGCCGTATACCAGGACGCCCACGGCGTGCTGGAGGAGGTGTTCTCAGCTCCGCAGGTGGTACTCAACGCCAACGATGCGCCGACGGCGGGACCAACGGTCAGCGACACCACGCCAACCGAAGGCCTGGCAATATTTGCCGATCCAACAACTATCGTCGACCCGGATGGCACGACGACTGCGGTCGCGGGCAGTCTCTTCTCCTTCCAGTGGCAGCAGGCGAACGCCGTTGGCGTAGGCGGCGGCGCGTCCGGCTTCTCCGATATAGCCGGTGCCACCACCCAGCTGTTTGTGCCGGCCCAGGCGCAGGTCAATCGCGAGCTGCGGGTGGTTGTAACTTACGTCGATGATCACGGAACGACCGAGATCGTACCGTCGGCGGTGACGACCGTTGTAGGCAACCACATTGTTGGCAGCAACGCGGCCAATACCTTCAATGGCACCACTACGCCGGAAGCTACCACCGAGGGCCAGGACATCATCTTCGGCCAAGGCGGCAACGACAATATCAGCAGCCTGGGTGAAGCCGACATCATCGACGGCGGCACAGGCAACGACACCATCAATGCCGGAGCCGGCAACGACACCATCAACTATACGATGGGCCAGGGCGCCGACACGGTGGATGGCGGGGCGGACACCGACACGCTCAACATCACGGGCGGTCTCTCTGCCACTGGCAACGACACGCTCGACGTGGTTTTCAACGGAACCGCGCTGACAAGTGTCGAAGGCGGAGCGGTGACAAATGTGGAACGCGTGATCGCGGACCTGCAGAACGGCATCAATTCGCTCAACTACGGTGCAACCTCGGTGCCTGTCACTGTGAACCTGGCGACGGGGGAGGCGTCCGGGTTCCTCTCCATAGCCAATATCCAGAACGTGACCGGCGGCGCCAGCAACGACACGCTTACCGGTAACGAGCTCAACAACACGATCAACGGCTCCGGCGGTGACGATGTCATCAATGGCGGGCTGGGCAATGACACTCTGTCGGGCGGAGCGGGCAACGATACGTTCGTTGCGAGCGTCGGCGACGGAGATGATGCCTATAACGGCGGGGCGGGGGTCGACACCTACGACCTGTCGGGCACCAACGCCGGGGCCAGCATCACCACCACAAGCGCGTCGAGCCTGGAGACCGGCAACGACACGCTGGCGGGCTTTGAGAACTACACCGGCAGCCAGGGCAACGACGTCATCGCCGTCAACGGCGGCGTCAACGTCATCGACGGCCAGGGCGGCGACGACACCATCAGCGCCGGCGGCGGCACCGACACCGTCAGCGGAGGGGCCGGCAACGACACCATCACCGGCGGTACCGGTAACGACACCCTGAACGGAGGGGCCGGGCTCGACACCTTCCTCTACACCTTCGGCGATGGTGCCGACACGATCGACGGTGGTGCGGATAGCGACACGCTCAGAATCACCGGTACCGCAGGCGCCAACACGCTCAACGTGTTGTTCAACGGCACGGCGCTCACCACCTTTGAAGGCGGCACGCTGGCGAACGTGGAGGCGGTGACCGCCGACCTGGGCGCGGGCACCGACACCCTGACCTACGCAGGCACCACAGCCAACGTCAGCGTCAACCTGACGACGGGGGCGGCCTCCGGGTTCGGCGGGGCTGGCTCGCTGGCGGGCATCGAGAACGTCACCGGCGGGGCGGGCAACGACACGCTGACGGGCACCGCGGGGGCCAACACGCTGACCGGCGGGGGCGGCAACGACGTGCTGGACGGGGCCGGCGGGGCCGACGCGCTGGCGGGCGGGGCGGGCGACGACACCTATATCACCGACGGCGGCGACACGCTGACGGAAGGTGCGGGCGCCGGCACCGACACGGTGGTGAGCTCGGCGACGTTCACGCTCGCCAACAACTTCGAGAACCTGACCCTGACGGGCGCCGGCAACATCAACGGCACCGGCAACGGCGCCGCCAACACCATCACCGGCAACGACGGCAACAACGTGCTGACCGGCGGGGGGGGCAACGACACGCTCAATGGCGGCATCGGCGCCGACACGCTGGTGGGCGGCACGGGGCTCGATGTGCTGACCGGCGGGGCCGGCAACGACACGTTCGACTTCAATGCGCTGGGCGAATCGGGCGTGGGGGTTGGCGCCAACGACCTCATCACCGACTTCACGGGTGCGGGTGTGGTTGGCGGCGACGTGATCGATCTGTCGGGCATCGATGCCGTCAACGGCGGGGCCGACCAGGCCTTCGTCTTCATCGGCAACGACGTGGCGTTCACGGCGGCGGGCCAGCTGCGCGCGGTGCACCTGGGCGGCGACACCTTCATCCAGGCCAACACCAACGCTAACACCGGGACGATCGAGTTCGAGTTGCGGCTCAACGGCAATCACATCCTGAACGCCCAGGACTTCGTGCTCTAGGGCCGGATATCGACGGAGACCTACCATGTACCTAACGGGCAAAGAATCCCGCGTCCGGCAAAGAGAAGCCCAGCGGGCGCGCGAAAACCGCGTCGAGATCGTCAAGGCCCGGTCGCTTGGTCAGGTGACGCGGCGTGACCTGATGAGGTGGGGCATCCTTACGGCCGTAGGCACGCTCGCCCTGAAGAATGGCCTGAGCCCGTTTGCGCGCAGCGCCTTTGCCGCCGTGCCGACCGGGACACCGCGCAGTCCGTTGTTTGGCGTCACGAAGTTCTCACAGCGTCTGCCGCGGCTTAGACTTCAAACGCCGATACCGATGACCCGTGACCCCGTCACCGGCGACGCGTGCTATCCGGCAAGCTTTGGCTATAGTAACGCCAAGCGGTTGTCCTACCACAACGATTTCAGTGGCTATGTCGGGGATCCAAGCCTCAATCCGTTCCGAAATCCAGTTACCAACAATGGTCCTATGGAGGGACGTGCCCCCGGCGAATTCTTTGCGCACCAGCGCTGGGAAGAGTTCTTCCCGAAGGTGGGGTACGCGATGTCGTGGACCCAGTGTGCCGCAGGGACTAAGTTCCACCCAAATCTGCCCAACCAGAACCCCGATAGCGTCTGGTGCTACGGTACTGGCAACACCTACCAGGGACAGTTGACGCCTTTCCTCATCAAGGGACGTTACGGCGAGCCGATTTGCACGCGCATCTTCAACAACACACCGGTCGATCGCGCCGACAATGCGGGCTTCGGCCGCAACGAGACGCAATTGCACTTCCACAACGCGCACAATGGGGCCGAAAGCGACGGCGCCACCGGCTGCCATCACTTCCCGGGAACCTTCTACGACTATCGCTGGAGCACGACCCTGGCGCGGCGCGACAAGATCAACACCAACGGCACGGATCAGCGGGCCGCGGGTCCTGACAACGGCACCGGCATCGTGAAAGTGCCGGGCGACTGGAGGGAGTTGCAGGGCACGATGTGGGCCCACGATCACCGCTTCTTCTTTACTGCCGAGAACGTCTACAAGGGCAATCTCGGCATGGTGAACTACTACAGCGGCCGCGACCGCGGCCACGAGACGATAACGTCCGGCACCAACTTGCGCCTGCCCAGCGGCACGCAACTCGGCTGGGGCAACATCGATTTCGACGTCAACCTAGTCATCTCGGATGCCGCGACCGACCAGAACGGCCAGATGTTCTTCGACATCTTTACCACCGATGGATTCCTGGGGGACCTGCCGCTGGTCAATTTCGCCTACGCGCCATTCTTCGAGGTGCTGCCACGCAAGTATCGCTTCCGCATCCTCGCCGCCGCCATGTCGCGCTACTACAAACTGGCGATCAGCTGGAACGGAGTGCCAGTGCCGATCAAAGTCATAGCCAACGACGGCAATTTCCTGGTCGCCCCCGTGCAGGTCACCGAACTCGACCAGCAGGGCGTTGCCGAACGGTTCGACATCGTCGTTGACTTCTCGATGTTCCCCGTGGGCTCGCGCCTCTATCTCGTGAACGAATTGCGCATGCGCGACGACGGTCGCGGGCCGGCGGAAGAGCTAGCGCTGCGTACCGCGCTGGGTGGGCGCCCCGATGATCCATGCATCGGCGCCATGATGGAATTCAGGGTGGTCAATTCGGTACAGAGCGTCGATGCACCGGGTAAGACGCTGACCGTGCAGAACAGCTGCGGGCCCAACGACAAGAGCCAGGTGCCGGCGGTACTTACGGAGCAGATTCCCATCGTCACACCGGTGCGCACCAGGACCATCGAGTGGGGCAGATCGGGAGAGGGGGACTCGCGTGACCCAGCTACGGGTCAATGCACCCCGGATTGCCCAGAGAATGCTGTGTTCCCGTGGACGGTGAGGATCAACGGCCAGGCAGCGCATTCCTTCAACGCCAACCGCATTTCCGAGCTGATCCCCAAGCCGGGCGAGGTGGAGCATTGGACCTACATCAATGGCGGCGGCGGCTGGGACCATCCGATCCACCTCCACTTCGAGGAAGGCATCACGATGAATCGCGGTGGAGCGCCGATCCCCGCAACTGAGCTTCTTGTGCGCAAGGACGTTTGGCGATTGCGTCCATCCGGCAGTGTCCAGTTCCAGATCCAATTTGGCGAGTACGGCGGCTCGTACGTAAATCACTGCCACAACACCGTGCACGAGGATTTCGCGTTGCTGATGCGCATCCAGCTGCTGGGCGCGGCGGGCGCGCAGGCGGCAGTCACCCCTACACCCCATCCGAGCCCGTTCGGTGTGACCTTCACCTCGCCGGAAATCCTACCCGAGGGAGATCCACGAGCACCACAGTTCGCGGTTGGTACTGGGGCAGGGAACGGATAAGGACCCATAGGGGACAGCGGCCGCTAGCACCGACGCAAGGTGCCTTGGAGTATAAGAACGAAATCAAGGGTATCGCCAGGAAGGCCTGGCCTGAAATCCGGACAGACGCACACGAGATCGTCTGCACAGCATGCGTCGCGCCGACAGGCCTCGTCACGAGGTTGCGCTGCTTGTCGAACTGCTCCAACCACGTTTCCTTTGAGAACACGTGCAGGATTGCTCAACTCGAAGCCGATGGTTCTGCCTTGCATCGGGTTCGGGTTCGCAATCGGCGCCAGGATCGTGGAGCGCTACAATGAATTGACGAAACCGGTACTGAGTAGCCATGACGGCGGAGCTGGCGGGCGAGCACCGTCGCAAGCGCGAAAGCGCGTTCAATTGAGCGAGCCGTGAAGCGCGCCAGTCCATTGAAAGTAGGTCGACTCTTATTGCGCCGCATTAGTCTGGAGTTGGCACTTCTGCGACATTGCGATCGGCCGCTCTGACGTCAGATTATGGGGCATGAGCGGACCAAAGCTCTGACGTTCACCAGCCCATTGATCAACCCCGCTAATTTAGGTTCACGAGCTAGGTCGTGAACTCATAGAGTTCGCAGCCAGAGGCGGATTGACGCCAGCTGGGCGCGGTGGGGGAGATTTTCGCTAGGCAGAATCAGCGGACATTAACCCGCGCCGAGTGGCGCACGCCTTCGGCCTGCTCGGCATTCCCTATTTCTCCCAGCTGGGTTCGGGAGAGATTAGAACTCTTGCAACGCGGAACCCAGTGTAAGGCATCAATCGGTATTCAAAGTTGTCCCAACCACGACTTGCCGATCGAAGACGGCCAGGATCATTGGCCCACGCGCCGCCACGTTCAACGCGGTGCGTGCAATCGCCGTCGGTTACCGCTGAACCATCGGTGGGTGCACCATCATAGCTGTCTTTGTAGCAGTCCTCGGTCCATTCCCACACATTTCCGTGAACGTCGTATAGTCCCCAATGATTTGGCGCAAACGAACCTACGGGCAGTGTCTGCCTCCTAAAACTACCCTCAGGCTCATCACTGTAGGAGTGACCGTTATAGTTGGCATGTTTGATCGAGATCGATGATCCCCACCAGAAAGGTGTCGTAGTGCCTGCCCGGGTGACATACTCGCGTTCAGCTTCACTCAGCAGTCGATAAGTCTTTCCTGTGATCTTCGACAGCCACGTCACGTAATCCTTAGCGTCATTCCAAGAGACATTGATCACCGGTCGACGTCCGCGGCCCCAGTTTTGATCGAGCGGCGGGGAAGCATTACAACCCCGCGCAGCCATGCAGGCCTCCCATTCGTCGAAGGTGACGGAGAACTTTCCTACCGCAAACTGTCGAGCAAAAGTCACCTGATGTCGCGGGCCTTCCGTGTTGAAGCGACCCGGCTCGTTTTCCGCGGATCCCATGATGAAGGAGCCCGGTGGCACGACTATCATCTCCGGACATTGCCGGCATTCCTTAAAGGTGTCCCCTTGCTTAAGTGCACGCTCACGCTCTGGCGTTAATACTTGAGCCGAGGAGAAGCAACCGGCCAGCAGCGCGGCAACAAAGACCAAGGTGAAGTTGCGGTGCATGGCGGGAGCTACGCTTTGTTGATCCGAGATGTTCCACCGCGTGGATTTCCGGTGGCAGACGATAATGGTACCATTGCCGTGAACTACGGCGTCCACTGGAGCGTGCGCCATTGGGTGTACTATGATTTCGAAGAGCACGGCCGAACGGATGCGAACTGCAGGTTTTCCGCAAGGCTCGTCCCGGCTCAGATTTCCTCACCTTGAAGAAATTATCGACGCGATTGGTGATCGCTATCAGGGTTTGGCGCGAGTCTCTCCTCTGCTTTGGGAGGCTTATGGCTTGCGTCAGGGTGCGCCAGTGCCATCTTCTGAGATGCTTGCTCCGGTAGAAGACTGCATCAGCGTTCAAGCAACAACGTTGGAGGAAGCCGTCGCGGAACTATGGCTTCTTTTTCAGGCCTACGGGGCGCACGGAAGCGGAACCAAATTGCGGTGACAACCCGCCACCACCACTAACGCCTGTGTAATGCCCTTGAAACGACAACGTCAGAAGAGAAGAACTCCCGGTGCAGTTTATCTCATTGTCTTGATGATCATTGGAGGCCTCAAAACCGCGTTGAGCTAACTCCAGACATCATCTCTCCCTGTACGGCAGTATTTTCCTGGCAACAACCTCCCGAGTATTGTCTTGATGACACCCCCTTCTGCCGGGCGCGGCCTTGGTGGCGGTTGGGTTCTGGCTAACCGCGCGGGAGCAAGATTCTATCTTTTGCCCGTCGCCTTTGCTACCTCGGAGGCAGCTCGTCCAGCAGTAGCGCGCGTGCTGGTTGGGTAGATACGCAACACTGCGTTGTAGTCGGCAATCGCACGATCATGATCGCCGAGCGCGCGATAGGCGTCGGCACGCGCCAGATAGGCGTCGCCATCCCTGGGATCGAGTTTAATCTGGGCCGTCGAGTTTGCGATCGTGCCGGCGTAGTCGCGGCGGATGAGGTATATTTGGCTGCGCGCCTCGTAGACGTCGGCGTAGTCTGGTTTCAGGCGTATCGCTTCCGCATAGTCAGCAAGTGCCCGATCGGGGTCACCTTTGCTGAACCAAGCATAGCCGCGCATGAAGTGGGCTTTCGCCAAAGCGGGGTCCAACCGGATTGCAGTGTCATAGTCGGCGATGGCTTGATCGAGTTCGAGCTTGTCGAAGTACGCTGTTCCGCGTGCCAGGTGGGCTGCAGCCGAACTGCGATCGAGTTGGATGGCCGCGGAGAAATCCCCGATGGCAAGGTCGAACGCTGCAATCGCAGTGTCGCGCTTGCCCCCGGCAAGCTTGCCCATACCGTGATGCAAGACCCCGCGGGCCATCAACGCCCGCACCTGCGCCGCTACCGGGAGCTGGCCCGAGTCGATCGCCACCGTGCACGCGTCGATCGCTTGCTCGGGCTTGCCCAGATCTGCACCCCGACAGGCGTCCGACAGCGACTGAGCTGAAGCAGCGGTCGCCACAGTCGCGACAAGGATGATGCTGATCACGCCGCCGACAAACCACCGCATTTGTAACACCATTTCAGCCGACCGTACGCCCTAAGACTAACAGAAATCGGCGGTGGAGCGCCAACGGCGCTCGAATTGATGGGAAGCAGATAGTGATGGACGACGAGGTACGATCGGACAAAGCAGATAGCGAAGGCGGCCCTCGTCGCAGCAGAGTTGAAACATGGTACGCGGTGATAGAGATCCTTGGCTGGTTTGTTGAGGGTTTCGCTTGGCTCATGCGATGGCTCCTCGCTGGCATCGTGACCTTGCTGCACGGCGGGTGAGAGCGCTAGAGACACGTCAGCCGAAGAGGGAGTCGAAAAAGCTCCGGCTGCTATGGAGGGTAAAGCGAAAGTGCGGCACGCTCTCGGACAACGACGCGAACGGCGCGTGGGCTGGCCGACTAAGGCGGTTACGAAGGCGATCCGCGCGCCAAACCGCAAGCTATCCATATCTGCCTGTGGCACCTTTCTGCCGTTCGCGATAACAGCGCAATACGACCGTTAATGATTTGTCGATTAAGAAGCCGCGGCGGCTCTTTCAACAATTTCTCCATGCGCCCATCAACACATCCATACTGTCCGGCTTGAATGTCCGGGGAGTTGACCCATGGCCACGAACAAAGTTGCTGGCGGCACTGAAACTTTACAGACGATGGATGATGAGATGGCGCGGCGAAAGCTAATCGCGCGGTGCGCCGCGCGAACTGCGGGCCTCGAAGGTGCGCCCGCACAGCGATACGTCCGCGACATTTGTGATTCTCTTCTGCTCTCGCGGCAACCGCAAGCAAGTGGTGCCGCACTGCCGTTAGAAAAGGCAATCCGTCTCGAATATTTACGCCAGCTGGGGCCGTGGCTCTTGGTTCCGGTGTTGTGCGCCGCCCTTGCATTTTCCGTCCCGAATTTTTGGGTCCAATCGCTGTTCATTGCCGTGATATTGCTAACGTTCGGCGTATCGGTGAGGCTTGCCGAGGCGTTGAGCTGGCGTCGTAAAATTAGCCACGTTGCAGGCATGCTGCCAAAAGCGGAAACGCTGATACGGGCGGACCGCGATTTTCTGACCGTCGGCACAACTTCCGTGCCGTGGGACGACCTAGCACTCGAAGCTGTCGAATTGCGGTACCTTTGGAGGCCGCGGTTATTTCCCAAGTATTGTATCGATCAGCTGCGCCTTACCACCAGCAAGGGACCGTTGATGCTCGATGTGCGGCTGATTGAGAACGGTCGGGAGGTTATTGACGCAATTTGCGGGAAGCTTGTCTTGCGCTAGTTCGACGCCCGAAAAGCGATCTTCTTGCTGGCCTTGATCTTGATAGCTTCGCCCGTTGCAGGGTTGCGACCCATCCGTGCGGCGCGCTTGCGCACCTGCAGGATGCCAAGGCCCGGGATGCGGATGCGCGAGCCTTTCTTTGGATGCTTGCCGACACGGCCACCATCTCAGTCAGCATGATGTTCGCCTGCGCCTTCGGAAGGGTATGCGTCTCGGCCAAAGATGCGGCCAAGTCCTTAAGCGTTGTCGATCGGCGCCGAATACTGACCCACCAAAAGCACGCACCAGCGCCAAGCCCTACGGCGCTACGCTGCGCTGCGCGCCTCCAGGCTTGGCGCTGCGTCGTCACAACCTAGAGGGTGGTCAACTCTTCGACGCCGATCCTGGTCAACCCGTCGGCGCCGTTTGACAGTACGCGCAAGACACGACACCCGCGCGGCGGTCATCTCCAGTTGGTACCAAAGGTGGGAGCAGTCGAATTTCGCTCCTGTCCCCTGAACAAAATAGCCGCGGGTTGGCTCCCGCCAGCGACGGAATCTTCCTGATCTCCGCGAGGTCCGATCCCAAGCGTATCCCTCTCAGGTCGAAGGGCTCCTCTGCGGCGGTGAACTGGAAGGGCACGCACCAGGCTGCCAGTGCCACTATGGCTTGTCGCATTAGCCACTCCCAAGATTGTCCGCTGGCGCATCATGCCAGCGAGTCGCTGAGCGAAGTGGCGGCGATGATTGTTTTCCCCAGCTGCTGTTTGTCCCGCACGTTCTGAGACGAATGTTCACGATCGTTGGAGCCAGGGCGCTACGAAATTTGCAAAATGTGGCCCCCAATGTGGCCCCGACGTCACTTGGAGGCGGGAGCGTTGCGTCTAATTCATTGAAATAATTGGCTCCGCGGGTAGGATTCGAACCTACGACCAGCCGGTTAACAGCCGGCTGCTCTACCGCTGAGCTACCGCGGAATACCGTTTACCCTCAGGGGTTGCGCCTCTTAGCAACTCGCATCGGCGCCGCCAAGCCATTTAGTTTTCGAGATGGGCAAAATTGTCGGACGAATCCTGATTTTGGTGCGATCCAGCACACTTGGCGTCGGCAGTGCCAGTGTACAGCGCAGGCGTCCAGATCGGGACGGCGGCGTTATCGACAGGCGTATCGCGCGAAAAAGCCACTATCTTCTGGTGCGTATGCGGTAACGGATGTCCTGGGCCGTGGGCAACAATGCGACGCCGCGATTGGGGTAATTCATGCTGAGGGCGGCCGTTGCCGTTGTCTTGATCGGCATATCCGCTTCTGCTGCGCGAGCGGACACGGCGCAGGATTGCACCCAGGTGAACGACCTGGACCTTGCGCTGGCCGCCTGCAGCGAACTGATCGGCAGCAATACCAACGCGGCATGGGCCTACAGCAATCGCGGCTTCATATACGACCGCAAGGGCCGGCCCGATCGAGCCGTTGCCGATTTCATCAAGTCGATCGAGTTGGAACCGGGCGAGGCGGGCACCTACTCCAACCTCAGCAGCGCCTACACCAGCCTTGGCCAGTTCGACCGTGCGATCGCCGCCGCCACCACGGCGCTGGAACTCGATAGCCAAAATGCCGGCGCCTACAACAATCGCGCCTGGGCCTACTTCAAGGCCGGCATGGCCGAGAAGGGCTTGCCGGATGCCGAGCGTGCGCTGGCGCTGGATCAGAGCCAGGCGGATGCTTTCGATACGCGGGCTCACATCTTCGAAGCGCTGGGGCGGCGAGAAGAGGCGATTGCCGATTTCCGCCGCGCGCTCGAGCGCAATCCAGGCCTGGCCGAAAGCCGCGCCGGGTTGGCGCGGCTGGGTGCCGGTCCTTGAGCTGACCGGAAGCCGGGGAACAACTGGCCACCAGCGTCCGGCTACCTGGTCGACACGGCGAAGTAATGCAGGTCGCCGCCGATGGAGCCATAGGTATACGGCTCCTGCTGGTTGTTGGTGGCGCGCCGCACCGCATCGCGCACTCGCCCGAACATTACGCGAATGTCGACGTTGGGCTGGGGCATGTTGTTTGCCAGCGCCACGGCGTAGGGGCTGTTGTCGCCTTCGCCATCGAGCGCGGTCGTTCCGTGCTTGGTCGCATAGGCGACCAGCACGTCGCCTTCGACTTCAATTGCGGGCAGGCCGCTGCCGATCGAGCGTGTGGTTGTGCCGGAGCGTACCATGCGTGTCAGGAACGGATTGTTGCGGCAGGCGTCGAGAATGACGAGCCGCAGCCGCTTGGCCCGCTCGGTGACCTGGAGCATCCGGTCGAGCGGAACGGTCTCGAAGGCAACGTGCGCGTCGCGCTCCAGTTTGGCGTCCGTCGGCACCAGGTAGGCCGTGCCATTCATCTCCACGCCGTGGCCGGCGAAGTAGATCACCGCCCAATCGGCATTGGCGGAGCGGTCGCCGAAATCCTTGAGGGCGGACATGGTCTGCGCGAGATCGAGATCGTAGCGGTCTATCACCTCCGTAAAGCCGATGCGGCGCATGGCACTGGCGATGGCCTTGGCGTCGTTGGCGGGATTCTTGAGGGCGCCCGCGTGGGTGTAGGCGGAGTTGCCGATCACCAGCGCGACGCGGCGGCCTTCGTTTGCGGCGTTGATCTGCGGCTGGGGTGCGGGTGTTGCCGCCGCGGGTGGTCCGGGCGGTTTTGCCGCCGCAGGCGGCGCCGAGGGTGCCGACACCGGAATTGCCGCCTTGTTCTGAGGCGCTTGCGCCAGGGACATCAAGGTTTCTGCAGCCTTGATCTGCGCATCCCGCTCCTTCGTCGACCGGGCGGGCAACGCAAGAACCTTGCGCATGTCGGCAATCGCCGCGCCCCAATCGTTCTTCTTCAGATACACCTCCGCACGATGTCCGAACGCCTCGACACGGCGCGGGTCGAGCTTGACGGCTGTTGACAGGTCTGCCAGCGCGCGATCGAAGTCACCCTTGCGCAGGTAGGCAAAGCCGCGGCCGGCAATCGACTGGGCATGCCTCGGGTGGATCTGGATGGCGCGGTCGAAATCGGCCAGGCCGCGATCGACCTGTCCCATTTCCACATATGTCCGCCCGCGATTGGCCAGTCCATTCGGATTGCGGGGAAGCAGCGTGAGGGCCTGGTTGTAGTCCTGCAGCGCGCGATCATACTGCTTGAGGTTGGCGTAGAAGACGCCTCGGCCGACATAGCCCCCTGCAGCCTTGGGATTTATCTCAATAGATCTGTTGCAATCGGCCAAGGCACGGTCGGGTTCGTCCTTGGACAGATACGCCAGGCAGCGGTTGCTGTAGGCAACCGATTGCTTGGGATCGAGCTCGATGGCGCGGGTGAAATCCCTGATGGCGCGGTCGTGCGCTCCCTGGTTGCCGTAGGCCGAACCCCGGCCCAGATAGGCGTTCACCGAATTGGGATTGAGTTCCAGCGCCCGCTGGATATCCGCCAAGCCGCGTTGCACGTCGGCGAGATCCACGTACAATCGGCCGCGCGCCGCAAATGCATCGGCATTCTTGGGTTCGAGGCTGATCGCTCGGTCAAGGTCGGACTTGGCCCGATCGTGATCGCCGAGGTAGGCGTAGGCGGAGCCGCGCAACAGGTATGCAAACGCCGCGTCAGCCTTCAGCTGAATGGCCCGGCTGTAGTCGGCGATGGCGTTGTCGTACTCGCCCTTGCGCTGGTAGAGGGTGCCGCGGTCGCCGATGATGAAGGGGTTGTTCGGCTTCAGCTGGTCTGCCCGGTTGTAGTCGCGCAGCGCCGCTTCCAGGTCGCCTTTTCTGCTGTGGATCGCTGCCCGGATCTGAAAGGCGCTGTAGGTGTTGGGGTTGATGCGCAGCGCCTGCTCGACATCGGCCAAGGCCCGGTCGAGATCGGGTTTGCGCATGTAGATGCCGGCCCGCCCCATGTAGCCGGTAATGGTATTGGGGTCGGCGGCAACGGCCGCGTTGCCATCCGCCAGCGCGATGTCCATCAAGCCCTTCCGCGCGTAGGCGAGCCCCCTGTAGCCCAGGGCGAGGGAGCGGTCGTTGGCTTTGATGTTTCCCGACTGCAGGAAGCGGGAGCATGCAGAGATCGCGACGTCCGGGTCCGGTGCCCTGCAATCAGGCGCGATATCGGCCTGTGCGGAACCGGCGAGCCGCATCAGCAGCACGATGAAAAATACAGGCAGAGCAATGCGAAGCATGCCAGCGTCTCCGGAAATATCGTCTTGAGTATACCAATCCAGGCTTGCGCAGGAAAATGGTGCAGCAATGAAGCAAGTAGACGACAGAAAATTGCGATCTGATCAAGGCGGCCTCAACGTGCGGCCAGCGCACCGGATTTCCGGCCGGACTGCGCTTGCTGCGGCCAAAACTGTCGGCTTGGACTGAATTGCGGCCGTGCGCTCGCTTGAGGAGGAAGGCCGTTTTTCATGGCATCAGGACAGACCGCAGGCCCGCGCCGCCGCGCGGAGCGCTCGTGTCACAGGATGTTTGGGATTGGAGGCCACGCCCGGAATTGAACCGGGGTACACGGTTTTGCAGACCGTTGCGTAACCACTCCGCCACGTGGCCTCGTCTTGAAGCGTCAGGCACTTAGCACGGGCGCCCATCCGGCGGCAAGTTGCGCCGGCCACCCCGATACGCGGGGAACCCCGGAAGGTGTCAGGCCGATGTCAGACCCTGGGCGCGTAGCCGAGGCCCAGGGTAACGAGCTTCTGCAGCAGCTCCTCGTAGGCATCCCCGCATGCCGGGCCGAATCCGCGAAATCCTCGTTGCGCGCGATCTGCGGGTTGGGATTGGTCTCCAGCAGGTAGAGCTGGCCGTTCTCGCGCAAACGGTAGTCGAGACGCGCGTAGCCGCTGAGATTGAGCATGCGATAGATGCGCTTCGAGGTGCGGCCGATGGCTGCCGCCAGCCGCTCGTCGAGCTTGGCGGGTCCCGTCTTCAGGCCGATTTTCTTTTGATAGCTGGGATCCCACTTGGCCTTGTCGGTGGCGATCACGGGTGTGTCTTTCGGAAGATTTCCCATGGTCAGCTCCCAGGGCGGCAACGCTGTCAGCAACTCGTTGCCGAACACGCCGACGTAGATCTCGCGGCCTTCGATGAATACCTCGACGAGTGCTGCAGAGTTCGTTTTCTCGTGGATGAAGGCAGCTCACTCAGCGGCTCGATCTCGGTGCGGTCGGCGATGATCGGGGGTGCGCCCGCAACTTCACGCATGAGTTCGTCGACGTATTCCAGCTTGGCCAGTGCCGGCCAGTTCCGGTAGCTAGCGCGCCAAAAGTCTCTGCGAAATCCTCGACAGGATGGCCTTGCGCGTACCACCCGCTGAGGTTGACGACGTGGTCGCGGCTGTCGACACGCGGCCGGTAGCTCATGGGGTAGGGCTTGCGGGGATTGCCGAACAGCTGGCGATAGCGCGGGCGCAGGTGAAAACGATAGGCCTCATCCAGCGCGTGCCCCGCCTCGTGGCGCAGGATGCGACGGCATTCCGCTTCGCCAGCCCCCTCGCATTCCAGCATCTGCGCACGCTCCAGACGCATCAGCCGCGGATGGGCGAGGTAGAAGGGAACGGCAAAGCCGAGCGTCGCGTCGGGAGTGAAGAATTCCTCCGACAGCCACACGCGCGGAAGAGCGACAATGTTGCGGGCGATGAGCTCGCGACGCAGGCGCGCGATCCGGCGGCCATCAGCGAGGTGGTAATATCGACGCGCAGGTCGCTCAGGCGAAGCGCCAGGAGCTCCTGGTCGGTAGCCTCATCCAGGCAACCGGGAGCGTCAGGAGCCGTGCGCGGGTCTCTGCGGGCACTCATGGTGCCAGACAACGCAGCGGCTCAGCCAGAGTTTCCCGCTCGCCGCGCGATGATCGGCTGCAGCATTCCGCAACTGGCAGCGGCGTCAGTTTCCGGTGTTCCTCCAAATCTTCGCGCGCCAGTCCTCGCGCGGCGCGTGCGCCGCGTTGCGGCGTTGCGGCGGGCGTGCAGCAGGAGTCCTCTGGTCCGCCGGCGGCGGCAAGACGCCTTTTTCGCCTTCCGGCGCCTGAGGCCCGTTCAGCCCCATCGGAGCTTCGAAGCCGGTGGGCGGTGGGGCAGCGGGAGAGTTGGCCGTTCCACTCTTGTCAACGGATGGTGCGCCTGCAACCACCGTCTCGCGGCAAGTGCCATTGACGCCGCGTCCTTGCGCGCAGGGCGCAAGGCACGACGTGGTCTGGCTGGCCTGGACCAGCGCCAGCAGCACCGCGTCCGGCTCGGCTACCGGCAGCTTGGCGTTGGCCAGCGCCAGGAACGCTTCGCTGGCATGCCTTGTCGCGGGCGACCAAACGCCGGTGATCTCCCCATGATAGCAGCCCACGCGCTTCAGCTCGCGCTGCAAGGCGCGCGTGAGGGTGACGCGGTCCGGAGCGGCATCCGCCCGTGTCGGGCGGACGATGGGACGGTCCTGCGTGGCAACAAAAACCTGCGGCGGGGGCGGCGGCGAATGCTGCTGCGCCGGCAAGGGTGGCTTCGTCTGTTCGGGCGAAGCCGTAGTGGAACTCTGCCGCAAAACCTGCCACGCCCTTCCAGTCTCGGCCGAGACGGACGAGTGGTCGACATGGCTGCTTGTGCTTTGCGAGCGGCCATTTACTGCGACTGCCACGCCAAGGAGACTGACTCCTGCAAGAACGCTGACAACTGGCACAATCGTACGCATGACAAGCACCGAGTGGTGTTAGCAAGCAGACTTAACCTTCACCGCCCCAAATTGTTCCCGCCTAAACAGTCAGATGCGGTCCAACACAGACCAATGATCAGTCGCATGACCACCGCCTCAGCCGCAAGCGGCCCGGCTATTCACTGCTTGGATTCCTTAGGAATTGCTGACTTCACAAATGGGTTATGACAGCCCGTGATGTACTTCGCATCCAATTCGGCGAAGCCCGGTTCACCTGCCTTGACAACGGATGCGTTCAAAAGGTCCGCCTGGTCCTCCAGCTGATCGACAATGAAGAGATGCGGCGCCGCGCATGTGAACAGCACGAACCCGCGGGGGTCTTTCCGCGCGGCTGCACGCGATATGTTGCCGTAGCGGTAGACCCGCTCGCCGGTGCCGTCCTTGATCACCACGTAGGCCAGGCCCTCACCGGCTGTGTAGGCTTCCCAGAACTTTGCCAGCAGCGCCTTTTCGCTCGATCCCGGAGACGGCGTCTCCTGAGCCAGGGCCAAGCCGGCCCCTACCAGGCATGCAGCGAGCAGAATAATCGGGCGGATCCTGCCGGCAATCATCGCATTCCTCCCCCGTTCCGGGCCAACAACGCGGCGCCATTCTCTGGCGTTCCGCCCGGCCGCCGGACCGGCACTAGCTGATCAATCCCGGCCCTTCATGCCTGGCAACTGCAGTTGCTGGCGGGCAACGGCCGTAGCCTAGCAAGAACATCGGTGCGGCAAAATTCGGGAATTGGCCAACCTGTGCCCTGCTGCGGATGTCACGCAAGGACGGCACGCTCGGGCATTGGCGGCTTTGCGGCGATTGGCTACAGCCGCGTGCCAGGCTCGGCATCTGGCACAGGGTGAACCGATTGGATAAGGTGCGCCGCGCCACAATCGTCCGGGCCCGGCCATGATCGATACCCACCTGCAGCGCCTTAACATGGTGGAAAGCCAGGTGCGTACCAGCGACGTAACGGACAGGCGCATCATCAAAGCGATGCTGGAAGTGCCACGCGAAAAGTTTGTTGCGCCGGCGCTTGCTCCCATGGCCTACATGGATGAAGCCGTCCCTGTCGGACCGGCCAGCGGCCGGCGCGTGCTGCTGCCCCCGCGCGTGTTTGCAAAACTCATTCAGCTGGCCGGGATCGGTGCGGACGACACTGTGCTCGATGTCGGCTGCGCCACTGGCTATTCGACCGCCGTACTCGCCAGGATCGCCAAGCGCGTCATCGCCATCGAGGCGGATGCGGCCCTTGCGGAATTTGCGCGAAAGATCCTGGCCGAACTGGAGGTTACTAACGCCACCGTGCTGCATCGCGCTCTTGTCGCCGGTGCCCCCGAGGAAGGGCCTTTCGAGGTGATCATTGCCAGCGGCAGCGTGCAGGTCGTGCCTCCCGCGCTGCTGCAGCAACTTGGTGACGGAGGCCGCTTGGTAGCGATTGCGGCGGACGGCGTGATGTGCCGCGCAAAAGTCTGGTATCGGACACAGAACGCTTTCGACTCACGTCCTGCGTTTGATGCTGGCGCGCCGTTGCTGCCGGGCTTCGAGCGCCCCGCAGAGTTCGTTTTCTGATCAAACTCAATGTGTTGATGACGGGCTGGCCGCCGACGGCTGCGCGCGTGCGCGAGCCTGTTGAATTCCAGCAACGGCTCGGGGAAATCGGACCGCTTAATGGTTTGTTACAGCCGAATCAACCACGTCCTGTGTGAGTATCTTGTGGAAAACGTGCCGACAAAGCGGGCGGCCATCAGGCGTTGGGCGGTGCGTCCGGTTTGCGCGCCGGCAAAGAACGAAGCTGCCACCGGCATGATCCGGCGGCAGACGGGCGGATGAGGGATCGACACGTGGCAGTTTCGCGGCGCGGACACTGGCTGGATTTTGGTCATCGCTTGAGGCTTGGAGGCCTCGCGTATGCCTTTACCCTGATTTTTGCATTGGGCTGGAGCGGGGTTGCCGGCGCGGAGACATTGAAGGAAGCGCTGAACGCGGCCTACAAGTTCAACCCGCGGTTGGATGCGGCGCGCGCGATCCAGCGTGCGACGGACGAGGAGGTGCCGCGGGCGTTGTCTGGGTACCGGCCTTCGATCACGGGCACGGCGGACACGAGCTACCAGCTGCAGACGGTCGAGCCGGTGCCTGGCTCGGGTGTTCCCAAGACGACGACGGAGACCAACCCGCGCGGCTACCAGATCGGGGCGGTGCAGCCGATTTTCCGGGGCTTCCGCACCAAGAACGCGGTATCGGCGGCGGAGGCCACGGTGCGGGCGGGCTGGGAGGCCCTGCGTTCCACGGAAAGCTCGGTGCTGCTGGAGGCTGTGACGGCCTACATGGACGTTGTGCGCGACCAGGCGATCCTCACCTTGCGCGAGAACAACGTGACGGTGCTGACGCGGGACCTGAAGGCGACGCAGGATAGGTTTGCGGTTGGCGAGGTGACGCGCACGGACGTGGCGCAGGCGCAGGCGCGGCGTGCGGGTGCGGTTGCGGCGCTGGACCTGGCGCGGGCCAACCTGAAGACCAGCCGGGCGAGCTTTGAGCGGGTGGTGGGGCATCCGCCGAGCCGTCTGGTTGAGCCCAAGCCGAGCACGGTGGTGCCCAAGTCGCTGGCGGAGAGCGTTGAGGTTGGGTCGCGGGAGAGCCCCGGGGTGGTTGCGGCGCTGTACCGGGAGCAGGCGGCGCGCTTCAATATTGACCTGATCCGGGGCGAGCGGCTGCCGACGGTGCAGCTGGAGGCCAACTACGGCAAGCGGTTCGACAGCTCCACGAGTATCGACAACGCCGAGACGACGACGGTGACGGGGCGTGTCACGGTGCCGTTCTACACCGGGGGCGAGGTGGAGGCGCGCATCCGCCAGGCCAAGCACACGCACGTGCAGCGTCTGCAGGAGATCGAGCAGGCGCGCACCGAGGTGCAGGCTCAGGTTGTGACGGCGTGGTCGCAGCTGCAGGCGGCCAAGGCCGCCGTTGAATCGGATCAGGCGAGCGTGGATGCCAACCGCATTGCCCTGGCGGGCGTGCGCGAGGAGGAGCGGGTGGGCCAGCGCACGCTGCTGGATGTGCTCAACGCGGAGCAGGAACTGCTGAACTCGGAGGTGACCTTGGCGACGGACCGGCGCAACCTGGTGGTTGCCTCCTACACGGTGCTGTCCACCGTCGGGCGGCTCAATGCGCAGGAGCTGGGCGTTGCGTCCCTGGTGTACGACCCCGAGCAGCACTACCAGGAGGTGCGCAACAAATGGTTCGATATCTCCATCACCCACAGCAACGGCAAAACCGAAAACCTGGCGCCGCCACAGCCGCCCCCGCCAGCCAAGAAGTGAATACCTCGCAGGCGCAGCGTCAGTTCGTTACGTCCCGGTCTTCGCCGGTGCCGCCCGGTGCGTTGTCGCGGCCCAGGCTGAAGATGTCGAAGGGGCCGGCACGTCCAGGCTGCCGGTACTGGTAGGGACGTCCCCAGGGATCGACGAGGCCCTGGGCCTTCTTCAGGTAAGGACCGTTCCAGCGCGCCGCACCTTGCGGCGCCTCCATCAGCGCCTTCAATCCGATCTGTTGTGGCGGGTAGCCGCCATTGTCCAGAGCGTACAATTCCAGCGCGCTGGCGATCGCATTGATCTGGATTTTGGCCGTCTCGGTGCGCGCCGTGCCGAGATAGCGCAGGACCTGCGGAGCTGCCACGCTGGCGAGCAGCGCGAGGATGCCGAGAACGATCAGCAGTTCAATGAGCGTGAAGCCTGCATCGCCGCCCCTGGGGGCTGTCCGAGCAGTGCCGCTCGACATTTGGCTGGGTATTGGAGGCTGCATTGCGTTCCCCGTTGCACCCATGATTGTGGTTGGGGCGAGGGCAGGTGGCAACCTGTCCCATAGTCCATTCTGGCAGGTTGGTTGAGAGCAGGCTCACAACGGTCCGTAAAGCCAAGCCAGCCAGGTGGCCGAGGCGAGAAACGGGCCGAACGGCAGGCGTGTGGCGCCCGAGACGTCCTGGCCGCGGAAATATGCTACCAGCGCGAATGTCAGTGCCAGTCCGGTGGCCCAAAGCAGCACTGTAGGAATTGCCTGTGCGCCGGTCCAGGCGCCTGCCGCTGCGAGCAGCTTGGCATCGCCCAGTCCGAGTCCAGGCCGGCCGCGCAGATAGCGATAAGCCAATGCCGCACCGGCCAGCAGCGCAAAGCCGATGGCGGCAGACAACGCCGACCACCACAAGGGCTGCAGGCCCGACCATGCCGTGATCACCAGTCCGGCGGCGGCAAGAGGCAGGGTGATGACATCCGGCAGGCGATAGTAGCGCAGATCGACGGCGCTCAAAATGGCCAGAGCTACCGCCAGCAGGAGTGAAGGAGCGAGAAAATCAGGTTCGGACGGTTGCCGCAGCGTGGGTGCAGCAAGCGCGGCAAATAGTACGAAAAACGCAAGCGCCGCAACCGAAACATCGCGCCTTTCAGAACCGAGTGCAAACATGACAGCGACCCGTGCGGCCGGCGACGGCTGAATGTTACTACAGCCCCGCCTACCTGTACGGTCCTTGCTCGTAAACCGGCGATCCTGGAGGCACGAGGCCAACCGGAGGAGGAGCCTGAGTGCCAGCCCCGCGGAGGCGCTGCTGGCAATAGCGATGTCCGTCGATTTCGCGCCAGCAGTAGCGGTTGCAGTATTGGTGGCCGCGAAACCAATAGCAGCCAACGCCGTAGACGGCACTGCCTTGCGGCGGAAAGTAGCTCTGTGCTCGAGCCTGACCCGTCAGGGCTGCGAATGCGAGCAGGCCGACCAGCAGCGGCAAGACATGCTTCATGGTGCACCCTCTCGGGTCACGATCCCAGTTTCCGCTTCATCTGTAGCTGATTCCAGTACGAACGAGGCTACTGATCGACGTTAACAATGATGTTGCTCACGGCCTGAGGGGTGGCCGCAATCGGCGCTCCCTCGGTAGCCGATACACGATCCGGCAGGGCCGGCATTGGAACGGCCGGGCCCTGAAAGGTGTTTCCAGAGGCTGCGAGGGCGTATGCAGCGAGCCGATGTGATTGGGGACTTACCTGATATGTGCGACGCAGGGAGCCGGCTTGGTCGCAACCGGCAAGGGTTGTGGAATGGCGCCTGATCAGAAACGCCAACTGGCCGACCTTGCGGTGATCGGCAACTGCCGAACCGCAGCGCTGTTGAATTCCAGCGGTCGGGTGCTGTGGTGGTGCTTTCCCCGTTTCGACTCTGATCCCGTATTCTCGCGCCTCCTGAGCGGGGAAGTGGAGAAGGGTTTTTGCGATATTGCGCTGGAGGGGCAGGCGGCCAGCGAGGCCGCCTACCTCCGCAATACGGCCATTGTGGAGACGACCCTGCGGGACGCGGCCGGGAACGCCGTGCGGATCACGGATTTCTCGCCTCGCTTCAAGCGCTTCGAGCGCATCTTCAACCCGCCCCAGCTTTTCCGCCGCATCGAGCCCATCGCCGGGCTGCCCCGCATCACAATCAGGGTGCGCCCAACCTTCAACTACGGACAGCCCTTTGCCAGCAGAGCGCTCGGCTCCAACCATGTTCGCTATACCGGCGGGGTGGAGCCCCTGCGGCTGACGACAGACGCGGCACTTTCCTACGTCGCACAGGAAGCGGCTTTTGCCCTCATCAAGCCGATTACTCTGATCCTGGGGCCCGACGAGCCCTTCGAGGCAGCGGTAGAGATCTCGTCGCGAGAGTTGCTCGAACGCACGCGAGACTATTGGCTGGACTGGGTGCGCTCACTGGCGGTGCCGCTCGAGTATCAGACGGAGATCATTCGGGCTGCCATTACCCTGAAGCTGTGCAGCTTCGAGGAAACGGGCGCCATCATCGCCGCGCACACGACTTCAATTCCCGAAGCGCCCGGCACGTCGCGCAACTGGGACTACCGCTTCTGCTGGTTGCGCGATGCGTTCTTCGTCATCAAGGCGCTCAACCGGCTGGGCGCGACCCAGACGATGGAAGACTACATCCACTACATCACGAATATCGCGGTTGACGCCGAGCGCCCGCTGCAGCCCGTCTACGGTATCGTGCCGACCGAGCCGCTTGACGAATGGATTGCACCGGATCTCGCCGGCTTCCAATCCATGGGCCCCGTGCGGGTCGGCAACCAGGCGGCCCTGCAACTGCAGCACGATGCCTACGGCAGCGTCATCCTCGGGGCGTCGCAGATGTTCATCGACGAGCGATTGCCGCGGATGGGGGACGCAGCGCTGTTTCACCGGCTGGAACCGCTGGGCGCACAGGCCATCCGCATGGCATTCGAGCCCGATGCCGGGCCGTGGGAATATCGCGGGCGGCAGCGCATCCATACGCACTCCGCGACCATGTGCTGGGTTGCGTGCGACCGCCTGGCAAGCATCGCGCAAAGACTGGGTCTCGACGGCCGGGCGGCGTACTGGCGCAAGCATGCCGACGCGTTGCGTGAGCAGATCCTAGCGCGCGCTTGGAGCGACCGGCATGGAGCGATTACCGGCGCGCTCGATCACGAGGATCTGGATGCAAGCGTGCTGCTGCTGCACGAGTTGGGGCTGTTGCATGCCGGCGACGAGCGCTTCGTGCGGACGTGCGAGGCCATCGGCCGCGAACTCAATCGCAACGGGTTCATCATGCGCTACACCGCGGCAGACGACTTCGGTCTGCCGGAGACGGCCTTTCTCGTATGCCAGTTCTGGTACATCGATGCGCTGGCAGCCATCGGCCGCAAGGAAGAGGCGCGCGCGATGTTTGCTGACGTGCTGTCCCGCCGGAACAGCTTCGGCCTGTTGTCGGAGGACATACATCCCGTAACCGGCGCGTTGTGGGGAAACCTGCCTCAGACCTACTCGATGGCAGGGATCGTCAATACGGGCCGAATTCTTTCCCACAGCTGGCAGGAAGCCTGGGCGCAACGCTGACTGCTTGCCGGGCGCACCTGATGGAGGGCGAGGAACCATCCTCCAGCCTCAGCGTTACGCAATTGCGAGATGGGGACCGACCAGCAAAAAAAGGCCGTTGCAATGGGCCGTATCGTCTTGGTTTCCAACCGCGTCCTCGATCTGCGCAAGGCCGCGCAAGCGGGCGGCGTGGCGGTTGCGCTGGCAGATATCGTGCGCACTCGGCCGTCGCTGTGGTTCGGATGGAATGGCGAAATCCAACCGGAGGGCGGCGAGGCCAATGTCATCACACGCGAGGGCCGCATCGCGACCATCCCTCTGACGTCTACGGAACACGAGCGCTACTACCTGGGATATGCCAACGCCGTGCTGTGGCCGGTGTTTCACAACCGGCTCGATCTCGCCCAATTCGAGGCGGGCTATTTCGACCAGTACATGGCGCTCAACCGGCGCTTTGCCGGGCACCTCCAGCGCATGCTGCAGCCTGACGACGTCGTGTGGGTGCACGACTACCACCTGATTCCTCTTGCCAACGAACTGCGCAAACTCGGTGCGCGCAACCGCATCGGCTTCTATCTGCATATTCCATTTCCGCCATGGCAGACGTTCATGGCGATCCCCGAGCATGCGCAACTCGCGCGCGGCTTGGCGGCCTACGACCTTATCGGACTGCAGACCAAGTCGGACGTATCCAATCTGCTGGACTACATGGTCAACGGTGCTTTCGGGAACATCCTCTCCGACGGCCGAGTCAGCGCGTTCGACCGCCGCATCAGCATTGCAAGCTTTCCGATTGGCATTGACCCCGCGGACTTCGCCAATCCCAAGCGTGAAGGCGGTATGGCCCAGGGCCGTGGCGTGAAACGCATCGTCGGTGTTGACCGCCTCGACTACACCAAGGGCTTGCCGCAAAAGTTCAAGGCGTTCGGGCGCCTGCTCGAGAAGCATGCGCAGTACCGGGGCGAGGTCGTGCTCACCCAGATCGCGCCGCCGACGCGCGAGACGGTGGAAGCCTATCTGGACATCCGCCAGCAGCTGGAGAGCCTTGCCGGCTCGATTAACGGCCGTTTCGGCGAGCTGGATTGGGTGCCGATCCACTACATCCACCGCTCCACGTCCCGGCGCCGCCTGGCGGGCATCTATCGCTCGTCGCGCATCGGCATGGTCACGCCGCTGCGGGACGGCATGAACCTGGTCGCCAAAGAGTACGTGGCTGCACAGAACCCCGATGATCCCGGCGTTCTGGTGCTCTCGCGGTTTGCCGGCGCTGCCGAACAGTTGACAGAAGCCTTGATCGTCAATCCCTACGACATCGAGGCGACTGCAGAGGTCATGCGTGCCGCGCTTGAAATGGGACTGGATGAGCGGCGCGCGCGTCACCGCGCGCTGATGGCAGTGGTGGTGAAGCAGGATATCGGCGCCTGGTGTCAATCGTTCCTGGCCGCGTTGAACCGCGCTCCTTCGCGAGACGACCCCTCTACCTGGTCCCATCCCGAGCCTATACGGCATGCGCTGGAGAAGCTTCTGCAACCCAGACTTCGGCGGCAAGCGCCACTGCGCCAGGGAGTTCCGCCGCAAGTCGCGCTCGGCGGCCAGCCGCTTTAGGCGCCGGGACATGGGTCCGTTGCCGACATCCTCCATGCGGGCGGCCAAGCCCTCCGAAAGCGGGATGCAGGGGGAACATGCCGTCGCGCCACTGACGCTCGGCGTGGACATCGGCGGAACCTATCTGAAAGCCGCTGTTCTCGATTGCAACGGCGGCATCGTGGCCGACAGGATCAAGGCGCCCACTCCCAAGCCGGCCACGCCGCAGGCCATCCTTCACGCCATTGCCCTACTTGCGGCGCAACTTCCGCCGTTTCATCGGATCTCGATCGGCTTCCCGGGCGTGGTGAGCGGGGGAAGCGTGGTGACGGCCCCAAATCTCGGCACGGCGCATTGGGCCGGGTTCAAGCTGATCGATGAGGCGGCCGGGAAATTCACAGTTCCCGTACGTCTTCTCAACGATGCAGCAGTGCAGGGCTTGGGGGTTGTGGAGGGCCCAGGGCTGGAATGCGTGATAACATTGGGCACAGGCGTCGGCTGCGCCCTGTTTCGCAAGCGCCGGCTGCTTTTGCATCTGGAGTTCGGGCAGCATAGGCGAATGCAGCAATCCTACGATCAGTTCATTGGCCAGGCGGGGCTTTCCACAGTTGGTGTGGCGGAGTGGAACGAGCGGGTGCGGGAGAGCGTGCGAACCGTCATCGGCCTCACTTGCTGTGATGTCCTCTACATCGGTGGCGGCAACGCGCGAAAGCTGGCGGGCGGATTGCCACCCCAGGTGCGCCTGGTCAGCAACGCGGCGGGTGTCACGGGCGGTGTGCGGCTGTGGGAGCCGGAAATGGACGACTTCTTTGCTGGCGAAACCAACGCCCAATGGCCGCCTGCGGACAGGGGGATGTTGTGAAGGCGCTGACGGTGGGCGGCGCAATGATCGATACCATTGCGATCATTGCCGACGCACGTATCGAGCGGATGACGATGCTCAACGCCGACAGCTCGTTCCTGCTGCTGGAAGAGGGAAGAAAGACCGAGGCGCTCGAGATTTCAACGCATGTCGGAGGCGGCGCGGTCAATGCCGCCGTAGCGATGGCGCGGATGGGCCTCGACGTATCCACCATGGTCAAGCTCGGCAAGGATCAGAGGGCCGAGACCGTGCTTGCCCATCTGGCGCAGGAAGGCATTTCCACGCGCTGGGCGTTTCGTGACGGAAGGGCGCCGACGGGCGCCTCGGTTCTGGTGTCGTCGCACGATCGGAACGCGGCGATTTTCACCTTTCGCGGCGCCAATACGCTGCTGGAGGAAGCGGACCTGCGCGAAGGGGCCTTTGCCGTCGATGTCGTCTATGTGTCGTCGCTGAGCAATGAATCGGCCGATACGTTCCCGGCCATCATCAGGCACGCCAAGGCCAACGGGGCGCTTGTCGCTACCAACCCACGGGTGCGCCAGCTGACCTCGCGGGCAACCGCCTTTCAGGAGGCCCTCGCACGCATCGACATTCTTGGGATCAACAGGTCGGAAGCCGATGCGCTGGTGCCGGGGCTGGTCGCACGCTTCGGAGAGGGCGGCAAGGCGCTGCCGCTGGCGCCTGGCGAAACGCCTCCCCGCCTGCTCGCGCGCGGATTCGCGGGAGGCGGGCACGAAATGAGCCTGCAGGCCTTCTTTGCCGCGCTTCGGCAGATGGGCCCGCGCTATGTGCTGGTCACGGATGGGCGGCACGGCGCCTTCCTGGGCACCGAGGAGGCCATCCATTTCTGTCCGGTCGTGGCGGCCAAGGTTGTCGGCACGGCGGGTGCGGGCGACGCGTTCCACGCCACCTTCACGGCGCATGTCGCACTCGGCCGCACGCCGCAGGATGCCTTGCGTGCGGCGGCCATCAATGCCGCCTCGGTGGTGGGCCATGTCGACACCCAGTCCGGCCTGCTTTCCGAGCCCGAGATCGCCAAGGGTCTTGCCGCGATGGAGAAGGAACTCGTTGTGCGCACGTGGCCGCACTAAGCCTGCCGATGCCGCCAGCCATGTACGATACAGCAACCCAGAATACCAACCCGGCAGCGCAGGTGGCGCAGCGCGTGCTGCAAGATCCCCGCGGCTGGGCCCTGTTCCTGGATATTGACGGCACACTGCTCGAGATGGCGGCCACTCCGGACGCAGTGGTGGTCCCACCCGGCGTGGTGACGCTGCTTTCCCGGCTGGTACAGACATTCGACGACGCCGTCGCCCTGAGCACGGGGCGCCTGATCAGCGAAGCCGACCGCCTGTTCGCTCCGCTGCAATTGACGGCGTGCGGCGTGCACGGCACGGAAGTGCGAAAAACTGCCGGGGGAGAGACTGTGATGCTCGTGCCGCCGGCGCCACAATCGCTGGCGGATGCGTGCGCGCGACTGACCGGTATCGCGCCAGGCATTCTCGTGGAGCAGAAGAGCGCCGGCCTGGCGATACACTATCGCAAGGCGCCTTGCGCCCTGGCCTCGCTCGAACAGGAGCTGGCCCACATACTGCTCGCGCATGAGGACTATTTCGTGCGTCCCGGTCGGCGCGTGCTGGAGGTGGTGCCCAAGGGGTACTCCAAGGGCACCGCACTAGCCTGGTTGATGCGGCTGCCGCCGTTCCGCGGCCGCAGGCCGATCATGATCGGCGACGATGTCGGCGATCAGCCGGCCCTGGAGGCGGCGGATCGACGTGGTGGATTTGGACTGAAGGTGGCAGGCGAACTCTTTCGCGAGCCGGAAGCGGACTTCGCCAGCGTAGCCGAGGTGAGGACGTGGCTGGCGGCCCTGGCGGGGGAGTGAGCCGTGCGCACGGCCTAGCGAGTGCTTACGCCGGTGATCCGCTGGTTGCACTGGGAAGCACCAAGCCTGTATGCCTTGTGCATCTGCTCGACAATCGGGGCATAGACTGCCTTCTCGGCGGCGGGGAACTGTACCAGCCAGCTGTTGATGGCACGTCCGCCGCAGACGAAATTGACACGCTGATAGAAGATTGCGCCGTTGCGGGTGCCTGAAAGAACAAACCAGCTGTCTCGGGTCGGCGCGTAGGTGACATCGGCGCCGGCAAAGCTCTCCCGGAGCAGGAAGGCGCGATACTCGCGCAGGCTCTTGCCGTCGAAATTTGGGAGGGTGCCGACGGCAATGCGAGCGTTGCCGTCCTTGGAGACGAACTGGCGGCTGTCTTCATTCGACACCGGCAGCGGCAGGAAGCGGTCCGTCGGATAGCTCAATGCAAAGCCATGGCGGTCGTTGCGATAGGTGCTGAACTGCTCCTGTGCCATGGCCCGGGAAGCGACCGATCCGGCTGCAACGGTGCCGGCGATCAGAAGCAGGAGCGGACGGAATTTGCGGCGTGCCATGATCTACCTCGTGCGCTAGGTGAATGTCCGCATGAGGTACGGGGCAGGCGAGGGAGGGGATCAGCCGCGCGCGAACACAAAGGCGCGAGCCTGCGTGAACAGGCTCATTGCCGTTTCGGTCACGCGCCGGGTGTCGCGGGAAAGAGGGTAGACGGCGGTAGGAAGCGGAACCCGGCCGGGGAATAGGGAGAGCCGGGTATTTGCTCGTCCCCTGCAAACCTGACCAGCCGCACCAGCTGCTCGGCGGCCTTGGCCGGTGGCAGGCGCTTCTCCAGGATCATGTCGAGGTAGATGAATTCCGTGAGCGCGCTTTCTGCCCAATCGATGCGCGTCGTATAGCCCGAGATCGGGAACGGCGCGCCGGCCAGCGCCTGCCCCGTGTCCTGGCCGACGAGGCACGAGGAAAAATGCAGGAGCCGCAGGGTGTCGGCGAGGCGCAGACTGTCGACCATTCCACGCATGTCGATCGTCCGGCCGTTGACCGATAGGCCGTCGGCTTCGCCGTGGCTGGTGACAACAAGGATAGCTGGCTCGGGCAGGAACATGAGCTGGCGGCACCAGTGCAGCAGGCTGGTCTCGTCATGGAAGTATCTGTGCCGGACCTGGCAATGCGGAATGCGCGCGAAGATTTCGCCGAGCATCGAGCCGAATGCGAACTCGGTATCGTCGAGCGCACGCTGCCAGTAGGCCTCAAGCACCACCAGCCACGTCAAGCCCGCGCGCGGCACGGATCGCCGGCCGGTTATGGCATGCAGCTGGCGGCCATCCTCATGCCACTCCCCGTGGAACCCCGCACCGATCGGGTCGAACTCCAGAAAGCCGCTCGCCGATACCTTCGAGCCGCCGAAGCGATAGTGCAGGCGACCGTGCTCGATGCGTCCGTTCAGTTTGCCCGCGGGATCGAACTCGAAAATGCCTTCAGCGCGGTCACCGTCCTGCAACAGCCGCAAGCGGCCAAAGGTGGTGTCCCAATAGCCCTCCTGCTCGCGCCATCCCTGCCAGGGCAGTGGGTAAGGGGCGCCTTCGGCCAGATACTCTCCAGAAAACGTCCCGGCGCGCTTGAGGCGGAACCAGCCGCTGCCCTTCTCGAGTGCTTCCACGTAGCGGAAGGTGAGCAGGGCGCCGGCAACGGCACCCTCGATGGTGTTTTCGTTCCCGCTCTGGCCATAGGTGCCTGTAACGCGGTCGCCATCCTGCTGCAGGAGCATGATGCCGAAGGAGGTGAACCAGCGACCGGAAAACTGCATGCAGCGTCTCCTGACGGCGAGGCTCTAGCGGCGCGAGTAGCCCTTGAGCCGCGTCAGCAAGTCCTTGAGGGGCTCATCCGCCCAGGCATAGGTGAGGAAGTCACGATGCGCGGCATTCCGGGAAGCCGGCAGGAACGCGATGCTGCCCGGCTCCAGGCGCGGCTCCAGCGCCGTGGTGAAGCCGATGGAGCGCTCGGTGAGCATGTGCTGCAGTTGGATATTGCGCGCCTGCGTTGAGGACGCATAGGTGCTGACGAAGAAGGCGGTCTTCTGCTTGGTGATCCAGTCGGCAAAGGTGTCGAGCTCTCCGTAGAGCGCGTCGAACAGAACCACGCCGCGCAAGCGGTTGGTGAGCCCGCCCTGATGCGCGCTCCACGCCGTGGCAACGTAGCCGCCGCTGTAGGCGACGATGATCACGGGCATGCTGGCAAACGATCGCACCGAGCGAGGATCGCCATGCAGCCTGGCCAAATGCTGGGCCGCCTCGCCGAGGAAACGCGCGAAGGCTCCCGGCTGCCACAGCTTGCCGGGGCTGGAGTCGGCTGCGTTGACCGCAAGCTGGGGCGCAACAAGGGCGGCATTGACGCCCGAGGAGGAGATTTGCGCGGGCACCTGCTGGCGCAGGTAAACGTCGTCCGCGAGCTTGGCGCCGTGACCGTGGAAGAACACGATCAGCAGGCTCGGGCGACGGATATCGAAATCCTTCGGCAGATGCAGCAGCACCTGGCTGTCGCTGTAGGTTTCGTCTTCCCAATACACGCGGCCGGCGCCGGTGCGGTGGCCGCGCCTGCCGTTCTCGTTGACGTTGAGGAACGGCTTGCCGATGCGCGGGATAAGTCCGTGGTAGGGAAACGGCGCCGTCTCGAACTCGACCAGCTTCGACTTGGCGCGAAGCAGCGGCCCGCTGCGGGAGTGCACGCGGTGCGGGATGGGTACGGCGTCGGCAGCCGTGGCGCGCTTGGCCGGCGCACCGCTAGCCCGGCCGGTCGACCAAAAACCGGCAATGGCGGGCATCGCGAGAGCGGCCGCACAAAGCCAGATCAGGTAGGGCCGTTGCATCCGGGACTGATCCTGTGGCTGTCGCGCCGGGCGTCCAGCCGATGGTGAGGCGGGGTAGCTCCGAATCATGTCCGGAACGTGGGCGTTTCCCTCGGAGACCGAAGTCGGCCGGAAATCAAGCGGCCTTGCGCAGCACGGGACGTTCGATGGTTAAGTCGGCGGTCTTAGTCTATCAAGGGAGCATGGTGCCAAGCTCAAGCCAGTACCCCAGTCCAGGCAGCAATGCATCCGGACCCAGCGGCGCCGCGCCGGTTACATCTGTCACGGCGATTGCGCTTGCCGTGGCCAACATGATCGGCATTGGCGTGTTCACCAGCCTTGGCTTCCAGGTCAAGGATTTGCCGTCGGGGTTTGCCCTGATGATGCTCTGGGTGGTGGGTGGCGTAATCGCCTTGTGCGGTGCGCTGTCGTATGCGGAGCTTGCCACCGCGTTTCCGCGCTCGGGCGGCGAGTACAACTTCCTCTCGCGCATTTATCACCGTTCCGTTGGATTCCTGGCGGGATGGATCTCCGCAACGGTCGGGTTCGCCGCACCGACGGCCCTGGTGGCGATGGCCTTCGGCGGCTACTTCAATGGCGTGGTGCCCAATGCGCCCCCCGTCGTGGTGGCGCTCCTGCTGGTGTGGGGCATCTCGTTTGTGCACCTGCTGGGCATCCAGCGCGCCAGCACGTTCCAGAACGTGTCGACCTTTGTGAAGGTGGCGCTGATCGTGGTTTTCATCGTCGCGGCCTTTGCTTTCGGCCGGCCGGCGCCCATTTCGTTCGCGCCCGCGGCTGGCGATATCCAGCACGTCATCAGCCCGGCATTTGCCGTCAGCCTGGCTTTCGTGATGTATTCTTATGCCGGGTGGAACGCGGTGACCTACATCGCCGGCGAAGTGCGCGATCCCCGCCGCACGCTTCCCTACTCGGTGATCGTGGCCGTGGCGACGGTGACGGCGCTGTATGTGGGACTGAATGCCGTTTTTCTCTACAGCACACCGATTGACCAGCTTTCCGGCCAAATAGACGTCGCGGTCATTGCCGGGCAGAACGTCTTCGGCGACACGGGCGGCCGGATCGTAGGCGCCCTGATCTGCGTCGGTCTCATATCGACCATCAGCGCCATGATGTGGATTGGGCCGCGCGTGATCATGGTGATGGGCGAGGATTTTCCACTGCTGTCGGCGTTTGCCCGGAAAACAGCCAGCGGCGTTCCGGCCACAGCCATACTGTTTCAAATCGGCGTAGTGACTTTGCTGCTGTTGACGCAAAGCTTCGAATCTATTCTCGAATTCATACAGTTCAGTCTGACGATATCGTCGTTTCTAACCGTGCTCGGTGTGATCGTGCTCCGCTTCACTCAACCAGACCTGCCAAGGCCGTACCGTGTGTGGGGCTATCCGTTCACGCCGCTGGTGTTCCTGGCCGTATCGCTGTTCATGATCATCAACCTTGTCGTGCAGAGGCCTGTGCAGGCCTTTGCGGGGTTCGTCATCATGGTGACGGGCCTTGTGGTCTACGCGCTCTCGCATCGATATGAGCGCAGTCCTCGATGGAGCCCCTGAGCATATGAGCCGCTCTCCAACAGTTGCCAGGTCCGCCGGCTTGCTGCTGGCGCTTCTATTTGCGCTCGCATCCTCCGCCGCATCGGCCCTCGAGGCAAAGCCCGATGATGTTGCCCGCTTCCTGGCAGGACTGGAGCCTTCGGCCAGTTCTCCGCTCGCTCCACTCACGCGCGAGGCCAGCTGGCAGCAGCATGCCCGGTCGCTGAACGGCGCATGGGCCAGCCTGGAAGAACGGCGGCTGGCAAGGATCAGGGCCTGGTCGGCGGCCAACCTGACGGAACCCAAGCAGGTCGTCCTGTATATGTTCAGCGGGCCGGACTTCCTGCACGTGGATGCATTTTTCCCGAACCGCACGACGTATGTGCTGAGCGGCCTCGAGCCGGTTGGGCAGGTGCCTGTCATCAGCGACCATGCGCGCCGTTCGCTGGCGCCGGCGCTGGCCGGCCTGCGCACATCCCTGGGTTCGGTGCTGAACTACAGCTTCTTCATCACAAAGCACATGCGGGCGCGCCTGGGAGCTGAGAGGTTCCAGGGCGTGCTGCCGATCCTGTACCTGTTCCTGGCGCGCTCGGGAAAGACCGTGCACGAGGTCAGCCTCATCGGCATCGACAACCAGGGCGAGATCGTGGCGGCAGGCACGCGCGACGCGGCCCCGGGCGCCAAGATCACGTTCTCCGGCAGCGATGGAAAGATGCAGACCCTGTACTATGTGCAGACCGACGTATCCGACCACGGGTTGAGGCGCAGCGGCTTTCTCAAGTTCTGCGAGAAGCTGGGCGATGCCGACGGTTTCATCAAGAGCGCTTCCTACCTGTTGCATGCAGAGAGCTTCTCGATGATGCGTGAATTCCTGCTTGGACGTACCAGCGCCCTTGTACAGGACGATTCAGGCATTCCGGTTCGCTATTTCAAGTCAGAGGAGTGGAGGCTGCAGCCGTTCGGCAGGTACCTCGGGCCCATCAGCCTGTTCTACGGCCGGTATCAGACCAAGCTCAGCGACGTGTATCGCCGGTCGAACCCGCCGAGATTGGATTTTGGCGTCGGGTACCGGTGGCGGCCCAACGAGTCCAATCTGCTTCTTGCAGTGCGAAACGCCAGCGCCCGATAGCCCAAGGAATTACTGGTCAACCGCTCCCTCCGATGCCATTAAGCCGGAGCCGCAGCCTTTGGGCTCCACGAGCAGTTGACTGATTGGAGATTGGGTATGCGTTTGCTGCGTCGATTGCCCGGCCAGCTTGCCGTCGTCGGCCTGTTCGTCTCGGCTGCCCTCGGGCTTGCATTTGCCCAGTCCGGATTCGAGCCCCGCATCGGGCAGGAGGGCAAGGACGTCGTCTGGGTGCCCACCGCGCAAATGCTGGTCGACAAGATGCTCGACATGGCCAAGGCCGCGCCGCAGGACTACGTGATCGATCTCGGCTCCGGCGACGGGCGTACGGTGATCACCGCTGCCAAGCGGGGCATCAAGGCACACGGCATCGAATACAATCCCGATATGGTGGAGTTGGCCAAGCGCAACGCCGTCAAGGAGGGCGTCGCCGACAAGGCAACATTCGTCCAGGCGGATATCTTCGAGAGCGATTTCTCGCAGGCAACCGTGCTGACGCTGTTCCTGCTGACCGATCTCAACCTCCGCTTGCGCCCGATCATTCTGAAAATGCGACCGGGCACGCGCGTAGTCTCGAACTCGTTCACCATGGGCGACTGGATACCCGAGCAGACGGCGTATCTGAGCCAGGGGTGCAGCTCGTTCTGCAGGGCGCATCTGTGGATAGTGCCGGCCAGCGTCGACGGCATCTGGAAGATGGGAACCGGCGAACTCACACTGGAGCAGAAATACCAAACCTTCACCGGCAAGCTTGTCGCCGACAACGTCGTAGCACCGATCACCGACGGCAGGATCAACGGGGAGCGCGTGACCTTCACTGCCGCCAACGTGCAGTACACCGGGCGCGTGAACGGCAACTCTATCGAGGGCGGCAGCAAGACACTGGAGGGCGCCGAGGCGGCCTGGAAGGCGACGCGCGGGGGCTGACGGCAAATGGGCAAGAACGCGTTTTGTGGTTGGAGAACATCATGATCTCGGCGAGCCGTTTCCCTCGATTGATTGCCATGGCGGGTGCCGTGGTGCTGGCCGCCTCGGCCGCTGCATTGGCGCAGGCTCCCGCCGGCGACTACCAGCCGAAGGTCGGCCAATCGGGCAAGGACGTCGTCTGGGTGCCCACGCCGCAGCTGCTGGTCGACAAGATGCTCGACATGGCGAAGGTCACGCCCAGCGACTACCTGGTGGACCTGGGTTCCGGCGACGGGCGCACCGTCATTACGGCTGCCAAGCGAGGGTTGAAGGCGCACGGCATCGAGTACAATCCCGACATGGCAGAGCTTGCCAAGCGCAATGCCGAGAAAGAGGGTGTCAGCGCCAAGGCGACCTTCGCCAACGCCGATATCTTCAAGAGCGATTTCTCGGATGCGACCGTTGTCACGCTTTTCCTGCTTCCAGGTCTGAACCTGCGGCTGCGTCCGACCCTGCTGGAGATGAAGCCCGGCACGCGCGTGGTTTCCAACTCGTTCACCATGGATGAATGGCAGCCTGATGATTCCGTGTTGGTGGGGGAAGGCTGCACTTCCTTCTGCAAGGCCTATCTCTGGATCGTGCCGGCCAAGGTGGAAGGCACCTGGCAGACGCCGCAGGGGGAACTCAAGCTGCAGCAAACCTTCCAGATGCTCTCGGGAACGCTCACCAACGGCAACGTGGTGGCTCCTGTCACGGGCAAGATGAAAGGCGACATGATTACCTTCAAGGCCGCGGACAACGAGTACGAAGGGCGCGTGAAGGACAACGCCATGGTCGGAACGAGCAAGGCCAAGAGCGGCGGAGAGATGAAATGGACCGCCGCACGCAAATAGCGCGCGGCGGCGTCAACGGCGGCGTGCGCCGCCTCAGGCAACCTTGACCATGCGCTTGCCGCGGTTTTCTCCGGCGAGAAGGCCGATCAGCGCGCGCGGGGTGTTCTCCAGGCCGTCGATGATATCCTCCTCGACCTTGAGCTTGCCGGCAGCGACCCAGGAAGCAAGGTCGGCAATTGCGGGCTCGCGCTCGCCAAAGTAGTCGGTGACGATGAAGCCCTTGAGCATCAGCCGCTTGACGACGATAAGGCCCGGCACGCCGCGCGGACCGGCTGGCGGCGCCGCTCCGTCATAGGCCGAGATGGCGCCACAGCAGGAAATGCGGCCGCTGTTGTTCATCTGGAAAAGGCAGGCTTCCAGCACGTCGCCGCCGACGTTGTCGAAGTAGACGTCGATGCCCTTGGGAGCGGCGGCCTTCAGGGCCTTGAAGATGGGGCCGGTCTTGTAGTCGACCGCTGCATCGAAGCCCAGTTCCTTGACGAGCCAGTCGCACTTGGACTGCCCGCCGGCAATGCCGATGGTGCGGCAACCCTTGATCCTGGCGATCTGGCCGACGATGGAGCCGACCGATCCGGCGGCCGCGGAGACCACGACTGTTTCGCCCGCCTTGGGCTCGGCGATGCGCAGCAGGCCGAAGTAGGCCGTGAGGCCGGCTATGCCATACACGCTCAGCAGATGCGTGATCGGCTCGATCCTGGGCATCTTGGTGACACGCTTGGCAGGCAGCGCCGCGTAGTCCTGCCAGCCGGTATCGGCAAACACCAGGTCGCCCGGCGCTAGTCCCTGTGCCTTGCTTTCCACCACCTCGGCAATGGCGCCGCCTGCCATCACCGAGCCGCCCGTGACCGCCTCGCGATAGGTGGCGCCCTGCATCCACGCGCGATTGGCGGCATCGAGCGAGATGTAGCGCACGCGTACCAGCACTTCACCATCCTTGGGCGCGGGCATGGGTGCGTCCGCGAGACGAAAGTGCTGCGGGCCCAACTTGCCCTGGGGTGTTTCGATAAGCACGATCTGCCGGTTGGTGGCTGCCGTCATTTGTCGCCTCCCTGAGAACCACATTTTTGCGCCAAGAAAGGGTCCTGTGCCCGTGGCCGTCCCTGGCAAAGCCCATCGAGCAGCGGCCAGTTATATGCCAATCTGGCCGGGTTGACGTCATGCCGTGCTTGTATTGCGGACCGAGCGGCGGAGACATTTGATGCAGATATCCCGCCGGTGGCTGGTCGGCACGGCGACGATCGCTACCCTGCTGGCGCTGTGGGCGGTGCTGACCATGGTGACCGGCACCATCGACACGCTGCGCTTTCCCTCGCCGGTCCAATTCTGGGAGTCGCTGCGGCAGATCGCGACCACCGGGTATGCGGACGGCACATTGCTTTCGCATGCGCTGCACAGCCTCAAGCTGGTGGTGTCGGGGTTTCTGGTGGCCGTGGCCGCCGGTATTCCCCTGGGCCTGCTGATGGGCTGGAGCCGCCGGGCCGAGGCCCTGATCAACCCGGTGTTCCTGCTGATCCGGCCGATTCCGCCACTCGCCTGGATTCCTCTGGCGATCCTGTGGCTCGGGCTCGGTGACGCCGCCAAGATCATGGTGATCTTCTTTGCAGCGTTCGTGCCCTCGGTGATCAACACGTCCACGGGGGTTCGCAATATCGAGCCGTACCTGATCGAGGCGGCGCGCATGCTGGGCACCGGCCGCGTGCGGCTGACGCGCGAGGTGCTGGTTCCGGCTGCTGCGCCGATGATCTTCACGGGCCTGCGGCTGTCGCTGCAGGCGGCGTGGACCACGCTGGTGGCGGCGGAACTGGTGGGTGCGTTGGCGGGGCTTGGGCGCGTCCTCAACGTGGCCCAGCAGGACATCTATCCGGCCATGGTCATGGTGGGCATGGCGGCCGTCGGTGTGCTGGGGTGGGCGACCACGCGCGTGCTGGCCGGAATCGAGACGCGGGCCATGCCTTGGCTTGCCGCGCGTGCATGACGGGCGTGCCGGCATGACAGAGAGAACAGGCATTCCATCGCGCGCCGATGCGTGGCTGCTGGGCGCTATCGGGCTCGCTGCGTTCTTCGCGGTGTGGTGGGGCGTATCGGCGTCGGGGCTGGTCGCGCGGCAGTTCCTGCCGACTCCCATCGAGGTGGCGGAGCGCATCCATTATTTGCTGGGACAGCCGTTCGCCGGCGCGACGCTGCCGGTGCATCTGGCACGCAGTTTCGAGCGCTATGCCTACGGGTTCCTGCTTGCGGCAGCCGTCGGCGTGCCGCTAGGCCTGCTGATGGGCTGGTTCCGCTGGCTGGACGAGATCGTGACGCCGGTGTTCGACGGCTTGCGTTTCATCGCGCCGATCGCGTGGGTGCCGTTCGCAGCGCTCTGGTTCGGCACCGGTATCGGCGGCCCGATCATGATCATCTTTTCCGGAGCCTTCCCGCCGTGCCTCATCAATGCCTATCGCGGTGCCCGCTTCGTGGACCGCACCTACGTGGAAGCGGCGCAGATGCTCGGCACCGGTAATGCGCGTACGATCCTGCAGGTGCTGCTGCCGGCCTCGTTTCCATCCATCGTTGCCGGCTTGCGCATCGGCGCGGGGCTCGGCTGGCAGTCCCTGGTGGGTGCGGAGCTGATCGTCGCCCAGGCGGGCGTGGGCTACATGATGGTGCAGGGCCAGAGCAACCTCTCCACGCCGACCGTGATGGCGGGCATGATTGCCATCGGCGTCGTCGGGCTGCTGATTGACGTCGTGTTGCGGCAGATCGAGGCGCTCGTGCGCCGCCGGAGAGGTCTGGCATGAGCGCCATACAGTTCGAGAACGTGGGCCGCACGTTCAGGCGCGATGGGCAGACCTTTCCGGCGTTGGAGAACGTCAACCTGGCGGTTGCAAGCCGCGAGTTCGTTGCCCTGGTGGGTCCTTCGGGCTGCGGCAAGACAACGTGCCTGCGCATGGCTGCGGGGTTCGAGGTGCCTTCGAGCGGGCGTGTATTGGTAGGCGGGGTGCCGGTGCCGGGGCCGGGTCCGGACCGGGCGGTGGTGTTCCAGCAGTTTGCCCTGTTTCCCTGGAAGAGCGTGGCCGACAACATCGCCTTCGGTCTGCGCAACAAGGGCGTAGCGGCGGGCGAACGCCAGGACCGGGTGGCGGCCATCATCAAGCTGATGGGGCTGGAAGGCTACGAGACGGCGTTTCCGCACCAGCTCTCGGGCGGCATGCAGCAGCGCGTCGCAATCGCGCGCGCCTATGTGCTCGATCCGCAGGTTCTGCTGATGGACGAGCCGTTCGGCGCTCTCGACGCCCAGACTCGCATCGTCATGCAGGAGGAACTGGTGCGCATCGCGCGCGTCAACCCGCGTACGGTGCTGTTCATCACCCATGCAGTGGAGGAGGCGGTGTACCTGGCCGACCGGGTGGCAGTGATGACGCGGCGGCCGGGCCGCATCAAGGAGGTGCTGGATGTGCGCAGCATTCGCTCAGCCGAGAACTGGGACCGGCACGAGCGCGTGGAGGATGTGATGGATCTGGAGAGTTTTGTGCACTTGCGAACGCACATCTGGCGGTCGCTGCGCGAGGAGAAAGTGGGCGGGGAGCGTTGAAGGCCGGACCCGCTCGGGTATGGTGGTCAACAAAAGGCCAGGAGAGGAAACATGAAACGCATGTGCATGACAGTGGCGGCACTGGTCGCGCTCGCGACCGCGGCTGCCACGACGCTGTTGCAGCCCGCAGCGGCGCAGACGCCCATCAAGGTGAGCTACCAGCCCGCACTCTACTGGTCGCTGCCCTACTATGTGGCCTCGGAGAACAAATTCTGGGCGGATGCCGGTCTGGTGCCCGAGTTCTCCACCTTCCCGGCCGGCGCGCCGCAGGTGGCCGCAGCGCAGGCCAAGGCCTGGGACGTTGGCGGCACCGGCTCGGTTCCGGCCGTGCTCGGCGCCGCCCGTTTCGGCCTTCTCACCATCGGCATTACCAACGACGAGTCGAAAGCCAACGTGCTGATGGTGCGCGCCGACAAGTTCGAGGCGGTGAAGAAGAACCCATCCATCATCAAGGGCGAGAAGATACTTCTCACCACCAACTCGACCGGCGACTATGCGGTGCAGGCCTGCCTGAAGAAGTGGGGCATGTCCAAGACTGATGTGCAACTGGTGAACCTGGCCCAGGCGCAGATCATCTCGGCCGTGTCTTCCAACAACGGCGACCTGGCGGGTGTCTGGGCGCCCAACAACTACACGCTGGCGGAAAAGGCCAACGCCAAGCTGCTGTGCAGTGGCTATGACGCCGGCGCCATCGTGCCCGGCGCGCTGATCGCGCGGCCCGACTATGCCAAGGAGAACCCTGACGCCGTTGCCAAGTATCTGGCGGTGTACCTGCGGGCGTGGGCCTGGATCGGCGCGCACCCGAAGGAGGCGCGGGCGATGATGAAGAAGTTCTATTCCCAGGGTGGCGTCGAGATCTCCGACGCCGGAGTAGAATCGGAATTCAAGGATCGGCCGGTGTTCAATCTGGCTGCGCAGCTCAAGATCATGGACAGCAGCAAGGGCAAGTCCGATGTCGACAACTGGCTCGGCAATATCGGCGAGTTCATGAAAGCGACAGGCACCATTCCGACCGTGCCGGATGCCAAGAGCTACATCGACGATAGCTACATGAAACGGGTCGCCGCAGACGCAAAGCTGAAGGCGATGGCGACCAAGGCCAACTGACAAGCGGAACGACGGCAACGACAACTCCTCCTCTCCGGAAGTCCCGGAGAGGAGGCTGCCCGGCTATTCCGACCTCATGCGCCGATCGAGGCTGGGGTTGTGCGCGATCGACTCTATCTCGCTCCTGTCGATACCCAGATCCTTCAAAATCCGGTCATCGAGGGAGTTGAGAATGAGCACCGTGGCGCGTTCCTGCCTGCGAGCCCAGTAGGCGGACCAGCGGCGCTGCAGCGCGCTCGACAAGCGCGGCGCGATTGGGTGTGGCGAATGCCAGGTTGAAGCGTGGCTCATGGCCGGCTCCTCTCTTGTGATGTTAGTACTGGGATGAGTGCTAGGGGGCTTCAGCAGTAGGTGTTCAAGCTCAGGGCTGGCATATTCTTGGGCGGCCAGACCTGGGCTTCGCGGCCGCGTTGGACCCGGAGCAGCCCCGACAGAAAGCGGCGAATGGCGCGTGCCTGCTCCAGTTTGGCGGAACGGATGATGCGCTGCACTTCACCCTGGGACAGGTCTGCGAAGGGATATGTGGGTGAGCCGGTCATTTTATTATTCCTCATGGAAGCGATGCGTTAGGTGCTGAAATACGCCGCTTGAAATCTGAGGACAAACGATGTTATCTCGCGTCATTGATGAGAGAAACTAAATCATATCCATGCGCCGTCCCCTGCCGCCGCTGAACTCTCTGAGGGCGTTCGAGGCCACCGCGCGGCACTTGAGCTTCTCCAAGGCGGCCGACGAACTGCACGTGACGCCGGCCGCGCTGAGTCATCAGATCCGGGGGCTGGAAGAGCTGCTCGGGCTCAAGCTGTTCCACCGCCGTGCGCGGGCCATCGAGCTGACAGAGGCGGCGCGCCTCATCTATCCGGGCATCCGCACGGGGTTCGAGTCGATACGCGAGGCGGTAGAGCGGCTGGACCGCGGCAAGCAGGACCGGCTGCTGGTGGTGAGTTCCACGCCGGGCCTGACGGCGAAATGGCTGGTGCCGCGCCTCTACAAGTTCCTGGCGCTGCACCCCGAGATCGAGACGCGCATAACCGCAAGCGTGGGCTACGCCAACTTCGCAACCGATGACATCGACGTCGGCATACGCCTCAGCTCCGGCGTGCACCCCGACCTGCATGTGGAAAAGCTCTCAGGCGAATGGCTGCTGCCACTGTGCAGCCCGAGGCTGCTCGAGGGCGACCGCCCGCTGCGCACGCCGCAGGACCTCGCGCGCTTCCCGTTGATCCAGGTCGATTTGCCGGGCATCGTGCCGACGTGGGCGGACTGGCTGGGCACGGCCGGCGTCGACGGCATCGACAGCTCGCGCGGCCTGCGCCTCAACGTGGCCGACCATGCCCTGGATGCTGCGAGCGAGGGCGTGGGCGTGGTGCTGGGCTACAAGATAGTGGCATCGCGGGATATCGGGCTGGGGCGCCTGGTCGTGCCATTCGGGCCGGAGGTTCCAGTGCCGGGTCGCAACTACTACTTTGTGTGCGCCAAGGGCGACGAGAAGCGGGCGCCGGTGAAGGCGTTCCGCGATTGGATCTTTGCTGAGATCGCGGAAACCCATGCGGTGCTGAAGGTGGCATCGCTTCCGACCTCTGAGGCAAGGGAAGCAGCAAGCGAAGGCGCCAAGAAGAAAGGGCGGCCGTGATGCGTGGATTGAGCGGCAAGATCGCAATCGTCACGGGCGGCGGCGGCGGCATAGGCCGCGCGATCTGCACCCGATTGGCAGCAGAAGGTGCGGCGGTCGGCGTGTTCGACCGCGACGAGCGCGCCGGTGCGGCGGTGGCGGATGAGGTCACCCGGTTGGGGGGGCGCGCTCACGCGCACGTGGTCGATATCACCGATCACGCCGCGGTTGCGGCCGCCGTAACCGCTTTCGAGCGGGAAGCAGGTCCCGTGAACGTGCTGGTCAACAATGCGGGCTGGGACAAGTTCGCATTTTTCCTGGATACCAAGCCCGAGCTTTGGGAGCAGTTGATCGCCATCAACCTCAAAGGCCCGATCAACCTCCATCATGCCGTCTTGAAGGGCATGCAGGCGCGGAAGGCCGGGCGCGTGATCAATATCGCCTCCGACGCCGGGCGGGTCGGGTCCTCGATGGAGGCGGTGTACTCGGCTTGCAAAGGCGGCATCATCGCCTTCACCAAGACGATGGCGCGCGAGATGGCGCGGTCCGGCGTGACGCTAAACGCGGTATGCCCGGGGCCGACGGAGACTGCGCTGCTGGGCCAGTTCCTCGAGGGGCCGCAGGGGCAGAAGATCTATGAGGGACTGAAGCGCGCAATCCCGCTGGGCCGGCTCGGGCAGCCTGATGACATCCCGGGCATCGTGGCGTTTCTCGCGAGCGACGATGCCGGCTTCATCACCGGGCAGGTGATAAGCGTATCCGGCGGCCTGACGATGAATGGCTGAGGTACACTCCTTCTCCCCGCTAGCGGGAGAAGGTTGGGATAAGGGGCGGCCCCGCACGCCGGGCCCGTTTCAGCCCCTCACCCTTACCCTCTCCCCGCGGAAGTGCGAGGAGAGGGAACCGCGAAGGAGAACCGGATGACCGAACGGTATGCCCACTACAAGGCCCTGAAGTTCGCGCGGCCGCGTCCGCGCATTCTCGAGGTCATCCTGTCCAAGCCCGGCAAGCTCAATGCGCTGGATGCGGACGGGCACCGGGAGCTGGCGGAGGTTTGGCGCGATATCGACCGCGATCCCGACACGTCGGTGGCTCTATTGCGTGGCGACGGAGGCGTATTCTCGGCCGGCGGCGATCTCGGCATGATCGAGGTGATGGCGCGCGACTGGGCAACGCGCACGCGCGTGTGGAAGGAGGCGAGCGATCTCGTCTACAACGTGATCAATTGCTCCAAGCCGATCGTGGCCGCCATCGAGGGGCCCTGCGTGGGCGCGGGCTTGGCGGCGGCGATGGTGGCGGACATCACGGTCGCCGGCCGCAAGGCGCGCATCATCGACGGCCACACTCGGCTCGGCGTGGCGGCGGGCGATCACTCGGCCATCGTGTGGCCGCTGCTGTGCGGGATGGCGAAGGCGAAGTACTACCTGCTGCTGTGCGAGAGCGTGAACGGCGAGGAGGCGGAGCGCATCGGCCTCGTCTCCATGGTGGCGGACGACGGCAAGGTGGTGGAGACAGCGCTTGCCGCCGCCGAGAAGCTGCGCGACATGCCGCCAGCTGCCGTGCGCTGGACCAAGCACGCGCTCAACAATTGGCTCAGGATGGCGGGGCCCACGTTCGACGCCTCGCTCGCCATGGAATTCATGGGCTTTTCGGGGCCGGAGGTGCAGGAGGGCATGGCGGCACTCAAGGAGAAGCGCCGGCCGAAATGGGACCCGGCGGACCCGTTCTGATGCCGTTGGCGCAGGCAGTTGGATCGGGTTGAGGTGTTGATTGTTTCACGTGAAACATCATGGTCTTGGTTAAATTGTTTCACGTGAAACATTAAGACAGCGGATGGATCCGAGCGGAGGGCCGAATGGCGGCAAGACTGCAAACCCAGGGCGTGCACCACATCACGCTGGTCGGTGCCGATCGGCAGACCTCCGTCGACTTCTGGGAGGGTGTGCTGGGCATGCCCCTCGTCTTCGAGCAGCCCAACCTCGACGACCCCGACACCAACCACCTTTATTTCGATCCGGGCGACGGCCGCCTCATCACCGTCTTCACCCGCGAGGACAGCAAGCCGGACGCGCGGCCCAACCCCATGGGCGTCGGCAACCTGCACCACCTTGCGTTCATGGTCAGCCGCGCCACCTATACACAGGCCAAGGCGCGGCTGGAGACACGCGGCTTCTCGAACTCGGGCGAAGTCGATCGCGGCTTCATGTACTCGATCTATTTCCGCGATCCGCTGGGCCAGCTCCTGGAACTCGCCACCTACAAGTTCGAGCCGCCCGTGGGCCATACGCACGCCGACGTGCTGCGCGAGGCGCACAATATCCGCGTCGCCAAGGGCGCCTACAACATCGCCGACGAGCACCTGGCCGATGCCATCGAGCTGCTGTCGCGGAAGCCGGCGCCTGCCGGCGCCGCGGCCCGGAGCTAGCAGGTCGGCCGGCCGCGCGGCAGCACGCAGCTGCGAGACGGCGTTGCGGTGCAGCACGTGGGACGGCAGGAAAAATCGCTCCCCGGCGTTTACGCGCGGCTTGCGGTTGCTAAGCTGGCACGGTGAGCAAAGCGCAGATCGTGCTGGAGATCATCACCCTGCTGCAGGGGACGCCGGTAGGCGAGTTCGCGCGCGACAATTTCACCGTCGAAGGCAATACCGTCGTCGTGCGGTGCGCGGTTGCTGCGAAGCTGGAGTCGGAAGCCGGCCAGCACTGCAAGCGGGCCGTGGCGACTGCCCTGCAGCGCTATTCCTACCGGTTCACGGCCGTGCAGTTGCCGGTGCTTGCCGATCTGTTTGCGACCGCACTCGAACAATTGGAGCCCCGCGCCGTGCAGCGCGTGCGCCAGACCATGTGCGACCCGAACTCGGAGGACGCCAAGTGGGACATGCCGGCAGCTGCCGCTGTGTGCGAAAGGCTGTCCAGGGGCTCCTAGCGTGCATGCGCAGATGCGGCGCTGCCATTGACCCCGGCCCCTTCCCTTCTACAATTGCAGCGCAAGGATTGAGGGACAATCCATGGCCACTTATCGCCGCATCGAAGTGAAGCCCGTTGCCGGAGCATTGGGAGCGGAAATCTACGGGGCGAATCTCGCCCGTCTCGACGATGCAACGTTCGCCGAGATCAAGAGTGCCTGGCTCGAGCACCTGGTGATCTTCTTTCGCGACCAGAACATCACGCCCGAGCAGCAGATCGCCTTCGCCAAGCGCTTCGGGGCCATCCACCACCATCCGTTCATGAAAAGCATGGACGACTATCCCGACATCCTCGAGATCATCAAGGAGGAGGGTGACACGAAAGCCTTCGGCGAGGTTTGGCACACCGACCAGATGTTCAACCCTAAGCCGGCAACGGCGACCATTCTCTACGCCAAAGAAACGCCCGACGCTGGCGGCGACACGCTGTTTGCCAATATGTATCTGGCCTACGAGACTCTATCCGACTCCATGAAAGCCATGCTGGCCGAGGTGAGGACCTTCAACGTCGGCGACCGCAAAAAGCTGATGCAGGCCGACAAGATCGGCGTCGGGCCCGGCGCCGACGGGCGCTATGTTGGCAACGAGAAGATGTCCGCCAAGGTCCGTGATCCCGGCGAGCTGCAAACCGAGTCCTCGCACCCCATCGTGCGCACGCACCCCGAGACCGGACGCAAGGCGATCTACATCAGCAACCACACGCAGACGCTCATGGGCTTCAAGCCTGCGGAGGCGCGCCCGATCATCGAGTTCCTTCGTGCGCACGCGGTGGAGCCCGAGCATACCTGCCGCTTCCGCTGGCAGGTCGGCTCGATGGCGATCTGGGACAACCGCTGCACCCAGCACCGCGCGCTCAACGACTACCCGGGCAAGCGCCGCCGCATGCACCGCATCACCATCGCCGGCGACACGCCCTTCTGACGCCGGCGGGAGTTCAGTGCGCAAGCTTGAGCTTGTGTGTTCGCTCGGGGCTTTGCATCGGGCCGCCGCGATACTAAGTTTGCCTGGCGACCGAACCCCGAAAGGATGTGCTGCGTGAGCTGGCTTCCCAGCAAGGATCCCATTCCCGGCGACAAATACTCCTGCAATGCCATCGAGCACGTGATCGTGCCGCGCGCCCGCGACATCGGCGCCTTCCAGGTGCGGCGCGCGCTGCCTTCGGCCGCCAGGCAGATGGTGGGACCTTTCATATTCTTCGACCAGATGGGCCCCGCCGAGTTTCTCCTCGGGCACGGCATCGACGTGCGGCCGCATCCGCATATCGGGCTGGCGACGGTTACCTATCTGTTCGAGGGCGAGGTGTGGCACCGCGACAGCCTGGGCACCGCGGCGCCGATCCGGCCGGGCGAAGTGAACCTGATGTCGGCGGGACGCGGCATTGTCCACTCCGAGCGCGAGACGAGCGTGGAGAACCTGGTCACCGAGGGGCAGGGCCTGGCGCATGCCGCGGGCGAGGCGGCGGCCGCGCCGAACAAGCGCCTGTTCGGCATCCAGGCCTGGGCGGCGCTGCCCAAGTCGCACGAGGAGCAGGCACCGGCCTTCGCCCATCACGGCGAAGACGAGCTGCCCCGCATTGCCGGAGAGGGCAAGCGCGTTCGGCTGGTGATGGGCAGCGCCTACGGTGCGCGCTCCCCCGTTACGTATCCGCACGAATCCTTGTTTGCGGAAGCCGTGCTGGCGCCGGGGGCGGTGCTGCCGCTGGACCCGGAATACGACGAGCGCGCGGTCTACGTGGCGTCCGGCGAGATCGACATCGCCGGCGACAAGTTCGGCGAGGGGCGGCTGCTCATTTTCAAGCCGGGCGACCGCATCTCCATCCTGGCGCTCTCCCAATCGCGCCTGATGCTGCTCGGCGGCGAGCCGATGGACGGGCCGCGCCACATCTGGTGGAACTTCGTGTCATCATCGAAGGAGCGAATTGCACAGGCCAAGGAGGATTGGCGCGCCGGACGTTTTGCCCTGGTGCCTGGAGACGAGAAGGAGTTCATTCCGCTGCCGGGGTGAGGCGGCCCGGAATAGAGGGCGGGTAGAGGAAGGCAGAGCGGATCGAGGCAGGCTGATTGCGGGGGAGGAATGAGCGTCGCAGGTCTGCTCGAAGGGCTGGAGCGGCTCGGGCTTGGTGCGCTGCATTGGATGTCCGGGCTGGACACGCGCACGGCTCTTGTAGCCGGGCTGGCGCTGGGTACCGCAATCCTGGTGCTCGTCGTTCGGCGGCAGCGCAAGCACGTGGCGCTGGCGCGTGCGGCGCGGCTGCAATGGGGCATCCACGATCTCAAGGAGCAGCTGCGCAGGCGTCTCGCCGACACGAGGTCCCCGTTTGCCAGCGAGCCTGCTGCCCTGCCGACGCTCGGTGCAAGCGCCGCCCTGGAGGCCGACATCGAGGCGGCCGCCAAGTCGGTGCTGCTGGAGGCCGGCGGCAGGCGCGGCAAGGCCAAGCAGCTGTTGCGGGAGCGCCTGAACGGCCACGGCAACGGCAAGCTCAACGGCAGCGAGGCAGCCTATTGGCGCCAGCTCGGCGCCCTTTCCCTGCTCGACAATACCCGGGATGCGCTGAAGGCCTACTCGCGGGCGGCGGAGCTGCGGCCCGATGACGGACAGGCGCAGATGCTGCTCGCGATGCTGTATTTTCGCGCCGGTCGCCTCGAAGCAGCGGAGACAGTCCTGCGCCGGCAGCTGGAGCACGTCAACGGCTCCGGCGGGGAGACGGCGCGGCATCGCATCGGCACCATGCTGGGCGACGTGCTGGCCGCCAAGCCTGAGCCGGAAGCGGCGCTTGCCGCCTACGAGGAAGCGCGACGTCATGCGGAGGCACTTGCGGAAAGCGAACCTGCAGCAGCAGCATGGCAACGCGATCTATCGCTGCTGCACGATCGCATCGCGGACAACCTGATGGCACGGGGACAATTGCAGCTAGCGCTGGACAGCAGCCGCTGCAGCCTGGCGCTTGCTGAGGGATTAGCGGCCCGCGATCCTGCCAACCCAGTCTGGCAGCGCGATCTGTCCGTTGCGCACGAGCGTGTCGGGGAAGTCCTGGAACGCAGCGGCGACCTCGACGGAGCGCTGGCAAGCGTTCGCGCCGGTCTCGACATTGCGGAAGCGCTGGCGCGGCGCGAGCCCGAGCGTCCGGAGGCGCGGTGGGACCTCTCCGTCAGCCTCGATCGGCTTGGAGATGTTCTCAGTGCCAGGGGCAAGGCGCAAGAGGCACTCGCTGCCTACCGGCGCGGGTTGGAGATCGCCGAGGAGCTGGCCGAGCTGGAGCCGGCGCGCACCAGCTGGCAGCGCGATCTGGCCGTCAGTTATCACAAGGTCGGGTCGCTGATCGCGCTCAGCGGCAACGACAGCGAGGCGCGGGAGTTGCTGGAGTGTGGCCGGTCGATCATTGCGCGCCTCGACCGTATTGCCTCCTATCGTGCCCAGTGGCGCGCCGATCTCTCCAAGTTCGACGCGGCTCTCGGCCGGCTCGAGCAGTGAGCCCAGGCGAAGGTTTGCTACACAAGGCTGGCGCCGGGTGGCGTTTCATCATTGCCATCGCCCGGCGACCCTGGCGGAGCATCGGCAATGCCCACCGCAGGCGGTTGCAGGCCTGCCGCCGGCAGTGGAGGGTCGGATAGCGGAGTAGCTCCCCCTGCCGTTAGCGGGGCTCGGCTTGCGGAATCCCCGGCCGACCCCTCGACTGCAGGTGGTGCGGAAGAAGGGTCGCTAGGCTGCATGCGCTTGAGAAGGTCCCGCGAGGCCGCAATCAGCGAGCCCACCGTACCGATGAGCCGCCGCAGGTTGGTGTTCTGCCGCTGCGCTGCTGCAGCCAGATTTTCGCGTTCGGGCTTGTCCCGGTTGTCTTCCACAACTGCCCCATCGCCGAGCCCGTTCGCCGGTCCGGCTCCCCTGTAGGGGGAAAAGTCCGAGTGACTGCAGGCAGTTCCCGCGGGGCAGCATTATTCTGGGGTCGCGATCTCGACGCCAACGCCTCGTCAACCAGCAGAGGTCAAGGTTGGGCGGGACCGGTCGCGACGGGCAGCCCGTTGTTCTCCACTCCCCACTCGACCCAGGAGCCGTCATAAACGGCGGCATCCGGACGGCCGAGCAGGGCCAGGGCTAGCGCCACAACGCCTGCGGTCACGCCCGACCCGCAGGTGGTCACCACCGGCCGGCCGGTGTCGACGCCCGCCTCGGCAAAGATGGCGCTCAGTTCCACAGCGGTCTTCAAGGTGCCGTCCGGGTTGAGCAGCGAGGCGAAAGGCACGTTGCGGGACGAGGGAATGTGACCCTTGCGCAAGCTCGGCCTCGGATCGGGGTCGCGGCCTTCGAAGCGGCCGGCCGCGCGCGCATCCACGATCTGGGTGGTCTTGTCGCCGATCAGCGCCTTGACGTCGGAGGCGTCGCGCACCAGCTCGGCATGAAAGCGCGGCGTGAAATGACGCTCGGTGCGCCTGGGCGGCTCGCCGTCCTCCAGCGCCCGGCCCTCCGCTTTCCATTTCTTGAGGCCGCCGTTCAACACCGCGACGTCGTCGTGGCCCATGACACGGAACATCCACCAGGCGCGCGCGGCCGAGTACAAGCCCTCGCTGTCGTAGACGACGATGCGCAGGCCGTCGCCAATACCCATGCGCTTCACGCGGCTCGCAAATTTGGCAGGAGAGGGCAGCATGTGCGGAAGCGGGTTCTTGTCGTCCGAGATGTCATCGATGTCGAAGAACAGCGCGCCGGGAATGTGCTGGGCACGATACTCGGCCTTGGGATCGCGGCCGGTGGTGGGCAGATGCAGCGAGGCGTCGAGCACCACCAGATCGGGTGTGTCGAGGTGGGCGGCCAGCCAGTCGGTTTCCACCAGCCACTTGTTCGCCGGGTTCTGCATGCTCGATATTTCCTCCGCTTAGGTGAACACGACGCGGATGCGCCGGTTCAACTTGCCCTTCTTTTCGATCTTCGTGACGGCAACAGGGCCGATCTCGGACGTGCGGCGCACGTGCGTCCCGCCGCATGGCTGCAGGTCCACTGCGCCATTCTCGCCAATGACGACGAGCCGCACCCTGCCCGTGCCCATCGGCGGCTTTACTGCCATGGTGCGCACCAGGCTCTGATTGGCCTCCAGCTCCGCATCGCTGATCCAGCGTTCGGCGACGGGATGATCGGCGGCTATGAGAGCGTTGAGATCGGCAGTCAACTTGTCCTTGTCGACGGCAGAGGCGTCCTCGATGTCGAAATCGAGCCGGCCTTCTTCGGCGCCGACCTGGCCGCCGGTGACGGGGAATTTAACCAGCGCGCACAGCAGATGCAGGCAGGTGTGCATGCGCATCAGCTTGCTGCGCACGCCCCAGTCGAGCATCGCGCGGACCTGTTGACCCGGTTGCGGCGCAGTGCCGCCCTCGGCCGGGACATGGACGATGGTGGTCTTGTCGCTGTCGTAGACCGTAGTGGCGATCGGGCAGCTGCCGGTCCCCTCGACCTCCAGGCTTCCCTTGTCGCCCGGCTGGCCGCCGGCAGAGGCGTAGAACACCGTGCGATCGAGAATGATGCCGCCGCGATCGTTTACGGCAAGCACGCGCGCCGTGCAGTCGCGCAGGTATGCGTCGGCCCTATAGAGCTGCTCGGTCACGCTTCAGGCCTTGCCGGCGTCGACGAACATTTTTGGCAACTCCGGCGCCGGCCCGGCCAGCCAGTCCGGCACGGGCAGGTTCTTTGATTTGAGGAACGCCGGGTCGAACAGCTTCGACTGGTAGCGCGTGCCGTAGTCGCAGAGCAGCGTGACGATGGTGTGTCCCGGCCCCATCTCCTTGGCGAGGCGTATGGCGCCGGCGACGTTGACGCCCGTGGAGCCGCCGACGCACAAGCCTTCCTCGTGCAGGAGCTGGAAGCAGATCGGCACGGACTCCGCGTCGGGGATCATGTAGGCGCGATCGACGACGGCGCCCTCGATGTTCTTGGTGACGCGGCCCTGGCCGATGCCCTCCGTGATGGAAGAGCCTTCCGCCTTGAGAACCCCGGTCGTGAAGTAGCTGTAGAGCGCGGCGCCCGGCACGTCGGCGAGCGCGATCTGGATGTCCTTGCGCTTGGCCTTCAGGCCGTCCGACACGCCGCCCAGCGTCCCGCCTGAGCCGACCGCGGAAACGAAGCCGTCGACTTTGCCGCCGGTGGCCGTCCAGATTTCCTGCGCGGTCGTCTCGATATGGGCTCGCCTGTTTGCCGTGTTGTCCCATTGGTTGGCCCAGATGGCGCCTTTGGGTTCGGTCTTGGCCAGCGCCTGCGCCAGGCGCTCCGAATAGTGCACGTAGCTGTTGGGGTTCCTGTAGGGCAGCGCCGGCACCTCGACGAGCTGTGCTCCCAGCAGACGCAGTGCGTCCTTCTTCTCGCGGCTCTGGGTTTCGGGAATGACGATCACGGTGCGAAAGCCCAGGGCGTTGCCGACAACCGTCAGTCCGATGCCGGTATTGCCCGCCGTTCCCTCCACCACCGTGCCGCCGGGCCGCAATGTGCCCCGCGTGATGGCGTCCTGAATGATGAACAGCGCGGCCCGGTCCTTGACCGACTGGCCGGGGTTCATGAACTCGGCCTTGCCAAGGATGGTGCAGCCGGTCTCCTCCGACGCACGCCTGAGCTTGATCAGGGGTGTATTGCCGACCGCAGCAGCGACGCCGTTAAACACGGTCACGCGGGCGCTCTCCCTTTGCAGAATTGGCAAACACCCTAGATAGGGGGGCTGGTGCGTGCAAGGCCACTGCCGGTTCCACACCTGCACGGCAGGGCCGCAATTCGTGATTGATTTTGCCGAACCCGGACCGATATATGTGCGCCCTACCCACAGCGCAGGCGCCGCGGGTGCGCGACTTGCTGGCGGCCCGCCAGGGGGCGCGGACGGTTCGCGGGCGTGGCGGAACTGGTAGACGCACTGGATTTAGGTTCCAGCGGCGCAAGTCGTGGGGGTTCGAATCCCTCCGCCCGCACCAACGCATGCGCCAGCGGACAGACATTACAAGCGCCGGGAACATAGAGCCCGGCGATCGAGGCGACAGATGCAGGTTACCGAAACGAGTTCTTCAGGCCTCAAGCGCGAGCTGAAGGTGGTGGTGGGGCAGAGTGAGCTCACGCAGCGTTTCGACACGCGCATGGACGAGGTGAAGGACCAGGTCCAGCTCAAGGGGTTCCGCAAGGGCAAGGTGCCTCTCGCGCACATCAAGAAGCTCTATGGCCGCTCGGTGATGGTGGAGGTGCTGCAGCAGGCGGTCGAGGAGACGAGCCGCAAGGCAGTGCAGGACCGCAACGAGCGGCCAGCACACCAGCCCAATATCGAGCTTGGCGAGGACAAGGCGAAGTTGGAGCAGGTGCTCTCGGGCAAGAGCGATCTCGCCTACACCATGACGTTCGAGGTGCTGCCCAAGTTTGCCATCACGGATCTTTCCGCGCTTCAGCTGGAGCGGGAGGTGGCGGACGTTTCCGACGAGTCGGTCGACAAGGCCGTTGCCGACCTGGTGCAGCGCTCGGTCAAGTACGAGCCGGAGGCGGAACGGGCGGCCGGCAAGGGCGATCGGCTGGCGATCGATTTCGTGGGCCGCATCGACGGCACCGAATTCGAGGGCGGCAAGGGCGAGGATGTGCAGCTGGTAGTGGGCGAGGGCAACTTCATTCCGGGCTTCGTGGAGGGTCTGGAAGGGGCCAAGGCGGGAGAGGAGCGGCTCGTCAAGGTCAAGTTCCCCGACGACTATCAGGGCCGTGAGGTCGCGGGCAAGGATGCCGAGTTCACCATCAAGGTGAAGGAAGTCGCCAGGTCCGTGCTGCCGGAGGTCAACGACGAGTTCGCCAAGACGCTGGGCGCCCAGTCGCTCGCCAACCTGAAGGACCTGGTGCGTGGCCAGATTGGCGGCGAGTACGCCAGCGTGGCGCGCATGAAACTGAAGCGCCAGGCGCTGGATGCGCTCGACAAGGCGCATGACTTCGCGCTGCCGGAGTCGCTGGTTGCCGGCGAATTCGAGGGCATTTGGAAGCGGTTCTCCCAATCGCTTCAGCAGGAAGGCAAGACGATTGCCGACGCGGGCAAGCCGGAGGATGAGCTCAAGGCGGAGTATCGCAAGATCGCCGAGCGGCGCGTGCGCCTCGGCCTGGTGATCGGCGAGATAGGCGAGCAGCAGAAGCTGCAGGTGAACCAGGAGGAGCTGAAGCGTGCTCTCATTGAGCAGGCGCGGCGCTATCCGGGCCAGGAGAAGTTCGTCTACCAGTACTATGAGAAGAATCCCGCGGCCCTGGTGGAGCTGCGTGCGCCGATCTTCGAGGACAAGGTGGTCGACTACATCGTCGGGCAGGCCAAGCCCGTCGACAAGAAGGTATCGGTGGAAGACCTGCTGAAGCCCGCACCAGGGGACGAGGACGCGCTGGCGCCAGCCGCCCCGCACCTGCATGCGCACGACCACGATCACGACCACCATGGCCACGATCATCACCACCATCATCACGACCACGGGCATGATCATGGCCACGGGCACCACCACCATGACCACGACCACTCGCACGGCCATGACCATGATCACGACCACAGCCATCCGCCTGGTCAGCAGCGGGGCGGTGACAAACCATAATCGCGCTTGAAAGCGCGGCGATTCGACCCAATGTTTGGCTTCCAGGCATGAGCAACACGTGCGCATGCCGCAGACCCGAAGGGCACTCCATGTCCAACGATCATTCCCCCCGCGGCTCGTTCTGGCCCATCGTCGTCGAGCAGACGACCCGGGGCGAGCGCGGCTACGATCTGCCCTCGCGGCTGCTGAAGGAGCGGATCATTTTCGTGACGGGCGTGATCGAGGACCACATGGCGGCTTCGATCTGTATGCAGTTGCTCTTTCTGGAGGCAGAGAACCCCAAGAAAGAGATCGCCATGTACATTAATTCGCCTGGCGGCGTGGTGACCGCCGGGATGGCCATCTACGACACCATGCAGTTCGTCCGGCCGCAGATTTCCACGCTCTGCATCGGCCAGGCCGCGTCCATGGGGTCGTTGCTGCTATGTGCCGGCACACCCGGTATGCGCTATGCGCTGACCAACGCCCGGATCATGGTGCACCAGCCCTCGGGCGGTTTTTCGGGCCAAGCCAGTGATATCGAGCGGCACGCTGAAGATATCATCAAGATGAAACGCCGGCTTAACGAAGTATACGTGCGGCATACGAAAAAGAGCTACGAGGTGATCGAAAAGACCCTAGACCGCGATTATTTCATGACGGCCGACCAGGCCAAGGAGTTCGGCCTCATAGACAAGGTTCTGGAGAAGCGCGACGAGGCCGATGGCGTATTTGCCGCGGGCAAACTATCCTGATTTGGTGCACCGGTAGTTCGGCCGATCCAAAATTGGCCGTACACTTCGACGCAATCTCATGGCCGGCCCGGCAACGCACCCGGCGTGCGCCTTGCATAGGGCCGGGTAGTCTTCGCCAGCAGGGGTGGTCGTGGCCCAATCGTAACGGTAAATGCCCGTAACAAAAGAGATGTTAATCCAATCTTGATCCGAACGCCGCTAGCATGCTCAGATTGGGACTACTCCCCAGGGAGCCCGGCTACGGCGCTGAACTTTATGGGTTGGGCGATCGGCCCCAGCGTATGTGACTGAACGGTCGGCAAGGGACGCTTCGAGACACCGGATGGCTCAGGAAAAGAACACCCTCTACTGCTCGTTCTGCGGCAAGAGCCAGCATGAGGTGCGCAAGCTGATTGCCGGTCCGACGGTGTTCATCTGCGATGAATGCGTCGAACTCTGCATGGACATCATTCGCGAGGAGAACAAGAACACCCTCGTGAAGTCCAGGGATGGCGTGCCGAGCCCCAGTGAAATCTGCTCCGTTCTCGATTCGTATGTGATCGGCCAGGACCACGCCAAGCGCGTGCTGTCCGTGGCGGTGCACAACCACTACAAGCGCCTCAACCACGCCGGCAAGAACAACGACGTGGAACTCGCCAAGTCCAACATCCTGCTGGTCGGCCCGACCGGTTGCGGCAAGACCTTGCTGGCCCAGACGCTGGCCCGCATTCTCGACGTGCCGTTCACGATGGCCGATGCAACCACGCTGACCGAAGCCGGCTATGTCGGCGAGGACGTGGAGAACATCATCCTGAAGCTGTTGCAGAACGCCGACTACAACGTCGAGCGGGCGCAGCGCGGCATCGTTTACATCGACGAGATCGACAAGATCAGCCGCAAGTCAGACAACCCGTCCATCACCCGCGACGTGTCGGGCGAGGGCGTGCAGCAGGCCCTGCTCAAGATCATGGAAGGCACCGTCGCCTCGGTGCCCCCGCAGGGCGGCCGCAAGCATCCGCAGCAGGAATTCCTGCAGGTGGACACCTCCAACATCCTCTTCATCTGCGGCGGTGCATTCGCTGGGCTGGAGAAGATCATCTCGCGGCGCGGCCGCGGCTCGTCCATGGGCTTCGGCGCCAAGGTTACCGGGCCCGATGAGCGGCGTACGGGCGACATCCTGAAGGGCGTCGAGCCGGAGGACTTGCTGAAGTTCGGCCTGATCCCCGAGTTCATCGGCCGCCTGCCGGTGATCGCCACCCTGGAGGATTTGGACGAGTCGGCGCTCATCCAGATTCTGACGGTGCCGAAGAACGCTTTGGTGAAGCAGTATCAGCGCCTGTTCGAGATGGAAGACGTGCGTCTTACCATCACGCAGGAGGCCCTGAAGGCCATCGCCCGCAAGGCCATCGACCGCAAGACAGGCGCGCGCGGCCTCAGGTCGATCATGGAAGCCATCCTGCTCGACACCATGTTCGAATTGCCTACCCTCAAGGGGGTGGAAGAGGTGGTCATCGGCCCCGAAGTGGCAGACGGCGGAGCGCGTCCGTTGCGCATCTACTCGGAGCGTGCCGGCGAGAAGGGCTCCAGCGCCTAGCCTTGCCTGAAGCGTGAGGCGTAAGCGTGGTCGTGCGTTAGCTGTGGATCAATTGGGCCACATAGGCGCCCCTTGATCCGCGGCCGCAAGGCAACCATGTTTCGGGTCTACGACCAAGGCCGTGTCAATTCGGCGAAACAGCGTAAAAATGGCCGCTCTGGCGGTGCTCGCATCCGCCCAGTCGAGGCTCCCCTAGACAAAGCGAGACCACACCGGGTGTTGCGCGGAAGCGACGCCCGGAGCTTGTAACGTCCTGCAGCACCTTGCCAAATCAGGGGCGTATCGTAACCCTGCCAACGGCGGAAAGAACGAGAGAACCATGAGCGAACCAAAAGCAAGCAGAGAAAAGGGTGGCAAGGAAGCCTATCCGGTCCTGCCCCTTCGCGACATTGTGGTTTTTCCCTATATGATCGTGCCTCTGTTCGTGGGCCGCGAGAAATCCATCAACGCGCTCGAAGAGGTGATGCGCGCGGACAAGCAGATTCTGCTCGCTGCGCAGAAGAATGCTGGCGATGACGATCCGGCCCCGGATGCCATCTACCAGATGGGGACGCTGGCCTCGGTGCTGCAGCTGCTGAAGCTGCCGGATGGCACCGTGAAGGTGCTGGTGGAAGGCACTGCGCGCGCCAAGGTCCTGCGCTACGTGGAGAACGCCGATTACTTCGAGGCCGAGGTCGAGCGCGTCAACGAGGCGGTCGGCTCCAAGGACGAGATCGAGGCGCTGGCCCGGTCGGCGGTGTCCCAGTTCGAGAGCTACGTGAAGCTCAACAAGAAGATCTCGCCCGAGGTGCTGGGCACCATCGGCCAGATCGATGACTATTCCAAGCTGGCCGACACCATCGCCTCGCACCTTGCCATCAAGATCGCCGACAAGCAGGAGGTGCTGGAAGTCACCACCATCTCCGAGCGGTTGGAGCGCGTCTACACGCTGATGGAGAGCGAGATCTCCGTCCTGCAGGTGGAGAAGAAGATCCGCTCGCGCGTCAAGCGCCAGATGGAGAAGACCCAGCGCGAGTACTACCTGAATGAGCAGATGAAGGCCATTCAGAAGGAGCTGGGCGACGGCGACGAGCGCGACGACATCGCCGAGTTCGAGGAGAAGATCGAAAACACCAAGCTCTCCAAGGAAGCGCGCGACAAGGCCCAGGCGGAGCTCAAGAAGCTCAAGCAGATGAGCCCGATGTCGGCCGAGGCGACGGTGGTGCGCAACTACCTCGATTGGCTGCTGTCGATTCCGTGGGGCGTGAAGGGCAAGGTCAAGAAGGATCTGGTCGAGGCCCAGCAGGTTCTCGACAAGGAGCACTATGGCCTGGAGAAGGTGAAGGAGCGCATCCTCGAGTATCTGGCGGTGCAGTCGCGCACCAACAAGCTCAAGGGGCCGATCCTCTGTCTCGTCGGACCGCCCGGCGTTGGCAAGACCTCGCTCGGCATGTCGATCGCCAATGCCACGGGCCGCGAGTTCGTGCGCATGTCGCTCGGCGGCGTGCGCGACGAGGCCGAGATCCGCGGTCACCGGCGCACCTACATCGGCTCGATGCCCGGCAAGGTCATTCAGTCCATGAAGAAGGCGAAGAAGACCAATCCGCTCTTCCTGCTGGACGAGATCGACAAGATGGGCTCGGATTTCCGGGGCGATCCTGCAGCGGCGCTGCTGGAAGTGCTGGATCCGGAGCAGAACCATACCTTCAACGACCATTACTTGGAGGTCGACTACGATCTCTCCAACGTGATGTTCGTGACGACGGCGAATACGATGAACATTCCCCCGGCCCTGCTGGACCGCATGGAAATCATCCGCCTCGCCGGCTACACCGAGGACGAGAAGCTCGAGATTGCCAAGCGGCACTTGATCCCGAGCCAGCGCCAGAATCACGGCCTAGAACCCGGCGAATGGGAAGTCGACGATGAGGCGCTCAAGGGAGTTATCCGGCGCTACACCCGCGAAGCCGGCGTGCGCAGCCTCGAGCGTGAGATTGCCAAGCTGGCGCGCAAGGCGGTGAAGGACATCCTGGTCGGCACCACCACGTCGGTCAGGGCGACGCCGGACAACCTCGACAAGTATCTCGGCGTGCCGAAGTATCGCTACGGCGAGGCCGAGATGGAGGATCAGGTCGGCATCGTCACCGGGCTGGCATGGACCGAGGTGGGAGGCGAAATCCTCACCATCGAAGGCGTCATGATGCCGGGCAAGGGCAAGATGTCGGTCACGGGCAACCTGCGCGACGTGATGAAGGAGTCGATCCAGGCGGCCAACGCCTATGTGCGCTCGCGCAGCCGCGACTTCGGCATCACCGCGAGCCTGTTCGAGAAGAAGGACATCCATGTGCATGTGCCGGAGGGCGCAACGCCCAAGGACGGTCCTTCGGCGGGCGTGGCCATGGTGACTGCCATCATCTCCATCATGACCGGCATCCCCGTGCGCAAGGATGTCGCCATGACGGGTGAGATCACTCTGCGCGGCCGTGTGCTGCCCATCGGCGGCTTGAAGGAGAAGCTGCTGGCGGCGCTCAGGGCGGGGATCAAGACGGTGGTGATCCCGGAGGAAAACGTCAAAGACCTGGCCGAGATCGGCGACGAGATCAAATCCAAGCTGGAGATCGTGCCGGCCTCGCGCATGGACGATGTTCTCAAAGTTGCGCTGCAGCGGGTTCCACAACCCCTGGCTGCAGAAGAGGAGGCGCCAGCGGCCGTGCCGCCGGCGACGCCGGAAGAGACCGAACGCGTGACCCACTAGGCCGTTGTGGCGCTGGGTCATAGTCAGTCGGCGGATATAAGCTCATCGGGGCGCAGGGTTTTTCATACGGACCCTGCGCCTTTTTGCTGCCTGGGCGAATTAATTGAACGGCCGTTATTCATCCTGAAAAGGCCGAGAATCCGCGCAGTTTATGCTTGACGGAAGGGGGCTTTGGGCGTTGTTTCGCGCTCGCTACTGCCCTTGCAGCGGCTCTGAACCGGCCTGGCGGCGCCACGAGGCGACCTGATCAGCGGCCTTCCTCCAAGACCAATACAAGGACGTAAGAGATGAGCAAAAAGGATTTGATCGACGCCGTCGCTGCAGCGACCGAGCTTTCCAAGGAAAAGGCCGGCGAGGCCGTGGATGCCATGATCGGGCATATCCAGGCGTGCATGAAGAAGGGCGAGGAGGTGCGCATTCCGGGCTTCGGCACCTTCAAGGTGGCCAAGCGTGCCGCCCGCAAGGCACGCAATCCTCAGACCGGCGTCGAGATGATGCTGAAGGCTTCCGTGGTGCCCAAGTTCAGTGCCTCCAAGAACCTGAAGGAAGCGCTCAACTAGCTGGGCTTTCCGCGCCGTTGTCTTTGAGGGCGTGCCCGCGCAAGCGCGGCGCGCCCTTCGGATTCTTCGGGGGGCATACCGATACCGGCCGTTTTGCCACCTGGACGTTCCGCTAGTTCCCTATTGCCGCCGCAGCGATGCGGAGGCTAGAGAGGCGGCGCGGGCGGTTAGCTCAGCGGTAGAGCGCTTCGTTTACACCGAAGATGTCGGGGGTTCGATCCCCTCACCGCCCACCATGCCTGTAGCGTGCCGAGCAGGCGCAGAGCGTTGCTTGACGCGCCTATCGCCCTCACGTAAACGAGCCCACTGTGACAGCGCGCTTCGCGAAAGGCGCGCTTTTTTGGACTGCGGGCGTAGCTCAGTTGGTTAGAGCGCCGGCCTGTCACGCCGGAGGCCGCGGGTTCAAGTCCCGTCGCTCGCGCCATTCCTCCCGAGATTTCCAGAGCCTGCGACGCCGCCGTTGGTTGCGCGCGTTATCGCGCTGCGGTAACACACGCTCACCCTTGTGCCGCCTTCTGCGGCTGAGGCGGAGCGGTTCATGAACCAGCTGCTGATGGAATACCTGCCGCTCGTCGTGTTCATGGGCGTGGCGCTGGTGATCGGGCTCGCCCTGATGGTGGCGCCCTTCCTGGTGGCGGTGCGCAACCCGGACCCCGAGAAGGTTTCCGCCTACGAATGCGGCTTCAATGCCTTCGACGACGCGCGCATGAAGTTCGACGTGCGCTTCTACCTGGTGTCGATCCTGTTCATCATCTTCGACCTGGAGGTGGCGTTCCTGTTTCCCTGGGCGGTGGCGTTCAAGCACGTCGGCGCTTTCGGCTTCTGGTCGATGATGGTGTTCCTGGGCGTGCTGACCATCGGCTTCGTCTACGAGTGGCGCAAGGGCGCGCTGGAGTGGGATTGACATGACTGCCGCCGTCGCCAAAGCGGACAATTCCGGGCTGCTGAAACCGGGCGACCGCGGCTTCACCGAGCTGTCGAACAAGCTTGCCGACAAGGGTTTCCTGGTCACTACAACGGATGACCTCATCAACTGGGCTCGCACCGGCTCCCTGATGTGGATGACATTTGGGCTCGCCTGCTGCGCAGTGGAGATGATGCAGGCCTCCATGCCGCGCTACGACGTGGAGCGGTTCGGCTTCGCGCCGCGCGCCAGCCCGCGCCAGTCGGACGTGATGATCGTGGCCGGCACCCTCACCAACAAGATGGCGCCCGCGCTGCGCAAGGTCTACGACCAGATGCCGGAGCCGCGCTACGTCATCTCCATGGGCAGCTGCGCCAACGGCGGCGGCTACTATCACTATTCGTATGCGGTGGTGCGCGGCTGCGACCGGATCGTGCCGGTCGACGTGTACGTGCCGGGATGCCCGCCGACGGCCGAGGCGCTGGTGTACGGCATCCTGCTGCTGCAACGTAAGATTCGCCCTTTCCAGCACATTGGGATCCTAAGCTTAGAATTCCACGTGGACAAGTTGTCGCG
>JADMIO011631519.1_pt1 | contig 64875 bp, 74 predicted proteins | sample 8958161 | NCBI WGS metagenome assembly JADMIO01 (sample SAMN16585339, study PRJNA669376) | soil metagenome | isolation source: Crop rotation soil | place: USA: Cullars Rotation, Alabama | collected 2011 | reverse complement strand
GCCGCGACTTCAAGTCACGTGAATTCCAAGCTTCGGATCCCACTGTGCTGGAAAGCCTTCTGCCGGTGCTCGATCGGCGCACCGCGCGACGTGCGCAGTCGTAACGGGTGACCACCGAGTCGTCGCCTCGCATCGAGCGCGCCGCGCTCGCCATGCTCGCGGCGTGGATGAGCGAACGTTTCTTCCGCACGTTCCGCGTCGCCCCGGACAGCGAGCGCGGCCCCTTCGATGCGGTGCTCACGCAGCGCGAGCATCGCGTCGGCGTGACCGTCGGCATCCTCTGGGATGACGCGCCGCTGCCCGGCCTCGAGGCGCTGCAAGAGCAGGTGAGCGGGGACGTCGAGCGGGATGGTGAAGGCGCGTATGCGCTGTGGGTGCCGCCACGCGCCGAGCTGCCCGACTACGAGCCCGGCGCATCGGACCTGCGCCAGATCGTCGCGCGCGCGCTGAGCGGCCTCGAGGCCGGCGAGCGGCGGGAGATCCGCGTGCCCGCGCTGCTGCGCCTCGCGAAGGTCGAGCCAAACGGCGCATACGTGTCGGTTGCGGGCGGTCTCGCGCCGGAGTGGACGACGCTGTCGGAGGGCGTCACCGGCGCGTACCACCTCGATTCGCGCGCGATCCGGCGGCTGTCCGAGGAGCAGGCGGAACGCGAACTGCTGATGTCACACGTGCGCGACAAGGCTGCGCTCCTCGAGACCGGCGAGTTCACGACGATCGAGGCGAGCGACAGCTGGCTGGTGTCGCGGTTGCCCGGCAGCGAGCCGGCGGGCCTCACCGTCTTCGGCGCACCGGTTGAGTTCGACAGCGCCGATAGCGCAGCGGTGCGTCGCCTGCTGCGCGCACACGTCGCGCGCGCTGAGGAGCAACGCTACAACGGAACCTGCGATCTCACTGCGCTGCTCCTCATCGGCTCATTCGCACACATGGCGGACGAACGCGTGACGCCTGCGCTGCGAGGCATGAACCCCACCGCGTACGGCGGCCTCGACCTCATGGCACTCGTCGCGGACGGGCAAGTGCGGCAGGTGCTGCAACCTCGCGCGCTGCCGTGGGAGGCGTAGCCCGAATCACTCGATCACGGGCGCGGTCAAGAAGGCCAGGTCGAGCATGAGCCAGGTCCACCCGTAGAGCGACAACGCGATCAGGCTCGAGGCGATCAGCGTCGTCACGTGCGGACGGTGTTGCCGCGTGGCGCGCGCCGGTCCGGGTGTAGCGGCGATCCCGCCTGGTGCCTGCCAGTAGACAGCGGTAGCAATCGTCCCAGTGGTGAGCGCCGCGATCAGCGCGAACATCGATTCCGTGGACTCCCAGTGGAACCACACGACGAAGATCGCAGTCGCACCGACTGCCGGTGCAACCAACCACGCCAGCAGGGCAGAGCCGAGGCTCCTCGCGATCATGCGCAAGGCGGGGCCGAGACCAATCCAGTGCACGACCACAAGGACGATCACCAACCCGAGCGATGCCTCCAGATCCTCAACGCCGAAGATCACCCATGACAGGAACAGCAGCGCACCGAGCAATACAGCGATTAGACCGGCAACGACGCCCGCGATGAGCAACACCCGAACGCTACTGCCGCGGCGCGCGCACAACCCAGGTGCCCGAGAGCTGGTCGTGCCACGCGCGCCGCTCGCGGCTCCATGTGACGGCAAGGTAGCCGAGCCAGGGCGGCATTCCGCTCGCAAGCGACCACAGCGCGCGCTGCAGACCTCGCCAGAGACCGGGGGCACGACCGCTCGCATCGACGATGCGCAGGCCGCAGATGCGCTTGCCGGGCGTGGCGCCCAGCGTGTTGCAGACGGTATGGAACGCGAGGTACACGGCGAACGTGACCGCGTACAGGGGACCGGCGAGCGGCTCGAGGGCGCGCTCCATCTGATCGCGCGGCAGCTCGGAGTCGATGCCTGCGAACTCCGCGAGGATCGTCCAGGCGATCGCGAGCAGCACGAAGAGCAGTACATAGTCGAGGACGAACGCGAGCATCCGCAAGAGCAGCGGCCCTGGTTCGAGGCCGACTCCCACGGGTGTAGCTCTCGCCGACGGCTGCACCTCGACGCGCTGCATCGCGCCACCGAGCGCGCCATCACCACGCCAGCTGAGGCCGGGCCGACCGAGCGGCGCGCGCTGCGCTGGCTCGGACCGACGTAGCCCCTCGGTGTCACCGACCATGCACGACACTCCCGCGCTCGTCGGCGCCAACGCGCAGCACTCGGCCGCCGCCGTCCTCGGATGGCTCGACGCAGAGGTCGAGAACGAGCTGTGCGAGGCCCCCGGGAGCCGCGTCGCTGCCGACGAGGAGAGCATCGACCGCGATGTGCTGCGGCCGCAGCTCCTCAGCCAGCGAGCGTGCGAGGCTGAGCGCTGCGGCCTGGGCAGCGGCGTAGGCGGCCGCGCCCGGCGCTGCGGCCTCGGCAGCGGCGTTCACCACGAGCAGTGCCCGCCCTCCACCCGCGCGCGCAAACTCGTCGGCGGCGGCGCGGACTGCAAAGAGATGCGCGTAGCAGTTCGCGACCATGACGGAGGCGAGGTCGGAGTCGGTGGTACGGCCAAGGGGCGCCTCGAAGTAGCGGTGCGAGGCGCTCACGAGGATGTCGAGGCCGCCCAGCTCCTTCGCCACCTGCCGCGTCGAGACCTTCACGTTCTGGCCGAGGGTGACATCGAAGGCGTAGGTCGCGGCGGTCGCGCCGGCGGCCTGCAGCTCGCGCTGGAGGCGGCGGGCGACCATCACGCCCTCGTCCGCGCGCATGGTGGCGAGGCCGACCGCAGCGCCGGCAAGGCCGAGGGCACGCGCGATGGCGCCACCGGCGGGGGTTTCCACGCCGATCACCAGAGCGCGACGTCCATCGAGACTCCCGGCCACGCGCACCTCCGTCCCAATGATCCTATTAGAACCAACCGGCGAGCTGTGGCCTAAGGGTTTCCCTCATACAACCGATGATTCCTCGGTACGGATAGTCCGCGCCCTCACCCTCGGAGGCAGCCTTGGAACTCGATCTCCCCACACTCCCCGGCACGCAGGTGCGCGCCCTCGCGGTGGCAGGCCAGGCCGAGGTTGAGTTCCGAGAGCTGGCGAGCGTCGTCGACTCGGATCCTGCCCTGACGACCGCCGTGCTGCGCGCAGCCAACTCCGCGGAGTCGGCTCCTGTCGACCGCATCCACAGTGCCGAGAAGGGCCTAGTACGCATCGGCATCGAGCGCGCGCGGCGGATCATCTCGGGTGCGATCGTGGCCGGGAACACATCCGGTCTATACCGCGCGAACCTCGATGTGACCGAACTGTGGCGCCACCTTGTGGCGTGCGCAGTGATCGGGGACGTGGCCGCGATTGGCGACGTCGACCGGGCGGCCGCGTTCACAGCCGGGCTGCTGCACGACATCGGCCGCCTCGGCATGGCGCACGTGGCTCCCACGCGTTACGCCGAGGTGGTCGCGCTGGTCCGCGCCGGCGCCGATCCCATCGAGGCCGAGCAGTACGTGTTCGGGGTGGACCATCGCACCGTCGGCGCTGAGATGGCCCGCGCCTGGAGCATCCCGGAGAACGTCGCGGAGGCCATTGGCGAGCATCACCACCCGGGCTCGATCGGCGCGCTGACCTGGGTCACGTGGAAGAGCCGCCGTATCGTCGCAAACCTCGGCATCAGCGATGGGTTCCAGCGACCCGATGCGGACGAGGAGCCTGCGCAGCTGGAGCTGCCTCCGGAGGACGCGAGACTGGTCGCAAGCCTCGGTGGCGCCGACAAGCTCGAGTCGACGATCGCCTGGTACACCGGCGCGATGGTCGCAGAGGCCGCCGCTTAAGCCGGCGACTGCTCCCAACGGACACTCGTACTAGGATGGGCGGCCATGAACCGCCCATCGTCATTTCCGCTGCCGGGTAATCGATGAGCACGCGCGAAGACCTGCTGCGGGAGATCCTCGGCGACCGGACAGACCGGGTCGCAGAGATCCTCGAGGAGGATCCAACGCTCGCCGTAGCCGACGGCACCGAATCGCCAATCCTGACCGCGCTGTACCGCGGGCGTGCCGAGTCCCTCGGGCTGCTGCTCGCCACCCAGCCCCAGGTGACAGCGTTCGAGGCGATCGCGCTCGGCATCGACGAGCTGGTCGCGGCGTTCCTGGCCGAGGATCCCGGCCTCGTCACGCGGTACACGGCAGACGGCTTCACCGCGCTGCACATCGCGGCCTACTTCGGCCATGTGACGGTGGCGACCATGCTCATCGATGCCGGAGCGGACGTCGCGGCGGTGTCCCAGGATGATGCCGAGGGGACGCCGCTGCACGCCGCGATCGCCGCGCGGCACCACGGGATGGCATGGCTGCTACTCGCGCGAGGCACGCCGGTGAACGCGCAGCAGGAGGGCGGCTTCACCGCGCTGCACGTCGCCGCGCGCTTCGGAGACCACGCGATCGTGCAGCTGCTGGTCGTGAACGGCTCCGACCCGTGGATCGAGGCGGACAACGGCAAGACCGCGGCAGACCTCGCATATGAGTTCGAGCACGACGACGAGGCCGCCTACCTGCGCGCGCAAATGGCGGCAGCGCGCCCCTAGCGCCTCGACGCGCCCAAGCAGATGCGAGGTTGCGGGCGTGAGTTAGCGCACCCTATCCTCGGTGAGCCGTAGCCTGAGGCGACGCGCCGAGGCCGCGAGACCCAGATGGAGAGACGCCATGCCCACCCCGACCGCCTTCTTCCAGGGCAGTTTCATGCCACTCGAAGAGGCCAAGATCCCGGTGATGACGCACGCCTTTATGTACGGCACCGCCGTATTCGAGGGGGTCCGCGGCAACTGGAGCGCGGAGCAGGACGAGCTCTACATCTTCAAACTGCGCGAACACATGACGCGGTTGCGCCAGAACGCGGGCATCCTGCGCATCGGCATCAGCTACACGGATGACGAGCTGGCGCAGATCGTGAGCGACCTCGCGCTGCGCAGCGGGTACCGCGAGGACATCTACATCCGTCCGATCGCCTACAAGTCGGGCACGGTGATCGGGCCGCGCGTTCACAACGTGGACGAAGACGTGCTGTTCTTCGCGATCCCACTGGGCAACTACCTCGACTCGGACGCGGGCATCACGGCTGCCGTCTCCTCGTGGCGCCGCGTGGACGACAACATGATTCCGGCGCGCGCGAAAGTGAACGGGTTGTACGTGAACAACTCGCTCGCGAAGACCGAGGCGCAGCTGAACGGCTTCGACGAGGCGATCCTGCTCAACCAGGACGGCCACGTCTCCGAGGGCTCCGGCGAGAACATCGTGATCGTGCGACGCGGCAAGCTGATCACCCCGCCGCCCGCCGACAACGTGCTCGAGGGCATCACACTCGAGACGGTTCTCGAGGTGGCGCGTGACATGGGGCTTCAGGTCGAGGCGCGCACGATCGACCGCACTGAGCTGTATGTCGCCGAAGAGGTGTTCATGACCGGCACAGCAGCGCACGTGACGCCGGTGCTGTCGGTGGACCGCGTGCCGGTGAACGACGGCAAGCCGGGCCCGATCACCACGCAGCTGCAGAAGACGTACTTCGACGCGATCACGGGCAAGCTGCCGCGCTACGCCTCGTGGCTGACGCCGGTGTACAGCGCCGCGAAGGTACGCGCGTAGCTCCTCGCGGTGCGGCAGGGGACGCCGTGACGAGGTGCCCGTCGACGAGGTGATGGGGTGTACTACCAGCCGCCACGGGCACTCGGGCTGATCGTCGGTGGGCTGCTCACGCTGTGGTCGGCGGCGCTCACCTTCCTGTTGCTCAATGCCGGCATCACCGGGGGTAGCAGCATCCTCGCGTTCTTCACGTTCGGCGGTGGCGTCGCGGCGCTCGCGCTGTGTGCGCTGTTTGCATACTGGACGTACTCGCTGGCGACGCTCACCTACACGCTCGACCGCAACGGCCTCGTGATCTCGTGGGGCGCGGTGCGCCAGGTCGTGCCACTGCAAGCGATCGACCGCCTCGTGCCGGGCACCTCGGCTGGCGTGCCGGGGGTGCAGGGCGTCTCGTGGTGGGGGCACCACGTCGGCAGTGCCGAGGTCGACCGCATTGGGCACGTGCTCTTCTATTCGACGCACCAGACCGCGGATCAGGTGCTGTACGTGCTCACGGTCGAGCGCAACTACGCGATCACGATGGAGGACGCGGCAGACTTCGCGCGCGAGGTACAGCGACGCCAGGACCTCGGCCCGACGGCCGTCGTCGAGCATCGCGTTGAGCGCTCGGGCGCTGCGCTGCAGTCGGTGTTCGCCGACGACCTCGCGCGCTGGCTGTGCATCGCAGCCGTGTCCGGGGCCGCGCTGTTGTGGGCGTTCATCGCGTTCCGCTACAGCTCGCTGCCGCCGACACTCACGCTGCACTTCCCACCGACCGCCCAGGACAGCGTGCTCACCGTGACCGGGCGCGAGGCGATCCTCGAGCTTCCGCGCGTAGCGACGCTGCTGCTGCTTGCCAACCTTGCGCTGGGGGTGCTGTTGCACGCGTGGGACCGCATGGCGGGCTACCTGCTCTTCGCGGCGGCGGTCGCCGTGCAGGCGGTGCTGCTCATCGCAGTCGTGTTGGCGATCGGGTGAGCGGCAGACTGACCCGCGCACACCTCGTACCATCCGCGCATGACTGACTACGACGCGATCGTGGTGGGCGCAGGGCCGGGCGGCTCGACGGCAGCGCGCGAGATCGCCGCACGCGGGCACTCGGTGCTGCTGCTCGACCGCGCGAAGTTCCCTCGTGACAAGCCGTGCGGCGGCGGCGTGACCGTGCGCTGCCAGTCGCTGCTGCCGTTCAGCATCGACCCGGTGGTCGAGCACATCGTGACCGGCGCGCTGCTCGATGACACGCGCGGCTCGATGGTCGAGCGAGACGCGGGACGTCCGCTCACCTACATGACGCAGCGACGCCGCCTCGACGCGTTCCTCGTCGAGCGCGCGCAGGAAGGCGGCGTGGAGTTTCGCGATGGCCAGCCCGTGCGCGACATCATCGAGCCGCCGGGCGGCACCTTCCGCGTACGCCTCGCGAACGGCGACGAGCACACCTCGCGCGTGCTGATCGGCGCGGACGGTGCGAACGGGGTCGTCGGCACGTCGCTCGGATTTGCTCACGCCGCGGAGCAGGCGGTTGCGCTCGAGGGCAACCTGCCGTGCCCCGACGGCATCCCCCCGTTCCTGCAGGGACGCGTGGCATTGAGCCTCGGGCTGCTGCCCGGTGGCTACGGCTGGCTCTTTCCAAAAGGCGACCACATCAACGTCGGCGTCGGCGGGTGGAAGGCTGCGTCCGGCGCTGTGCTGCGCACCACGCTCGACAGGTACACGCGCACCTGGGGATGGACGCCCGAGATGCTCGTCGGCGTGCGAGGCCACCACCTACCGATGCAGCGCGCGGGCGCCGTGCTCACGGCACGAGGCGTGGCGCTCGTCGGCGACGCGGCCGGACTCGTCGACCCGCTGTCGGGCGAGGGCATCACCGCCGCCGTCGCCTCGGGCGTCGCGGTCGCGCCGGCGGCGGCGGATTACCTCGCGGGCAAGACCGAGAACCTCGCCGGGTACCAGCTCGCCGTGGACCGTGAGCTGATGCCGGAGCTCGTCGCCTCGCGCGGGCTGATGGAGGTGTTCCACGCGTGGCCGCGGCCAATCACATGGGCGGCGATGCACTCGGACCGCGTGTGGCGTGCGATGGCCGGCCTCGTGCGTGGTGAGCGGACGTACGACGGCATCGTCAGCCGCACGGGTCCGCTCGCGCCCACGCTCGCACCGTTGGCGGCGGTCGCGAGGCGGGTCTCGACCGCTCGCTACGGCGCCCGATAGGCGCATGACTGCACTCGAACGCGTGCTGTGGATCGGCGGCGCGCAGTGGGCGGGCAAGACCTCGGTCGCGCAGACGCTCGCGATGCGCTTCGGCGTCCTGCATTACTCGTACGACTACCACGATGCGCGGTCGCACCTCGATCGCGGGCGCAACGAGCCAGAGCGCTTCCCGCATCGCGCTGCACTCGCACGTGCGGTAGATGACGGCACATTCAGCGAGCAGTGGGTGACACGTACGCCTGCGCAGCTCGCCGAGGACGCACGACGCAACTTCGTCGACCGCTTTGCGATGGTGCTCGATGACCTCGCGGCGCTGCCTGACGACGTGACGGTCGTGGCGGAGGGCTACGGGCTGCGCCCGGAGATGGTCGCGCCGCTGATCAGCGACCCTCGCAAGGCGGTGTTCCTCGTGCCGAGCGAGGCGTTCCGCGCGCAACAAATCGCGACGCTACCTCGAGCGATGCGGATCGGAAGCGAGGTCAGCGATCCCGAGCGCGCGCAACGCAACCGCCTCGAACGCGACCGCATCCTGCGCGATGACGTTGTGGCACAGGCGAAGGCTCTGAACCTCGAGGTGATCGAGGTAGACGGGACGATCGGCGTGCCCGGAGTAACGCGATTGGTCGAGGAGCGGTTCCCGGCGTTTCTGCCGAATTGGCTGTACTAGCCGATCGGCGCGTCCGCCGCGTGAGCGAGCAGCCGATCGAGCTCCTCGAACTGTTCGGGGTACGCGCTCGTGCTTCCGGACGCGACGGCCGCTTCGAGTGCGTCCTTCGAGGGATAGCGATCGTAGAGGACCAGCAGCGTCTTGCCGTCCGTCTCCTCGAGGGTGAGCGTGGTCACCGGGCCATCGTCGCCTTCCTCGTTGGTCCAGGACAGCAACGTCGGCGGGTTCACCTCGAGATACCTCCCGACGAACGCCATCGTCTGATCCGGCGATCCCGGAACTCCGAACACGAAGCGGTACGTCCCGCCAGTGCGAACATCTGCCTCGCACGAGATGAAGGTGATGCCGAACGACTTCGGCGCCCACCAGCGCAGCAGCAGCTCTGGCGTCGTCCACGCTTCGAAGACAAGGCGCGCGGGCGCGTCGAACGTCCTCGTTACGATGAGCTCGCGCTCGGTGCGCCGGCTTTCCGTCACGCGGCGTGCCGTCGCAGCGGATTCATTCGCTCGCTGTTCCATGTACCTGCTCCTTGCGCTTCAACTCCGCGACAACCTGGTCGAGCTCGACGAAGCGCGCGTCCCAGAGTTGCCGGTACTCCTCGATCCAGGCCGCTTCCTCCTCGAGACGCCGGACGCCGAGCCTGCATGTCCGCACCCGACCGACCTTCTCGGTAGTCACGAGCCCGGCCCGCTCGAGGACCCCGACGTGCTTCTTCATTCCGGTGAGGGTCATCCGGAACTGGCCAGCCAGCTCCGTGATTGACGCGTCCTTGCGTCCGAGCTGTTGGAGGACTCCGCGCCGGGTCACGTCCGAGAGAGCGGCGAAGGAGTCATCCAGGCGGACTCGGTGATACTGAACCATATAGTTCAGTGTATGGCATCGCTCAATCGCGTGCAACTGAACGGATGCGTCGCCGAACCCTTCGGCCATCCCCGCAGAACTGGCTGGACTAGCTCGCCTCGATTGGCGCGTCAAAGAGTGCGAGTTCCTCGGGCGTGGGCACGTCGAACTTCTCGTACCAGCGCTCGAGGGCAGCGCGTTCGATCGGCGGCTGCTCCATGCCGCGACGCCGGATGCGGTCGTACAGCACATCGACTGGCGCGGTGAGGTAGCGCAGCTCGACGGCTGCGCCGAGTGCGCGCGCACCGAGGCGCAGCACGTCGCGTTCCTCGCGCGCCCAGCTACCGAACTCGATGATGACGACGAGGCCGCGGCGCAGCAGGTCCTGCGCCAGCTGCCACTGCAACGCCTCGATGTCGGCGCGCTTCGCCGAGTCCCAGAGGTTGATGTGCAGCGCTTCCATCCACTCGTCGGGGCACATGCGCACCGCGTCGAGGCTCGCCTCGAGCTCCCGCGCGAGCGTGGTCTTGCCGGAGCCGGGCAGGCCGCAGACGACGATAAGACGCGGAGTTGTGGGTGGCATGGGAGCGATGATGCCGCGCGACTCGAGATGTCGCACCCCGCGTTGAAGCGCCCTGTCAGGCAGCCGAGCCGTTGGAACGTGGGCAGGCAGCGATACCAGCTACGGGCTGTTCTAGACTCAGAGCCGTGGTCTACTTCGGTTTCGGTGAGACGTTCCAAAAACTGACCGTCGAGCTAATGGCTGGCAACAACGATTGGGACGCGATCTTGGCGCAAGCCGAGGCCGAGGGCCTCTGTCTGATCTTCCGGGCAGCAGACCAGTACGAGGACCATCGCTGGGACATCGATGAGCTGGATCGGCTCGCCTGGGAACTGGAACAAGTGATCGCCACGAACGGCAGTCCGAAGGCTCGTGACTTCGCCGAGCACTGGAAGGACCTCGTCGGTCGGGCTCGGGAGCGGCAGGAGCCCGTGTTCGCCTACTCCCAGTAAGCGGGACTTTTGCACTTCCCTCCTTCCTCGCGACTCGGTTGACGCCCGCACCGCCCGCCCGTAATACTGGACGCGTGACTCACGACGTGACCGCCACGATCTCTTCGGCTGCCCCCAGCGGGCGGCTGCTCGACGTCCTCGTACTCGTACTTACGTAGGCGGCGTCTGCGCGTAAGCGCGGTCGTCGCCTACTGCCAAATGGCCCGCTGAGCGGGCCATTCTCGTGTCACGCGTGCCACAATCCAGCCAGTGAACAGCGAAGCCCAGGGAGTCCGGCCATGAAGATGAGCGGCGCCGACATCGTCCTCGAGAGCCTCAAGCGCATCGGGGTTGACGTTATGTTCGGATACCCCGGCGGCGTGGTACTCCCGCTGTACGACCGGCTGCCCGCGCACCCCGAGGTGCGCCACATCCTCGTCCGGCACGAGCAGGCCGGCGGCCACGCCGCCGACGCCTACGCCCGGGCGACGGGCCGGCTCGGGTGCGCGCTGGCGACCTCGGGACCGGGCGCGACCAACCTCGTCACGGCGATCACCAACGCGATGATGGACTCGGTGCCGACGCTGTTTATCACGGGCAACGTGACGAGGGCGCTGCTCGGCAAGGACGGCTTCCAGGAAGCCGACATCACCGGCATCACGACGCCGATCGTGAAGCACAACTACCTCGTGATGCGGGCCGAGGACATCGCGTACACGTTCGCCGAGGCGGCGTTCATCGCGACGACCGGGCGCCCGGGCCCAGTGCACATCGACATCCCGAAGGACGTCTTCATCGAGGAGGCAGAGTTCGAGTGGCCGGAGCGCGTGACCGTGCGCGGCTACAACCCGAACCCGCGCATCGATCCGGCGCTGATCGCGCAGGCCGCCTCGATCATCGACGCCGCCGAGCGGCCGCTGATCATCGCCGGGCACGGCGTGATCCTCTCGAACGCCAGTGACGAGCTGCGGCAGTTCGCCGAGCGCACGGGCGCACCGGTGCTGAACACGCTGCTCGGCCTCGGCAGCATTCGCGGCGACCACGCGCTCGCGTACGGCATGCTGGGCATGCACGGCTCGTACGAGGCGAACCACGCGGCCTCGAACGCCGATGTGATTATCGGCATCGGCAACCGCATGGACGACCGCGCACTCGGCCGCTTCGCCGACTTCAACCCGACCGCGAAGATCGTGCACATCGACATCGATGCCGCCGAGCACGGCAAGAACATCGAAACGCACGTCCCGTTGCTGGGCGACGCGAAGCGCGTGCTGAGCGCGCTGACGCCGGCTGTGCGGCAGGGCACGCACGCCGAGTGGCTGCGTTGGATCGACGACTTGCGTGCGGAGCACTCGCACTCGATGGCGATCCCGAGCGGGCCGGAGCTGTCGGTGCAGCACATCGTGAACCGCATCTCGGAGCTGAACTCCGAGGACCTGGTGATCGTGACCGGCGTCGGCCAGCACCAGATGTGGGCGGCGCAGCACATGAAGTTCACGCACCCGCACCAGCTAATCACCTCGGGTGGCCTTGGCACGATGGGCTTCGAGGTGCCGGCCGCGATGGGCGCGCAGGTCGCGCGGCCGGACGCCGTGGTGTGGTCGATCTGCGGCGACGGTGGCTTCCAGATGACGCTGCAGGAGCTCGCAACGATCGTCGACGAGCACCTGCCCGTGAAGATGGCGATCATGAACAACGGCTACCTCGGCATGGTGCGGCAGTGGCAGGAGCTGTTCTACAAGGACAACTACGTCGCGGTCGCGATGTCGCAGCCAGACTTCGTGAAGCTCGCCGATGCGTACGGCATCAAGGGCATGCGCATCACCGAGAAGTCCCAGGTCGACGACGCGATCCGCGAAGCGAACGCGCACCCAGGCCCCGTGCTGCTCGACTTCCAGGTGGAGGCCGAGGGCAACGTGTGGCCGATGGTGCCCGCGGGCGCCGCGCTGAAGGAGACCGTCGAGGCGCCTCGAGGTCAGCAGGAAGTGGCACGGTAATGAATGCAGGAGACTACAGCTCGTTCAATCGCACGTTGATGTCCGAGCGGCTGTACGAGAAGGCGGTCGCCTCGGAACGAGCCGACCGCGCCTCGAAGTCACGGGACATGGAGGCAGGTCGATGAAGCACACAGTGGTGGCGCTCGTGGAAGACCGGCCGGGTGTGCTGAACCGTGTCGCGTCGCTGTTCCGCAGGCGCGGGTTCAACATCGACTCACTCGCGGTCGGCACGACCGAGGACGCGGGTATCTCGCGCATGACGATCGTCGTTGAGGGCGCGGCGGGCATCGCCGACCAGGTGCAGAAGCAGCTCGACAAACTGATCGACGTCGTGCGGGTCGAGGACCTCACGAACGCCGAGGCGGTGGTGCGCGAGCTGGCGCTGATCAAGGTGCGCTGCAGCACCGAGCAGCGCCACGAGATCGTCGACCTGGTGGAGATCTTCCGGGCACATATCGTCGACGTCTCGCCGCAGCACGTGATCATCGAGATCTCGGCCGAGCAGGACCGCACAGACGCTCTGCTGGAGAACCTCGCGCCCTTCGGCATCCTCGAATTGGTGCGCACCGGCCGAGTGGCTATGCTGCGCGGCGCGGGAACCACGGCCATCCACGAGGCAGAGCCCGAGGATGCCCAGCGGTTCCACACCGAGTCCGGCCGGCTGCCCGAAGGCACCCTGCCGTATGTGAGCGACTAGGCAGCAGGCCAGAGCGAAGGGACGATCGATGCCGGCGAAGATCTACTACGACAAGGACACGAACCTCGGAGTGCTCGAGGGCAAGAAGGTCGGCGTCATCGGCTACGGCTCACAGGGCCACGCCCACGCACAGAACCTGAAGGACTCCGGCGTACAGGTATCCGTGGGCCTCTACCCCGACTCGAAGTCGTGGTCGCGGGTGCAGGAGGCCGGCATCGCTGTCGGCACCGTCGATGACGTCGCCCGCGACTCGGACGTGATCATGATGCTGGTCCCCGACCAGCTGACGAAGCAGGTCTACGAGGAGCACGTCCTCCCGCACATGGAGCCGGGCAAGACGCTCATGTTCGCCCACGGCTTCAACATCCATTTCAACCAGATCGCCCCGCTGCCTGGCGTCGACGTCTCGATGATCGCGCCGAAGGGTCCCGGTCACCTGGTGCGCCGCGTATACACCGAGGGCGGCGGCGTGCCGGCACTCGTCGCAGTGCACCAGGACGCGAGCGAGACTGCGCTGCAGACCGCGCTGGCATACGGCAAGGGCATCGGCGCCGCGCGCGCGGGCATCCTCGAGACGACCTTCCGCGAGGAGACCGAGACCGACCTCTTCGGTGAGCAGGTGATCCTCTGCGGCGGCATCACCGCGTTGATCAAGGCGTCGTACGAAACGCTGATCGAGGCCGGCTACCAGCCGGAGTCCGCGTACTTTGAGACGTTCCACGAGCTGAAGCTGATCGTGGACCTGCTGTACGAGGGTGGCATGGAGTACATGCGCTACTCCGTCAGCGACACGGCGGAGTACGGCGACTACACGCGCGGACCACGGATCGTCGACTCCCGCGTGAAGGATGAGATGCGCAAGATCCTCACCGAGATCCAGACGGGCGAGTTCGCCCGCGAGTGGATCCTCGAGAACCAGGCCGGGCGGCCTCGTTTCCTCGCGCTGCGGCGCCAGAACGCGGAGCACCCGGTCGAGCAGGTGGGCAAGGAAGTCCGCGGCATGATGTCGTGGCTGAACCCGCGCCAGAGGTAGAGCAGTGGCCACCTCGTCGCGCACGACGCTCACCCTCCTCCTTCCGCGGCCCTCGGCCGCCTCGCTTCGAGGCGGCTCGGAGGGCTCGCTGCACGCAAGGACATGGATGTTGAGCGACACGACAGGGATGAGGGACCGAGCATGAGCGACAAGGTGTACATCTTCGATACGACGCTGCGCGACGGCGAGCAGTCGGCAGGCATCGGGTTCACGATCGAGGACAAGCTGGAGATCGCGCGGCAGCTCGCACGACTGAACGTGGACATCATCGAGGCGGGCTTCCCGATCTCGTCGCCGGGCGACCTCGCGGCGGTATCGCTGATCGCGCGCGAGATCAAAGGGCCGGTGATCGCGGGCCTCGCTCGCGCGTCCATCGGTGACATCGATGCGTGCTGGGAGGGCGTACGCCACGCGGAGACGCCGCGCATCCACGTGTTCATCTCGACCAGCGATATGCACATGGCGCAGCAGCTGCGTAAGAACCGCGAGGATGTGATCGAGATGGTGCGCAACTCCGTCGCGCACGCGGCGAAGTACACCTCCGACGTCGAGTTTTCGCCGATGGACGCATCGCGCTCCGACCCCGAGTTCGTCTTCCAGGTGCTGCAGGCCGCGATCGAAGAGGGCGCGACCACGGTCAACATCCCGGACACCGTGGGGTACGCGATCCCGTCGGAGTTCGGCAGCCTGATCCGCACGATCGGCGAGCGCGTCCCGAACATCGACAAGGCGCGCATCTCTGTGCACTGCCACAACGACCTCGGCATGGCCGTCGCGAACTCGCTGTCAGCGGTGCTGAACGGCGCGAGGCAGGTCGAGGGCACGATCAACGGCATCGGCGAGCGAGCCGGGAACGCCTCCATCGAAGAGGTGATCATGGCCATCCGCACACGACCGGACTTCATGGCGGTACAGACCGACGTGAACACCCGCGAGCTGTACACAGCCAGCCGCATGGTGGAGCGCGTCTCCGGCATGCACGTGCAATCGAACAAGGCGATCGTCGGGAAGAACGCGTTCCGGCACTCCTCGGGCATCCACCAGGACGGCGTCCTGAAGATGCGCGAGACGTACGAGATCATGGACCCCGCCACTATCGGCATTCCGGCCGGCGGCTCGATCGTGCTGACGAAGGTCTCCGGACGCCACGGCCTGCGCGCCCGCCTCGATGACCTCGGAGCGGTGCTGACGGCCGAGGAGTTCGAGCGCGTGTTCGAGGCGTTCAAGGAGGTCGCCGACCGCCGTGACGAGGTGGACGACCGCGACCTCGAGGCGATCCTGGCCGAGCAGACTTCGGTACAGGCAGCCGAGCAGTGGAACCTCGACCTGGTGCAGGTCTCAGCGGGCGACCACGTTTCGCCGACCGCCACGGTGCGCCTCGTAGGCCCCGACGGCACGGTGCAGGAGGACGCAGCCATCGGCACCGGGCCGGTGGACGCCATCTACAAGGCGATCAACCGCGTGATGCACGTCCAGAACGAGCTCACCGAGTTCAGCGTGAAGGCCGTCACCGAGGGCATCGACGCCCAGGGAGAGGTCACGATCCGCATCGAAGCCGACGGCGGCACGTACACTGGCCGGGCGGCCGACACGGACATCCTGGTCGCCAGCGCGCGCGCCTATGTGCACGCGCTGAACCGCTATCTGCACACCGCGGCCCGCACCGTCTAGGCTGCCGCGCTGACATCGAGCCGTTGGGAGGGGGAGGCATGAGCCCGCAGACACTGTCCGAGAAGATCTGGGAGCAGCACCTCGTGCGTGCCGAGGAGGGGCAGCCCGATCTGCTCTACATCGACATGCACCTTGTGCACGAGGTGACTTCGGCGCAGGCGTTCGAGTCGCTGCGCATGGCCAAGCGCACGGTGCGGCGGCCGGAACTGACGATGTCGACCGTGGACCACAACATTCCGACGCTGAACCGCAGCCTCCCGAACCCCGACCCGCTCTCGCAGCTGCAGATCGACACGCTGCGGAATAACTGCAACGAGTTCGGCATCACCCTCTACGACATGTTCGACATGCGCCAGGGCATCGTGCACGTGATCGGCCCCGAGCAGGGCATCACACAGCCCGGCATGGTGATCGTGTGCGGTGACTCGCACACCTCGACGCACGGCGCGTTCGGCGCGCTCGCATTCGGCATCGGCACCTCCGAGGTCGAGCACGTCCTGGCGACCCAGACGCTGCTGCAGCAGCGCCCGAAGACGATGTCGGTCGAGGTCACGGGCCAGCTCGCGACCGGCGTGACCGCCAAGGACGTAATCCTCGCGATCATCAACCACATCGGTGTCGATGGTGGCATCGGCTACGTCATCGAGTACCGCGGCGAGGTCATCCGCAACCTCTCGATGGAAGGGCGCATGACGCTCTGCAACATGTCGATCGAGGGCGGTGCGCGCGCCGGCCTCGTGGCGCCGGACGAGACGACCTACGAGTACATGAAGGGCCGTCCGCACGCGCCGAAGGGCGCGGACTGGGACAAGGCCCTCGAGGCGTGGAAGAAGCTGCCCACGGACGAGGGCGCGCACTTCGACCGCGAGGTCGTGATCGACGGCTCACAGATCCTGCCGCACGTCACGTGGGGCACGACCCCCGCGCAGAGCGTGCCGATCACCGGCATCGTGCCCAACCCTGACGAGGCCCCCACGCCGGCTGCGCGCGAGACCGCGGCGCGCTCGCTGGTCTACATGGGCCTGCAGGCGGGCACACCGATCCAGCAGATCAACATCGATCGTGTATTCCTCGGCTCCTGCACGAACGCGCGGATCGAGGACCTGCGAGCCGCCTCGAAGATCGTTGCAGGCAAGAAGGTCGCCTCCACCGTGAGCGCGATGGTCGTGCCGGGCTCGGGCCTCGTGAAGCGACAGGCCGAGGAGGAAGGGCTCGACAAGATCTTCCTCGACGCCGGCTTCGAGTGGCGCGATGCCGGCTGCTCGATGTGCCTCGGCATGAACCCGGACATCCTGCTGCCGGGCGAGCGCTGCGCCTCCACCTCAAATCGCAACTTCGAGGGACGCCAGGGCGCGGGCGGGCGCACGCACCTCGTCAGCCCGGAGATGGCGGCCGCGGCCGCGATCGCGGGCCACTTCGTCGACATCCGCGAGATCGTGGGGAAGGGCAACTGAGATGCAGGCAGTACATGAGGTCACCGGTAACGCGATCCCGCTGAACCGCGCGGACGTCGATACCGACCAGATCATGCCGAAGCAGTTCCTGAAGCGCATCGAGCGCTCGGGCTTCGGGCCGTTCACCTTCTTCGACTGGAAGAAGGACCCGGACTTCGTGACGAACAACCCCGCCTACGCGGGCGCGCCGATCCTGCTCGCGCAGCAGAACTTCGGCTGCGGCTCGTCGCGCGAGCACGCGCCGTGGGGCCTCGAGGACATGGGCATCAAGTCGATCATCGCGCCGTCGTTCGGTGACATCTTCCGCAACAACTGCGCGAAGATCGGGCTGCTCGCCGTGGTGCTGCCGCAGCAGGACGTCGACTTCCTGATGGCACGCGCCGAGGAGCTGCCCGCGGGCCGCATCGTCGTCAGCCTCGAATCGCAGACGGTCGCCGTCGCCGGCACCGACTGGTCGCGGCACTTCGACATCGACCCGTTCGTGCGTCACTGCCTGCTCAACGGGCTCGACGACATCGGTCTCACGATGCAGCACGAGGACGACATCGAGGCGTTCGAGGCGAAGCGCTCCGACCTGTTCCCGGTCGCGACGCGGTAGGAACGACGGCCGCATGACGGCCTCGACATTGCTCACACCGGAACTCCGCGTGGCTCTCCGCGCGGAGTTTCCGTATCTCACGGATAGCGACCTCGATACAGCCACGCTCCTGGGGCAGGGCTGGAGCTACACGGCAATGCGCGTGGCCAACCTCGTCGTCCGCGTGCCGAGGCAGGACGCGCCCGAGGCACCCCCGGTCGCACGCGAAGCCGCGCTGCTCGCGGCGCTCGAGGCCAGGGGCGTGCCGTTCACACCTCGAGACGCACGCGTGCTGAACGATTCGTCCGGAACAGTGCTCGGCAACGTGTACCGAATCGTCGACGGCGTCTCATCGCGCGGCGTGCAACTGCGAAGCCCGGCACGTGAGCGTTTCGCGCGTGACATCGCGACGTTCCTCGGCGGGTTGCACGCGTTCCCGGTCGCCGACGCGATCGCCCTCGGCGTACCCGCGCTGGACCTGTGGCGCGACCATTACGCGAAGCTGATCGAGGCCAGCCACCCGCACCTCGGGCCGAGGACACAGGCATGGCTCGATGCGATAGTCGCGAAGTTCCTTGCCGAAGGCGGCACGAGCCGCGCGCCGCGTGCGTTGATTCACAGCGATATCGCCGGCGTGCACCTGCTCCTCGGCAGTGACGAGACGCTGGCCGGCGTGATCGACCTGGCTGACGCGTGGATTGCCGACCCCGCGCTGGACTTCGCGGGAGTGCTCAACGACTGGTCGCCCGCATTCCTCGAGCGAGTGCTGGCGTACTACCCGCTCGAGGTCGACCCCGACGCGCGGCGGCGGGCAGCCTTCTACATCGCGGTCGTGCCGCTCTTCTCGGTCCGTTACGGCATCGAGCATCACGACCCCGAGGAGCTGGCGGCGGGACGGCGCAAGCTCGCGGCGCGCGCCCGCACCTCGGTGGTGCGCCCGGCGGCAGGCCGGTAACATCCCGAGGCGCTGTCCGAGGAGGCCGAGACGTGTCCCAGCTCCAGATCCTGCTGTTCCTGCACATCCTCGGCGCGTTCATGATCGCCTCGGGAGTCGGGCTGGGGGAGGCCGTGGTCGCGGGCATTCGCCGCGCGCGGAGCACGACGGCGATCCTCACGCTGCTGCACGCCGGCTCGCGCATCCCGATGATGACCATCCCAGGCGGCATTTTCGCGATCGTCTTCGGGAGCTGGCTCGTCGTCGTCACGGGGCGCAGCTTCGGTGAGCCATGGCTGAGTGCGGCGTACGTCGCGTGGCTGCTCTCGATCGGGCTCTCTGTAGGCGTGATCGGCCCCGCGGAGCGGCGACTGCTGGCACTGGCCGAAGCGGAGCTCGCAGCCGGCCGCGAGGAGAGCCCGGCGCTCCTCGAAGCGGCTCGCGACAACCGGATGGCGATGGCCTCGCACGCGCTCGGCGTGCTGCTGCTGCTCTTCCTGATCCTGATGGTGTTCAAGCCGGGCTCGTAACCCAGGCATTCGAGGAGGTACCACCGATGGGCGACTACAAGATCCTCGTGCTGCCCGGCGACGGCATCGGCGTGGAAGTGACCGCCGAGGGCGTACGCGCGCTCGAGAAAATCGGGCACATGTTCGAGCACAACTTCACGTTCACTGAGGACCTCGTGGGCGGCGCCGCCATCGATGCGTACGGCACGGCGCTCAAGCCCGAGACGCTCGAGGAGGCGAAGAACTCCGACGCAGTGCTGTGGGGCGCCGTCGGCGGACCGAAATGGGATGATCCGCGTTCGCCGGTGCGTCCGGAGCAGGGCCTGCTCGCTATCCGCGCCGGACTCGGGCTGTGGGCCAACGTGCGGCCGGTGAAGGTCGATGACGCGCTCACGCCGTCCTCGACGCTCAAGACTGAGACGCTGCGCGGCGTCGACATCGTGGTGATCCGCGAGCTCACCGGCGGGCTCTACTTCGGCAAGCCGCAGGAGCGTCGCACCGTCGACGGCAAGCGCGCGGCAGTCGACACGATGTACTACACCGAGGACGAGGTCGCGCGCGTTGCGCACTACGGCTTCCAGCTCGCGCGCCGGCGTAAGAAGCACCTCACGCACGTCGACAAGGCGAACGTGCTGGAGTCCTCGCGACTGTGGCGCGAGGTGGTGATGGAGATCCGCCCCGAGTACCCGGACGTCGAGTTCGAGAACGTACTGGTCGACGCGATGTCGATGCACCTGATCCGACGACCCTCAACGTTCGACGTGGTGATCACGGAGAACCTGTTCGGTGACATCCTCACCGACGAAGCCTCAATGCTCGCGGGCTCGCTCGGCATGCTGCCCTCGGCCTCGCTCGGTGCACTGCGGACAGACGGCACCGGTCTCGGCATGTACGAGCCGATTCACGGCTCGGCGCCGGACATCGCCGGCAAGGGCATCGCGAACCCCATCGGCATGCTGCGTTGCACAGCGATGCTGCTGCGCCACTCGCTCGGCCTGGAGCGGGAGGCAGTTGCCCTCGAAACCGCCGTCTCGAGCGCGGTCGATGCGGGCCTGCGCACCGCAGACATTGCCGGGCAGGGTGATCGCGCACTCTCGACACGCGAGATGGCGGACGCGGTCCTCGAGCGGCTGGTCTAGGTTCGCGGAGAGGGCTGACTCTCGTCTGCCAGACGCTTCGCGTCGAGCAGAACGCTGTTCGGCAAGCCCGCCGCACGCGGCCCGGCAGCGGTGGATAGAAAGTCCACAACAACGGTCGCGCGGCCACTGAGGATCACCCAATGCTCGTAGGAGACGACGCCTACGCGCTGGGGCGTGTTGGACGAGTAGTGCACCGCAGTCGTCTCGCCCCCTTCACCCGGCTGATGCACGGCCAGCCATCCCGCTGAGGGGGCATGCAGGCCAAATCCGGTCATGCCCGCCGCGGGAGCCGCACCGTCCGCCAGGGTGACAACCGCCGCCGAGAAGCCGTCAGGTGCGGCGCCGTGGCCCGGCCCCGCCCCACCCAACTGCGCACGCAGGCACTCGCCACGCGCCTCCTTCGTACTCAACGCTCGCTCGTAGTCGTAGACGCGTTGCGCGGTGGACGCACTGTCCCAAACCACGAGCGAATGGGTCACCATCGCGATGACCTGAGCAGTGACCAGAAGATCGCTCCGATTGATGCTTCGCACGTGCGTGGCAGCGTGCTCGAAATCCTCGGCCTCCATGTCCGCATTCCCGAAGGCAACGCAAGCAGCAGTTCCAGCGTGGTAGCCATCGACGATAGAAGGAGCGTTGTAGGCCAGCAGCATCTCCGCGTCCCATGGCCACACGTTCCGCAAGCGAACCCAACCGTTGGTGGGTTGAACTAGCTCAAGGGGCAGCTCAAGCGGCAGCGGGATCGGAGCCGCGGCGCTCTGAGCTGTGCGTGGCAGCGGCGCAGACACACCGGTCACGGTTGTCGGCGATGCCGGCGTTACGGTCGGCGTCGTGATGTTGGCTGCTGGTACTGGACTTGCCAGCAAAGCTGCTGGCTCGCGCGAGACCGGAGTCGCGCTTGCGGTCGGAGACGCCTCGGTACCTGCAGCCACCGACGGGGCATTGCTTTGCGGCCGGCAGGCGAGACTGGCTGCTACAAGCAGGGCGGCACAAGCACAGTGGAAGCCACGCATGCGTACGACGTTAGCGAATCGGAATCAGCACCACCGTAGGGAATACCCTCGCGTTTGCCGCCTCGGGCTGCAGGCCTCTACACTGGATGCGTGCCAACGATGACTGAACTCGAATTGAAGGCGGTGAGCGTCGCCCGGCCCCTGTGGCCGGCGGCCGCTATTATCGCTCGGCGCTAACCACTCACCTCCCGGGGAACGAGCTACGGCCCCCGTTGGGGGCCTTCTAGCATGTCGCCCGCGCCTGCTTCGAGGCTGGCACGGGCCTAACGAGATGGAAATGCACCGATGACCTCGATGTCCTCGACCGGCCCCGCTTCCGGCGCGACTCAGCGCCAGGTCCGCCTCTACGACACCACCCTCCGCGACGGCCTCGGCATGGAGGGGCTCTCGCTCTCGATCGAGGACCGCATCTCCATCGTGGAGCGACTCGATGCGCTCGGCATCGACATCATCGAGGGCGGCTACCCCGCCTCGAACGCCACCGACGCCGAGTTCTTCGAGCGCGTGAAGGACATGCCGCTGCAGCACGCGCGCATCGCGGCCTTCGGCTCGACTCGCCGCGCGGGTGGCGACGCGGCCACTGACCCCGCGATCCAGGCCGTGTTCCGCGCGGAGACGCCGGTCGTCACGCTCGTCGGTAAGTCGTCTGCCTCGCAGGTCCGCGACGTGATCGAGACGACCGAGGAAGAGAACCTCGCGATGATCACGGACTCGGTGCGCTTCCTCGCGTCACACGGCCGCGAGGTCGTGTTCGACGCCGAGCACTTCTTCGACGGCTTCGCGGAGAACCCCGAGTACGCCATCGCCTCGTTGCGCGCGGCCGCCGCGGCAGGGGCTGCGACGGTAGCGCTGTGCGACACGAACGGCGGCTCGATGCCGGACACGATCATGCGCGGTGTCGCCGCCGCCCTCGCTGTCGTCGAGCCGATGGGCTGCGCAGTCGGCATCCACACGCACAACGACGCCGACATGGCGGTCGCGAACACGATCCTCGCGGTGCAGCATGGCGCGACGCAGGTGCAAGCATGTCTGAATGGTTGGGGGGAGCGCTGCGGCAACGCGAACATCATCTCGGTGATCGCGAACCTGAAGCTCAAGCTTGGCATCGATGTAGTCAGCGACGAACAGCTCACACGGCTGACTGAGGTCGCGCATGCCGCCTCGGAGCTGGCGAACCTGCTGCCGAACTCTCAGCAGCCGTACGTCGGCGTGAGCGCGTTCGCACACAAGGCAGGCCTACACGCGGCGGCGATCTCGAAGTCCGCGGGCTCATACACGCACGTCGACCCGCAGTCCGTGGGCAACGTCGAGCGCGTGCTGGTGTCAGAGTTGGCGGGTCGGCGCAACGTGATCACCAAGCTGCGCGAGCAAGGCACCGGTATCGAGCTGACCGATACGCAGGCGCGCGACGTCCTCGAGCGTGTGAAGCAGCAGGAGTCGCGCGGCTTCCAGTACGAGTCCGCCGAGGCCTCGTTCGAGCTGCTGGTGCGCCGCTCGCTGCCCGGATACGTCGCCCCGTTCGACCTCGAGGACTTCCTTGTGGTGGAGCGCCGCCGCCAGCTGCCTGCGGGCAGTCAGCGCGGCGACGGTGAGCGCGAGATGCAGACCGAGGCGATGGTGAAGGTGCGCGTGGGCGAGCGGCTGACGCAGACCGCTGCCGACGGCAACGGCCCGGTCTCCGCGCTGGACGGCGCGGTGCGCAACGCGCTGAGCGCCTCGTTCCCAGAGCTGGAACGCGTGGCGCTGCGCGACTACAAGGTGCGCATCATCAACCCCGGCGGCGGCGCCGATGCGGCCGTGCGCGTGCTCATCGAGTCGACCGACGGCGTGCATCTCTGGCGCACGGTCGGCGCCTCGACGGACGTGGTCGAGGCCTCATGGCTGGCGCTGCAGGACGCGTACGAGTACTGGATCGCGCACTACCGCCCGACGGACTAGAGAACCTGCACGCGCGGCGCTACGAGGTTGGCGCCGCGCTTGCGCTCGGCGTCGGACGTGGCGGCGGCGGCCCCTGCGGCTGCCGGAAGGGCCACGGGAACTGACCCGGCTGCATTCCTGGGACGGGCTGCATGCTCGGGTCGCCCATTCTTCCAAACATGCCGTCGATGTGGAGCATCTGCTCGCGCCCGTCGCGGCGCACGACGAGGTCGTACTGCTGACCACGCGTGCGCGTGACTGCGTCGCGCAGACTCTGTATGTCTCGTACATCGCGGCCGTCGGCCTGCATGATGACGTCGCCCTGGTGCACCCCGGCGCGCTCGGCTGGCGAACCGGGCAGCACCGACTGCACCTCGACGCCCCCGCTGGTCGGCTGGGCGGTCACACCGAGGATCGCGCCGTCAGTCGCCTGGAAGCCGGGCTGTCCGTTCGGGCCGGCGAACTGACGCTGCACACGGAACGGACCGCCGGGGACATCGCCTCGAGGGCCACGGTCGCGAATGCGGTCGACGATCACAATGAGCGCCGCGATGGTCACCATGACCGACGCTACGCCAACGAGGATCGGCACGAGGTTACGGCGCAACGCTGGCTGCCGTTCCCCGCTCGGGCTCGTCGCGGCGAGCGCCTGCGCGTGCATTCGCCGGCGCCGGCGGCGGCAGCGAAGGAAGCCGGATCGTGAACACGGTCCCGGCCGCGCGCGTGGATTGCACGGAGATATCACCGCCGTGCGCCTGCACGAGCTCACGCACGATCGAAAGACCGAGGCCGCTGTGGCCCGAGCGCGTGCGCGCGCGGTCGACCTGGTAGAAGCGGTCGAAGACACGTGGCAGGTCATCGGCAGGAATCGGCTCGCCGCCGTTGTGCACCTCGATCAGCACGCTGCCGGGCATGCGCGCGGTGCGCAGTAGCACCTCGCTGCCCTGCGGCGCGTAGCGGATTGCGTTGTCGAGGAGGTTCGCAAGCACCTGGTCCAGGCGGCGCTCGTCGGCCATCACCGGAGCGCCATCGAGTGCCTGCCGCACCGTAACGCCCGCCGCCTCCGCCTGGTAGCGGAAGCGCTGCGCCGCCGCAGCGACGACATCATCGAGCACCACCGGCTCGAGGTTCAGCGGCAGCTGTCCGGCCTCGATCTGCGAGAGGTAGAGCAGGTCCTCAACCAGCGCGCGCATGCGCTCGGCCTCCTGGTGGACGATCTCGGCAGCATGCGCGCGCTCGGCCTCGTCCTCCAGCACGCCGTCGAGCATGGCCTGCGAGTACCCCTGGATCGAGGTCAGTGGCGTCTTCAGGTCGTGCGATACGTCGGCGAGCAGCTGGCGCATCGTGCGCTGGCTGCGGTCGACCTGCTGCGCCATCTCATTGAACGCGGTGCCGAGCGCGGCGACCTCGTCATTGCCGTGGACATCGATACGGTGGCTGTAGTCGCCCTGCGCGATAGCGCGCGACGCGCCGGTCATCTGCACGATCGGGCGCGTAATGCGGCGCGCGATCACACCCGCCACCACGACGCTCGCGAGCGCAGCGAAGCCACCAGCCAGCAGGAAGCGCGGCAGCAGCTTCTCCCATGCCGCCGTCACGTCGCCCGCAGGCACCGCGACGATCACATTCGCATTCCGGATGTCCGCAGGCACTGAAGGCAGCGCCCCAAACGAGGTCGCATCGCGGACGCTCGGCTCGAAGAGGAACAGGTCTTCGCCGCGGATGCGGCGCGGCGCCGCGCGATACGACTCAGATGGCCCTTCGACTTCGCGCGGACGTTCCGGCTGTTGGATCTGCTCGCCGACCATTGGCTTGGTGACGTCGGTGTCCATGATCACCTTGCTGTCGGCATCGACCAGCAAGATGCGCACGTCGAAGTAGCGTGCATAGGCGACAAGTTCGTCAGCGACGCGTCCGGGAGGGGCGCCGATCGCCTGCATGCGGCGTAGGCGCTGTGAGATCGGCTCGACGAGGCGGCCGATGCGCACCTCGGCCGCCGAGGCCTGCTCGTCACGCAACAGGTAGACGGAAGCGAACCCCGCCGCGACCAGACAGAGAAAGATGACCAGCCCGAAGCTGGCAAGTAGCCGTATGTGGAGGCTACGCACCTGCCGGCATCAGCTTGTAGCCGATGCCCCACACCGTTTCGATCTTGGCGTCTGCATCGCGGAGCTTCTCGCGCAGCCACGCCACGTGCACGTCGATCGTGCGCGTGTCGCCCTCGTATTCCTGGCCCCACACGAGGCGGAGCAGGCGCTCGCGGTCGAGCACAATGCCGGGGTGGCGCAGGAACGCTTCGAGCAGGTCGAACTCGCGCTGGCGCAGCCGCACGCGGTTGGCTCCCACGACGACGTCGCGGCTAGCAGGGTCGAGCGTGACGTTGCCGACGGTCACCGGCGCGGGGTCGTCCTCGCGTGCTTCGCCGGCGGTGCGGTCCCACGTGCGGCGGCGCAGGGCAGCCTTCACGCGCGCGACCACCTCGCGGGGGTTGAACGGCTTGGTGACGTAGTCATCGGCGCCCATCTCGAGGCCGACGATCTTGTCGACATCGTCGGAGCGCGCGGTGAGCATGATCACCGGGACGTCCGAGCGCTTGCGAATCTCCGTGCAAACCTCGAGGCCGGATAGCTCAGGCATCATGATATCGAGCAGCACGAGGTCGGGCGTCTCCTGGCCGAAGCGGTCGAGCGCCTGTTTGCCATCGGCGGCCGCGACGACATCGAACCCCTCGTTGCGGAGATAGAGACGCAGCAGCCGGACGATGTTCTGCTCATCGTCCGCGACGAGGATTTTGTGAGTCATGGGTGCCCCCGGCTCAGTGGGATGGGGCGGAGATGGGGGCCCGGCCGGCTGCCCCGTTGCTCGTAACCGCTCCCACCACTGTTTCTCACAACCGCGCAGCCGGCCGATCCCGCCGACGTCCATGTTGGGACGCAGGCGTTGGCGGGCCGCTATTTAAGTGTAAAGAATCTGTAATGCGATGGGGCGGTTGGGCGGGAATGCCTAGTGGGAGGAGCCGTTCCCGTTCTTCGGCGGGTCGAGGTTGCGCAGCCGGCGTATGAGCTGCTCAGCCTGCCCCGGGCGGGCGGCCTCGCGGTTGGCGCCGGTGACCTGCTGCACGAGCTCCTCGCGCAGCACGCCCACAGTAATGGGAGCGTCGATACCGAGCTTGACCCGCTCGCCCTCGACGGCGAGCACACGGACGGTGATGCGCCCGTCGATGACGATGCCCTGTTCAGCCTTGCGGGTGAGAATGAGCACTGCGGCCTCCCTGCCGTGCAATGCCTGGCGGCGTGCTTCGGCGTCACCTGGACGCCTGATCTATCGACCAGATCAGGCCGCGTGCACAGCCCGCGTCTCGAGCTCGATTGCCGGCTCGGGCGGGCTATCCGTGGTCCCGGACGCCTCGAGGCCGTCGAGCACCGGGTGCCGGAGCGCCCATTCCCCGTCCTGGAGCACGATCTGGCGGCCCAGGCGGGTCCGGGAGTTCAGCACGATGGGCGCCAGCAGGTTGGCGGTGATTTCGGCCGCCGAGTCGCGCAGCGTGAGGATCGTCCGCACGAGGGCGTCCTCGGGCTTTGCGAGCCCAAGCGCCGCCGCGTCCGGGTCGGCCATCTCGAACGTGTAGTCCGGCTGGAACGCGAACGGCTCGAGCAGCGCGAAGACCACGTCCGGGTCGGCGGTCGACTGCAGCCACTCCACCGGCGAGTCGGCGTCGGTGATGAGTGCGTAGGAGTGGTGCTCCTCGAACCCGCCGAGGCCCGGGTAGAAGTCGTAGATCTGTGCCGCAGGCACTTCCACCTGCTCCACCGTGCCGAACCGAGCAGTCTGTACCAGCATGGCCCCGCTCCTAACGCAAGAACTCCAGCAAGCTGAGATTGAGTGCACGGCCTGCTGCGCCCAGCGCGGCCTGCAGCGTCGTCTCCCGAGTCTGCAAATCCACAATGCTCTGCGCGAGATCGGCGTCCTGTTCGTTGGACACCAATCCCTCCATCATCGCGTGCTCGTCCTCGAGCCGAGTCACCCCGGCTTCGACGCGGCTCATCTTCGAACCGACCTCGCTGCGCACCTCCAGCGTCTCATCGAGGCGCTGCGCGACGTGGTCGGCATCCGTGGCGAGGCCGGCGCTGTTGTTCGCCAGCAGGTGATCGCGGAACGCGATTAGATCCGCGAACACACCCGGGAACAGGCGGTTGCCGGTGATGTTCGTGGCGACTCGATCATCCTTCGCGATCTCGCGGTTGATGTTGTTCGTGTCACCTGCGTAAGTGACCGTCGTCGGGTGATTGACGTCATCGGGCACGAATGGAGTTGTCGCGGTCTTCTGACCGGCGAAGATGTAACGGCCGCCGAGCTTCGTGTTGCCGAGGCTGGTTGCCGTTGTGATCAGCTGGGACACCTCGAGCGCGATGTTGCTGCGCTCGGATGCCCCAATCGAACCGTTCGCCGCCTGCACAGCGAGTTCCCGCGCGCGCTGCAGCACATCGGAGAGCGAGCTCAACGACGCCTCGCTGACCGTGAGGTCCGACATCGCGACGCTCGAGTTGCGCTGGTACTGGCCGTTCGACTCCATGCTGCCCTGCAGCGCGAGCACGCGCCCGGTCGCCGTCGGGTCGTCCGACGGTGTGTTGATCTTCAAACCGCTGCCGGTGCGCTCCTGCACCTCGGCGAGCGCGCGACGGCTCTCCTGCACCTGCTGCAGGAGGCGATTCGTAATCGAGGTGCCCGTTACGCGCATCGGCTTATGTCCTGTTAATCAGCGTGTCGAGCATCGAATCGAGGGTGCTCACGAGCCGAGCGGCGGCCTGGTAGGCGCGCTGGTGGCCCATCAGGTCAACGAGCTCCTCATCGAGGTTCACGCCCGACGTGCCCTGCCGCAGCTGGTCGATGTGCTGGACGATGGTCTCCTGCGAGCTCGCCAGCATCTGCTGCTGGCCTGATGCGCTGCCTACTCCCGCCACGAAGCTGCCCCAGTACTCCTCGTACGTGGCCGTGCCACCGAGGAGCCCTCGTGCGTACTGCAGGTCAGAGACTGAGGACGCGCCATCACCATTGCCGGGGACACCGGCGGCAGTCGTTGACGCCGCGATCTGGCTCGGGTTGGCGAGCATCGCGGCACTGACCGCGATGTTCGAGGCGTTCGTTCCGGAGAAGAACGCACGCCCGTTGATGCCGTCGAGGCCGTAATTGGCTGCGTGCGCGGTATTCACGTCGGCAATGACCGCGCCGACCAACGTGTTCACGTCGGCCATGCGTGCGGTTAGGTCGCCATCGCGCTGATCCAGCAGGCCGCGGATCTCACCACTGATGAAGTTCGCGGGGGCGCCGTCGTTGTACTGGATATCGAGGTAGTTGTTGTTCAAGGGGTTGCTGACGCCAACGAGGGCGTTCGCCTTATCACCCTGGACGAGGGCATGACTGGCCATGAACACATCGATGCGGCCATCGTCGCGCTGCATCAACTGGGTATCGCCAAGCTTCGCCAGCTCATCGAGGGCCATGTCGCGCTGGTCGCGCAGATCCGCACCTTCGTTATTGTTGACCTGCAGACGCGCGATCTGCTCGTTGAGGTCGGCGATGCGCTGCGCGAGGCCGTTGATCTCCGTGATGTCCTGGGTGATGCGCGTGTTCGCCTCGTCGCGCAGCTGCCCGAGCGAGGTGTGCAGGCGGTTGGCGATCACGGCCAGCGAACTACCGGCCTGCAGGACGGCGGTGCGCGCCGCGCTCGACTCCGGCGCGTTGGCGAGATCACGCCACGCGTTGAAGAAGCGGTCCATGGTGGCGCGCAGCCCGTTGTCGCTCGGCTCGTTGAGGGCCATCTCGACGCGCTGCAACGAGGATGCGCGGGCATCGAAGCGTCCCTGGTCCTGCATCGCCGAACGCATCTGGAAGTCGATGAAGATGTCGCGCACGCGCTGGGGCGGCAGCAGCTCGACGCCCGCGCCCGGCCCGCCTCGCGAGCCGACCGTGTACGAGCTGACGCCGGGGATCGCCTGCATGCGCACCCGCTGGCGGGAGTAGCCGGCGGTGGTGGCGTTCGCCACGTTGTGCGAGTTGGTATCGACAGCCGCCTGCTGCGCCATCAAGGCGCGCATGGCGATGTCGAGGCCAACCGACAGCGACATGCTGCTTACCTCAGGCCGATCGGTCGAGCATGCGGCTGCCCGCGCCGCCCTGTGCTCCACCCTCGGGGTTATAGGTGAGCGCGCCGGTGATCACGCTCTTCAGGTACTGCACCCAGCGGTCGACAAGGTCACTGCTGGCCTGCAGCAGGTGCGCGTTGCGCGCGTTCGCCTCTTCGAGCGCCCGGCCGTCTTCGCGCAGTCCTTCGCTCAAGGCGACGAGCTGCGCCTGCGCGGGACCGTCTACCAGCGCCACCACGCCGCCCAGCGTCAGTGAGGAGGCGGGCTTGCCAGCAGCGCTGGCGATGGCGGTGACGGCCGTCATGCGCTCAGTCTCGAGCGTGGCAAGCAGCTCGAGGACCTGCTCCTTTTCCTCGACCAGCGAGGTGAGCAGCGGGATGTCTGCGGCGATGATCGCCTTCTCCTCGCGGTGCGTGACCGCGAGCAGCAGCCCACAGAGGCGCGATTCTTCCTCGAGCGTATCGGCAAGAGCGTCTGCTGCAGCACTGATTGCGCTCACTTCAGACCTCCACCCTCGATCAGGCGCTGGGCAATCTCGGTGATGCCGCGGTCGTATGTGCCGTCCGCGATCTGCTGGCGTAGCGCCTCGATGCGCGCCTCGCGCACGTCGGGAATCTGGCCCATCGCGTCGAGGACACGCTGGAGCTGCAGTCCCTCGGGCGAGAGCGTGACGCGGTCGATGCGGCGACCGCCGCGTGCGCCGCCGGCAGCGTCCTTGCTGTCGGGGCCACCGGCCGGTGCGTTGCCGTTGGCGCGCGTCGTCGAGGCGGCCTGCTGCCGGTAGACGTTCGACGCGTCCTGCGGTCGAATCGGTTGCATCATGGGTGAGCTCCTCGGTCCTTGCTGTTACGCCAGCTCGCCGGCTTTGCGCAGCATTTCCTGGATCGTCTGGTAGGTCGTGACATTCAGCTGGTAGCCGCGGTTGGCGAACGTGAGGTTCACCATCTCCTCGGCCACATCGACGTTGGAGGCCTCGAGCCAGCCGCTGTAGACGCCGCCCATGCCGTCGACGCCGGGCGTGCCGTCGATCGGCGCCTGGGACTCGGCGCTCTCGAGGAACAGGTTCTGCCCGATCGACGTGAGCCCCGCAGGGTTCGGGAAGCGCACGAGCGAGATCTTGCCGACCTCGACGCGCTTGCCGTCGCGCGCATCACCTGGCTTGAGCGCGGCGATCTCTTCCTTGCTGAGCGGCTGGCGCACGGTGATCCCGCCCTGGCCGTCGACCTTCATGTCGTCCCACGTCAGCGGTAGCGAGACCGAAGGGTCAATTGCGTAGCCACTCGGGGTCGTCAGTCGGCCATCGACGCCGATCTGGAAGCTGCCGTCGCGCGTGTACGCGACCTTGCCGTCGCCGTACTGCACCTTGAAGAAGCCGTCTCCCGAGATAGCGAAGTCGAGGGGGTTGCCCGTCGGCGTCAGCGAGCCCTGGTCGAAATCACGCGTGAAGCCCGTGGTCGCCACACCGAGTGAGGACGCCGCGGTCTCGCCAGCGGGTAGTTCGCCCTTGGCGGCAGCCTGCAGCTTGGCGGCGTCCAACAGATCCTCGAAGTGGATCTTGACGCGCTTGTAGCCGGTCGTGTTCACATTCGCGAGGTTGTTCGCGATGAGTTCCATGTTGCGCTGCTGCTCGATCATGCCGCTGTAGGCGGCGTCCAGCGAACCACTCACTGTCGTGCCACCCGTCCGACCTCGTTCACGGTCTCCTGCAGCGTCTCGTTGATGCTCGAGAAGATGTTGCGGTTGGCCTCGAACGCGCGGCCGACGGAGATGACCGACGAGGCCATGCCTGCGGCGTTCACGTTCGACTCCTCGAGCTGGCCCTGCTTCACGATCGTGCCCTCACCGGGCGTGATCGCTTCAGTCGCGCCACCCTCGGCGGGGATGAAATGCGTGCTGCCCGAGCGCACGGCGCGGGTGACATCGAAGGTCACGACCTGCAGCGAACCCGCCGGCTGGTCGTCCACAATCACCTCGCCCGCGGGCGTGATCTTCACGTGGTCGCTGGTGAGCGTGATTGGTGAGCCATCGGCGCTCAGCACCGGGTCGCCCTCGGCGCTCACGAGCGTGTTCTCGGCGTTGCGCATGAAGTGGCCGTCGCGCGTGTACGCGAGGCCATCCTTCGTCTGCACGACGAAGAAGCCGGGGCCGGTGAGCGCTGCATCGAGAGCGAGCCCCGTGTTACGCATTGCGCCGTCTGAGAAGTCGTTGCCGCGTACGGACTGGTAGACGCCTGTGCCGATGGTCCCGAGCACCTCGCCCACCTGCGACGGCACGGGCGCTGCAGCGGAGCTGACGCGGCGTGCCAGCACGCCAGAGAACGCAGAAGCCGCGGACGTCTCGGCCTTGTAGCCGGAGGTGCCGCTGTTCGCGAGGTTGCCTGCGGCCATCTCCTGCTGCCGCATGCCGAAGAGCATCGCGGATGCCGAGGTGTAGAGCGCCCGGATCATGCGGTCCTCCGTCCCAGGCGTGTCCCCACGAGGATCGCCGCGCCCGACGCTGCAAGCAGGATGCCCACGCGCAGCAGATCGCCCTGCAGCGTGTTGTCACCGGTGTTCGGGAGCTGACGCGGGCCACCGCCACTGGTCAGCTGCGCCTCGCCAGGCTGTACGCCGTCAGCGGGCCGCTGCCCTACGAGCGAAAAGCGTCCACCGATGGAACGGCGGGCGGTGGGCTGAGGTGCATCGTCGGGGTCGGGCTCGACGGTGATGATGAACAGGTCAAAGCCGAAGTTGACCGTCGGCGGCAGCACGCTCCGATAGGCAACCGAGCTGTCGGAGCCGGGGTTGAATGTCCCGATCGAGATAGCGTCGTTGGACTGCGAGTTCACGAGCCAGCCCTGGTAGCGCTGCCCCGCGGTCTTCGGCAAGCCGATCGCATTCACCTTCGCATAGCCCTCGCCGAGCGCGAGCTCGAGCGTGCCCGAGGCGTCAGTCGGCCCCCAGTTCGAGAGCCCGTTGAGGTACTCGAGCTTGATCAGCAGCGGGATGCCGTTCGCGCGCGCGGGCTGCGCCGCAGAAAACGCGAACGCGCTGAGGACCAGCGCAGCAGCGAGTGCGATTCGAGCGATCACGATGCGAGCTCCCGGCGGCGCGACAGCAGCCGCACCTCCTCGAGGCCGACGCCCAGGCGGCGCGCAATCGCGCGCTCGGACAGGCCCTCGGCGGTCAGGTCGCGGATGGCAGCACCGAGGTCGGCGACCCCAGCAGCAGTCTCGAGCTCGGCAGTCGCACGCGGTGCAGCGACCGGTGCAGCTGCGCGCGTTGCCGCGGCCCGCTGCTGGTCGCTGAGCATGCTAGTGAGCGCCTCGCGCTGACGGGCGAGCTGGCCCTGCAGTTCGCTCACGGTGCGCTGGAGGTCGGCCATGGCCGGATCCGGAGTGAGCGCGGTCGGCGTCGCTGCCGGAAGGCTGAACGCCACGGGCAGCTCTTTTTCCTCGTCGTACTCAGCCCACCCTTCGTCGGCGGTGGGCATGCGCCCGATCACTCGCGCGTGGTGGATGACCGCCAGCGCGAGGAGCGCGCAGGGCAGACCCACGGTCACGGCGAGCAACAGGGCGGTCGATTCGCTCACGCAGCGGCTCCCGACTGGATGCGGGTGATTCCAGCCCGCAGGCGCGTCAGCGCCCGGGCGTGCAGCTGGCAGACACGTGACTCGGACACACCAAGCACCTTGCTGATCTCCCGCATCGTGAGCTCCTCCTTGTAGTAAAGGGACAGGACGAGCTGTTCACGATCAGGCAACTCCCGAATTGCCTCGGCGAGCTCCCCAATGAGCTCCTGACGCTCCAGCGCCTCCCCCACTACCTCGGCGTCGGGGTCGGCCACGGCGACTTCACCCGGGCCGTCCTCGTTCTCGTCGCTGACGCCTACGCTCTCGAGGGAGACCGTGACCCACGAGGCGTCCACCTGGTCCTGCAGGTACCGCTCCATGGTGATCCCGAGCTCGACCGCCACTTCCTGGTCGGTCGGGGTGCGTCCCAGGCTCACACTGAGGCGGGAGATGGCGGCCTCAGCCTCACGGGCCTTCTGGCGTACCGAGCGGGGCAGCCGGTCCAGCGAGCGCAGGGCGTCGATGATGGCGCCGCGCACGCGGGAGATGGCATAGGTCTCGAACTTCACGCCCTTCGAGGGGTCGAAGCGCTCCACGGCCTCGATCAGGCCGATCGTGCCGTACGAGAGGATGTCCTCGTAGTCGAGGATCGCGGGCAGGCTGATGGCGAGGCGGCCGATCACGTACTTCACCAGCGGTGCGTACTGCATGATCAGCTGCTCACGCACCGCCGGATCGGGCGACTCGGCGTAGCGTGCCCACAGCGCGAGGCCGGGCGGGAGTTCCTGTTCAAGTGGTTCACTGACCATCGGACACGCTCATCTCACTGCGGCTCACGGTTCTGGGCCTCGCGGTTCTGGTCTGGAACGGTGACCTCGCCCTCGAGCGGGCGCGGGGACGTGGGAACGGAGACACGGCCGGGTGCGCTCTCAGTGCGCGCACGCACCGGCGAAGTGGCGACGACGAGCTCGGCGAGGTAGGCGACAACGCCCACGGCCACACCGGCGACGACGCCTCGTAGCACGGCGACGTCGAGCGGGTAGCCGGCGATCCAGGAGGCGATGGACGCGGCGACGCACACGAGGGCGGCGGCCTGCAATCCGAGGCGCATGATCACCATCAGCGCACCCCACGCTTCAGCTGGGTGACCTGCTGCCGGAAGATGTAGCGGACGATGTGCTCCTGCAGCTGTCGAGGCAGGCGGAAGAAGCGGCCGTTCGCGCGATAGCTCCACGGCGCGCGCGCCTCGATCGTCGAGGTGGTCAGCGCCACGATGTCGGCCTCGAGCTCCTCGCCATCGAGCGGGAACACGAGGTGCACGCGATTCCCGGTCTCGATGGGCTGCTTCGCGCGCAGCTGACTGCCCCCACCGCTGATGTCGAGCATCAGCGCGTCGAGGCGACGCTGTTCCACGCCCTTGTTGTCGACGACCGCGGCGTACTTCGGACGGATGTTCACTGCGAGGCGGAACCATTGCCGCCGTTCGCTCTGCTGCACGATGCTCGGCCGGTCGATCGAGAGCGAGTCGGTCGAGGGCTCCACTTGCTGCACGCGCGACGAGAACGTAAATAGCCGGCCCTGGAGGTCGACCATGATCGTGATCTCGTCGTTGCGGGCGAATTCGATCGCTCGCCCATCGCTGCGAGGCATGTCGATGCGCATCGACACCGGCGCGACGTGGCGAATCGTCGAGTTGTAGGCCGCGCCCAGCACCGAGCTACCACGGATCACGCTGATCTGCTGGCCGGCGCGCAGGTCGATGTAGGCTGGCATCGTCTTGTCCAGCGCCCGCGATCAACCGACCGACCGGCGGGCGCGCGGCGCGACGATAGCGTCCGGCCATCGGCCGGCCAGCACCGCCGCGGCCAGCGCCTGGCTATCGCCGGGGCGCGCAGGGTCGCGGACCGAGTCGTCGTGTGTCGTAAAGGCGATGCCGATGCCAGACTGCTCGACCGCAGACAGCAGGCCACCGAACGTCTCGGTCTCATCGCACCGCGTCAGCAGCAGGCCGGCTGGGTGCACCGCCGCGTACGCAAGCGTCAGTCGCCCGAGGTCTTCGCCCTGCATCGTGGCGGGCAACGCGAGCAGCACGGTGCGCGTGCGGGCGATCTGCATGTAGGCGCCCAGCTCCGCCATGCGGTCCGGGCGCGCGCCGTTGTGCCCGACCGTGTCGACGATCACCACGTCGGCTTCGCCGCTCGCGATCAACGTCTGCACCTCGCCCGGCGAGTAGCACGCGCGCACGGTCAGGCCAGCAGCACCGCCGAAGGCCTGCAACTGCTGCGGCGCCCCCGCGCGGTCAACGTCGGTGCCGGCGATCACGACGCGGAGGCCCTGCTGAACGAACTGCATGCCGAGGCGCACCGCGGCCGTAGTCTTGCCTGCGCCGGACGGCCCAACGATGAAGATGGCGTGCGGTCGCGTGGAAAGGTCGAGGCTGACCGCGGGCGGCAACTTCGAGGCCAGGCTAGAACCCACAAGCTCCGCGACCCGGTCGGCCAAGGTCTCAGATGAGATGGCCGCCGCCACCTCGTCGAACACGGACAGGAGCAGCGAGGGGCGCACACCTTGGGTGGACAGGCGGTGCCGAAGCTCCGCGAGCGGCGCGAGGCCGCCCTCGACCGAGGCGTCGACGCGTTCCTGCGCCAGTCGACCGAGCAAGTCGCGCACTTCCTGCAACCCCGCCGCGAGGTTGTTCAGCAGCGCCTGGTCGGTTGCTATTGGCGGCGCGGGCTCAGGAGCAGGCAGGCGAACGCCCGGCTCCGACGGGCTGCGCACGATCGCATCGAAGGGTCCGCGGCCGGTGCCGGCCATGGTGTTCACAAAGGGCGGCGCCAGGGTCGCGTCGGGTGTCACATCAGCGCGGGCGGCGGCCTCGGCGAGCCCGCGCACGAGGTCGTGAGCGGCGGTGTCCTGTGTCAGCGGGCGCAGTGGCACGCTGCGGTTGAGATCGGTGTCCTCGGGAATGCCCGCTACCACCTCGACGAACTCGCGCGCACCAAAGCCAAGCATCCCCGGCGTCGTTGCGTTGCGCGTCGAGATAATGATCGCGTCATCACCAAGGGCGGCGCGCACCTGCTCGTAGGCGTCGGACACAGTGGGGGCCTGGAAGCGCCTAGCGCGCATTGCCGTCGACCTCCACCATGCCGGCCGACTCCACCTCGACCTCGCTCGCGATCTCCGCGTACGCGAGTACCGGCAGTGTCGGCAGCGAGCGCTCGATCACGCGCCGCAGCGGGCGGCGTACACGGCTCGAGGTGAGCAGCACGGCCTGCTGCCCGCGGGCAGCACTGCGCTCCACCTGCGTCGCGATCGAGGTGAGCAACCGCTGGATGAACGCGGGCTCGATCAGGATCGCGATGCCCGTCTCGGTCTGCTGCAAAGCAGCCGCGAGCGATTGCTCGAGCCCCGGGTGCAGTGTGATGGCGTACATGCGGCCGTCGGCCTGGCGGTGCTGCATCGTGATCTGGCGCGAGAGCGCAGCACGCACGCTTTCCGCGAGCGCGTCGAGATCCTTTGTCTGGCGGCCGCGGTCGGACAGCGTCTCGCCGATCGTGACCATGTCACGGATCGAAACGCCTTCACGCAGCAGCAGTTGCAGCACGTTCTGCACCTCGCCCACGGTCAGCACGCCGGGGACGAGCTCCTCGACGACTGCCGGGTACTCCTCTTTGAGGTGGGTGAGCAGCGTCTGCGTGTCCTGCCTCGAGAGCAGCTCCGGCGCGTGGCGGCGGATCAGTTCGCTGAGGTGTGTAGCGAGCACGGACGGAGGGTCAACGACGGTGTAGCCGAGGAGCTCGGCACGCTGCTTCTGCGCAGAAGAGACCCAGCGCGCGGGCAGCCCGAAGGCCGGCTCCGTCGTCGGGACGCCGTCAATCTCATCGGTCGCGAGACCGGAGTTCATGGCCAGGAACTGGTTCACCATCAACTCGCCACGGCCAATCTCGATCCCGCGCAGCTTCACGACGTAGGTGTTGGGCGCGAGCTGGAGGTTGTCGCGGATGCGGATCATCGGCACGACGATGCCCAGCTCCGTCGCCACCTGGCGCCGGATGATGGTGATGCGGTTGAGGACGCTCCCGCCCCGGTCGGCGTCGACCAGTGGGATCAGCCCGTACCCCACCTCCACCTCGAGCGGGTCGACCTGCAGCATCGAAACGACCGAGTCGACGCTGACCGCGCGCTCGTCCCGCTCCGCCGCCGCCGTGGCCACCACCTCGTCCGCGTACGCCCGCTGGCGCTCCCTTACGAGGTACCCCGCAGTACCCATCGTCACGGCGAGGGCCAGGAACGGGAATCGGGGAAGACCCGGCACGAGGCCGAACAATCCCAGCACGCCGGCCACGATGAAGAGGGCCCGGGGATTGGTCATCAGCTGCCTGCCGATGTCCCCGCCCAGATGCTCATCTGAGGCAGAGCGGGTCACGATCAGGCCCGTGGCGGTCGAGATCAGGAGCGCTGGCACCTGCGAAACGAGGCCGTCACCGACGCTCAGGAGCGAGTAGGTGGCGGCCGCCTCGGAGAGCCCGAGACCACGTTGGAGGATGCCGATGGCGAAGCCGCCGACGAGGTTCACGGCCACGATCAGCAGGGCGGCGATGGCGTCGCCCTTCACGAACTTCGAGGCGCCGTCCATCGCACCGTAGAAATCGGCCTCGGCCATGATGCGCAGCCGGCGCTCGCGCGCCTCCATCTCGGTGATCAAGCCAGCGTTGAGGTCGGCGTCGATCGACATCTGCTTGCCGGGCATCGCATCGAGGGTGAAGCGGGCTGCCACCTCCGCGACACGGCCGGCACCGTTCGTGATCACCACGAACTGGATCACCAGAAGGATGATGAAGACGACGATACCGACGATCACCGATCCGCCGACGACAAAGTTACCGAACGCCTCGATGATGCGGCCGGCGTCGCCGTGCAGCAGGATCAGGCGCGTCGAGGCCACGTTGATGGCGAGGCGGAACAGCGTCACGAGCAGTAGCAACGACGGGAAGACGCTGAACTGCAGCACTTCCTTCGTGTACATCGCGACCATGAGGATCGTGATCGAGATCGCGAGGTTGGTCGCGACGAGCAGGTCGATCATCACCGTCGGCAGCGGGATCACCATCATGCCGACGATCACCATCACGCCCACCGCGAGCGCGATGTCGGCGTGCTGCGTCAGCTGAGCGATGAAGCTCATCGCGCTTGCACCACCAGCCGGGCGTGTCTGGACGGCCATCGCGCGCTCCTATGCCACCGCGCGGGCGCGCGGGTAGCGCAGCCGGTAGACGAACGCGAGGATCTCGGCGACGGCCTCGTACAGGTCGGGCGTGATCTCACGGCCGACGGGGACGGCGCGATAGATCGCGCGTGTCAGCGGCGGGTTCGTGATCACGGGGATACCGCTCTCGATGGCGAGGTCGCGGATGCGCAGCGCCATCAGGCGCTCGCCCTTCGCGATCACCTTCGGTGCGGAGGACGTCGCGGGGTCGTACTTGAGCGCAACGGCGTAGTGCGTCGGGTTCATCAGCACGACGTCCGCGTGCGGTACCGCCTGCATCACGCGCGCGAGGAAGGAGCGACGCAGGCGGGCGATGCGGCCCTTGACCGCCGGGTCGCCCTCGGACTGCCGCAGCTCGTCCTTCACTTCCTGCTTCGTCATGCGCAACTGGCCCAGCAACTCGCGCCGCTGGAACAGGAAGTCGCCGATGCCGAGCACGAGGAGCATCGCCAGTACCTTCACGGTGATGTCGGAAGCGATGGCGAACAGCGTTACAGCCGCGTGCGGGATCGAGGTCGTAAGACCGAGGGCGGTCACCTCGTCGATGCGCCCCCACAGCGTCATGCCTGCCACGCCGCCGATCGCGATGAACTTCGCAACCGTCTTCGCGAGCGTGACCAGCGCCTGCTTCGAAGCGAAGGTGCGCTTGAACGACGCCACGGGGTTCAAGCGCGAGAACTGCGGCTTCACGGCCTGCAGCGAGAACACGCCACCGGTCTGCCCGAACCCAGCCAGCACGCCCACCGCCATGACGAGGCCGAACAGCGGCAGCAGCAGCGTGATCGCGCGCCAGATCAGCGCGGGTGCCACCTGCGCCGCCAGTGGCGTGTTCACGGGGTCCTGCCCCGTCTGGGCGATGCTGTCGCGCAGCAGCGACTCGAGGCCATTCCACATGCCCTGGCCAGCAAGCCGGAAGGCGAGGAACGCGGCGAGCAGCACGAGGGCGCTGTCCAGCTCCTTGCTGACCGCGACCTGGCCCTTCTGGCGGGCCTCTTCGCGCTTACGGCTTGTAGGTTCCTCGGTACGTTCGCTGGTCATGGCGCCCTCAGGAAGGCTGCCGCCTGAGGCAGCGAGTTGTTGAACGCGGCCCCCATGAACGCCGTAGCGAGCGGCATCGAGGCGGTCAGCACGAGCACGCCGACGGTCGCCTTCACCGGGAAGCCCTCGACGAGGATGTTCATCTGCGGCACGGTGCGCGCCACGAGGCCCAACGCGAGGTCGGTGAGCAGCAGCGCGCCCATCACCGGCATCGCCACGCGCACCGCGAACCCGAAGAGCGCCACGACGAACGGCACAAAGCGGTCGCCCGCCAGGAGCGTGATGTCGGCGGAGCCCGCCGGCACTACCTCGAAGGTGTGCAGGAGTCCGAGCACGACCAGCTGGTGGCCGTTCACGGCGAAGAACACAAGCGTTACGAGCATCCAGTAGAACTGCGACATCGTGTCGGTCTGGGCGCCCGTCAGCGGGTCGAAGAGCTCGCCCATGCCGAAGCCCATCTGCACGCCGACCAGCGAGGCGCCCATCGCGAGCGCCTGCACGATCAGCATGGTCAGTACGCCAAGACAGAGACCCACGAGCACCTCGGAGCCAACTACCGAGGCGAAGGCAATCAGGTTCGTCGGGATGCCCTCGACCGGCTTGCCATGCAGCGGCAGCACGATCAGCGACAGTAGCGCCGCGAGGCCGATCTTGGCCTGGGCGGGAACCCCCTTCGCACCGAACAGCGGCATGACGACGAGCGCCGAGCTGATGCGTGCGAGCACCAGCAGGAACTCAGCCGACCACTGCGGCGAGACGTCGAAGAGGGCAGACAGCACTCAGCGCACCACCAGCGGCAGCGTCGCGAAGAGGCGCTGCGTGTAGCCGACCATAGTGCCGATCATCCAGGGGCCGAACACGGCAGACACTGCGAACACGCCGAGGATCTTCGGCACGAACGTCAGCGTGACCTCATTCACTTGCGTCATCGCCTGGAATAGCGAGACGAGGAGGCCCACCGCGAGGCTGACGGCGAGAATCGGCGATACGATCATGAGCGCTGTCATCAGCGCTTCCTGCGCGAGCCCTGCTACATCTGCGTCTGTCATCGTCGCCTCCTCGTGACTACCGCTGGAAACTCGTCACGAGTGACCCGAGGATCAGGGCCCAGCCGTCGACGAGGATGAACAACAGGATCTTGAACGGCAGTGACACGACTGCCGGAGGCAGCATCATCATGCCCATCGAGAGCAGCGCCGATGACACGACGATGTCGATGATCAGGAACGGCACGAAGATGATGAAGCCCATCTGGAACGCGGTCTTGAGCTCGCTCAGGAGGAACGCGGGAATCACGACGTAGGTCGGCACCTCGTCGACGTTGTTCGGCCGCGTGTCCTGTGACATCGATACGAACAGCGCGAGATCGGTCTCGCGCGTCTGCTTGAGCATGAACGCGCGCACTGGCACCTCGGCCGTGCGCACAGCGTCACCTTGCGACATCGAGCCAGCGACGTAGGGCTGCAGCGCGCCCTCGTTCACGGTCTTCCACACCGGCGCCATCACGAAGACGGTGAGCAGGAAGGCAATGCCGATCAGCACCTGGTTCGGCGGCAGCTGCGGCACGCCCACGGCGTTCCGCACCAGCGAGAGCACGATGACGATGCGCGTGAACGAGGTCACCATCACCAGCAGCGCCGGCGCGAGCGACAGCACCGTCATCAGCACAAGCAGCTGCACGCCGGCGGCAGGTGTCGTCGTCCCCGGCGTCGAACCGCCGCCAGGCAGCGTCGTGGTGCCGTCGGCAGCGACGCAGCCGCTCGCAAGGACTGCGAGCACGAGCAGCGCCGGCAGCATCAGCCACGCGCGACGACCGCGCGAAGGTTCGGTCATCGAGGATCCACAGCCTGTGCCGCCGCGATCGCGCGCTGCGCGGCGCTGATGCTCGACTCGCGGCTGTAAGCGGCAGCCGCCGCGCGCTGCATGGCGGTGCCAAGCGCATCCGTCGAGGCCTCGAGCGGCGTGTTGGAGACAGCCACGCGCACGGGAGCGGCGGTGGCCATCATCGGCCGCATCGCCTGCGGACGCGGGCGACGCGGCCGGCGCGCCGGGCCGGTCCACACGCGGCGCACGAAGGCGTCCCATGTCGCACGGTTGAGCCATGAGGGCAGAGCGTTGGGCAGCGTCGAGGCACCACGCAGGCTGATGCCCGCGAGGCCGCTGATGTCGCCGGCGACTCGGCGCAGGCTGTTCTCGCTGCCGGCGGCGGCACTGGCCACCATGCGCTGCACTTCCTCGGGGTCGTCCACCGTCATGAGGGCGTTGATGCGGTCTGAGGTCACGCCGAGCAGCACCGCGCGGTCCGCAAGGCGGACCAAGTGCAGCGAGCGGTTCGGACCGAGCGCGCGGCTCTCAAGCACCTGCAGCTGACGGGCGCCGCCAACCTCGCCGTTCATGCGGCGCACGTACCAGCGCATCGCCATGACGGCGGCCCAGATCGCCAGGAGCACCAGGCCGAGGTTGAACGCCAGCCCGAGGTAGCCCCAGGGGCCGAGGCCACCCACCGCCGGAGTGGCGGTCTGGGCGCTTGCCTCGGTGGGCAAGAGCAGTGAGATGACAGCGGCAAGCGCTGCAAGCGCGGGACGGGCGCTACGCAGCATCAGCGGGCCATCGCATTCGCACGCGAGCGCGGCGAGATCACCTCGGTCACGCGCACCCCGAAGTTCTCATCGACGACCACGACTTCGCCACGGGCGATCAGGCGGTCGTTCACCAGCACGTCCACCGGCTCGCCGGCAAGCTTGTTCAGCTCGACGACGGAACCCGGCCCCAGAGCGAGCACAGCCTCGACGGTCATGCTGCTGCGGCCCAACTCGACGCTGACGCGCAGCGGCACGTCGAGGATCAGATCCATCTGCTGCTGCGAAGTCGGAGCAGCCTCTGGGAGGGTCAGCGGCGGGAAACGCACGGGGTGCACGGACACCTCGGGCTCCGCGGCACGTCCACCGGGGATGCTGTGCAGCGGCGAGATGTTGTCGGGCTCGCTGTCCTCGAAGTTCCCGATCGAGCGCAGCGAAGGCAGCGCATCCGCAAGCGGGTTCGAGGTCATCGGGTTCGGATCCATCGAGTTCACGCCAATCGCGCTGGTCAGGGGGCTCGAGGTGATCGGCGCGGCGGGCTCTAGCGAGCCGAAGCCCTGCAGCGGGTCGTCGGTCGTGTACGCCTCGTCCTCGAGCGGTGCCGGACCACCCAGCAATGCATCGAGGCGCATCAGCAGCGCGCTCGGTGCGAGCAGCGCGAGGCGCGCGTCATCCTCACCGGTCACACTCAGCGCGAACGCGATGCGCGCCACGCTCGAGCCCTGCTCGGCGGCCTGCAGCATCGCGATTGTCTGGTCGATGCCGTGCAGGCGCACGGTGGTCACCGTCGCCTCGCCGCCCGCCAGTGCATCGATGAAGAGCATCAAGCCGGAGAGGTCGAGCAGCTCGCGCATGCTCTGCGTGATCAGCTCCACCTGCCCGCGCGCGAACGCATCGTCCGCCATCTCGGCGTCGGAGATGTTCATCTTGAGGATGCGCCCGAGGTCCGCGAACGGCGCGACCACCGCAACTGGGTACGCTTCGGCGTCGTTCAGCGCGAAGCGCATCTCGATCGTCATGTACTGCGAGTCGGCGAGCTCTGCGGCGACCGCCTCGAACTCGACGAGGCCGGTCTCGAGCAGGCGCACGTCTGGCTTGCGCTGCACCAGGCTGTCGAGGCCCAGGCTGAGCACGTCGGAAGCGCGCACACCAAACTGCGCGAGCGTCCCGTCCGCGGCGTTCAGGAGCTCCGCCAGCGACACACCGTCCTGGGTGCCGCCGGTGCCGTTGTCCATCATGGTGTCCTCCGCAAACCCATCCCTAACGGGCAGTCGTGATCATTCGGTTCAGGCGACGCGTCCGGCCTCCACAGGCAAGACCGCTTCGGCGCGCAGGTTCGAAGGCGCCTCGAGCGCCATCGACTCGTCGGGGAGTAGCGCAGTCGCGTCGAGGTCGTAGCCGGCGTCGCCATCGAGGTGCATCGGCTCGATCACGTCGCTGACGCGCACGGCGACGCGGTTGCCGATCATTCCGGGGCGGCACAGGAAGCGCTCGTGCCCGCCGACGAACAGTGACAGCGCGCGGTCCACCCGCGCGTCGAGCACCAGTGTGTCGCCGACCTGCAGCTCCGCCATTGAGCGCGCCGGCATCTCGGTGCTACCGAGCTGCACAGCGAGATCGAGGGGGGCCGTGCCCAGCAACGCGCGCACGGCGCGACGTGTCTGGTCGGTGCCGGCGGAACCGTGCCCTTGCGCGAGCCACACCTGCGACAGCAGCTTCTGCGAGACCTGCTCGAGCACCGTGTACGGCGTGCACACGGACATCGCGCCGAGGCGGTTCCCAAGGTTCACCTCGAAGAACGCCGTGACCACGACGTCGTTCGCGCCCGCCACCTGGATCAGGTTGGCGTCGGTACCGAGCTCCTGCAGCTCGGGCGTCACCGGAGAGACGTTCGTCCACATCTCACGCAACGAAGACGTGATGGCGCTCGAGAACGAGCGCAGCAGCACGACCTCGATATCGGTGAGCTCACGCCCGCCCGAGGAAATCAGCGCGTTGCCGCCGAGCAGGCGGTCGATGACGTCAGCAGCGACGTCCTGACTGAACTCGACGACGATGCTGCCAGAAAGGGGCTGCATGCCGAGGACGTAGCACGTGGTGTCACTCGGGACCTGCGACTGCCATTCCTGGTACAGGCCCTGGTCGATGCTCGAGAGGTGCACCGACACGAGCGTGCGCATACGCGACGAGAACTGCACACCCACCATGCGCGCGAACGTCTCGTGCATCGCGGTCAGCGTCTGCCACTGCTCCTTTGAGAACTTGTCGGGACGGCGGAAGTCGTACGCCTTCACGGCGCGCTGCAGACCGCGGTCGCGGCCCGGGGACAGCGAAGGCGGCATCATCTCCTCGGCCTCGCTGTTTTCCGCGAGGCCTTCCGGGATCTGATTCAGCAGGTTGTCGATCTCCCACTGGGAGAGCGCGCGAGTCGAATCGGCCATAGCAGTCCCCTCTCGCGCCTAGTCAGTGATGAACGAGGTGAAGAGCACCCGATGCACGAGCGGTTCGGCCACGTGGTGCGAGATCGCGTCGCGAATCTCTTCACGCAGCTTGTCCTTGCCCTCGGCGCTCGAAATGTCCTCGACGCGCTTGCCGGAGACGATCGTGGTGATCAGGTCCTCGATGATCGTCCGGCCTGAGCCGATGTCGTCCTTGTCGAACTCCTCAAGCGCCTTCGTCAGCGGCTCACCCTTGAGTTCGTACCACTCGGGATCCGTCGTCTCGAACTCGATCGAGGTGCCGAGCTTGAGGTAGTGCTTCGAGCCTCCCGGCCCGGTTGCGAGGTTGAACACCCGCTCCTTGAGCACGATGTGCGGCCCGAGACGGCCTTCGACGTGCACCGCCGTCGGCTCTTTCGCCTCGCCCGCGAACTTCGCGCTACCGCCAAGCAAAAACCAGTAGGCGCCACCACCGATGCCTGCGAGCAGGACCACGGCGCCGACGATGATTCCAATCTTCTTCATCCCACGTTCCTTCAGTGACCCGCCGGAGCGGTCGTACCTGCAGTAGTTGGCGACTGATCTGTTGGCGCCGTCGCCGGCGCAGTGGAAGCCGGGCGCGGCGCAGAACCGCCGCCGGGGTACACCAGCACGATGTCCGCGCGCCGGTTGAGCGCGCGTCCCTCGGGTGTGTCGTTCGAGGCGACCGGGCGGAACTCCGCGAAGCCGGCGGCGAACGCGCGACCGGCATCGACGCCGGCGCGCTCAGTCAGATAGCGCAAGACTGCGGTCGCCCGCGCCGAGGAGAGCTCCCAGTTCGTTGGGTAACGCTCGGTACCGACGGGCACGTTGTCCGTGTGGCCCTCGATGCGTACCTGGTGCGGCAGCTCCGCGATCACGGTACCCGCCACGCCGAGGACGGCCTGCGCTTCCGGGCGCAGGTCGGCGCTCGCCGACGGGAACAGCAGCTGGTTGGGCAGCCGGATGACGATGGTGTCGTCCTGGCGCGTCACGACGATCTGCCCGCTGACGCCAGCAGCGGCGGCGCGCTTCTCGACCTCTCGCTGGATGGTCGCGAGGTCCTGTTGAATGCTCGCGGTGTTGATCGGTCCCGGCAGCAGGCCGCGGCCACCATCGAACGCAGGACTGCCCGCAGGCGTGCCTTCGCGGATGTCGACCGCGAACGCGTTCTGCAGGCCGAATGCGAACAGCTTGAACTTGTCCGCGTCCACCTTCGAGGTGGCGTACATGATGATGAAGAACCCGAGCAGCAGCGTGACAAGGTCCGCGTAGGACAGCACCCAGCGCTCGGCGTTCTCGTGCGAGGCTTCAACCGGCTTCTTCATGCCGCGCGCGCCTCGTCGTCAGTGCCATCGGACTCGCGAGCACGCAGCGCCGGCGCGAGGAACGACTCGAGCTTCTCCTTCACGATGCGCGGGTTGTCCCCGGACTGAATGGCGAGGATCCCCTCGAGGATCATCTCGCGCATCATGCGCTCCTCGGATGAGCGCACCTTCAACTTCTCGGCGATCGGCAGCAGGATCACGTTCGCGAAACCGACGCCGTAAAACGTAGCGACGAACGCGGTGGCGATACCGTGGCCGAGGTCCTCGGGCTTATCGAGGTGCGACAGCACCGTGATCAGGCCCATGACGGCACCAAGCACACCAAGGGTGGGTGCGAATCCGCCGGCGGCCTCGAACACGCGTGAGTTCTCGCGGTGACGCGCACTGAGCGCATCGATGTCGATCTCCATGATCGCGCGCAACGCGTCGGGGTCTGTGCCGTCGATCATCAGCATCAGACCCTTCTTCGCGAAGGTGTCATCGATCGCCTGCGCGTCTTCTTCGAGCGACAGCAGTCCCTCGCGACGTGCTTTGTCGGCCATCATCACGAGCTGCTGCGACATGTGTGCGGCGTGCACGCTGACCTTCGAGAAGATCGCGGCCATGCCCACCTTGGGCCACGCGAGGATGTTCTCCAATGGGAACGCGACCATCGTCGCGCCCAGGGTGCCGACGACGACGATCATGAAGCCGGGGATGTTGATCAGTCCCCCGAGCGAACCGCCCTCGATGGTGTAGCCGCCGAGAATGCCCGCGGCGGCGATGACCAGGCCGAGGATTGTGGCGAGGTCCATGCGTGCTCCCGCCTACGCCTGCACGACGTGCAGCATCGATTCGGGACCCGTGGAACGGCCGTATGCCGCACGGCGGTACGCGAGGATGCGTGCCGCGATCTCGCTGTCACGCTCGCGCACGATGTAGGAGTGCCCGTTGATCAGCACGATGTGCGTGTCCGGCCGGCTCTCCACGGACTGGATGAACTCGGCGTTCACGTAGAACTGACTGTTGTCCAGCCGGGTCACGAGGATCATCGGGGAGGCCTCCGGGACGGTGGGTGTCCGGAAGGCATTGTTCGGCACCGTGTCCGGTGTCCGTATCGGGGACTTCCCTCACCCCGTAGGACACAACCCCTAAGTATCCGAGGCGACGCCTGCAAAGGGTCGAGGACGAGGTGCGGGGTGACGTCGATGCGAAGGCGACGCTTAGTGCGCGGCGGTGCGAGCCAACAATGAGCCGAGCGTGGTCGTGAGCTGCTGCAGTGAGAACGGCTTCGCGAGGAAGGCATCGGCGCCCGCGCTGAGCAGCGCCTGTGCCTGTTGATCGTCGTTGTAGGCGGACATGGCGATCGCGGGCATGTGCGCACGACGAGGATCGCCACGCAGGATCGTGAGCAGCTCGCTGCCGGTCATCTCGGGCATACGAAGGTCGAAGAGTGCCGCGTCGATACGCGCATCACCGTCGAGCAGCGCCCGCGCCTGCGAGCCGTTGGCGCACAGCAGCACCCGGTAGCCGGCGCCACGGAGCACGATCTCGAGCATCGCACGCAGGGAGTCTTCGTCCTCAGCCAGCAGGACTACCGGAGCGCCATCCGTGGCGGCAGGCGGTGCGGCCGAAACCGCGGGCGACTGAAGCCCGTGCGCCGCGTCGGGTTCGTTACCCAGCGCGGCGCCCCTCTTCGTCGAGCTCGGGGGTCTCCAATCCAACCAGGCCGCGCTTGATCGCGTAACGGATCAGGTCGGTGCGGTTGCGGGCGTGAAGCTTGTTCATGATGTGCGCCTTGTGCGCCTCCACCGTCTTCACGCTGATGAACAGCTCGTCCGCGATCTTCTGGTTGGACATGCCCTCAGCGATCAGCTGGAGCACCTCGCGCTCGCGGCCGGTGAGCAGCTCGTAGCCGGCCTTCGGCTCGACCTGCTTCGACTGCATGATCACTTCGTTGACCGCGATCTCGGCCGAAACGTCCGCCGAGAAGTAGGTGTTTCCACGATGCACCGACTGGATGGCGAGCAGCAACTCGTCGAGGTCGGAGCGCTTCACCACGTAGCCGGCCGCGCCGGAGCGCAGGGCCTCGAGCAGTCGCTCGTCTTCGAGGTAGGCGGTAAGGATGAGCACCCGGGTGCCGGGCGTGTGGCGCATGATCTGGCGGGTCGCCTCGATGCCGTTGAGGCCGGGCATCACCATGTCCATCAGCACCACGTCGGGGCGCAGGCGGTCGGCTGACTCCACGGCGTCTCGGCCGTTGGTCGCCTCGCCCACGATCTCGAGGCCATCCTGGCCCTCGAGCATGGCGCGCAGCGCCTGGCGCAGCAGCGTGTGGTCATCGACCAGGAGCACGCGGATGCGCTGCCCGCCGGTGCGAGTGGGACGCTGTCTGGTTACTGGTGGCAGATCGCGGCGGTCCTGGGTCATCACCCCTCCAAGCCCGCGCCCGTCGAAGGGTACGCGGTTTCCCATAACCAGCCAAGCAATGGCTGGCGACTGCGGCGCCGCTTAAGCGGACTGGCGCCCTGCGTTGTAGCTGCTGGAAGCAGTGAGCTCCCGGTAGTCATCGAAGCGGTCGGTGGAGTCAGGACTGGCGGGGTAAATGCGGGTGGCGTCGCAACGCCGGCAGCGCCCGACGATCATGCCCCCCGTCGGCTCTCCCAGCATCCAGTGGTGTACGCACGTAGGCGCCTCAGACTCGGCGGCCTCGTCCACGGTTAGCGGCTCGGGATCGGTCATAGCCCCTCCGGTTCTTTTCGGACGAGGGCCATGCTAGGGGCGGAAAACTGCTGTCCCTATCGGTATTCCCCCTAAGTCACGTGGGGGTGAACCCGCGATCAAAGGGTGCTGCCGGAGACAAATCCTTAAGCGGGCGGAGCCTCGACGCCGTTATAGGCGTGCTCCGAGTGATCGAGGACTGAGAGATTCAGCTGCGAGCGCAGCGCGAGGTCGTGGTCGGTCTGCGCGGCCTTCTCGGCGTCCTCGTGATGCTCCCAGATGCCGATGCGTCCGAAGGTGCCGTCCGGCTCGGTCGGTTCGAGGCGGTAGCCGGCGATGTAGCCCGGCTGCTTCGAGTAGTACGCGACGAGATCATCGAGGAGGCGCCTGACTTCGGCCTCGGCACCAGCGCGCGCACGCATCGTGGAGACTCGGACGTACGGCATCTCGTTCGCCTTCCGCTGATACGCGCTGAGATATGAACGTCGACCACGAACGTGGTCGGGACCAGTCTACGCGATCAGCACTGACCCGTGGCGAATCGCCACGGGTCAGGCGAAGTCATGGCGTGGACGGATTAGAGGCGAAGCTTGCCGTGCGAAGGCTGGCGACGGCGCTGCTTGCCGGCGGCCAGGCGCTCCTCCTCCAGCAGCTCCTGCGGGTCGGCGATCTGCGTCTCGTGGACGTAGCCGCAGGCGATGCAGGTGCCGAACTTCCCGTACCAGTCGTCTTCGATGATCATGAGCCCACGGCAACGCGGGCACTGCCTTGGCGGCGCACTGTTGTTCACGGAACTGCCCCTCACGAACGAGTGGGCCGGCTGCCCTCCGGTTAGGGCCTGTCGTACTGCCGCCGGGGTTAGCTGTCGGGTTCGGGCGATCAGGTGGCCCGCTCTCCGAAGAGAGTTCACCCCAGTTTGGTTGGGTCCCCCGGTCCTCGCTTCCTCGCGAGGATTGAGCAGCGCGCCTTTCGGCACCGACGTTTTGAGTCACCACAAGCCTGATCCCTCAAGTTTGTGATGCCGAGAGCATAGTGATCGCGCACAGCCTGTCAACCCTGCACCTACTCACGCGCACGTGAATCGGTTACATACCCACCCTGCTGTATGCTCGCGTGGAGTCTCGCGCAGAGACCGGGGAAGCCGGCGCAAGCCCGGCGCTGTCCCGCAACTGTGAGCCGCCCTCGCGCTTCGGCCCGAGGCGGCAAGCCAGAACACCGGCCTGCGCACGTACCGAACCCGCGCGGACGGGCGGCGGCAGGCCGGGTGCCATGGGCATCCCACGATCCCTACTCGGGCCTCGTGACCACCTGACCACCTCCATCGCGCCCGCTCGTCGATGGAGGCCGAGTGCACGCTCGTCCAACGTACAGAGTCACACGCGCCGCCCTGGGGCTGCTGCTGCTCGCGCTCGCTGCGACCGCGTGCAGCGTTGGCGCCTCGGCCCCGGCGACTGCCTCGCCTGCACCAAGCGCCTCCGCAGGATCGAGCTTTCCGCGCACCATGAGAGACTCGTCGGGGACGGAGCTGCGCCTCGCGGCGCCTGCTCGGCGCATCGTCTCGCTTTCGCCCGGCCTTACCGAGGTGCTGTACGCAATCGGCGCGGGCGACCGCCTCGTGGCGACCGACCGCTTCTCCGACTACCCCGCCGCCGCGACCAGCACAGCCAAACTCGAGTACTCAGCGCCGAGCGCCGAGGCGACGCTCGCGTTCGCACCCGACCTCGTGATCATGACGCGCCGTCAGCGGCCCGAGGTGCCGCAGTTTCGCTCGCTCGGCCTGCCGGTGCTCTACCTCGACGAGGCGGCATCGGTGCAGAGCGTGCTCGATCAGATCGCGCTGCTCGGGTCGCTCACAGGCCAGGACGCGCAGGCGAGGATGCTGGTCACATCGATACAGCAGCGCCTCGATGCCGTGACCGCGAAGCTCGCAGGCGTCACCCAGGGGCCGCGCGTCTTCCTGGAGCTCAGTCCCGAGTTGCATTCGGTCGGCACGGAGTCGTTCATCGGCGGGATGCTCACGCTGCTGAAGGCGCAGAATGCGGCAAAGGGCGCGCCGAGCGCATTCCCGCAACTGACGGCGGAGGCAGTGATCGCATTCAACCCCGAGGTCGTGTTGCTCACGGACGCCGCCTCCGCGAGGCAGAGCGAGGCGACAGTCGCCTCGCGTCCCGGCTGGGGCCGTGTATCCGCCGTGCAACAGCATCGCGTGCACGCCGTCGACACGAACGTCGTGAGCCGACCCGGCCCGCGTGTGGTCGATGGCATCGAGGTGATGGCAAAACTGCTCTACCCCGACTTATTCCGAGGCAACCCGTGACCGCGCGCGGCCTCGTGATCGCGGGCACCGCCTCGAGCGTCGGCAAGACGACGATCGCGACGGGCCTCGCCGGCGCCCTGCGCGCGCGCGGCCTGCGCGTCCAACCGTTCAAGACCGGGCCCGACTACATCGACCCCACCTACCTCACCCGCGCAGCCGGCCGCCCGTGCCGCAACCTCGACACGTGGATGCTGTCCGAGGCAACGGTGCAAGAGCTGTGTGCGCGCGCTGCTCGCGCTGCAGACATCGCGCTGATCGAGGGCGTGATGGGCCTGTACGACGGCAGCGCCGACGGTACTGGATCCGCAGCGCACCTCGCGCGGCTGCTCGAGCTGCCGGTCGTGCTCGTCGTCGACGCTAGCGCAATGGCACAGTCCGCGGGCGCGCTCGTCCTCGGTTTCCAGCGCCTCGATCCCGAGGTTCGCCTCGCGGGCGTGATCCTGAATCGCGTCGCGAGCGCGCGACACGCGAGCATCTGCGGCGACGCCATCACAGCCGCAACCGGCCTCCCCATCCTCGGCGCGATCCCGCGCGACGCAGAGGTCGGCATCCCCTCACGGCACCTCGGACTGATCCCCGAGGTCGAGTCGCCCGCTGCCTCGAGCTGGTTCGATCACCTCAGCACGCTCATCGCGACACACATCGACCTCGATGCGCTGCTCGCGTGCGCCGCTCCCGTTGCCTCGCCAGCGTCGACGGGCCTGTTCCCGACTTCGACGCCCGCAGCCGACGCCCGCATCGCCATCGCGCGCGACGAGGCATTCCACTTCTACTACCAGGACTCGCTCGACCTGCTTGAGGCGTGGGGCGCCGAACTGGCTCCGTTCAGCCCGCTCGCGGACAGCGCACTGCCCGCCGACTGCGGAGCGGTGTATATCGGCGGCGGCTTCCCCGAGCTCTTCGCCGCCGCACTCGAAGCGAACGCTGCGCTGGCACGCGCTCTCGCCGACGCGGCGGCGCGCGACGTACCTATCTACGGGGAGTGCGGTGGGCTTATGTACCTCGGACGCTCGCTCACGAGCTTCGAAGGCGAACGCCGCACAATGGCGGGGCTGCTCCCGGCGGACTCTGTGATGCGTGGCTCGCGGTTGACGCTCGGATACCGCGAGGTTGAGTCGTGCGGCACGCCCTTGCTGCCCTCCGGCGGCCGCATGCGCGGACACGAGTTCCACTGGTCGGCCCTCGAAGCACCCCCGACGATCGATGGCGCGGCCTACCGCGTGGTCAGCGATGACGGGAGGCCCGACGGCTTCCGTGTCGGCTCGGTGACCGCGACGTACGTGCACGCGCACCTCGCGTCGCGGCGCGACCTCGCTCCGAACTTCGTCGCCTCCGCACGGGCACACGCTCGATGACGACACGCGCCGCCGAGGTGACCACTCACCCTACTGCGCGCGCGTGGCGGCGACAGCGCGGCGGCGGCACGTTCGCACTCGCGACAGCGCTACTGCTCATCACGGCGGCGCTCGCGCTTACCCTCGGTGCCACGTCGATCCCGCTGAGCACCACGCTTGCGATCCTGCTCGAGCGCATCCCGTTCCTCGGCGTCACAGCGGACGCAACGCCCGCCGCGCACACGATCGTGTTGGACGTGCGCCTGCCTCGAATACTTACCGCGGGTGTTGCAGGCGCGGCCCTCGCGTACTCCGGCGCGACCTATCAAGGCGTCTTCCGCAACCCGCTCGCCGACCCGTACCTGCTCGGCGTCGCGTCGGGCGCCGGTCTTGGCGCGGCGCTCGCCATCGTTTCGCCGCTCGATGCCGGTGCGCTCGGCTTTGGCTGGATCCCGCTATGCGCGTTCGCGGGCGCAGCGGTCGCGGTCATGCTCGCCTACGCCGCGGCGCGAGTGGGCAGCGCGGTCTCGAACGCGACGTTGATCCTCGCGGGCGTCGCCATCGCCGCCGTCGCGGGCGCGGTCACCTCGTTCATCCTGCTCACCGAGGGCGAACGCGCGATCGCCATCCTCAGCTTCCTGTTCGGCTCGTTCAACAGCGCGAGTTGGCCGCGACTGCTCGCGGGCCTGCCCTACCTCGTGATCGGCAGCGTATTCGTCGCCGTGCACGCACGCACGCTCAACGTGCTGCAACTCGACGAGGAGCAGGCGGCGCAGCTCGGCGTCGACGTCACCCGCACGAAGTTGATCGTCCTTGCAGGAGCGTCACTCGTCGCAGCCACCGCCGTGGCCATGGCAGGCGTGATCGGGTTCGTCGGCCTGATCGTGCCTCACGCGGTCCGCATGCTCTGGGGCCACGACTACCGTCGTTTGCTCCCCCTCGCCGCCCTCACCGGCGCCTCGTTCCTCATTGCTGCTGACATGCTCGCCCGTGTTGCGCTGCGCCCACAGGAAGTGCCGGTCGGCATCGTCACCGCGCTCATTGGCGGGCCGTTCTTCCTCTACCTCATGCGCGCGCGTCGCCTCTGGGGCGCGCAGTGAACGCCTCGTCATCCCCCACGATCGAGGTCGCCTCGGACGTACTACTGCGAGCGGAAGTCGTGAGTGTCGCAGCCGGTGGACGCGACGTGCTGCGGGACGTCTCGCTCACGGTCGCCGCGGGCGAGGTGCTCGGGTTGATCGGGCCGAACGGCGCCGGCAAGAGCACGTTCGTGCGCGCGGCGACCGGCATCGTGCCGCTCACCGCAGGCAGCATCGAGGTGGCCGGCCAGCGCCTCGAGGCTCTGAACCAGCGTGAGCGCGCCCGCCTCGTGGCAGTCGTACAGCAGCTCCCTGAGGCGCCCGCGACGATGACGGTCGCGGAGCTCGTGCTTCTCGGGCGCAGCCCGCACCTCGGTCTGCTCGCGCGTGAGTCCGCACACGACTTCGCGGTCGCCGAGGCCGCGATGCGCCGCGCCGGCTGCGACGCACTCGCCGAGCGCGCACTCGGCACACTCTCAGGCGGTGAGCGGCGACGCGCGTTCATCGCGCGTGCGCTGGCTCAGGAGCCGCGCCTGCTGCTGCTCGATGAGCCGACGGCCAACCTCGACGTGCAGGCACAATGCGAGACGCTCGAGTTGCTCCGCGCACTGGCCGCCGAAGGTGTTGGCGTCCTGGTTGTCGCGCACGACCTCACGCTGGCTGCTGCCTATTGCGACCGCCTCATGCTCCTGGCGCAGGGCAGCGTGGTCGCGACCGGCACGCCCGCCGATGTGCTCACCGCCGCGAACGTGCGAGGCGTGTATGGCGATCGTGTCGCCGTCCTCGCAGGACCGAACCAGCGGGTACCGCTCGTGGTGCCAGCATTGTTGGAGGAAACGAATGACTGAAGAACAGCGCGCCCGCGCCGACGAGCGCCATCGTGAGGACGCGGATGCTGACCTCGCGAGCGCCCACATCGAGGCCACCGCACAGCCGCCTGCGCAGTGGCAGGGACTCTTCCCGAAGCGGCACCCGCTCGTGCTCCTCTACACGGGCAACGGCAAGGGCAAGACCTCATCGGCCCTTGGCGTGACGATGCGCGCCTGGGGCCGCGGCTGGAAGATCTGCTGGCTGCAGTTCATCAAGTCGACAACGTCCCACTACGGCGAGACGCGCGCCGCGGCCGCGATGGGTATCGAGATGATCCCGCTCGGCGACGGCTTCACGTGGCTGTCCAAAGACATCGAGCATGACAAAGCCCTCGCACGCGAGTGCTGGGCGCGGGCACAGGAGAAGATCGCCTCGTCCGCCTTCGACATCGTGGTGCTCGACGAGATCACCTACCCCGTCACGTACGGTTGGCTGCCGGTTGAGGAGGTGATCGAAACGCTGCGCGGACGCCCGGCGAACGTGCACATCATCATGACCGGCCGCGACGCCCACCCCGCGCTCGTCGAATTTGCCGACCTCGTCACGGAGATGACCGAGGTGAAACACCCGTACCAGAGTGGCATCAAGGCACAGCCGGGGATCGACTTCTAATGACAAGCACACGCGACGACTCGCACGGCGCGCTTATCGCCCGCACCGTCGCGTCCATCAGCACGCCCGACCTCGAGGCGCGGGCGCGCGCCGCCGCGCGTCAGTCGCAGCTCACGAAGCCACCCGGCTCGCTCGGTCGCCTCGAGGCGCTCGCCGAACGCATCGCCGGAATCACGGGCGCCGATCGACCCCGCCTCGAGCGGCGGCTCGTGGTCGTCGCGGCTGCCGACCACGGCGTGGCGGCCCAGGGCGTCTCCGCCTATCCGTCTGAGGTCACAGCGCAGATGGTCGCGAACTTCCTCGCGGGTGGCGCGGCAGTGAACGTGCTCGCGGCACACGCCGGCGCGCGCATCCGCGTCGTCGACGCGGGAGTGGCCGCCGAGACGCCGCTCGACCCACGTCTCGTGCGACTGCGGCTCGCGCCGGGCACAGCCGACTTCACGCGCGAACCCGCGATGTCGCGCGCGATCGCCGAGCGCGCGGTCGCCGAGGGCATCGCGCTGTTCGAGGCGGAGCGAGCGAGCGAGGGCACCGACATCGTCGCGTGTGGCGACATGGGCATTGGGAACACGACGTCGTCCGCAGCGCTCATCGCAGCGGTGACGGGCCGCCCGCCCAGCACCGTTACCGGGCGCGGCACCGGCATCGACGACGCCCGCTACGAAGCCAAGGTCGCGGCCATTGAGGCTGCACTCGCGCTGCATCGGCCCGACCCCAGCGACGGCATCGGATTGCTCGCGGCAATCGGCGGCCTCGAGATCGGCGTGCTCGCGGGCGTGTACCTCGCTGCAGCTGCGGCCAGGGTTCCCGCCGTCATCGACGGGGTGATCTCGGGCGCTGCCGCACTTGTTGCGCAGGCGATCGCGCCGAGGACCGTCGATTTCCTCATCGCGGGGCACCGCTCCGTCGAGCCTGGGCACGCGGCTACGCTCGAGTACCTACAGCTAGAGCCGCTGCTGGACCTCGGGCTGCGGCTCGGCGAAGGCACCGGCGCGGTCCTCGCCATCACGCTCTGTGTCGCCGCCTGCCGGCTGCTCGACGAAATGGCCACGTTCGAGCAGGCGGGGGTGAGCGACTCCGATGGCGTCGTACCTCCCGAGGCGTAATAAGGCATTGCGCGGCATACTGGCGCGCGCAGCGACGGCGACGTGAACTTCGATCCGAGGCCCGATGATCCTGGATGGCCCCCTGACCGCGATTGAGTTCCTGACACCGCTGCGCCTGCGCCACGTGGAGCAGCGCGATGACCGCGCGTTCGGCGCGGCGCTCGGCTGGTTCCCGCTCGCCGGTCTGCTGGTCGGCGCGGTGCTCGTGCTGCTGGACCGGCTGGTGTCGCCCCTGTTGCCGCCCGGGCCGGCCGCCGCGCTGCTCGTCACGGCGCTCGCGCTGATCTCCGGCGGCCTGCACCTCGATGGCGTCGCCGACACCGCCGACGGGCTCGCGGTACAGGGCGACCGCGCCACCCGCCTCGGCGTGATGAGCGAGGGCAACATCGGGCCGGCCGGCGTGATGTCGCTGGCGCTCGTGTTGCTCGTGCAGTGGTCGGCCATCGCCTCGCTCGAGGCGCCAATGCGTGCCTCCGCGCTGCTGCTCGCGCCTGCACTTGCGCGCTGGGGTGCGACACCCGTAGCTGTGCTCTTCCGCCCCGCTAGGCCTCGAGGCATCGGCCACGCGCTGCAGCAGGGCGTGTGGCCCGTCGCGGCGCCACTGAGCAGCGTGCTCATCGTCGTCGCGTCGCTCGCACTCTTCGGCCCTGTTGGCATCGTGCTGCCCGCGATCGCTGCCACTGCCGCTGTCGTGGTCGCCGGCGCCGCTGCGCGCATGCTCGATGGCGTCACCGGCGACGTCTTCGGCGCCAGCATCGAGGTCGCTCAGGCGGCGCTGCTCGTGACATTCGTCGCCGCAGCGGGCCGCGGCCTGCTCCCCCCAGTGTTTTCGCTGTGAAGCGAGCGCTCGCATTCGCCCTGGGCACGACTGCTGACTGGCGCTTCGGCGATCCTCCGACGCGCTGGCACCCCGTCGGCCTCGTCGGCCACGCCGCGGCTGCACTCAGACCGCTCGCCCCGACCGAGGACCTCGGGCGCTTTCGCTACGGACTCGCGGTCGCATTCGGCCTACCGCTCGCTGGCGCATTCGCAGCAATCGCCACGAGGCGACTCGCGAGCCGCGTGCTGCCTCTCGGCGATGTGGCGGCGGACGCGCTCGTCCTCGACGCCGCGAGCTCTCTGCGCACGTTGCTCAAGCGGGCGGCTGACGTCGAAGCCGCCCTCGCGGCGGGCGACCTCGAGGCCGCCCGCATGTTGTGCGGCATGCACCTCGTGAGCCGCGACACCCGAGACCTCGACGCTTCCGAGGTCGCCGCCGCTACCATCGAGTCCGTGGCGGAGAACCTCTCAGACGGCGTCATCGCGCCGTGGCTGGCGTTCGCGCTCGTCGGTGCGCCCGGCGCGGCGGCGTACCGCGTCGCTAACACGATGGATTCGCTATGGGGCTACCACACCCCCGAGTTCGAGGTGTTGGGACGCGCAGCCGCACGCCTCGATGACGCGCTCAACCTGCTGCCGGCGCGCGTAACCGCGCTCGCGATCGCACTCGCCGCCGCGACGCCGCAGTACGGCCGTCATTGCAGCGCAGCCGACGCATTCGCCGTATGGCGTGCCGACGCCAGCCGCACCGAGAGCCCCAACGCCGGGCACCCGATGGCTGCGATGGCAGGCGCGCTCAGCGTCACGCTCTCGAAGCGCGGCATGTACACGCTCGGCGCGGGTCAGCGTGCGGCAACTGCCGAGGACATCGGACGCGCGATCCGGCTGGCGCAGGGAGCTGCGATGCTGACAGGCATCGCTGTGTTCACGACGCTCCTCGCGATGGGCGGCACCCGATGAACGAGGTCGTACACGGCGGTCTCAGCAATAGCGAGCTCGCGGCGCTCGGCATCGACCCCGTCGATGTCCTCGACCTCTCCGCCAACCTCCATCCGCTCGGCCCGCACCAGCACGTGATGCAGGCCGCGCGCGAGGCAGACCTCCGCCATTATCCCGAGGCGCACGCTGAGTCCTTTCGCGCGCTGCTCGCCGCTCGCGCGGACGTCGATCCCGCTCAGGTGCTCGTGACCGCGGGCGCCACTGACGCGATCCACCTCGCGGCGCGCGCGCTGCTCGGGGCTGGCGATGCCTGCGCGCTGTGGCCGCCGACGTTCGGCGAGTACGAGGCTGCGATTCGCCTGGCCGGCGGGACCGTGCGCGAGTACCGCAGCGAGCCGCCCACCTTCACGCCGTACCTCGAGGTGGAGCCCGCACCGCTCGGCATGCTCTGCAACCCCAACAACCCGACCGGCACCTATCTTTCACGCGCGCAGGTCGAGGCTGTCCAAGCGCGGCTCGGCGGCACTTTGCTGATCGATGTCGCCTACGACCCCTTCGTCGATGGAGCGTGGGACGCGGACGACCTCGTGCGCGCGGGCGCCGATGTCCTCGTCGTCCACTCCATGACGAAGCTGCACGCCGTGCCTGGCCTGCGCCTCGGCTACGTCGTGGGGCCGGCCGCGCGCATAGCCCAGCTCGCCGCGCTACAGCCATCGTGGACGGTGAGCGCGACCGCGCTCTCTGCCGGGCCCGCGATGCTCAACGTCGAGGTGTGGCAACGCAACGTGCTGCCGGCGATCGGTGGCGTGCGCGCGCAACTCGTGGCGGGCCTCGCCGGCGCTGCGCTCGAGGTCGTTGACGGCCGTGCGAACTTCCTGCTCGCACGCGTCGGCAACGCGCCCGCGTTCCGGCTGGCGCTGCTGCGTCGCGGCTTCGCCGTGCGCGACTGTGCTTCGTTCGGACTTCTCGAGTGGGTGCGCGTCGCCGTGCCGTCCGAGGGTGCGCTGCGTCGCCTCCTCACCTCGTGGCGCGCAGCGTTCGAGGAGACGCGCGGGTGACGGCCCCGGTGCTGATGGTGCTCGGGACGGCGTCGTCAGTGGGCAAGTCGGTACTGGTGACTGCGCTCTGCCGCATCTTCCGCCAGGACGGCGTGCGCGTCGCGCCGTTCAAGGCGCAGAACATGTCGAACAACGCCGACGTCACGCCCGATGGTGGCGAGATCGGCCGCGCGCAGTCGGAGCAGGCCGCGGCGGCTGGCATCGTGCCGACGGTCGCGATGAACCCCGTGCTGCTGAAGCCGCAGGGTGACCGCACCTCGCAGGTCGTCGTCGACGGACGCGTCGCGGGCGTCCTGCACTCGTCGGAGTTTCTGACGCGCAAGCAGGAGCTGTGGCCCGCCGTCGAGCGCGCCCTCGCCTCGCTGCGTGACGACTACGAGCTCGTGGTCGCCGAGGGCGCAGGCAGCCCCGCCGAGACGAACTTGCGCGCGGGCGACATCGTGAACATGCGCGTGGCGCTGCATGCCAACGCGCCCGTACTGCTCGTCGGCGACATCGATCGCGGCGGCGTCTTCGCGCACCTCGTCGGCACGATGCAGCTGCTCGCGCCCGAGGAACGCGCGCTCGTGCGCGGCTTCGTGATCAATCGCTTCCGCGGTGACGCGTCGCTGCTCCAGCCGGCGATCGACGACCTCGAGGCGCGCACCGGCGTGCCCGTGCTCGGCGTCGTGCCATGGCTGAACGACCTACGCCTCGCGCAGGAAGACGCGGTCGCCCTAGAACGCGCCGAGGCGACTCGCGGCGCAACAAATGACGTCGATATCGTGGTGGCGCGACTCGCGCGCATCGCAAACTTCGACGACTTCGACCCACTCGCCGCCGAACCCGGGGTACGCCTGCGCTACGTCGCCCGGCCCGAGGACCTCGGCACGCCCGACCTGATCATCCTGCCCGGCACCAAAGCCACCATCGCTGACCTCGAGGCGTTACGCGCGTCCGGCCTCGCCGACGCGATCGTCGCCAGTCACCGCAAGGACGGCACGCCCGTGCTCGGCATCTGCGGCGGCTTCCAGATGCTCGGCGAGCAGCTGCGCGATCCTCTCGGCTCCGAGGCGCCACCCGGAACCGAGGCGACCGGCCTCGGTCTGCTGCCCGTGGTGACGACGTTCGCCGCTGAGAAGGTGACTCGACGTGTCACCGGCACGCTCGCCGGCGGCGCAGGCGCGAGCAGCCCATGGGATAGCCCCACCATCCTCTCGGTCGAGGGCTACGAGATTCACATGGGCCGCACCGAGTCATTAGGCGATCCGTTGCCGCCGTTCCTCATCCTCGATGGCATGCCCGACGGCGCGATCGGGCCGGGCGTTGCCGGCTGCTACCTGCACGGCCTCTTCAACAACGAAGCAGTGCGGCACGAACTCCTCGGGGCGCTCGGTTGGCGTGGTGGAGGCGGCGCAGCGCCTGCCTTTGATCGCGAGCGTGAGTTTGACCGCCTGGCGCAGCATGTGCGCTCACACCTCGATCTTGAGCGCGTGCGCGCGCTGCTGTGGCCGGCCGAGGCATGACCGCACATGGGTGACATCTCGTTTGTGACTGGCGGAGCACGTAGCGGCAAAAGCCGCTTCGCCGAGGCGCTCGCAGCGCGCAGCGAACTCCCGGTCGTCTACATCGCCACGATGGAACCCCTCGACGAGGAACTGATAGCGCGCGTCGCGCGCCACCGCGCCGAGCGTCCCGCGCACTGGACGACGATCGAGGCGCCCACCGACCCCACGGCCGCCCTGCAGTCCGCGGCCGACGAGGCCTGCGTGCTACTCGATTGCCTGTCGCTGTGGGTGTCGAACCGTCTGCTCACGCTCGGCGAGGCGCCGTCACTGGACGACCTCGAACTGTTCGAGGCGACTCTGACGGGCGGAATGGATGCGTTGATTGTGTCGGCCCGTGAGCGGAGCGGTCCTACGATCCTCGTCAGCAACGAGGTCGGCAGCAGCGTAGTCCCGGAGTCATCGCTGGGACGTGCGTATCGCGACCTGCTCGGCCGCACCAATCAGCAGGCCGCGGCTGCAGCAAGCAGCGCGTGGCTGCTCGTCGCAGGCCGCGCGCTGCTGCTCCCCCCGAACGATTAGTCCAACCCCGCCCGTCTCAGTCACAAGTCCGCGTTCATCGGCTGATGCCGGCAGCAAGGCGGCACTGGTGCCGCGGCCTAGCGGCCGTTCCACTCCTGCAGCGTGGCGGTGAGCTCCATCGACTTCCCGTCGCGCACCACGCTCAACTTGACCTTGTCGCCGACGTTGTAACCGTCGACCGTCCTCGCAAGCTGCTCGATGGTGGCCAACGGCTTGCCATCGATCGCGGTCACCACATCGCCGCCGGGGGGCAGGGCGCCGGTCGCTGTGCTCGCCGCCGCGGCGTGCAGGCCCGCGCGGTCCGCTGCGCCACCGGAGCTGACCGAGGTGATGTACACGCCCTTTGTCGGCTGCACGCCTGCTTCCTTCGCGTTGATCGCGTTCAACGTGATTCCCGCGACACCGAGCTGCGAATGCGTGATCGACTTGCCGGCGATCATGTCCGGGATGTAGCGCTGCGCGATGTTCGAGGGAATGGCGAACCCGACGCCGACGAAGACGCGCTGCCCGGTCGGGTTCTCGATCGAGGCGTTAATGCCGATCACGTTGCCATCTGCGTCGAAAAGCGGGCCGCCCGAGTTACCCGGGTTCACCGCCGCGTCCGTCTGGATGACGCCTCGAATCGCGCGTCCGGTGATGCCACCGCCCTGCTGCCGTTCCGTCCCGCTGACGATGCCGGAGGTTACGCTGAACTCGAGCGAGAACGGGTTGCCGATGGCGAACACGCCTTGGCCTGCGCGAACCGTGTCCGAGTCGGCGAAGTGCGCGGGTACCAGCGCGTCAGCAGGCGCGTTCACGCTCACGATCGCGAGGTCGTTGCCCTGGTCCGAGCCGACCACCTTGCCTGCCAGAACGGTGCCGTCCGCGAACTTCACGGTCACAGCGTTCGCGCCCTGGATCACGTGGTAGTTCGTGAGGATGTGCCCGTCCTTGTCGACGACCACGCCCGTCCCGAGGCCTTCGCCCTGCGGGACGCCCTGGCGATTGGCCACCACCGTGTTCACCGTCACGACCGAGGGCCGAACACGGTCCACCACGTCCGCGAGGTTGTTGATTGCCGAGACGCCCGTCGAGGCCTCGCCCCTCGCGGCCGGCGGCAAGACGCCGCCCACCGGGAACGTGCTCGTTGAGGCGCTCGGCGCACTCGATGCGGTCCGCGTGGCGCCGCGTGCCCCGATGCTGATCGCGAGGAACGCGCCCAGCCCCATCGCCACGATCACGAGCACCGCGAGCGCCGCGCCCCGCAGCCAGCCGCTACGTGCCTGTCGCTGCTCTTCCATGGAGTACCTCCTGCGGCGAAACGCCGCCCACCACGGTTTGATTGTCTCCCGCAGGGGTCAAGCGTTCGTCCAGCAGATGTAAAGCGCGCACTAAGCGATCTGCGTATCACGGACTCCAACCGTGCTGCTCTACCTCGGTGTGAACTGCGTGTCGTACAGCGCGAGCGGGCCGCTCAGCAGCGTCGCCTCCGCTTCCAACCCCAACGCGCTCGCCACCAACGTCGAAGCACGTCCGAGTGCGAGATCGCGCAGCGAGCGGTGCGATCGTACGAGACGCACACGACGAGGTGCGTCGCTGCGCTCGACAGCCCAGTCAACGGCGTCCTCGATGTCACCGACACGATCGATCAGCCCGTTCGCCAGGGCATCCTGCGTGGGATACACCTCGCCGGTCGCGAGCGAGCGAACACGCTCGATCGGCATCGAACGTCCGCGCGCAACACTCGCGACGAACAACTCGTGCATCGAATCGATGATGTGCTGCTCCTTCAGACGCTCGTCATCGGTCGCCTCGCGGAACGGCGAGAACATGTCCTTCAGCGCGCCTGACTTCGCCACGCGCATGCGCACACCGAGGCGGTCGAGTGCATTTGCGACGATGGGCCGGTACGCGATCACGCCGATCGCCCCGACCAGCGCCGAGGGCAGCGCGATGATCCCGTCCGCGACCGCGGCGATCATGTAGCCGCCCGACGCCCCGAGGCCGCCGATGAAGGCAATCACCGGCTTGCGTTGTCGCAAACGTATCAGCGCTTGCGCAATGAGGTCCGACCCGACCGCGCTGCCCCCGGGAGAGTCGATGTTCAGGACCACCGCGCGGACGGACTCGTCATCGCGCAACCTCGCCAGCATGCGCGAGGTTTCCAGCGGCCGTACGCCCGCGCCGATGGTCCCCTGCAGGTCAACCACCGCAACCGAGCGCGGCCGTATCTGGTCTACAAACGACATACCGTCCCCCGTTCATCACGCAATGCATTTCGAGTGTAGCGCGCGAGGTAGCGCCGGGGCCCAGCAGCGGCGTACTCTGCGCCTCCATGCGGTCAGTACTTATCGGTACCGCGCTCGTAATATTCGCCGCCGTCTCCAACGGATGTGAGCGGATCGCACAGACGATCCCCGGGCACGGCACGACCCCGACTCCGCGCGCTGCCGCAACACCCACACCGGTCACCGCTCCACCACTGCTCGCGCCCGGCACGCTGCGCCTGGCCGGTGCCGCCGGCGCCGGCAGCGACCGTCCTGTGATCGCGGACGCCGAGCTGCTCCAAACGCTCGCGCGCGTGCAGGCTGTCGACGAATCCAACCCGCCCAAGGTCATGCGCAGTGGCGGGGGCGTCATCGTCGATCGCCAGCAGCAGTTGGTGCTCACGAGCTATCAGCTCGTTCAGCCGTATCGAGCTGACGGCACACGCGCGTACTCGTTCCTGCTTGTCGGTGGCAGCACTGGCACAACATTGCCCGAGTTCAACGCGTCGATCGTGGCCGCGAGTCCGCAGTACGACATGGCGATCCTGCGTATCACGAGCGCGCGCGATGTGCAGCCGCCCGGCAACATCGAGGCGTTCGCGGCTGCGGTGCTTGCGGATACGTCGAGCTTGCGTCGTGGTGACCGGCTGCGTGTGTTCTCACCTGCGAGCGGCGGCGACAAACAGGCCGGTGTGACCGCTGCGATTACCGGCTTCAGCGGTGACGGTGCGGGGGAACCTCGCGCGTGGTTGAAGACCGACATGCGTCTGCCTGGCGGCGCCGTTGGCGCGCCCGTGTTCGATCAATCCGGTGCACTCATCGGCTTCTGCGCGCAGCCCGCGCTCGACCCTGCAGCGCCGGTCGCGCTTGTGCGGCCGCTCGTACGCGCACTCGAGGTGATCGAACGCGCCCGAGGCCTGAAGGCCGATGCGGTGTATCGCGCCCCGCTGCAACGTGCGCCGTCGATTTCGGGCACGGACGCCAGCGCGACATCGAAGGACGGAGCGGTGATCACGCGGCCCGTGTTCGCAGAAAACGCGCTCGAGGGGCAGGGCTTCCGCGACCTCTTCGACTACGCCTCGATCTTCCGCAGCGACACCCCCAACATCGACTACGAGTTCGTGACGCAGGGCGTCCCCGCGGGCGCGCAGGTGCAGGAGCGCTGGTACCTCAACGGCGTGCTGCAGGACGCACTTTCGTCCTCATACACCTGGTCTCGAGGCAACTTCGCCGTCGTCTCCGACCGCCTCACCACCCCCAATGCCCGCGGCATACCGACCGGCGCATGGACGCTCGAGGTGTCTGTCGCCGGCGCTGTCCGCAGCAGCGCCACAGCGTACGTCGGTATCGCGCCGCCCGAGGCGCAGCGCAAGCCTGTCCTCGAGAACTTCGCGTTCGCCTCGACCGCCACGCCAGAGCAGACGGCCGGCGAGAAGGCCTCACCAGGAGCGCCGCAGCTCCTCGTCTTCTTCGACTACAAGCAGGCGGCGGGTGCTCAGACCATGCGCTGGGTCGCGCTGCGCGACGGCCGCTCGATCTACCAGTCGGACGCGCTGCCGTGGGCCGGCGGCGATAAGGGCTCGTGGTGGATCGGCGTCAACGCCGACGCGAGCGGCAAGGTTGGCGCGGGCAACTGGGAGTTCCAGGTGTACTTCGACAACGTGCTCACCGGATCCGGCCGCGCCGACGTGCGCTAAGCCTCGAGGCTATTTCGGGCGTCCCTGGCTGTCGTACAGACCATCGACGAACTGGCCAGCCCACACCGCAGCACCGCCCGCCGGCTGCTTGAGCACGCCGTACTTGAGCAGCGTCCCCTCGAGGGCTTCCCACTGCTTCGTGTCGGCTCGTCCCATGCCGTCGACACGCTTCGCTGTCGCAACATCGGTCCGCAGCAGGAAGAGCTGCTGTCCCCGATCAGCGCCGTCGGCGTACTTCAGCGTCACGTCGATCGCCTCGTCCATGTGCTCCGCCGCGTAGCGCGCGCCACGCAGCGAGGCGCGCACGAAGCGCTGCACCAGGTCGGGGTCCTGCGCCACGGTGTCAGCGTGCGCGAGGAACGTCAGCCCCAGTGTCGCGATGCCATAGTCCTTTCCAGCACATTGGGATCCTAAGCTTAGAATTCCACGTGGACAAGTTGTCGC